>Ga0136622_10000671_pt1 | contig 14077 bp, 13 predicted proteins | sample AntDrymUQ4482106_2_FD_104803 | JGI IMG/M metagenome (GOLD analysis project Ga0136622, IMG submission 104803) | Polar desert sand microbial communities from Dry Valleys, Antarctica - metaG UQ448 (21.06) | ecosystem: Environmental > Terrestrial > Soil > Desert | place: Antarctica: Dry Valley...
CGGAGCGCTCCCACCGTCACGCTCAGGCGCTCGACGGCCAGCAGCGGCTCCTCCGCCGCGGTCACCGCTCCGCCACCCGCGGGTCGAGTGCCGCCTGGACGATGTCGGCGATGGCGTTCAGCACCACGATGAAGAACGCGGCGAACAGCGTGACCCCCAGGACGACCGGGACGTCGAGCGAGTCGATCCCCGAGGCCGCGTACTGGCCGACCCCGTCTAGATCGAAGATCGACTCGACAAGGATCGCCCCACCGCCCACGACGGCGGCAAAGTCGAGCCCCCACAACGAGACGAGCGGCAGGATCGAGTTACGAAGCACGTGCCGCGAGAGCACGCGACGTTCGGTGATCCCCTTCGCGCGCGCCGCGCGGACGTAGTCCTCCCCGAGCGTGTCGAGCACGTTGGCCCGCATGATCCGCGAGTAGAGCGCCCCGATACCGAGCGCCAGGACGGCCCAGGGGAGGAGGAGGTGGTGCGCCCAGTCGAGCGGATCCTCGGCGAACGGGACGTAGCCGCCGTTGGGGAACGCGCCAAGGCGGAAGCCGAGGTAGTGGCTCGCGAGCGCCGCGAGCCAGAAGACTGGAACCGACACCGCGACCAGCGCGAGCGCCGTGACCGCCCGGTCGGCCCGACCGCCGGCCCGCACGGCGCCGTACATCCCGACCGCGACGCCGCCGACCATCCACAGCACGGCGGCCCCGACCGCGAGCGCGAGCGTCCGCGGCGACCGAGCGACGATCTCGTCCACGACGTTGTCGCGCGTGAAATAGGAGACGAGGTCCGCGGTGAACAGCTTCTCCATGGTTTCGGCGTACTGCACGAGGATCCCCCGGTCGAAGCCCCAGTCCTCGCGGATCGCCTCGATCTGGGCGTCGGTCGCGGCGCGGCCGGCCATCCGCACCGCCGGGTCGCCGTTCGGGATCACGTTGAAGATCAGGAACGTGAGGAAGGAGACGGCAACGAGGACGAGCGCCATCGCCGCGAGCCGGCGCGCCGCGAAGCGGGTCACGACGAGCCTCCCGCAGGCGTGCGGGCCCGGCTCGCCGCCTCGGCTCGGCTCTCGGCCTCGCGCTCGAGGCCCACGGGGGCGCGCGGGTCGAGCGCGTCCCTGACGGCGTCGCCGAGCGTGTTGACCGCGAGGACCGTCGCCACGACCGCGATCCCCGGCGCGAGCGCGAGATGCGGCGCGCTCGTGAGCAGGTCCACGCCGTCGCGGATCATCGTGCCCCACGAGGGCGTCGGCGGTTGGACTCCAGCGCCGAGGAACGACAGCGCCGCCTCGAGCAGGATCGCGTTGGCCACGAGCAGCGCCACGAACACGGCGATCGTCGAGGTGAGGTTCGGCAGCAGCTCCCCGAGCATGACCCGCGCCGACGACGCGCCAGACACGCGCGCGGCGTCCACGAACTCGCGCTCGCGAAGGGATCGGGCCTGCGCCCTGATCGGGCGCGCCACGTAGGGGACGAACACGACGCCGATCACGAGAATCGGGATCAGGAGCGAGCCGCCGTCGATCACGACCGGACCGATCTGGAGGCCGCCCAGCGCGAGCGCCACGCCGAGCGCCACGCCGAGGATCACGACCGGGAACGACCACAGGACGTCGAGCGCCGCGCTGATGGCTGCGTCCACGAACCCGCGCATGTAGCCGGCGACCAGGCCGGCGGCGACCGCGAGGACGAGGCAGAGCGCGGACGCCGCGAGCGCGATCAGAAGCGAGTTGCGCCCACCGTAGAGCAGCCTCACCATGACGTCGCGCCCGTTCGCGTCGGCGCCGAGGAAGTAGCGCCCCTGCCAGGTCGGCCCGATCGGCACGCCGTCGATAGAGACGACGTCGCGCTCCTCGCCGTCCACAGTCACCGTGTCGGTCAGGTGGTTGGTGTCGGGCCCGGTGCCCGCCACGTGGTCGGCCCACAAAGGCGCCGCGAGGCAGGCGCCGACAATCAGGGCGAGCGCAATCGCCGCCGCAAGCGCCGCGCGTGAGCGCCGCAGCCGGCGCAGCGCCGGCCTCGAATGGCGCTCGCGATCTCGGTCCTCCAGCACCGTTCGAAGCATCGTGACAGGGTCGGCGGAACGGCTGCCTGCGCTCGATGTGTTCCCGCGTCACATCATCGTGCCCCCCCGGCCCACACCGCGCAAATCTGTAACCCCTGCCGCTACGTGGTCACCGAAGCGGCTCTATTTCGTGAGTTTGGGTCACCACGTCCTCGGGGCGGCAGCCGCTCGGCCCGTTCTAGGCGACGAGATCCCCAACCTTCGCAATTAGCGAGCTTCCGCCGGCCGCCCGGGCCTTCGACGCCAAGCGCGCGGCTGCGCGGCCCATATTCTGGGTCGCGATGGCCAAGGACACCGAGAAGCTGATCCGCCAGCTGTCGCTGATCTCGTTTCTGATGGCCGAGCGGCGGCCGGTCACGGCGCTCGAGATCAAGCAGGAGGTCGAGGGCTACTCGACCATGAACGACGACGCCTTCGCGCGCCGCTTCTACGCCGATCGGGCGGAGCTCGAGTCGCTCGGGATCGAGCTGAAGGTGGACAAGCCGGCCGAGGGCTACTACGAGGCCGAGAACTACTCGTTGCCGCCCGAGAACTTCTACCTGCCGGCGATCGAGTTCTCGGACTCCGAGCTCGGCGCGCTTCGCACGGCGCTCTCGCTGCTGGGCGGCGAGTTCGCCTATTCGGAACCGCTCCGGCTCGCGCTTCAGCAGCTCTCCTGGGGCAAGCCCTCCCCGCTCCAGAGCCCCGAGCACGGCACTGTGGCGCTCGGCGTAACCGCGGGCGCCGGCGGGCGCGAGCTCTCCCAGCGGCTGTCGAAGGTCGAGACCGCGATCTTCCGCCGCAAGACGATCCTGTTCGACTACTACACGATCGGCCGCGACGACGAGGAGAGCCGCCGCGTCGACCCCTACCACCTGCTCTTCCGCGGCGGGCAGTTCTACCTCGTCGGCTTCGCGCACGAGCGGAAGGACGTCCGGGTCTTCCGGCTGTCGCGGATCCGCGGGAAGGTCGGCTACGCGTCGAAGGCCGAGCACGACTTCACGCGGCGCGCCGAGGGATTCGACGCGCGCGTCTACGCCACCCGCACGGACTGGCAGCTCGGCGAGACGGCGGAGGTGGCGCGGGTCTGGGTCTCGGATCGGATCGACTGGCTCGTGGAGCGTCACTTCGGCCACGCCGGGGAGATCCGCCCGGCCGCCGAGGTCGAGGGCGCGCCGGCCGACGGGATCGTCTTCGAGACCCCCTACACGGACTCGCGCCAGGTCATCGCCTGGGTCCTCGGGCTCGGCGAGCGCGCGCGCATCCTCGGCCCCGACGAGCTCGTCAAGGAGGCAGACGAGCGGATCGAGCTCGTGATCGAGCGGCACAGTGGTGAGATCGAGCTCGCCCCCACACGACCCGCCAGGGAGGAGCCAGAGCGCGAACTCGACTCAGACGGTCGCGGCGAGGCCACGATCCGTCCCGAGCGGTTCGCGCGCCTGGTGACGCTCGCGGGGATCCTGATCCAGGCCGCTCGCGAGGGCGACAAGCTCGACGTGCGCGAGCTGTGCGACAGCCTCCAAGTCTCCGAGGAGGAGCTGCGCGAGGACATCGACCTGCTGAACGTCGTCAACTTCGGCGGCGGCAGCTACGTGCTCTACGCCGAGGTGCACGGGGACGTCATCGAGGTGGATCCGGAGCCCTACGGCGACAATTTCGCAAAGCCCGCGCGCCTGCTGCCGCTCGAGGCGAAGGCGCTGGTGGCCGCGATCGACCTGCTCGGCGACCACGTCCCCGCCGGCTCGCTCGCGTCGGCGCGCGAGAGGATCGTGACGGCGCTGGGCCAGGACCCGGCCGGCGAGGGCCTCCAGATCACGACGGCGAAGGGCGACGACTCTGGTGTGGCCCGCATGGTGAGCCGCGCGATCGAGGAGCGCCTGATGCTCGAGATCGACTACTACAAGGAGAACGAGGACGAGTTCACGACCCGGCGGATCGAGCCCTACCAGCTGCTGAACGGCCAGGAGGGCTGGTACGTCCACTGCTTCGACCCCGAGCGCACCGCCACGCGCAGCTTCCGGCTCGACCGAATCCGCTCGGCGACCGTCACCGACGAGGAGTTCGAGCCGCGACCGGACATCCAGCCCGACGTGCAGGGGTGGCCGCGGACCGGTGAGGTGCCCGCCTCGCGCGTAGCCCGCGTGTGGGTCTCACCCGAGCGCGCGCGGTGGGCGCGCGAGGATCGCAGGGCGACCGAGGAGCTCGAGGACGGCGCGGTTGTCGTCGAGCTCCACTACGCGGGCAACGACTGGCTCGTGGGCGCGATCCTCAAGGAGGCCGGCGACGCCGCGGTGCTGGCGCCGGACGACGCGCGCGTCGCCGTGCTCGAGGCCGCCGAGGCGCTGGCGGGCGCGCGGCGCTAGCGGAGCGGGCCGCGCGCGACCTAGCGCGCGGCGATCAGCGTCTCGACGCGCTCGAGGCTCGCCTTGACGCGCGTCAGCATCGTGTCGAAGGTCGTGCGCGTTCCCGTCGCCGTGTTGGTGATGTTGGTCAGCGCGAGGCGGATCTTCTGGGCGTCGTTGAGCGCGGCGAGCGCCTCGTCGGTCGCGGCGCGCACGCCCGTGGCGTCCAGCTCCAGGCTCTGGTCGCGCGCCATCAGGCAGCGGCAGCGCGCGTAGCGGTAGGCGAGCTCGAGCCCGCGGGCGTCGAACGACTCCTTGTCGAGCGTGACGAGCATCTTGTTGCCGCCGTACTCGTGCAGCGGGTCGGTCTTCGCCGGCAGCTTCTCGTCCGAGGCCACGAGCAAGATCGCGAAGTCGGCGTCGCGCTCCTCCATCGCGCCGTCGAGAACCCTCCAGGCGTCGTTGCGCGACAGGCGCTCGTCCTTCGTGTCGATCACGATCCGGCCCTTCGCCTCCGACGAGGCGGCCTCGAGCTCGATCACGATGTCCCCGCGCTTGCCGCCGGACTCGGAGCGCTCATGGCCCACGTGCTGCGCCACGTCGCCCCGCGCGTCGGCCATCGCCTCCACGAGCTCGAACGCTCGCTCCTCGAAATCGTGCCCCTTGACGGCACTGCGCTCGTGCTGGAGCTCCAGCTCGGCTTGGTATGCGCTGGCGTCGCGCAGCCGGCTCAGCTCGCCCTCGAGCTTGCCGAGCCGGTCGACCAGGTCGCGCCCGACCTTCTCCTGTCCTGACATCGCGCGCACGATCGAGTCCTTGAAGTCGGCGAGTGGGTTGTGGCCGTCCTGCGCGGAGAACTGGCGCAGCAGGTCCGCGCGCGACTCCTGGAGCTGCTTCGAGACGACCTCGCGCAGCTGATGCTGCACCGCGGTCGAGCGGTCGCCGCCAAAGTTCTTCGCGATCAGCTCGGCGAGCTCGTCGGCGTGGGAGTCGAGCGCCTTGGACATCGCGCCGCCCTCGGCGCCGAGGAACTGCTCGAGCTGGGCCTCCAGCGCCTCCGCGACCTTGCCGGCGCGCTCGCCGAAGGCTCGCTGCACCTCCGTCGAGGCGCGCTCGAACTCACCGCGCACGAAGTCGACCTCGGCCTGCGTGGCCTCGCGGTCGAGCACGCGCGCGCCGATCTCGACGGCGGCGCGGACGCTGTCCTCGGGGGCGACGCCCTGCTCGAGGCGCGCCTCGACGAGCTCGACGACCGTCCGATCCTCCAGCACAAGGCCGTCGACGACAACGCGCCCGTCGCGAAGCTCGACGGCACGGGGCTTGAGCGGGAGTGTCTGGGCAGCTTCCATGAGAGAGTCGTCGTACGTTACGCCGGTGACCTGACGGAACGCCCAGAGGAAGCAGGCCTTTCCCATCAGGGCTAGCCTGCCCACCGCATGCCTTCCCGCCGCGAGCAGATCGAGATGTCCGACGACGAGCTGCGCGCATTCCTCGCGGAGCGCAAGATCGTGAGCTGCGCCACGGTCGGCCCGCGCGGGCGGCCTCACCTCGTGCCGCTCTGGTACGTGCCGGACGGCGTCGAGCTGCGCGGCTGGACCTACGCGAAGTCTCAAAAAGCGAAGAACCTCGAGCGCGACCCCCACGCCACGCTCCAGGTCGAGGACGGCGTGGCCTACCACGAGCTTCGCGGCGCGATGCTCGAATGCGATGTCGAGCTTGAGCAGGACCACAACCGGGTCGCCGGCTACGGAGTCGCGTTGTTCGAGCGCTACACGGGCGGCGAGCTCGACGCCGAGACGCGCGGGACGGTGGAAAAGCAAGCTCCCAAGCGCGTCGGGCTCACGTTCCGCCCCACACGCATCGTCACCTGGGACCACTCGAAGCTCGGCGGCGGCTACTAGCGCCGGGTCGAGCGAGCTGTCGATGGCGAACCACGCGGCGGACGACGGCCTGAAGGGCCTGATCCTCTCCGGGGGCAAGGGGACGCGGTTGCGGCCACTCACCCACACGAGCGCGAAGCAGCTCGTGCCGGTGGCGAACAAGCCGGTCCTCTTCTACGGAATCGAGTCGCTGGCCGCCGCCGGGATCTCGGACATCGGCATCGTCGTGGCGCCCGAGACCGGCGACGAGATCCGCGCGGCGGTGGGCGACGGCGCCCGCTTCGGGGCCTCCGTCACCTACATCGACCAGGACGCCCCGCTCGGGCTGGCACACGCCGTGCTCACCGCCGAGCAGTTCCTCGGCGACGCGCCGTTCGTCATGTACCTCGGCGACAACCTGCTGCGCGACGGGATCACCGAGCTGGTCGGCGCCTTTCGCCGGGAACGCCCCGACGCCCTGATCCTGCTGACCCCGGTGCCCGACCCCGAGAGCTACGGCGTGGCGGAGCTCGAGGCGGGTCGCGTCGCGCGGCTCGTGGAGAAGCCGCAGTCGCCCCGGACCGACCTCGCTCTGGTGGGCGTCTACATGTTCGAGCCGTCGATCATCGAGGCCGCGCGCGCGATCGAGCCGTCGGGCCGCGGCGAGCTCGAGATCACCGACGCAATCCAGCACCTCGTGGACACCGGCCGCCGAGTGGACCCGCACGTGGTGACCGGGTGGTGGAAGGACACCGGCAAGGTCGAGGACCTGCTCGAGGCGAACCGACTCATCCTCGACGACCTTGGGGAGCGGATCGAGGGCGAGCTCGTGGACTCGCGTGTGGACGGTCGCGTGGTCGTGGAGCCGGGTGCGCGGCTCGAGCGCGCGATGGTGCGCGGGCCCGCGATCGTGGGCGCGGGCGCCACGATCACCGACGCCTACATCGGGCCGTACACGTCGATCGGGGAGGGCGTGGCGATCGCGGGCGCGGAGGTCGAGCACTCGATCGTCCTCGCGGGCTCCTCGATCAGCGGCCTCGACGGGCGGATGGAGGCGAGCTTGGTCGGCAAGGACGTGCGAATCGCCCGCGGCGACGCGGTGCCGCGCGCCTACCGCTTCGTGGTGGGCGACCACGCGGAGATCACGATCCTCTAGACCGTGCGGATCGTGGTGACAGGCGCCGCCGGCATGCTCGGGTCCGATGTGCTTCGGGCCGGGCGGGCCGTGAACCACGAAGTCGTGCCCTTGTCGCGGCGCGACCTCGACGTGACCGACGCCGATGCGGTCGCGCGCCGGATTGTCGCGACGGCGCCCGACGCCGTGGTCAATTGCGCCGCCTACACCGACGTGGACGGTGCGGAGGGCGACCTGCGCGCCGCGATGGACGCGAACGCGGAGGGCGCCGGCGTCGTGGCCGCCGCCGCCGCGGAGGCGGGCGCCAGCGTCGTCTACCCCTCGAGCGACTACGTCTTCGACGGCTCGAAGGGCGCGCCCTACGTCGAGTCGGACGCGCCGCGCCCGCTGTCGGTCTACGCGCAGTCCAAGCTCGCCGGCGAGCGGAAGACGGTGGAGGCGAGCGCGCGCCACTTCGTCGTCCGCTCGGCGTGGCTGTTCGGCCTCGCGGGTCGCAACTTCGCGGACACGATGCTGCGGCTGGCGAGCGACCACGGCGAGGTGCTCGTGGTGCGCGACCAAGTCGGCTCGCCCACCTACACCGGGCACCTGGCCGAGGCGATCGTCCGGCTCGTGGACACGGAGGCGTACGGCGTCCATCACGTCGCGGCCGCAGGAGAGTGCTCGTGGTATGAGCTGGCGCTCGAGGTGTTCCGCCAGGGAGCGGTCGACTGCCGCGTCCTCTCCTGCACGACCGAGGAGCTCGGCCGGCCGGCTCCGCGCCCGCCCTATTCGGCGCTCGCGACCGAGCGCCCCGAGGCGATTCTGCTGCCCGAGTGGGAGCTCGGCCTTGCCGCATACCTCGACGAACGCGCGAGGGCGGCGTGAGGCTGCTCGTCTGCGGCGGCGCGGGGTTCATCGGCTCCGCCTACGTGCGCGTCGCGCTCGCCGAGCGGCCCGACGACGAGCTGACCGTGCTCGACAAGCTGACCTACGCGGGCCGGCGGGAGAACCTCGCCGACGTGGCCGACCGCGTCCGCTTCGTGGAGGAGGCGATCGAGGACCGCGGCGCCGTCCGCGACGCGATGACCGGCTGCGACGCTGTCGTGAACTTCGCGGCCGAGACTCACGTGGATCGCTCGATCACCGACCAGGGCGCATTCGTGCGGACGCACGTGATGGGAACCGCCGTCCTGCTCGACGCCGTGCGCGAGCTGGGCGTCGGCCGGTTTCTGCAGGTTTCAACCGACGAGGTCTACGGCTCGATCGCCGAGGGGACCTTCACCGAGACCTCGGCGCTCGACCCCTCCTCGCCCTACAGCGCGACCAAGGCGGCGGGCGATCTGCTGACCACGGCCCACGTACGCACGCACGGCATGGACGCCCTGGTCTGCCGCGGCTCCAACAACTACGGGCCGCGCCAGCATCCCGAGAAGCTGATCCCGCTGTGCATCCTGAACGCGCTCGCGGGCGATCGGGTGCCGGTCTACGGAGACGGCCGCCAGGTGCGTAACTGGCTGCACGTCGAGGACTTCGCGCGCGCGATCGACGCCGTGCTCGCGGACGGCCGAGCCGGCGAGGCCTACAACGTCGGCGGCCCGGACGAGGTCGAGAACCTCGCGGTCGTGCGCCGGGTCCTCGCGGACACCGGACGCGACGAGTCGCTGATCGAGCACGTGCGCGACCGGCCCGGACACGACCGTCGCTACTCGCTGTCAGCCGACAAGGTCCGCGCGCTGGGGTGGGAGCCGCTGACCCGCTTCGAGCAGGGCCTGTCGGAAACGGTCGCGTGGTACGGCGCCAACGAATGGTGGTGGGGGCCGATCCGAAGCGGCGAGTACCGCGCCTACTACGAGCGCCAGTACGGCCGCGAGCTGCCGTAGGGGCGGTCACTCGGTCGCCACCGCCCGCTCGAGAGGACACTTGACTCTTCCATGGGGGCAAAGTGCGTATCCGGTTCGCTCAGGCGCCTTGGCTGTTACGGCACCCGGCTTGCCCAGTACCAAGCCATGGGCCTGCCCAGTACCAAGCCATGGGCCGACGGTTGCTGAATCAACCACCCTATGAGGTGGTGAATTCAGCAATCGTTCGCTCTGGGCGGCCTCTCCAAGACCGGCATCGAAGCTGGTCCGCTCCCAGCTCGGGGGTCGCCGCCCGTCCCAGCGCGTGACCTGACGCAACCGGATACGCACAGGGGACAAAATGTCCACTCGACCGAGGGGCCGCGTCTAACCTCGGGTGGGTGACCGTTCAGCCCGCCACCTCAACACCACCGGCGGCCGGCGATCAGGCGGCCGCCGCGCTCGAGGTCCGGAGCCTCGAGAAGCGCTACGACGACGGCACGATCGCGCTCGAGCACTTCGACCTCACGGTGCCGGACGGCGCGTTCTTCGGGCTGCTCGGCCCGAACGGCGCGGGCAAGACCACCCTGATCAGCGCGATCTGCAACCTGATCCGGATCACCGGCGGCGAGATCGCGGTCTTCGGAGAGCCGGCCGACTCGCTCCAGGCCCGGCGCTGGGTGGGCCTCGCCGAGCAGGACATCAACCTCGACCGCTTCCTCACCGTCGAGGAGACGCTCGTCTACCACGGCGGCTACTTCGGCATGGCGCGCGACGAGGCGCGCGAGCGCGCGACGGCGATGATCGACACCTTCGACCTCGCGACGAAGGCACGCGTGCGCACGCCGAGGCTGTCGGGCGGGATGCGGCGCCGGCTGCTGCTCGCGCGGGCGCTGATGCACCGCCCGCGGCTCGTGATCCTCGACGAGCCGACCGCCAGCGTGGACTTCGAGCTGCGCCAGGAGCTCTGGCGCTACATCCGCCGCCTCCACGGGGAGGGGACGACGATCCTGCTCACGACGCACTACCTCGAGGAGGCCGAGCACCTGTGCGAGGAGATCGCGCTGATCCGGGGCGGGCACCTGATCGCCCGCGACACGGCGGACGGGCTGCGCGAGCACTACGGGGCCGGGTCGCTGGCCGACGTCTACGTCAAGGCGATGGGCGCCCCGGCGGCTTAGGCGGGCCCAGGGGGCGCCGCGGGAGGCGAAGATGGTTCCCCTAACATCCGCGCGCATGGCCGAGTGGAACCTCCTGACCAACCACGGCCACGCCCTCCTCTGCGTCGCGCGCGACCCCGACATGACGCTTCGCCAGATTGGCGACTGCATCGGGGTCACCGAGCGCGCCGCGCACCGGATCGTCTCCGACCTCGTCGAGGCGGGCTACCTCGAGAAGCGTCGTGAGGGCACGCGAAACGCGTACACGGTGAAGCCCGACGTCCCGATGCGCCACCCGATCGTGAGCGACCACTGGGTCGGCGAGCTGCTTGCCGTGCTGGTGGCCGACCGCGAGACGCTGAGCTCCGGCAAGACCTCCTAGCGTCAGGCCTGGCCGTCTAGCCTCGGGGGCATGCGCGAAGCCCCCACCGGAAGCCGCGGCCTCGCCTCGCTCGCACGGCGCGAGATGCTGCGGATATGGAAGACGTGGACTCAGACGGTGTTCGCGCCGGTCATCTCCTCGATCCTCTTCATCGTCGTCTTCGGCCTCTCGCTCGGCGAGCGGATCCAGCAGATCGACGGCTTCGACTACCGAGAGTTCATCGTGCCGGGCCTGGTCACGATGGCCATGGTCCAGGCCGCCTACAACAACAACTCCTCGTCGATCTTCCAGGCGCGCAGCGACCGCTACGTGCACGACGTGCTCTCCGCCCCCATGCGCCCGTGGCAGATGAACCTCGGCTTCAACCTCGGCGGCGTCGTGCGGGCGCTCGCGATCGGCGCGCTGCTCTTGGCGCTCGCGATCCCGCTGACGGGCGTCCCGGTCGAGCACCCATTGATCGCGCTCGTCGCCGTGCTCCTGGGCCTGATCCTCTTCAGCGCGCTGGGGACGGTGGTCGGGATCTTCGCGGAGACGTTCGACCACCACACGTTCGTCTCGAACATCCTGATCCTGCCGCTGGCGTTCGTGGGCGGGGTCTTCTACTCGGTCGAGAGCCTCGCCGCCCCCTGGGAGCAGCTCTCCCACGTCAACCCGCTCTTCTACCTCGTCAACGCGGTCCGCTACGGCTTCCTCGGCACGAGCGACGCGAGCGTGGCGCTGTGCCTGGGCGTGACCGCGGCCCTCGCCATCCCCGCGTACCTGTGGGCGCAGTGGCTCTTCACGAGTGGACGCAAGCTGAAGGCCTGACCGGCGGCGTCCGCGGGCCCGCGGACGCGGCCGCTGCGCTCGCCGAGATCGAGTCGCGAGTCGTACGGTGCCGCCGCTGCCCGCGGCTCGTCGAGTGGCGCGAGCGCGTGGCGCGCGAGAAGCGCGCCGCCTACGTCGGCGAGGAGTACTGGGGGCGCCCGCTGCCCGGCTTCGGCGACCCGCAGGCGCGCGTCTACGTCCTCGGGCTCGCGCCGGCGGCGCACGGAGGGAACCGCACCGGGCGGATCTTCACCGGCGACCGCTCGGGCGACTTCCTGTTCGCCGCCCTGCATCGCGCCGGGTTCGCGAGCCAGCCGACCTCCGAGCGCCGCGGCGACGGCCTGGAGTTGCGCGACGCCTTCATCGCAGCCGCAGTCCGCTGCGCCCCGCCGGCCAACCGACCGCTCACCTCCGAGCGCGAAAACTGCCTGCCCTACGCCGCCGAGGAGCTGGCGGTCCTCCCGTCGGCGCGGGTCGTGCTCTGCCTCGGCGGCTTCGCCTGGGACGCCGCCGCGCGCCTGGTGGAGCTTCACCCGCGCCCGCGCTTCGGACACGGGGCCGAGGCGCGCGCGCCCGACGGTCGCGCGCTGCTCGGGTGCTTTCACCCGAGCCAGCAGAACACGTTCACCGGCCGGCTGACGCCGACGATGATGGACGACGTGCTGCGACGCGCTCGCGAGCTGGCCGCCGGCTGACGAACTCGTCCTACTCGTCGTCCTGCCCCTCGGCCTCGTTCTCCGCTGCCTCGCCCGCCTGCTCGGCCTCGTCCTCGGCCTCCTGCCCCGCCTGCTGGGCCTCGTCCTGGGCGTCCTGCGCCTGCTGCTCGGCCTCGTCGATGCCCTCCTGAACCTGGTTCTGGGCGTCGTCGACGGCGTCGTCCACCTGATTCTGAATGTCCTCGGCCTGGTCCTGCGCCTGCTGCTCGTCGTCGCCGCACCCGGCGAAGCCCACCAGCACCCCCGCCGCCACGATCGCGGCGAACCGTCCACTGCGCAAGCTCATCGTCACGTCCCCTCCTTAGCCGTTGGCGCGGGCAGTCTAGTGCCGCTTCGGGCGGCGGACCGGGCGCGGTACGCTCGAAGGTCGCGTGAATCCAGACTCGCTCGCAACCTTCACCCCGGCGGTCCGTCAGTGGTTCGCGCGCGCGTTCGCGGAGCCCACTCCCGCGCAGACGAAGGCCTGGCCCGCGATCGCCGCCGGCGACGACGTCCTGCTCTCGGCTCCGACCGGGTCGGGCAAGACGCTCGCCGCGTTCCTGTGGGCGCTCGACCGGCTGGTGGCCGAGCCGGCCCCCGAGGGCGCCGCTCGGAGGACGCGGCTCGTCTACGTGTCCCCGCTCAAGGCGCTCTCCTACGACATCGAGCGCAACCTGCGCGCCCCGCTCAGGGGCATCGGCGGGGACATCGAGGTTGCGATCCGCACCGGCGACACCCCGCAGCGCGTCCGCCAGGCGATGGTCCGAAAACCGCCCGACGTCCTCATCACCACGCCGGAGTCGCTGTACCTGATCCTGACCTCCCGCGCGCGCGAGATGCTGACCGGCGCCGAGTGGGTGATCGTCGATGAGATCCACGCGGTCGCGCAGACCAAGCGCGGCGCGCACCTGGCGCTGACGCTCGAGCGCCTCGATCACCTCGCCGAGCGGCGCCTCCAGCGCATCGGCCTGTCCGCCACTCAGCGGCCGCTGGAAGAGGTGGGGCGCTTCCTGGTCGGCGCCGGGCGCGACTGCACGATCGTGGACGCCGGAATCCGCAAGCCGCTCGACCTGCGCATCCACGTCCCGGTCGAGGACATGCGCGAGCCCGACGCTCACGACGTCACCGACCCGGCGCTGGGCGGCATGGGCACGGCCGCCGGGGGCGGCGACCTGGTCGGGACCGGCTTGGGCGGGTCGAACTCCGAAGGCGACGGCGCCGCCGCCACCCGGCGCTCGATCTGGCCGGCGATCTACCCCGAGCTCCTCGAGCTCGTGCGCGCGCATCACTCGACGATCATCTTCGTGAACAACCGCCGCGGCGCCGAGCGCCTGGCGGTGCGGCTGAACGACCTGGCCGCCGACGACGGCCACGCCAGCGCGAGCGGCGACGGCGGCCTCCCCGAGGGCCCCGCCGGCGACGCCCCGCCGCCGGTCATCGCCCGCGCGCACCACGGCTCGCTGGCGCGCGAGGAGCGCGAGGTCGTGGAGGAGCTGTTGAAGTCGGGCCGGCTCCCGTGCCTCGTGGCCACCTCGTCGCTCGAGCTCGGGATCGACATGGGCGCGGTGGACCTCGTGCTCCAGGTCGAGTCGCCCAAGTCGGTGACGCGCGGGCTCCAGCGCATCGGACGCGCCGGGCACGGCGTCGGTGAGGTCTCGAAGGGGCGCATCTTCCCCAAGTTCCGCGCCGACCTGCTCGAGTGCGCAGTGCTCGCCCAGCGCATGCGCTCCGCGGAGATCGAGCACACGGTGGTGCCGCGCAATCCGCTCGACGTGCTCGCCCAGCAGATCGTGGCGATGGTGGCCGGTGGCGACGAGTGGCGCGTGCCAGAGCTACACGACCG
>Ga0136622_10000672_pt1 | contig 14067 bp, 16 predicted proteins | sample AntDrymUQ4482106_2_FD_104803 | JGI IMG/M metagenome (GOLD analysis project Ga0136622, IMG submission 104803) | Polar desert sand microbial communities from Dry Valleys, Antarctica - metaG UQ448 (21.06) | ecosystem: Environmental > Terrestrial > Soil > Desert | place: Antarctica: Dry Valley...
CTCCACCGTCAGGGTGCGGGTGCCCGAGGATCCCGCGGAGCGCTTCCCGGCGGTGGTGAGCGCCGCCGAGGCGATCCTCGAGGCCGTGACCTCACCCGATCCATGAGATTCTGCGGTGCGGTGCTCGCCGGAGATTCTGCGGTGCGGTGCTCGCCGGAACGACGTTCCGGCTCCGCTCCTCCCGAGCGTTCGGCTCCGCTCCTCCCGAGCGTTCGGCTCCGCTCCTCCCGAGCGTTCGGCGGCGCTCCCCCATGACCGTGCCCCCGCTCAAGCACCCTTCGCTACCATGCGCCGTCGCCGCGAACCCAGCGCCAGTGCGCCAGCGGCTCCGCGCCTCGATCCTTAGGCGCGCTTGAGACTTTCGACCTAGACACCGAGGCCATGACTTCCCGACTCACGCCAGCACGCTCTCTTGCCAGCTTTGCCCTCGCCGGACTCTGCGCCATCACCGTCGCGGGCTGTGGCAACGACATACCGCCCAGCGCGGTGGCCAAGGTCGGGGACTCCACCATCAGCAAGGAGGAGTTCGAGCGCTGGTACAAGAACGCCGCGGCCGGCGCCTCTCAGGGCGAGGGCGCGCCGGCGGTGGCGCCGGATCCGCCCGACTTCGAGAAGTGCGTGGCCGGCCTGCAGTCCCAGCCCCAGCCGGAGGGAGCCGAGAAGCCCACCGAGGATGCGCTCAAGGAGCAGTGCAAGAAGCAGTACGAGGACCTCCGCGACCAGGTGATGCAGTTCCTGATCCAGGCCGAGTGGGTACAGCAGGAGGCCGAGGCGCGTGACGTCGCCGTGTCCGACGAAGAGGTCAAGAAGAGCTTCGACGACCAGAAGAAGCAGGCCTTCCCCAAGGAGGCCGACTACCAGAAGTTCCTAAAGGACAACGGCATGTCCGAGGAGGACATCCTCTTCCGGGTCAAGCTCGATCAGCTGCAGACCAAGCTCACGAAGAAGATCACCGAAGACAAGGCCACGCCCTCGGATGAGGAGGTCGCCGCCGAGTACGAGAAGAACAAGAAGACCTACGCCGTGCCCGAGTCGCGCGACGTGAGCCTCGTGCTCACGAAGACCAAGGACAAGGCCGAGGAGGCCAAGAAGGCCCTCGAGGACGGGGAAAGCTTCAAGAAGGTTTCCAAGGAGTTCTCGATCGACGAGAACACCAAGAAGCAGGGCGGCAAGCTCATCGGCTTCACGCGCGGGCAGCAGGACCGCGATCTCGAGAAGGCCGCGTTCGCCGCGAAGGAGGGCCAGCTCGAAGGGCCCGTGAAGGCGCAGTTCGGCTACTACCTCTTCGAGGTCGAGAAGATCAAGCCCGCGTCCCAGCCCACGCTGGAGGAGGTCAAGGACAGGATCACGCAGCAGCTGCGCTCGACCAACGAGCAGAAGGTGCTCAAGGACTTCATCGACGACTTCCGGGAGAAGTACAAGAAGCAGACCCAGTGCGCGGACGAGTACCGGATCATGGAGTGCTCCAACGCGCCCGAGGAGACGGACACGAGTACGGGTCCGGCCTCCGGAGGTGCGCCCGGCGCACCCCAGGGCGTGCCGGCTCCGCAGGGGGCTCCGCCCCCGCAGGGCGTACCGGCTCCGCAGGGGGCTCCGCCCCCGCAGGGCGTACCGGCTCCGCAGGGGACTCCGCCGACCCAGGGGGCTCCTCCTCCGGCTCCCCAGGGCGCCCCGACTCCCCAGCCCGCCCCGGTTCCCCAGGCTCCCGCCAGCCCATAGAGGCGAAGGCCGCGGTGCGCTCCCGCTGCGCGCCTTCCCAAGGGGCGAGGTGAGCCGACAAGAGCTCGCCGGCGCCGTCGGGCGTCTCGACGAGATCACCCGCCGCCTGCGCCGGGAGTGCCCGTGGGATCGCGAGCAGGACGAGCGCTCGATCGTCCCCCACACGGTGGAGGAGGCCTATGAGCTGGCCGACGCGGCCCATTCGGGCGATCACGCGAAGATGCTCGACGAGCTCGGTGACGTGCTCTTCCAGGTCGTCTTCCTCTCCCTCCTCCTGGAGGAGCGCGATGCAGGCGACCTGGCGCAGGTGGCCGAGCACTGCCGCCAGAAGCTAATCCGCCGCCACCCGCACGTGTTCGGCGCCGGAGGAGCGCAGGCCGATCGTCTAGGGGAGGAGCGCAGCCGGAACGTCTCGGGAGGAGCGCAGCCGGAACGTCGTTCCGGCGAGCACCGCACCGCAGAATCTCCGGCGAGCACCGCACCGGGGTTCTCGGCTGAGCACCGCACGGATCGCTCTCCGGCGAGCCCCGCACCCTTGTCCTCCGCTCAGGTGCTGCGCGACTGGGACAAGATCAAGGCGGAGACCGAGGGCGGTGGCCTGTTCGGCGATCTGCCCGAGACCCTGCCGGCCACCCTGTATGCGAAGAAGGCGCAGCGCCGGGCCGCGCGGGCCGAGGGGCGCGACGCGCGGGCGCCGGGAGTGGCAGAGTCCACTGCGGCGCTGAATGGCGCGCAGGGGCGCGAGCAGCGCTTCGAGGCGGCCGGCGAGCTGCTGTTCGCCGCCGTGGCCGAGGCCGTCGCCGCGGACGCCGACCCCGAGCTCGCGCTGCGGGCCGCAGCACACAGGTACATCGCACGAATACAGGAGGGGCTGAGGAACACGTGAGCGAGATCAGTCAGGTGAGGGCGCGCCAGATCTTCGACAGCCGCGGCAGTCCGACGGTGGAGGTCGACGTGACCACCGCGTCCGGGGCCACGGGTCGCGCGGCGGTGCCCTCGGGAGCCTCGACCGGCGAGTTCGAGGCGGTGGAGCTGCGCGACGGGGGCGAGGCCTTCGGCGGCAAGGGCGTGACCAAGGCCGTGGCCAACGCGAACGGAGAGCTGGCCGACGCCGTGACGGGCCTCGACGTGGCCGACCAGGCGGCGCTCGACCGCGCGATGATCGACCTCGATGGCACCGCCAACAAGGGTCGCCTCGGCGCGAACGCGATCCTCGGGATATCGCTTGCCGGCGCCAAGGCGGCGGCCGCGGAGGCCGGGCAGCCGCTGTGGCGCCACCTCGGGGGCGACGAGGCCGGCGTGCTCCCCGTGCCGATGATGAACGTGCTCAACGGCGGCGCACACGCGGACAACAAGGTCGACTTCCAGGAGTTCATGATCGTGCCGGTGGGCGCGGCCAGCTTCGCCGAGGGACTGGGGATCGGCACCGAGGTGTTCCAGGCGCTGAAGGCGACGCTGCGCGGGCGAGGCATGTCCACCGCGGTGGGCGACGAGGGCGGGTTCGCGCCCGACCTCGACTCCAACGAGGCCGCCCTCCAGGTGGTCCTGGAGGGCGTCGAGGCGGCCGGCTACACACCCGGTGAGGACGTGGCCATCGCGCTCGATCCCGCCACCAGCGAGATCCACTCCGGCGGCGTCTACCGCCTGGAGCACGAGGGACGCGAGCTCTCACCCGAGGAGATGGCCGCCTACTGGGAGCAGATGGCGGACCGGTATCCGATCGTCTCCCTCGAAGACGGCATGGACGAGGAGGATTGGGACGGCTGGAAGGCTCTCACCGACCGCCTGGGTGACCGCGTCCAGCTGGTGGGCGACGATCTGTTCGTGACCAACCCCGAGCGCTTGGCCACGGGGATCGAACGCGGGGTCGCCAACTCGATCCTGGTGAAGGTGAACCAGATCGGAACGCTCACCGAGACCCTCGAGGCGGTCCGGGTGGCGACCGACGCCGGCTACACGGCGGTGATGTCCCACCGCTCGGGCGAGACCGAGGACGTGACGATCGCCGACCTGGCCGTGGCCACCGGCTGCGGTCAGATCAAGACGGGTGCCCCATCGCGCTCGGACCGTGTCGCCAAGTACAACCAGCTGCTGCGGATCGAGGAGGCGCTGGGCGACCGCGCCCGATATCCCGGTCGCTCGGCGTTTCGTTCCTAGGCGAGGTCCGGCAGCCCCACCATCGCCCGGAACGAGGTGGCGTCATTGAGGTGGGGCATTGGACCGTCGGGAACGGGCACTTCGAGGAAGGCGCACAGAGGCTCCCACCCTTCCTTGATCTCGTAGACGAGCAGCCTGTCGGCCGGCACCCTGCTCTTCACGTCCTCGTTGTGAGCTAGGTAGGTCTCGATCGCGAAGTCCTTGTCATCGAAGCGCCCCGTGAAGGTCCCGTCCCAGATCAGCCCGTTGATCATCCGCATTGCCTCTGGCGAGACCTCCACGCTGCCGCCCTGGAGCTCCCCCTTCGAGGCCGCCTGGGCGGAGGCGTGGATGCTCTTTGCGCAGCTGGCGTACCAGGCCTCCGGATCGCGCACGCTGAGCAGCACCTTGGCGTCGGGGAACGTTTCCCATATCTGCGCCCAGAACGTACAGGCAGGCCAGTCGACGGTCGATTCCCACCCCTCCAGCAGCGCTTCCCAATCGACCTCCTCGCCGTCCACGGCCGCCTGCCAGCCCGGCAGCAGCTCCGGCCTGCGCGCGAGATCGATCATGTGAAACGAGGGACCGAAGCCAAGCTGCTCGAGTGCCGCCTTCTGCGACATCGTCCCCGTACGTCCGAATCCAGCACCGATCACCTTCACGAGCGCATCTCCTTGTCGATCGTCTTGATTACCACTCCAGCAGCATCAGACCGACCGTCACGCCCGGGCCGATCGTGATCGCGAGACCGAGCTGACCCGGCTCGGGACAGCGGTCGGCGATCAGGCGCTGGAGCACCAAGAACGCCGAAGGCGTCCCCACGTTGCCGTGCTCGGAGAGCACCGCGGCGCTGGGGCCCACGTCCTCGCTGCTCAGGCCGAGTCCCCGCTGGACCCCTTCGAGGATCCCCCGTCCGCCGGGGTGGAGCGGCCAGTGGTCGATCATGCCGGCGTTGACCTGGTGGCGATCCAGGAACCTGTGGACGAGCTCCGGCACGCCCGTCTCGGCGAACACTGGCAACTCGCGCGCCATCCGCATGTGGGCGTCCTCGCCGCTGACCGCGAAGCGCACGTGGTCGATGGTGCCCGGCACTTGGTGTACCGCCGTCGACAGGATCCGGGGGCCAGTCCCATCACCGCGGCCGGGCGGCTCCAGCGAGAGCAGGGCGGCCGCCGCCCCGTCGCCGAACAGTGCCGCGCCCACGATCTTGACCCTCTCGTCGCTTGCCGATAGGGACGAGAGAAAGCCGCTGGTGCTCTCTGCGGTCACGACGAGCGCCTTCTCCGCCGGGCGGTCGCGCAGCGCCTGGGAGGCGAGTCTCAGCAGCGGCACGGCGCTGGTACATCCGACCCCTACGAGGTGGTACTTGTCGGTATCGGCGCGGAGAGCGTAGTGATCCACCAGCCGGTGTGCGATCGTCGGCCCGCCCAGCGAGTAGTAGTTGGCCGTGACCACGACGCCCACGTCGTCCAGATCGGCACCGAGCGCGTCGACCGCCTCGGTTGCCAGCCGCATCAGCTGCTCCTCCGTGAAAGCGGTGCGCTGCTGCAGGGTCTGGTCGAGCGACTCGGGGGAGATCTCCAGTCCGCGCCGGTGGACGCCGCAGCGGGCGAAGACCGTCTCGGCGAAGGCATCGCCCGTCAGCCCGAGGAGGTCCAGTACCTGAGCCTGGTCGAGCGAGGTGTCCGGGGTCGCGCTCGCGAGCCCGGAGATGGTCGGAAGGGGCTCATACGCCAGAGAACCGGGCGTGGGCCGCCGAATTTGGACAGGAAGCAGTGCCTCAGGCATGAGCGACGCAAGTATCCGGCGTGGGTCGGACTGGCGCAATACGCGATCGACCGCGCACATCGCAGCGTTCGTACTACCGATGCCGCCTCGGTAGTAACTACGGAACGACGCTCTCGAGAGGCCGCCTGCGAGAATCCCCCCGCGGAGACCCAGACCCATTGCCCAGGCACCCACTCACCGTCGTGCTGGCCGACGACCACGTCGTGGTCCGCAGCGGCCTGCGAGTGCTGCTCGATGCCGAGCCGTCGATCGACGTCGTAGCCGAGGCGGGCGACGTGTGCAGCGCGATTGCTGCAGTTGAGCGGCACAGCCCCGACGTGCTCGTTCTCGATCTACACATGCCAGGCGAGCCCAGCCTGCCGGCCATACCCCGACTGCGTGAACGCTGCCCCGGCACACGCGTAGTTGTTCTCACCGCTCAGCGCGATCCGAGCTACGCGGGGGAGGCTATGCGCCTGGGGGCGGCGGGCTACGTGCCCAAGGAGGCCGCCGAGAGCCACCTGCTCGCGGCGATCGAGAGCGCCGCGGAGGATGGCATCTACCTCGAGCCCCGGCTCGGCGCGCGGCTGGCGGCCAACGTGGCCGCAGCCGGAAGAACGGCGGAGGAGCTCACCCAGCGTGAGGTTGAGGTTCTGCGGCTGATCGCTCGCGGCCTGACCAACCGTGAGATGGCCGAGCGCCTGTACCTGAGCGTGCGGACCGTGGAAAGCCACAGGGCCCGCATTCAGCGCAAGCTCGGGCGCTCACGCCGCTCCGACCTCGTCGAGTACGCGCTCGAGCGCGGCCTGGTCGAAACCACGGACGTCCCCGCTTGAGGCCGATGTGTGCAGCATGGGCACCGCCCCTGAACCCGATGCCATCGCAGGGGGAGCGTCTCCTCGATGACCCCGTGGTCAGCCGACCGGCAGCCGCGCGGTGACCTGCGTGCCCGCCCCCGGCCGCGAGCCGATCTCCAGTTCGCCGGCCAGCAGGTCCACCCGCTCGCGCATGCCACGCAGCCCGAATCCGGCGTTGTCATCATCCGGGTCGAAGCCACCGCCGTCATCGGTCACGCGTATGCGTAGCGCCCCGTCTCGCTGAGCGACCTCAACGGATACCAGGCTCGCGCCCGCATGGCGGGCGGCGTTACTCAGAGACTCCTGAGCGATCCGGTAGGCAGCGGTCTCCACGTCAGGCGCCAAACGCCGCGGCGCGCCCCCCACGTCGTGCAGCTCAAGCCTGGTAGTGACCTCGATGCCATACACGACCTGTGTCCGCTCCGCAAGATCCCGCACCGAGGCTTCCAACCCCAACTCGTCCAGTGCCGCCGGCCGCAGATCGGCGATCAGGCCCCGCAGCTTTTCCATCTCGCTTTCGATCTGCTCCTGGGCGCCGCGCATCCGCAGAACCAGCTCCTCCACCGTGCCTGTCTGCGCCCTGGAGGCGAGCTGTACGTGCAGCGCCGCGAGGCCTTGTAACGTCTCGTCGTGCAGCTCTCGCGCCCACCGCGCCCTCTCGGCCTCCGCCACCTTCAGCCGCTCTCGTGCTGCGCGTGCACGGGCGTCTTGCAGCGCTGCCTGCATCGCCACCTGTTCACTCACGTCGGTGAAGACGACCACCGCCCCGGTCACACCCGGCTCGCGCACGGGTGCACTCGTGTAGTGCACGGGGAAGCGCTCTCCGTCCCGGCGCCAGAACACGTCGTCGGTCACATGTTGCACGGCGCGCTCAGGAGACAGGCGGTGGATCGGGCAGTCGTGACGGGAGAAATGGGAGCCGTCAGCCCGCGTGTGGTGGAGCAGTTCGTGAGCGGGCTTGCCGATGAGCCCTTCGAGGGGCCAGCCCAGCATCTTGGCGGCCGCCGGGTTCGCGAACGTGATGCGTCCGTCCTCGTCCACGTGGTAGATCCCCTCCCCGGCGAACTCCAGGATGCGATCACGCTCGCGCGCAAGACGGTCCAGCTCTTCGTGGGCATGGGTGAGCGCCAGGCGCCGCTCGGTGATGTCTTGAATCACTCCGAGGGTCTTGGTCGGTCGCCCCTCTTCGTCGTGGATCGAGGACGCGCTGACCTCGACCCAAACCACCTCCCCGTCCTTGCGCAGGTAGCGCTTGTCGAGCTTGAACCCCGGGATCTCCCCGGCGAAGGTTCTCTGAGCGAGCCGCAGGCCCACATCCTGGTCGTCGGGGTGGCTGATGTCGTTGAAGGTGAGGTGGTCCTGCAACTCCTCCGCGCTGTATCCGGTGAGCTTGCAGAAGGCGGCGTTCACCTCGGCGAGCACGAGGTCGTCCCCCGCGAGAGCCATGGCCACGGGGCCGTCCTCGAACAGGCGCTTGAAACGCTCGCCGGCTTCACGCAGCGCGGCCGCCCGACTGCGGCGCTCGGTGACATCTCGAATGGCGACTACGAGCGCTGGAGAGTCGTCCACCTCGATCACCCTCACCGAGATCTCAACCGGGCGCTGATTGCCCTCGGGGCTGCGCAGGCTGAGCTTCGCCTCTGGGTCGAGCACCCCGCCGGGCAGGAACTCATCGAGGCGCAGCCCGGTGACATCTGAACGCTGCCGATCAAGCAGTGACGAGGCAGTTCGGGAAGCGGCCAGGACGCGCAGCTGGCGGTCGACGACCACGGTGGGATCGGGCACGAGGTCGAGCAGGCTGTGCAGGTCGGCGGAAGTGATAGGACAGGCCCGGGGCAGGAGGAAGAACGACAGTGTAGGAGCCCTACTCCCGCGCTTCGGCGGGCATGGTGTCCTGCCGGCCGGCGGCCGGAGAAGGAGGTCCCGCTCCGGCGGGAAATAGAACTCAGGGTGGCCACCTCCGCAACAGCACGGACGCCCCGGCGCGCCTCGCACGGGCGCAGGAGGAGCGCCATTCGTTGGGACCGCCTCGGGCGGCTCGCCCTGCTCGGCACGCTCGGGGTGATTCTGCTGCTCTACATCTCCCCTGCCAAGCACTGGATCGAGCAGTCGGGCACCGCAACGGCCCAGAGCCAGGAGCTGGACGATCTGAAGGCCGAGAACGCCCGCCTGGAGCAGCGGGCGAAGGAGCTGCGCGACCCTGCCGCCCTCGAGCGTGAGGCGCGCCGCCTCGGCATGGTCCGCCAGGGCGAGCGCGCCTACGTGATCGAGAACCCGCCGGAGTAGGCGAGACTGTCAAAGGGGGGCACCGCCCCCCTTTGCAACCCCCCCAGCAGCCCCCGGGTCCCTGGTGTAGCTTCGCCGGAGTGCCCGCCCTCGAGAACGCGATGTCGCAGTGGCAGGACGGCGAGCGCCGGTTGCGCGACGCCGAGCCCGGCGAGCAGCCCCACCTCGACCGGGTGGTCGACTCCGTGCTCGAAGAGCTGCGCCGTCGGTTGGGCTCCAAGTTCGAGGTCGGCGAGTTGGTGGATCTCTACTACGAGGGCACCGACTGGGCCGAAGATCTGGCCCAGCGCCGCTTCGCCGGGGGCGACACCACCGCGGTCGTGGACGCGGCCTTCTGGCGCTACGCCCGCGGGGCCGCGGACTTCGCCGGCGGTCGCACCCGCTTCGCGGACGGGCGCTGAGAAGATCAGTCGCTGTTCGAGCCGTCGCCGGTGTCTTCGCCGGCGCGGGTGATCACGATGCGGTCGGGCTCGACGGTCACGGCGACGGGCCGATGGCCTGCCCAGTGCTCGGCGTACACGGCATCGTCCTGGACCGCCGGGTCGAGCCACAGGCCATAGCCCTCGTCGCCGTGGTCGAAGGTCCCGTCGAGTGCCTTGCGAGTACGGACCCGTCCCCGGCCACCACGGCGACCGCGCCGGCGCCGGCGCGGCTTGTCCTCGCCATCCTCGTCGCCGGACTCGCTGTCGGAGCCACCGGCGCCGTCCGTCGTGGCTTCCTCCTCCTCGGGCTCCTCGTCCTGCTCGGCTTCGAGGGCCGCCGCCACGAGCGCCTCATCGGCAGCGCGGAGGTCGAGCTCCTGCTCCTCGACGCGGGGACCGAAGAGGTCGCTCTCGCCTGCGGCGCTGTCCCCGGGAGCCAGGTCATGCTCGCCCTTGAACGCGGTGATGTCCTTCACCGACACGTCGAGCTGGTGTGCGATCCAGGCGTCGGTACGGCCCTGCCGCACCCACGTGCGGATCTGGTTGAGCTGCGGCTTGAGCGAACGACGTGCCAAGGAGGCGGGGACACTAGCAATCGGGTCCGTGTCGAATCCCCAGGGCGGCGCGGTTTGGCACTCCCGCCATACTGGTGCTTAGGTTGGTCAGCCTGTCCGGACCTGACAGGGGGCCGGCAACTCATTCGGGTGGGAGGCGCCCTGTGCTCGTCCTGACGCGCAAAGGCAATCAGAGCATCATGATCGGTGACGACATCGAGATCTCGGTGCTCGCGATCACGGGCGAGAAGGTCCGGATCGGAATCGAGGCGCCCCGCTCGGTGCCCGTCTTCCGCAAGGAAGTATGGGTCGACATCCAGAAGGACCGCGAGGGCGAGGCGGCCGAGGGCGCCGACGTCGGCGAGGCGCTGGATCGGCTGAAGTCGGCGGAGTAGTAGACGTAGAGGCTCAGCAGGCGTAGCGGCTCAGCCGGCGAGCATGGCCAGGGCCTGGAACATCACCAGCGTCACGATGACCGTGGTGGCCAGGATGGCCAGGCAGAGCCCGGTGAACCGCATCGTTCCCGCCTTCTGCACCCGCTCGACGCGGCGGGCGCGTGAGCGGTGCACCGCCTGGTGGCGCAGCTTCTCCCGCCGCTGCACGGACTCGGCGGCCTCCTCGCGGAAGGCCGCCTCGAACTGCGCGAGTGACTGACGCATCTTCAAGACCGGGAGAGGCTACCAGCGCCCGTAACGTGTAAACCCAGCGCCGCCGCCCCGGTGGATAGGGTGGCGCCGTGGAGCACCGGTTCACGGGCCCCAGCTACACCCTCGGGATCGAGGAGGAGCTGATGATCGTGGACGTCGAGACCCTCGATCTCGTGAACTCCATCGAGGGCCTGTTGCAGGATCTCGTCAACAGCAAAACCGAGGGCGAGGTCAAGCCCGAGCTGATGGAGTCGGTATGTGAGATCGCCACGGACCCCTGTGAGAACACCGGTCAGGCAGGCCGCCAGCTCGAGGGCCTGCGGCGCGAGGTACAGGCCGCCGCAACGGCGCGGGGACTGGCCATCGGCGCGGCCGGTACCCACCCGTTCGCGATGTGGGAGGACCAGCGGATCGTCTCCCGGCCCCGCTATCGCGACCTGATCGCCGGGCTGCAGTTCGTGGCCCGTCAGGAGCTGATCTTCGGCATCCACGTCCACGTGGGAATCGACGATCCCGACAAGGCGATCCACGTGACCAACGGGATGCGCGTGCACTTGCCTGTGCTGCTGGCGTTGTCGGCCAACTCGCCCTTCTGGCGCGCGCACGACACCGGCCTTCTTTCGGCTCGCACGCCGATCTTCCGGGCGTTTCCCAGGGTCGGGATCCCGCCGCGCTACGACGACTTCGAGGATTGGAGCCGCCGGATCGAGTTCATGGAGCAGAGCAAGGTGATCGCCGACTACACCTACCTCTGGTACGACGTGCGGCCCCATCCCCGCTTCGGCACCGTCGAGATCAGGGTGATGGACTCCCAGACGCGCCTGGAGCACACGGTCGGCCTCGCCGCCCTGGTGCACGCGATGGTCAAGGAGCTGGCCGAGCACTTCGAGTCCGGAGAGCAGCTGTCGCGCTACCCCTACGAGATGCTCGACGAGAACAAGTGGCTCGCGGCGCGTCACGGCCTGGAGGGCGAGCTGGTGGACCTGCCCAGCCGCGATCGGGTGCGCACGAAGGAGCTCGCCCGCCGGCTGGTGGACCGGCTGCGAGGGCACGCGCAGGACCTCGGCTCCGCCGATGCCCTCGACGCGGTCGACGACCTGATCGAGAACGGCAACGGCGGTGCGCGCCAGCTGGTGGTCTTCGAGGCCAATCACGACATGCGCGAGGTGGTGAGCGAGATCGTCGAGGCCAGCGCCCCGCCGGCTCCGGTCTCCTCGGGCACCCCCTGAAGCGACCGCGGGCGGGTGTCAATTACTCTCAACGGCAGTGAGCCAGGCCGACCTCTTCGTCGTGTGCAAGAACTGCGGGTCAGAGGTCAGCCCGTACGTGACGGAATGCCCCTACTGCGGCCAGCGTGTACGCAAGCGCGCTCCCAAGCTCGAGCGGGCCGGGCTGGACGCCGAGCCGCGCGCCAAGCAGCGCCGCGGGCCGCGGCTCGGTCGCCCGCGCCCCGACGCCGGTTCGGAGATCGCCCCCGAGACGAGGCCAACCGCCACGATCGCCCTCGTCGCCCTGTCGCTGATCGCGACCCTCGTGCTCGCCACCCAGGAGGTCGGGCTCAATGACGTGGGCGGCATCGTCGTCCCTCTCGACGTGCAGCCCTGGCGCTACCTCAGCGCTCCCTTCGTGCACGACAACCTCGGGTACCAGTTCGTGGCCCTGGTCGCGGTCGGGGTCTTCGGATCACTGGTCGAGCGGCGCTTCGGCGCCCCTGCCCTCCTCCTCGTCTTCCTGGCCGCGGGCGCCGCGGGCGCTGCGGCGGCGGTGGCCGTGGACCTCGGCCCCCTGTTCGAGAGCAACTCCCTCTACCTGGTGCTCGGGGCCAACGGGTCGGCTCTCGGACTGCTCAGCGCCTGGTATGTGGATGATCGGCGCGCCGCGCGGGCGGGCGACGACCGCGGGAACGACCTGATCGGCGTATACGTGTTCGCCGTGGTGTTGCTTGCGCTGCCGGTCGCCGTGGCCGAGGCCAGCGTGGTGGCGGGGCTGGCCGGCGCGCTGGCCGGTGCGCTGCTCGGCGGTTTGCTTCCGGTGCTCGCCCGGCGGTGACGGGGCGCTCTGTGGCCGGCCGGCGCGCGTTCACCGACGAGGAGCTCGACCTGGCCCTCGAGGCGCTCAGCGATCCTGACCGCTTCCGCGAGGCCGAGCAGCGCGTGGCCCAGCTCGCTCCACAGCTGCAGAAGATCCTCAACCAGGCACTGCACGCGGGCGGCTGGTTCGGCGAAGCCCACGAGTCCCAGGTGCGCAGGGTCACCGACGCGACCGACGAGGCCGAGGGACTGGCCGCCCTGCGCACGCTGTTGGCCGAGGAGACCCGGATGGGGATGCTCGTGGGAGTGGCCGTGGGGTGGGAGCTGGCCCGCGAGCTCGAGCTCGAAGTCACCGGCGACCGATGAGCGCTTCGGGGGCGGTGTCCCCAGTGATGCCTCGGGGGGTTGCAGAGGGGGGCGGTGCCCCCTTTGATGTCATCCTCCTCGTCCGTTCAACCACCGAAGGAGAGCGCCCGCATGCCCGACGTCGAGTTCCAAGCCAACGGCGGCACCGCCCCCGGGTACCTCGCCGCCCCCGACTCCGGCAGCGGCCCAGGAACCATCGTGCTCCAGGAATGGTGGGGCCTCGAGGATCACATCAAGGAGATCTGCGATCGCTTCGCCGCGGAGGGCTTCTTCGCACTGGCTCCAGACCTCTACCGGGGTGAGACCACAGAGCAGCCCGACGAGGCCGAGCAGAAGATGATGGCCTTGTCGATGGACCAGGCCGAGGCGGACATGCGCGGCGCGGTCGACTTCCTCGCCGGCCAGGACGGCTATGAGGGCGAAGGCGTGGGCTCGGTGGGCTTTTGCCTGGGCGGTGGCCTCTCAGTCTGGGCCGCCACGCTGAACCCGAAGGTGCGCGCTGCGGTCACCTGCTACTACGTGATGCCCCACGGCAAGCCGGACTTCTCGAAGATCGCAGGGCCCGTGCAGGGCCACTTCGGCACCGCGGACGACTTCGTGGGGCTCGACGACGCCAAGGCGCTCGAGGCCGAGATCGCGGAGGCGTCGGGCCAGCCCGTGGAGTTCCACTACTACGAGGGCGCGGGTCACGCGTTCTTCAACGACACGAACCGGCTGGGCACCTACGACGCCGACGCTGCCCAGCAGGCCTGGTCGCGGATGGTCAGCTTCCTGCGCTCCAACCTGGGCTGATCGATGACCGCCAAGGTCGCGCTCGCCGGTGTCGGGGTCGTCCTCGCGCTGGCCGGATGTGGCGACGACGAGGGGCGCGTGAGCCAGGAGCCCGCGGGCACAGAGACCGCCACCACCCCCACGGAGACCGCACCGGTTGAGACCGCGCCTACCGACACCGAAACCGCGCCGGTTGAGACCGCGCCCACCGAAACCGAAACCGCGCCCGAGGACGCGGGCCCCGGGCTGTCAGACGGGCACGGAGGCGGTCAGGCGGCGCCCGAGGACCGCCCGGGCGGAGCGGGAGACGAGATCCCCGCCAGCACCCAGGCCCTGTTCACGGGCCGGGCGGGCAAGATCACGCCGCGGATCGTCCGGGTACCGCCCTTCATCGCCGTGCGGGTGGAGCTGCGCTCGGGAGACGGCGCCATGTACGAGCTCCGCGGCGGAGGGGAGAGGCTCCGAGCCGCCAGCCGGCCGGCCGAGCCCGTGGTCTTCGATGGGCTGCGACC
>Ga0136622_10000674_pt1 | contig 14053 bp, 13 predicted proteins | sample AntDrymUQ4482106_2_FD_104803 | JGI IMG/M metagenome (GOLD analysis project Ga0136622, IMG submission 104803) | Polar desert sand microbial communities from Dry Valleys, Antarctica - metaG UQ448 (21.06) | ecosystem: Environmental > Terrestrial > Soil > Desert | place: Antarctica: Dry Valley...
CAGTCGGACTCCTGGCGCGTGTTGCCGCGCAGGATCCGCGACGAGATCTACCACGGCCTGCTCGCGAACGACATCATCGGCTTTCACACGCGCTCCTACCGGCGCAACTTCCTGCAGTGCTGCCGTGACCTGCTCGACCTCGACGTCGACATGGAGCGCGGCGTGGTGATGTGCGACGGCCGGGAGGTCTGGGTTCGCGCCTACCCGCTGCCGATCGACTGGCGCGCCACGCAGGCCGTGGCCGCGCGACCCGGGGTGGCGGAGTTCGAGCGCGAGCTGCTCGCCCGCCGGCGCGAGTTCTCGATCCTGCGCGTCGACCGCGCCGACCTCTCCAAGAACGTGCTGCGCGGGTTCACGGGCTTCGACATCTTCCTCGAGCAGCACCCGGAGTTCGCCGAGCGGATCACGTTCACCGCGCAGCTGATGCCCTCCCGGACCGACGTGCCCGAGTACGCCGAGTACCTCGAGCGGATCGAGGCGCTCGTGGCGGTCGTGAACCACCGCCACGGCACGACGGACTGGATGCCGATCAGCCTCAAGCTGCGCGACGACCTCGACGAGGCCGTCGCGTCCTACAAGCACTACGACGTGATGATGGTCAACGCGATGTTCGACGGGATGAACCTGGTCGCCAAGGAGGGACCGCTGGTGAACGAGCGCGACGGCGTGTCGATCCTGTCGGAGAACACCGGCGCGCACGAGGAACTGGGCGAGTTCGCGCTGTCGGTCAACCCGTTCGACGTGCAGGAGCTGGCCGACTCGATCTACGCCGCCCTGACGATGTCGCCTCAGGAGCGCGCGCGCCGGGCGCAGGGGCTCAAGGAGATCGTCACGTCGCGCGATCCCGGCGATTGGATCGACGAGCAGATCGCGGACATTCGCAAGAAGGCGCGGGGCGGCGGGGCGGCGGGGTAGCCGGAGGCGCGGGCGGCGGGTGAACCCAAGGAGCGGAGGCGACTACCGCTCGGGGCCGAACTCGCGCTCCGCCGGGTCGGACGGTGCTGCCGGTGCCGGCACCGGGCCCCGATCGGCAGGCCTCGTTGGCGACACGTCGTCCGTGCCAACGTGTGGCGCCACGCCGTTTTGCCTCACGGGAGTCGTTCGCCGCGGGCGGGTGGGCTCGCGTGATCGCAGCCGCGTCGAATCCCTCTCCCTCACGGGAGTCGTTCGCCGCGGGCGGGTGGGCTCGCGTGATCGCAGCCGCGTCGAATCCCTCACCGGAGCCGTGCGCCGGAACCCAGGCTGCTCGCGCGGTCGCGGGTGCGAGGCCTCCCCATCCGGCCGACGCCGCGGAGCCGCCTGCGGGAGCCGCGCATGATCACGCGACCGCCGCCGCGGAGGTGAGGCAGGCGGGCTGCGCTGCTCAGCGCCCACAAGCGGCACCGCCTCGCCGCCGGGCAACACCGGCGCGCCGGCCCCCAGGCGCGGCCACGCGACCACGAGTGCGACGAGTGCGACCAGCGCAAAGGCCCGCCCGACGTTGCCCCATCGCACCCGCGACGACATGCCCGGCGTAGGCCGGCGGCCACGCCGACTCACCCCCGGGCATTGCTAGCATGGCCCGCCGAATGGCCACGGAGCAGCCGATCTACGACCTGATCCTCCTACTCGACCCCGAGACGGAGGAGGAGCGCCGCACGAACATCCTCGCGAGTCTCGAGCAGGTCATCGAGCGCCAGGGCCAGATCGTCTCGCGGCATGACTGGGGCCTGCGGCCGACGGCATACGAGATCCGCAAGCGCGCCGACGCCGACTACCACCTGCTGCAGTTCCAGGGCACCTCCGAGCTGCTCAACCAGCTCACCCACGCGCTGAAGATCACGGACGGCGTCAACCGCTTCCGGATCATCAAGCTGCGCAAGGGCACGCCTGATCCGCCTGATCTCCGCATGTCGGCCGCAGCCGCGGCAGCGGAGCAGCCGGTCGCCATCGAGCGCTGACAGCGCCGCCTTTGCAACGGCCTGCAACAAGGCTGTCAATAAATCCGCCCAAGATGCGACCCTTGCCGGGGATGCGCCGAGTCCGCCCATAGACTCGGCCACCCGAGAGACTTTGCAAGGTACGGAAAGGAGCCCTCAGTGGCGGCCACCAACATCAATCGCGTCGTGCTCACCGGCAATCTGACGCGCGACCCCGAGCTGCGCTCGCTGCCCAGCGGAATGTCCGTCTGCTCGCTGCGCGTCGCGTGCAACACGCGCCGCAAGAACAACTCATCCGGCGAGTGGGAGGACAAGCCCAACTACTTCGACATCACGGTCTGGGGCGCGCAGGGCGAAAACTGCGCACGCTTCCTCGCCAAGGGCCGTCCGATCGCGCTCGACGGACGCCTCGAGTGGCGCGAATGGCAGGACAAGGAGGGCAACACGCGCCAGTCGACCGAGATCATCGCCGACTCGGTGCAGTTCCTCAGCAGCCGCGAGGACGGCCAGGGCGGTGGCGGCGGGTTCACGCCGCGCTCCGATGTCCCGGTCAACGAGAGCGACTTCCAGCCCGCCGGCGCGCCGTCGGGCAACGGCGCGCCCAGGGCGGCTGACGACGACATCCCGTTCTAGGCGGCAGCCGCCACACGCGTTCGTCCGGCGCCTCACGGCGGAGGTGCCGGACGAGCTCGGTGACGACCTCCTACACTCTTTGGCCGCGCGGTTTGCGCGCGCGCACTCTGTGGCGATGAGTGCAGCCAGTCTTCTTCGAGCGAGGTCTTTCCAACAGTGGCGAAGCAGCGGAGCCGGCCGACGCGCCGGCGTGACACCAAGAAGGGCGGGCCCGGATCCGGGCGTCGCAAGTCCTGCGGATTCTGCCGAGACAAGATCGAGCAGGTCGACTACAAGGATGTCGCGACGCTGAAGAAGTACGTCTCGGATCGCGGCAAGATCCGCTCGCGCCGCATCACGGGAGCCTGCCGCCGCCACCAGAATCAGGTCGCCACTGCGGTCAAGCGCGCGCGCGAGATCGCGCTGCTGCCCTACGTCGGAGACAACCGCGAGGACCGCGACGAGCGCGGGCGCCCGCGCCGCGACGACCGCGACCGTGACCGCGACCGGGAGCGCTAGGCCGGCGATGCCCCAGGCGATCCTGCTCGCGGACCACGAGAACCTCGGCGCGAAGGGCACCGTCGTCGATGTCTCGAAGGGCTACCTCCGCAACTACCTGATGCCGCGCAAGCTCGCCGAGCCCGCGACGCGCGGCTCGATCGCCGCCGCCGAGCGCCGCGTCGTCGTCGCGGAGCGCGCCGTCGCGCAGGCCACCGCGAAGGCCGAGGAGAGCGCCGCGCTGCTCAACAAGACGGTGCTGACGATCGCCCACCAGGCCGGAGACGACGGTCGCCTGTTCGGCTCGGTGACCTCCCAGGACGTCGCCGACGCCATCAGGGCCGCGCGCGGCATAACGATCGACAAGCGGCACGTGCTGCTCGAAGATCCGATCAAGACCGTCGGCACCCACATGGTCGTAGTGGAGGTCGGCAACCGGGTCACCGCGACCGTCAAGACGATGGTGGTCGAGCAGAAGTAGCTGCGCCCTGACCGCGACTCTCCGGAGTTTGCGGTCAGAACATATGTTCGGTCCGGACCGAGACCTAGACTCGCGTCAGTGAGCACCCCTGACCGCACCCACACCAACGGCAACTCTGCGCCGCGCCTGCCGGACGGGCCGATCGCGCCGCCGCAGAACCTCGAGGCCGAGCAGTCCGTGCTCGGCGCCGTACTGCTCTCCGATACGGCGCTGCCGGCGCTCATCATCGACGAGCGCCTGCACCCCGAGGACTTCTACCGCGAGGCGCACGGGATCGTCTTCACCGCGATGCTCGACCTACACAACGGGGGCGAGCCGGTCGACGCGCTCACGCTGGTCGAGCACCTCAAGCAGGCCGGCCAGCTCGAGGCGGCAGGTGGCCGCTCCGCGATCGACCTGCTCGCGTCCAGCGTCCCCGCGGTCGGCCACGTGCGCCAGTACGCGCGCATCGTGCGCGAGAACGCCATGCTGCGCCGGCTGCTCCGCGCGGCCTACGACATCCAGGCGCGCGTGCACTCCCACGATGCACCGCCGCGGGAGCTCGTCGACATCGCGGAGCGCTCGATCCTCGAGGTCGCACACGAGGACAGCCGCAAGGACTTCCACTCGATCAACGACGTGCTCGACGTGGAGATCACCAAGCTCGAGCAGCTCTCCCGCGAGGGCAAGGCGGTCACCGGCACACCCTCGGGCTTCGAGGATCTCGACAACATCACAGGCGGCTTCCAGCCCGGCAACCTGATCATCCTGGCGGCCCGGCCATCGATGGGCAAGTCCGCCCTGATGGCCAACTTCGCCGAGCATGCAGCGCTGGGCTCCGAGAAGGCGGTGGCGCTGTTCTCGCTCGAGATGTCGGAGTCCGAGCTCGCCCAGCGCTTCATCGCATCGCAGGCGTCGGTCAAGGGCGACGACCTGCGCAAGGGACGCGTGCCCGCGGCGCGCTGGGCGAAGATCCTGGAGGCGTCGAACCGGCTCGCGAAGTCGCCGCTGTTCATCGACGACTCCTCCGACCTCTCCGTGCTCGACGTCCGCGCCAAGTCTCGCCGGCTGCTGCAGCAACACGCCGGCGGTCTGGGGCTGATCCTGATCGACTACCTGCAGCTGATGCGCGGCGACGGCCGGACCGACAGCCGCGTCGAGCAGATCGGGCAGATCTCGCGCGGGCTCAAGACGCTCGCCCGCGAGCTCGACTGTCCCGTGATCGCGCTCTCACAGCTCAACCGCGGCGTCGAGCAGCGCACCGACAAGCGCCCGTTGCTCTCCGACCTGCGTGAGAGCGGATCGATCGAGCAGGACGCCGACCTCGTGATGTTCATCTACCGCGATGAGTACTACGACAAGGAGTCCGAGCGTGAGGGGATCGCGGACGTGATCATCTCCAAGCACCGCAACGGCGGGCTCGGGGACGTCGAGCTGACGTTCCAGAAGGAGTACCCGCGCTTCATGTCCTACGTCGGCGACGACCGCTACTAGCGCCGCCATGGCCACCTGCCCCGACGGAAGCTGCGACGGCTCCGGGTTCCTCTTCGACGAGGTCGCCCGGCGAGCGCGGCCATGCAGCTGCCGCCCGGGGCGGATCGCGCGCAAGCGGGCCGCCGCGCTCGAGGGGCGGATTCCCCGGCGCTACCGCGAGGTCTCACTGGAACGCGAGCCGCTGATCTCGATCGAGCGCGCCAACCCGCACGTCGTGCGCGAAGTGCGCCAGTACGTGCGCACGGTTGCAGAGCAGCTCGATGCCGGCCGCGGCCTGTGGTTCACCGGCGATCCCGGCACCGGCAAGACGACGCTTGCGATGCTGGTCTCCAAGGGCGCGATGGAGGCTGACCGCACGGTTGCGATCTACTCGCTGCCGCGGCTGCTCGCTCAACTGCGCGACACCTTCCAGGACAAGGCGGAGTACTCGCTCAACAACCTGATCGACCGGCTCAGCGCCGTCGACCTGCTGCACGTCGACGACGTCGGCGCCGAGCAGTCCTCGCCCTGGGTGCTGGAACAGCTCTACACGATCATCAACACGCGCTACGAGGAGGGCCGCGCGATCCTGCTCACCACGAACCTCGTCGCGCTCGACGGTGACGAGGCGCTGCGCGAGCAGATCGGCGACCGCACCGTGTCGCGGATCTACGAGATCTGCGGCGACCCGAAGCCGATGTACGGGGAGGACCACCGGCTCGAGGCGAGTGCGATGCTCCCGGCGCCGCTGTCCGAGACGCCGCTGGCCGAGTGGGACACTGCGCCGGCCTACGGTGAGGCCCGCCCGCGGCGGCGGCACGCCTCGTAGACTGGGCCGGGCACATGGCCGGCATCGTCATCATCGGCGCCCAGTGGGGCGACGAGGGCAAGGGCAAGATCACCGACCTGCTGGCCGAGCACGCCGACCTCGTGATCCGCTTCCAGGGCGGCAACAACGCGGGCCACACGATCGTCCGTGACGACGTCAAGTGGAAGTTCCACCTGATCCCCTCCGGCATCCTCTATCCCGGCAAGCCGTGTGCGATCGGCAACGGCGTCGTGATCGATCCGAAGGTGCTCACCGACGAGCTCGACGACCTGCGCGCCAAGGGTGTCGACCTGTCGGGCTTGAAGATCAGCGCCAACGCCCACCTGGTGATGCCGTACCACATGCTGCTCGATCACGCCGGCGAATCCAAGCTCGGCAAGCTGCAGATCGGCACCACGCGGCGCGGGATCGGGCCGGCCTATGCCGACAAGGCGGCCCGGTTGGGGATCCGCGTGCAGGACCTGCTCGACGAGAAGATCCTCAAGAAGAAGATCATGGCGGCGATGGAGCCAAAGCGGCTGTCGCTGCGGCCGTACGCCAAGTCGCCCGATCTGGACCTGCAGTCGATGACCGAGGACTATCTGACCTACGGCCACCGGATCGAGCGCTACATCGCCGACACGGCGCGCCTCACGTGGAAGCACCTCGACGAGGGCGGGCAGGTGATCTTCGAGGGCGCCCAGGGGACGCTGCTCGACATCGACCACGGCACCTATCCGTTCGTGACCTCATCCAACCCGGTCGCTGCGAGCGCGGCGACCGGCACGGGCGCCGGGCCGAAGGACCTCGACGAGATCTGGGGCGTCACGAAGGCCTATGCCACGCGTGTTGGCTCAGGCCCGTTCCCGACCGAGCTCGACGACGACCTCGGCGTCGCCATGCGCGAAGCCGGCGGCGAGTACGGCACCACCACCGGACGCGCCCGTCGCGTCGGTTGGATCGACCTCGTCGCGCTGCGCTACGCCGCGCGCCTGAACACGCTCACCCATCTGGTCGTGACCAAGCTCGACGTCCTCAGCGGGCTTGGCCCGCTGCGCGTCTGCACGCGCTATCGCAGCTCGAACGAGGCGATCTTCGACCACTATCCGTACCACCAGTCGGTCCTGCACCACGCCGGCGGAGTCTACGAGGAGCTGCCGGGCTGGGACGACGACATCACCGGCTGCCGCAGCGAGGACGAGCTGCCCCAGGCGGCGCGCGACTACCTCGCCTACGTCGGGGACTTCATCGGCGTCCCGATCGCGCTGATCAGCGTCGGTCCCAACCGCGACCAGGTCATCTGGACCGACGCCGGCAGGCGGACGGAGTCCGCGGAGCGGGCGGCGAGCGTCCCGAGCCAGACCTAGTCGCGCACTGTCCGCGTGTCGACGAGGAAGTCGTGCAGCGCACGGTTCTCGTCGTCCCACAGCGGCCAGAGTATGTCGGCGAGGTTCGCCAGCCCGACGGTGAGCGAGCCGGCGACGCCGAACAACAGCGCCTTCACCGCCACCTCGCGCAGCATCGCCCAGCCGAACGTCATCGGTTGGCCGTTCGCACGCACCACGCGGATGCCCATCGCCATGCGGCCGAGCGTCTTGCCGTTGGTGCGGTCCATCATCAGCGGCGCGTAGAGCAGCGCAACGATCGCGATTGCCACGACCGAAAGCAGCAGCCCGAAGACCAGCGCTGCGATGCCTGTCTCCTCCGAGGCGAAGAAGCCGACCGAGAAGACCGAGCCGAAGATCGCCATGATGAGCAGCGCGCCCACGCTGATGATCAACCCGTCGATCAGCGTTGCCCCGACGCGCGACCACCAACCGGCGAGCTGGTACTGGCCCGTGGCGACGACCGACTGCGCCGCGTGCGACGGTGCGCCGAACGCGCCCGGTGGGGCCGGGCTCGTGTAGCCGGCGGGGGAGGGGCCGGCCGACGGCCGATCGGGCTCGTAGCCGGGAAGCCCCGAGTCGTGTCGCGGCGCGGCCGGCTCAGGCCGATCGGGCTCGTAGCCCGGAAGCCCGGAGTCCTGTCGCGGCGCGGCCGGCTCCGGCGCGAGGGGGTCGCCGGAGGTCATTCCAGGATCGTTCGGGCGCTCGCTCATGGTCCTAAAGCTAGCGCCAGTGCTCGACGAGGTCGGCCTCCGGCACCTCGCGCACGACCCGCGCGGGCACGCCGATGGCGACCGACCGGGCCGGCACGTCGCGCGTCACGACCGCGCCCGCGCCGACGAACGCCTCCTCGCCGACCTCGACTCCGGGGCACAGCACGGCGCCGCCGCCCACACGGCAGGCGCGCCGCAGCGTCGCGCCCCGCAGCGCGTACTCGGGGCCATGGCGAGACATCGTGTCGTCGTTGGTCGTGCATGCGCCCGGCCCGACGAAGACGTCGTCCTCCAGCACCGAGAACGCGGTCAGGTAGACGTCGGTCTGCACTCGCACCCGCGCTCCGACGACCACATCGTTGTCGACCGCGGAGCCACGCCCGATCACGGTGCCGGCGCCGATCTGCGCACGCTCACGCACGTAGCACTGGTCACCGAGGATCGCGCCCTCACGCACGTCCGCGCCGGCGAACACGATCGCCCGCGCGCAGACGACCGTCCCAGCGCCGAGCGCCAGCGGGCGCGGCTGCTCGCGCGGCGCCGAGGAATGGCGCGCGAGCTTGGGCGGCTTGCCCAGGATCGCTCCGTCCTGCACGTCGCAGCCGTCACCGATCACGGTTCCGGCGTGCACGACGACGTAGGCGCCGAAGCGCACGCCCTCGCCGATCTCCACGTCCTCGCCGAGCAGCAGTCCCGGTGCGCGGTCAGACGGCTGCACGCTGCTCCCTGCGCGACGCGTCCAGCTGATCCTGGAGCGCCGCCAGGACGCGTACGACGCGTAGCCCTGACCGGCCGTCGGAGATCGGCGCGCGACCTTCGCGCAGGCAGGCGACGAAGTGCTCGCACTCCAACCGCAGCGGCTCGCGGTTGGACACGCTCGGACTCCAGATGTCGCCCGAGCGGGTGATGTACTCGCCCCACGTGCTCGCGGACTGGTCGAAGCCCTTGTCGAAGACCGTCACCTTGCGCTCGAGGTCCATGTCGTCGAAGGTCGCCATCCGGCGCGAGCCGACCACGGTGAACCGGCGCTCCTTGTGCGGGTCGAGCCAGGAGAGGTGCAGGTGGCCCGCGAGTCCGGAGGGAAACCGCAGGAAGCCGAACACCACGTCCTCGATCCCCTGGCGCATGTAGGACTCCCCACGCGCCTCGACCTCGTACGGCTCCTCGCCCGCGAGGTAGAGCAGCACCGAGACGTCGTGCGCCCCCAGCGACCAGAGGGCGTTCTCGTCCGCGCGCAGCTTGCCGAGGTTGAGCCGGTTGGAGTAGATGTAGTGGATCGCGCCGAGCTCGCCGTCATCGGCGATCTGCTTGAGCTTGGCGATCCCGGGGTGGTACTCGAGCAGGTGGCCGACCATCAGCGTGCGGCTTGCTGCGTCGGCAGCCGCGACCGCGCGCTCGGCGCCGGCGACCGTCTGCGCCAGCGGCTTCTCGACGAAGCAGTGCTTGCCGGCACGCAGCACGCGCTCGGCCAGATCGGCATGGGTCGGGACCGGCGTTGCGAGCACGATCGCGTCGAGCGCCGGATCGCCGAGCAGGTCGTCGAGCTCCTCGGTCCGCCGTGCGCCCGGCAGCGTCGCGCCGACCCGGTCGAGCGCCGCCGGATCGCCATCGCAGAGCCAGGTCAGCTCGCAGCCGGGAACCGCCGCGAAGTTGCGGGCGAGGTTCGGGCCCCAGTAGCCGAGCCCCGCCACGCCTACGGTGATCGAGGTCACACGCCCATCCTACGTGCGATCGCAGCGGCGACGCGCTCCCCGGCGCGCCCGTCGCCGTACAGCGGTGGGCGCTCGGCGGGCGGGCGCCGCTCGAGCGCCGCGAGCGCGGCATCGGCGTCGAGGTCGGCTGTGACGTTCCAGCCTGCGTCGACGGTCTCGGTCCACTCCGTCTCTGCGCGCAGCGTCACGCATGGGACGCCGGCCAGGTAGGCCTCCTTCTGGACGCCGCCCGAGTCGGTCAGCACGGCACGCGCACTGTGCAGCAGGGCAGTGAAGTCGAGCGGCCCGAGCGGGGGGGCGAGCACGGCCCCGCTCTGCTCCAGCCGGGCGCGCAGTCCGGCCGCGTCCAGCCGCGCGGCCGTGCGCGGGTGGAGCGGCAGGATCACCGGGTAGGGGACCGCTGCGAGCAGGGCGACGAGTCGCGCCAACCGCACGGGATCGTCGACGTTGCCCGCACGGTGCGCGGTGGCGAGCACATACGCACCCGCGGTCAGGCCGAAGCGCGCGAGCGTCTCGGTGCGCGCCGCGGCGCGCGGGCCGAGTAGTTGCGCGACGTCGACCATCACGTCGCCCACGACCTCGATCTCCCCGCCCACGCCTTCCCCGCGCAGGATCTCGGCCGGGGCCTGGGAGGAGCAGAGCAGCAGGTCACTCGCATGGTCGGTCAGGACGCGGTTGAGCTCCTCGGGCATCGAGCGGTCGTAGGAGCGCATGCCGGCCTCGACGTGGGCGACCGGGATTCTCGCCTGAGCGCCTGCGAGCGCGCCAGCCAGCGTCGAGTTCGTGTCGCCATAGACGAGCACGAGCGCCGGATGCTCGCGGGCCAGCAACGGCTCCAGCGCCTCCAGCATGCGCGCGGTCTGCGCCGTGTTGCTGCCGCCGCCGAGATCGAGCCGGTGATCGGGCCGCGGCAGCCCCAGCTCGTCGAAGAACACCTGCGAGAGCGCGTCGTCGTAATGCTGCCCGGTGTGCACCAGCACCTCGTCGGCGACGGCGCGCAGCGGGCCGGAGACAGCGGCGGCCTTGATGAACTGCGGCCGGTTGCCGATCACGGTGAGGACGCGCATGGCGGGCTCGACGCGGGTCGCGTCAGGCGGGTGCCGGCGCCGCGAGCTCACGCGCGACGCGCCGCTTGAACGCCTCGTGCGCGGCCTCTGTCACGGGCCCGGGCGCCCGGGGCAGGCCGATGTCGTCGACCGCCACGATCGGCATCACCTCGCGCACCGAGGATGCGATGAACGCCTCCTGTGCGGCGCGGACGTCGTCCAGCGTGCACGGCGCCTCAGTCACGTCGAGCTCGTCGGTCAGGCGGGCGCGCGTGATCGAGTCGAGGATCCCGTCCGCCAGCGGCGGCGTGAACAGGCTGCCGTCGCGCACCCAGAAGAACGTCCACGTCGGCCCCTCCAGCACGCGGCCGTGCGGCGTGATGTACAACGCCTCGTCGGCCCCCTGCTCCTTGGCCAGCCGCCCGGCGAGCATGTTGGCCGCGTAGGAGAGCGTCTTGAGCCCGTTGAGGACTCGCGTCGGGGCGTACACGACCGTCGCCACGCGCGCGTTCGCGGGTCGGGCGGGCAGCGGCTCGGTGATCGCGATGCGGCGCCCGCCGCGCGTCACGACGAGCCGCAGCAGGGACTCCGGCTCGCCCGCCTGCTCGATCAGCGAGAGCGCCTCGTCGCGCAATCCGTCCAGGTCCGCCTCGAGCCGCAGGCCCGCGCATGTGCGCCCCAGCCTTGCGAAGTGATCCTCGAGCGCGAACGGCCGGCCGCCGTAGAGACGCATCACCTCGAATGCGCCGTCGCCGCGCAGCAACCCGTCATCGGTCACCGGGACGCGCGCTTCTGCGACCGGGCTGATCGCGCCGTCGACGCTGGCGAGCCACATGGTCGACGCAGCCTACCGGCGCGGTACCGTGAACGGCCCGTGCGTCTCGTGGAGCCTGCTCACAACGTCGAGCTTCGCGCCGACCACCACGGGCACGAGCACGTGGTGTTCGCCTTCCCCTATCGCGCCGACATGGTCGATGCGGTGCGGGCGATCCCAGGCCGCCGCTTCGACTGGGACGCGAAGGAGTGGTGGGCGCCGCAGGCGGACTCCACGGCGCCCTACGTGAAGGGCGTGATCGAGCGCTACCCGTCGCTGCTCGTCGCCCCCGGCGTGACCGCGTGGCTGGCCGACGCCACGAGCGGCTGGGTCGGTCGCGTGAGCGCGGCGCGGCTCAGCGGACGCGGCGCGTTCGTGCTGGAGACGATCTCGGGCGAGTTGCCGGACGAGCTCCGCGGCTCCGCGCAGGAGCGCGGCGGACGCCTCTGGCTGCCGTTCGAGCAGGCGATCGCCGAGGAGCTGCTCGAGTTGCGTGGCGCGCGGCTCGACAAGCGCGCGCTGCGCTGCGCACTGCGGCTGCAAGTCGGGCAAGCGCCGGCCCCGGCGACGCTGGCGCTCGTCGACAGCGTCGGGGAGGCGCGCTTCACGCTCGACGTCAACTGGGATCCCGACACGATCCCGGCGTTCCTAGCGCTCCCCGCCTGCGAGGCTCACGGCCGCTCGCTACCGCTCGACCCGTTTCTCGTCGAGCCGCTGGAGCACTACCTGCGCACCTTCGGCGTCGAGCTGGCCGCCAACGCGGCCGCGGTGCTCGAGCGGCTGCGGACCGAGCACGACGCGGCGATCGTCGAAGTGCGCCGCTCACGCGCCCACGACGGGCCGGCCCTGGCGACGGAGAACGTGCTGGGAGGAGAGCTACGGCCCTTTCAGCGTGCCGGCGTGGCGTACGTGCTGCGCGCGCGGCGCAGCTTCCTGGCCGACGAGCAGGGGCTCGGCAAGACCGTCCAGGCGCTCGCCGCGCTGGAGGAGGACGCGGCCTTCCCCGCCGTCGTGATCTGCCCCGCGTCACTCAAGCTCAACTGGCAGCGCGAGACGCAGCACTGGCTCCCCCACCGTTCGGTGACGGTGGTCTCGGGCACCGGCACGGTCGCGGCCGTCGCCGACGTGACGATCATCAACTACGACATCGTGCACGCGCACCGCGCCCGGCTCACGCTGCGCAAGCCGCGCGCGCTCATCCTCGACGAGTCGCACTACGTCAAGAACCCCCGCGCGAAGCGCACACGGACCGTGCGCCGCCTCGCCGAGTCGCTGGCGCCCGACGCGCTGCGGCTGGCGCTCACCGGCACGCCGGTGATGAACCATGCCGAGGAGTTGATCGCGCAGCTGCGGATCATCGGCAGGCTGGAGGACTTCGGCTCGGGCGCCCGTTTCTCGCGCCGTTTCCAGGGCATCGGGGCCGAGGAGCGGATCCACTGGCATCTGCGGCGAAGCTGCTTCGTGCGGCGCTCGAAGGCAGACGTCCTGCCCCAGCTCCCGGCCAAGCGCCACGTCGCCGTGCCGGTCGCGCTCGACAACGAGCGCGACTACCGGCTGGCGGAGGAGGACGTGATCGCGTGGCTGCGCGAGCAGCCGCTCGACCTGGGCGAGCTCGAGAGCAAGGTCGCCGCGGCGCTGCGCGCGGAGCGGCTCGCGCAGCTCAACGCGCTGCGCCGGCTCGCCTCACGCGGGAAGGGCAACGCCGCGATGGCGTGGATCGAGGATTTTCTCGCGTCCGACGAGGCGCTAGTGGTGTTCGCCGGCCATCGCGAGCTCCAGGAGCGGCTCATCGAGCGCTTCCCGGATGCGCTGCACCTGCTCGGCCGCGACTCGATCGGCGCGCGCGAGGCGGCGGTCCAGGCTTTCCAGGCCGGTGAGTCGCAGCTTCTGGTCGGAGCGACGCGCGTCGCCGGCCAGGGGATCACGCTCACACGCGCGTCCAACGTCGCGTTTCTCGACCTCGAGTGGACCCCGGCGATGCACGACCAGGCCGAGGACCGCTGTCACCGCATCGGACAGCACGACGCCGTCACGGCCTGGTACCTGCTCGCTGCGCAGACGCTCGACGAGACGATGCTCGAGCTGATCGAGCGCAAGCGCAAGGTCGTCGACGCCGTCACCGACGGCCGTGCCCAGGCGGAGGAGGCCGTCGTCGAGGGGGTCATCCGCTCGCTGCGCGGCAGCCGGCCGACGCGGCATCTGCGAGCGGCCGGCTGACGCCGGGAGGCGAGCGGCGCGCCTCCCGCAAGACGGCGCCTTCGGCGTGCGTTCCTCCAGCATGAGGCGAACTGGGTTCACAAGCTGGACTGCGGGCACGTTGACGCTGATCGCGGGAGTCGCGCTGGCTTCGCCGTCACCCGCAGCCGCCCACACGGCGCCGGTGCTGCAACTGCCCGTGGTCGACGGTGCGCCGACCGTCGGCGCGAGGGTGGCGGGGAGCGCGCAGGCGACCGGTGAGCCTGCCCCGATGATCGGTTACCATTAGCTGCAGTGTCAGCCGCTGGAGGCCAAGTGCGATCCGATTCCCGGCGCGACGGAAGCCTCGTACGAGGTCCAGGACGCCCAGATCGGATACCGCGTTGCCCTGCGGGCGCACGCGGACAACAGCGCGGG
>Ga0136622_10000677_pt1 | contig 14032 bp, 12 predicted proteins | sample AntDrymUQ4482106_2_FD_104803 | JGI IMG/M metagenome (GOLD analysis project Ga0136622, IMG submission 104803) | Polar desert sand microbial communities from Dry Valleys, Antarctica - metaG UQ448 (21.06) | ecosystem: Environmental > Terrestrial > Soil > Desert | place: Antarctica: Dry Valley...
GTGCGTGGGCCGCACCCATGGCGTGCACGCCGAGCCGACCACCTTCGGGCTGAAGCTCGCCGGCTTCGCCTTCGAGGCCGATCGCAACGCGAACCGGCTGGAGCTGGCGTTCGCCCAGGCCGCCGTGGGGGCGATCTCCGGGGCGGTGGGGACCTTCGCCGCCCACGGGCCCGGCTACGAGCGGCGGGTGCTGGAGCGCCTCCGGCTCGCCGCCGAGCCCGTCTCCACCCAGGTCGTCGCCCGCGACCGCCACGCCGAGCTGCTGTCCGCGATCGCGCTGGCCGGAGCCGGTCTCGAGCGGCTGGCCACCGAGGTTCGCCACCTTCAGCGCACCGAGGTCCGGGAGGCCGAGGAGTCGTTTCGGCCCGGCCAGAAGGGCTCGAGCGCGATGCCGCACAAGCGCAATCCGATCGCCGCGGAGCGCATCTGCGGCCTGGCGCGGGTACTGCGGGGCAACGCGCAGGCAGGGCTCGAGAACGTCGCCCTCTGGCACGAGCGCGATATCTCGCACTCCAGCGTCGAGCGGGTCGTGCTCCCCGACTCCACGATCCTGATCGACTACCTCCAGCACGTCGCGCTGCGGCTGGTCACCGGTCTCGTCGTCCACCCCGACCGCATGCGGGAGAACCTCGAGCTGACACATGGCGCGCTGTTCTCCCAGCGCGTGCTGCTCGGACTCGTCGAGGACGGCATGAGCCGGGACGAGGCCTACGGGATCGTCCAGTCCGCCGCGCAGCGCGCGTGGGACGAGCAGGTCCCTCTGCGCGACATCCTGGGCGCCCATCCGGCGGCCGGGCGGCTCGATCTGGACGCACTATTCGATTACGACTGGTACGTGCGCCACGCGGGCGAGGTCGTCGACCGCCTGGACCAGATCGCCTGACGTCCGGGACGCCGGACACACTTGCCCCATCGAGCGGGGATCCGGGCACACGGAGTGGGAATCCGACGCCGCGCGGCGCCTCGAGGTGGCCGCCGAGCGACTCAAGGGGCTGCCCGGAGACGCCGGCCCGCCGGTGACCGAGAGCCCTTCCCGGCCGGTGGAGGAGGATGCGCTCGCCCGGCTGCGCGCCGCCCGCGAGGACCTGGACGCGATGGTCCCCGAGCTGCGCCGCGCGCGCGGGCGGATCGCCGCGCTGCAGACGCGGGTCCTGCACGAGCGCGGCCCGGTCGACCGGGCCGCCTGAGCGTTGGAGAGCGATCGGCGGCCGCTGGTAGCATCGCCGCCGTGACAGCTGTCGGCGACCTTCCCCTCCTGGTCTCGGGGAAGGTCCGCGAGATGTACGACCTCGGGGAGGACGTCCTCATGGTCGCCTCGGACCGGATCTCGACGTACGACGTCGTCCACCCCACGCCGATTCCCGACAAGGGCCGGGTGCTCACGGGCCTGTCGGCGTTCTGGTTCGCGCATACCGCGCGGATCGTCCCCAACCACTTCCTCTCCGCCACCAGCGGGGTGCCGGAGGAGGTTCGGGGCCGGGCGCTCGCCGTCCGCAGGCTCGAGATGCTTCCGGTGGAGTGCGTGGTGCGCGGATACATCACCGGCTCGGCCTGGAAGGACTACGAGCGCGACGGGACGGTGAGCGGGATCGAGCTCCCGGCCGGCCTGCGGGAGTCCGAGGCCTTCCCCGAGCCCCTCTACACCCCCTCCACCAAGGCGCAGGAGGGTCAGCACGACGAGGCCATCGATTTCGAGGCTACGGTCGAGCTGCTCGGGGACCGCGGTCTGGCCGAGCGCGTCCGGGAAGCCTCGCTGGCGTTGTACGAGCTCGCCGCCGGCCATGCCCGCGCCCGCGGCATCGTCCTGGCCGACACCAAGTTCGAGTTCGGCCTCGACGCCGACGGGACGCTGACGCTCGGCGACGAGCTGCTCACCCCCGACTCCTCCCGCTACTGGCCTGCGGAGGGCTACGCGCCGGGCCGCCCGCAGCCGAGCTTTGACAAGCAGTACGTCCGCGACTGGGCGGCCGGCACCGGGTGGGACAAATCCCCGCCGGCCCCCCCGATCCCCGACGACGTCGTCGAGGGCACCCGCGCGCGCTACGTCCAGGCGTACGAGATGATCTGCGAGGAGCCGTTCCCCGCGTGGATCGAGCGGGTGTCCGGGTGAAGGCTCGAGTCCTCATCCGCCCGAAGGAAGGGATCCTCGATCCGCAGGGGCAGGCGGTGCAGCGAGCCCTGCCGGCGCTCGGCTTCCAGGGTGTCTCGGAGGTGCACGTAGGGCGCCTCGTGGAGCTCGAGGTCGACGACCCCGCCCGGCTGCCCGAGATGTGCGAGACGCTCCTGGCCAACCCGCTGATCGAGGACTACGAGATCGTCGCGTGAGGGTCGGGGTCGTCCGCTTCCCGGGCTCCTGCGACGAGGTGGATGCCCAGCTGGCAGCAGGCCGAGTCGGCGAGGCGGAGCTGCTCTGGCACGCCGACCGCAGCCTCCACGATGTCGATGCGGTCATCGTTCCCGGCGGGTTCTCCTACGGCGACTACCTGCGCGCGGGGGCGATCGCCCGCTTCTCGCCGGTCATGGAGTCCGTCATCTCCTTCGCCCGCGAGGGCGGTCCGGTCCTCGGCATCTGCAACGGCTTTCAGGTCCTGTGCGAGGCACGGCTGCTTCCCGGCGCGCTGCTCGGGAACGTCTCGATGCGATTCCTCTGCCGCCAGGTCGCGGTGGAGGTGGTCAACGCGGGAACCCCGTTCACGCGCGCGTGCGCGCCCGGAGACCGGCTGTCGGTGCCGGTCAAGCACTTCACAGGGCGCTTTCACGCGCCGGCGCCCGAGCTGGACCGCCTGGAGGCTGCGGGTCAGGTGGTGCTGCGCTACGCCGCCGGGCACAACCCCAACGGGTCCGAGCGCGACGTCGCCGGTGTAAGCAACCCCGAGGGGAACGTACTGGGCTTGATGCCCCACCCCGAGCATGCAGTGGACCCGCTGACGGGCTCCTCCGACGGGCTGAAGCTGTTCGCATCGCTGCGTGACCACGTGGATGGCCTCGTCCCCGCCCCGGCCCTCTGAGTCCGCGGTGCCGCCGGCGCCCACGGCCGAACGCGCGCTGGAGCTCGGCCTCACCGGCGACGAGTACTCGCTGATCTGCGAACGGCTGGAGCGCGAGCCCAACGAGCTCGAGCTGGCGATGTTCTCGCTGATGTGGTCCGAGCACTGCTCCTACAAGCACTCGCGCAAATTGCTGGGGCGGCTGCCGACCGAAGGGCCGCGCGTGCTCATGGGCCCCGGGGAGAACGCGGGCGCGGTGGACGTCGGCGAGGGGCTGGCGGTCGCCTTCAAGGTCGAGTCCCACAACCACCCGAGCGCAGTCGAGCCCTTCCAGGGAGCGGCGACGGGCGTCGGCGGGATCCTGCGCGACGTCTTCGCGGTGGGCGCACGCCCGATCGCCGTGCTCGACTCGCTGCGCTTCGGGGAGCCGACCTCCGCCCGCTCTCGTTTCCTGCTGGACCGCGCCGTGGCCGGGATCGGCCACTACGGCAACTCGATCGGCGTCCCCACGGTGGGGGGCGAGCTCTACTTCGAGAGCCCGTACGAGCAGAACTGCCTGGTCAACGCCATGTGCCTCGGGCTTGCCCACCACCAGGACCTGATCCGCTCCGCGGCAGCGGGCCCCGGCAACCTCGTGGTCCTGCTGGGCGCCTCCACCGGGCGCGATGGCATCGGCGGCGCATCCGTGCTCGCCTCCGCAGAGCTCGACGAGGCCGACCAGGCCAAGCGCCCGAGTGTTCAGATCGGCGACCCCTTCGAGGAGAAGCGGCTGCTGGAGTGCTGCCTCGAGCTGCTCGACGCGGAGCTGCTGGTCTCCCTCCAGGACCTGGGGGCGGCGGGGCTGACGTCCTCCTCCAGCGAGATGGCGAGCAAGGGCGGCTTGGGCATCGACCTCGACGTGGGCCGGGTGCCGCTCCGGGAGGCGGACATGGAGCCGTTCGAGATCATGGTCTCGGAGTCCCAGGAGCGGATGCTCTGCGTCGTCGCCCCCGAGCGGATGGCCGAGGTGCTCTCCGTCTGCGCGCGCTGGGAGGTCCGGGCTACCGGGATCGGCGAGGTCACCGGGTCGGGCCGGCTACGGGTGCTCGAGGAAGAACGGGTGATCGGTGACCTGCCGGTGGAGGCGCTCGTGGACGACTGTCCCCTCTACGATCTCGACCCGGTCGCCCCGACCGCGCCGATCTACTCGCCGCCGCCGCCGACGCTGCACTCGGGCGAAGCCGAGGAGTCACTGCTCGCGCTCGTCGGCTCGCCGAACCTGGCCTCGCGCCGCCCGATCTTCGAGCAGTACGACTGCCTGGTCGGCTCACGCACCCTCCGCCGCCCGGCGCAGTGCGACGCCGCGGTGCTCGCGCTCCCGACCGGCGCCGCGATCGCGGTCTCGATCGACGGCAACGGCCGCCGCGTCGCCTGCGACCCCTACGCCGGGGCGATGGAGGCGGTCTTCGAGTGCGCGGCCAATCTCGCCTGTGCGGGAGCGGAGCCGCTCGGTCTCACGAACTGCCTGAACTTCGGCAATCCGGAGAAGCCCCACATCGCGTGGCAGCTCGAGCGCGCGGTGAGCGGTCTTGCCGACGCGTGCGAGGCGCTCGGGGTCCCGGTGGTGGGCGGCAACGTGTCGCTCTACAACGAGGGCACGGAGGGCCCGATCTATCCCACCCCGATCGTCGGCATGGTGGGCGAGCTGCCCGACCCGCTCCGGGCCGGCCGGCTCGCCTTCGCCCGGGCCGGGGACGCCATCGCCCTCGTCGGACCGTTCCGCGCGTCGCTGGCGGGCTCCGAGCTCGCCAAGCTGCGCGGCGAGCCGCTCGCGGAGCGGCTTCCGGAGATCCGCACGGAGGGGCGGCGGCGCGCGCTGGCCGCCGTGCGCGCCGCGGTGCGTGCCGGCACGGTGCACAGCGCCCACGACGTGGCCGAGGGCGGGGTGGCCGTCGCCCTGGCCGAGTGCTGCCTGGCGGGCGGCCTGGGCGCCACGGTCGCCCTCCCGGAGGCCGAGGACCCGCCGGCAGCGCTGTTCGGAGAGGCGCCGGGGTGCGCGTTCGTGGTCTCCGGACCGCGAGAGGCCCTGGACGCCCTCTCCGCCACGACGCCGGTCACGGCGCTCGGGGAGGTCGGCGGCGACCGCCTCGAGGTCTCGGCGGGCTCAGCGCGGCTCTCGGTGGAGCTCACCAGGTTGCACGAGGCCTGGGAGGCCGGGCTGGGACGGTACCTCGGGTAGGGGGTACCTCGTAGGGGGGACCACCCGCCCGCGTTGGTAGGGTAGGTCGGCAGATCGGGTGGAGGACTGCGGAGAGTCCGCGCCGCTCGGTGTGCGCATCATCACCCAGCGATGAAGCCCCTTCTCGACGAGCGCGACGGCCCGCGCGACGAGTGCGGCGTGTTCGGGATCTATGCACCCGATCACGATGTCGCACGCCTCGCGTACTTCGCCCTGTACGCGCTCCAGCACCGCGGCCAGGAGTCGGCCGGGATCGCCACGGCCCAGGGGGGGCACATCATGACCCAGCGGGAGGTGGGCCTCGTCTCGCAGGTCTTCGACGAGCAGCGCCTTCGCGCGCTCGGCGGCGACATGGCGGTCGGCCACGTCCGCTACTCGACCACCGGGGCTAGCGCGTGGGAGAACGCGCAGCCCGTGTGGCGCTCCGATCGGCGCGACCTCGCCCTGGCCCACAACGGCAACCTCATCAACGCGGTCGAGCTGCACTCCGATCTGCGCGAGCGCGGCGTCTCCTTCCGCTCCACCTCGGATTCGGAGATCATCGCCGCCCTCCTCTCCACCCACGAGGCCGACCGCATCGAGGATGCCGTGGCCGACGTCATGCCGCGGCTGCAGGGCGCCTTCTCCACCGTGGTGATGACGCGCGACTCCGTGGTCGCCTTCCGCGACCCCGCCGGGGTGCGTCCGCTGGCCCTCGGGATGGTCGGAGAGCGCTACTGCGTCGCCAGCGAGTCGTGTGCCTTCGACATCATCGGGGGCCGGCTGCTGCGCGACGTGCAGCCCGGGGAGCTGGTCTCGCTGGGTGAGGACGGCATCCAGGTCCGCCAGGTCGTGGAGGGCAAGCGCGCCGCCTTCTGCGTGTTCGAGTACATCTACTTCGCGCGGCCGGACTCGCGCATGGGCGGGGACGTCCTCCAGGCCGCCCGTGGCCGCATGGGGGAGATCCTCTGGCGCGAGCACCCGATCGAGGCCGACGTCGTGATCCCGGTGCCGGACTCGGGAAACGCAGCCGCTCGGGGCGTGGCCCGCGCGAGCGGGCTGCCCACCGACGACGGGCTGATCAAGAACCGCTACGTCGCCCGTACGTTCATCCAGCCCGGACAGGAGCTGCGCAAGCACGGCCTGCGGATGAAGTTCAATCCGCTGCCGGAGATCGTCCAGGGAAAGCGGCTGCTGGTGGTCGACGACTCCATCGTGCGCGGCAACACCACGCGCCAGATCGTGCAGATGCTGCGCGACGCCGGAGCGGCGGAGGTGCACATGCGGATCTCGGCTCCGCCCATCCGCCATCCGTGCCATTACGGCGTGGACATGTCCACGCACGAGGAGATGATCGCCCACGGACGGACGGTCGACGAGGTCGCCAGGGAGCTGGGTTGCGACTCGCTCGCCTACCTGTCGCTCGATGGCGTCTACGAGGCGATCGGGCATACCCGCGAGACCCACTGCGACGCCTGCTTCACCGGCGACTACCCGTTGGAGGGGACCACCGAGGCGAACGGCAAGTTCGCCCTCGAGCCTGAGCTTCCCCTCGTCCGCGCGTAGCGTCCGCTCGCAACCGTCACGGGATCCGCGCGTGCCTCCGGTCATGGGGCTGATGGCCGACCCCGCCGGTAAGGTCGGCGCCCCGATGGATCCGCGCGCCGGCCTGCGCCGCCTCTTTGGCTTCGACGACTTTCGCCCCGGCCAGGCCGAGGCGGTGGACGCCGCGATGGCGGGGCGCGATGTGCTCGTGGTGATGCCCACTGGCTCGGGCAAGTCGCTCTGCTACCAGCTGCCCGCGCTCCTGCGCGACGACCTCACGGTGGTGGTCTCGCCGCTGGTCTCGCTCATGCAGGACCAGGTGGACGGGCTGCGCGCCGTCGCGCCCGACGCCGTCGCGCTGGTCAACGCCCAGGAGGACCCTGCCGCCAACCGCGCCGCGGTGACCCGCGCGGCCGCGGGCGAGCTCCGGCTGCTCTACGTGGCGCCCGAGCGGTTCTCGTCCCCCGGCTTCGTCGAGGCTCTGCGCCGCGCCCGGGTGGGCCTTTTCGTCGTCGACGAGGCGCACTGCGTGTCTCAGTGGGGGCACGATTTCCGGCCCGACTACTTTCGCCTGGCCGACGCGGCGCGATATCTCGGCGCGGACGCGCTGGTGGCCTCGACCGCGACGGCCACCACCCAGGTGGCAGGCGACGTCGCCCGCCGCCTCGGGCTCCGCGACCCCGTCCGCATCTCCACCGGCTTCGACAGGCCCAACCTCTCCTTTGCCGTGGTGCGCTGCCGGACCCGCGAGTCAAAGCACGCGCAGATCGCCGCGGCGCTGGCCGAGCCCGAGGCCCTGCCGGCGATCGTCTACGCCGGCACCCGGGCCGGCTGCGAGGCGCTCGCACCCCGGCTCGGGGCTGCGCTGGGCGTCGAGGCCCTCGTCTACCACGCCGGCCTGCGACGCGAGGAGCGCGCCGAGGCGCAGCGGCGTTTCATGGGAGGCGACGTGCCGTTGGTGGTCGCCACGAACGCGTTCGGGATGGGCGTGGACAAGGCAGACGTGCGCACGGTCTGCCACGAGACCGTGCCCCAGTCCGTGGAGGCCCTCTACCAGGAGGCCGGCCGCGCGGGGCGCGACGGCAGGCCGGCCCGCTGCCTCCTGTTCGCCGAGCCACGCGACAAGGGCCTGCACGTCTTCTTCATCGAGCGCGCGCGCGTGGACGACGACGCCTTCGGGCGCGTGGCCGCCCGCCTGGCCGAGGCCGCGAGCGAGGAGGCGGCGGGCGAGCTGAGCGGTCCCGAGGGGCCCCTGGCGGGCGCGCGGTACAACCTCCCCCTCCGCGAGCTGCAGGGCACCAACAAGAAGGACGAGGACGCCATACGCTCGGTCCTCGGCCACCTCGTGCGCGCGGGGGTCATCCAGCCCAGCCCGGCCCCTCCGGATCGGGCCAGCGGCCGTCTGGTGTCCGCCTTCGACGGCAAGGCCCTCGCGCTCTGCCGCTCGGCGGCCAACGAAGCCGAGCGAGCACGATGGCGCCAGTACCGCGCGATCTGGAGCTTCGTGGAGCAGAGCAGCTGCCGGAGAAGAGCGATTCTGCGCCACTTCGGGGACAACACAGACCCAGAGCCGACAGTGCCGTGCTGCGACACATGCGCGCCGGAGATCGTGGCCGCAGTCCTGCCCGCAGGCCGGGCGGGGGCCGGCCGGGGAGCTCGCCGCGACCGGCCGGAGGCCGGTCGTCGGCCCCCGGCGGCACCCGTCCCGGCCCGCCAGGGCGGCCGGGGCCCAGCCATCACGAGCCCCCCCGAATCGATCGAGCAGGCCATCATCGAGATCGTCCAACAAGCGGAGCCGGGCGTTGGGCGGACGAGAGCGGTAGAGATCCTGCGCGGCGGGCGCTCCAAGGTCATCCAGAAGCACTCCTACGACGGCCTGCCGCCTTACGGCACGTTCTCCCACCTCAGTTCCGGCGAGGTCCTCGAGCGCGTCGACGCCATGCTCGCCGAGGGACGCCTGCGCTCCACAGGAGGGCGCTTCCCCAAGCTCGCCGCCGCCGGATGACCGAGCCGTTCCGCGTCGGCGTCCTGGCCTCCGGCGCCGGGACGAACGTCCAGGCGCTGCTCGACACGGTCCACCGCGAGGAGGGGATGGAGATCGCGGCCGTGGCCTCGAACAGCCCGGACGCCGCAGCCCTTCACCGCGGGCGCCGGGCCGGGGTCGAGGTCGCCACCTTCTCCGAGCGGGAGCTCGGTACGCGCGAGGCCCGCGACGAAGTCATGGCCGCCTGGCTGTCCGAGCGGGGCGTTGCCCTCGTCGTGCTCGCCGGCTACATGCAGCTGCTCTCCCCGGGGTTCCTCGCGAGGTTCCCGCAGGCCGTGATCAACGTCCACCCGGCGCTGCTGCCCGCCTTCCCCGGCGTGCGGGCGATCGAGCAGGCCGTCGCCTACGGGGTGAAGGTGTTCGGTGTGACGGTGCACTTCGTCGACGAGGGCGTGGATTCGGGACCGGTGATCTTCCAGCGCGCCATCGAGCTACCTGACGCCACCGATCCCGAGGAGGTCCACGCCGCCCTGCGCCCGCTCGAGCACGAGCTGTTGCCTTCGGCCGTCCGCGCGCTGGCGCGGGGAGCCGTCTCTCTCGATCCGGAGAACCCGCGGCGGGTGATCGTGGAGGACTGACCGGCCGGCGGCATCATCGCTTATCCTCGCCCCCATGAAGAAGGGGGCGGAGGCCGTCGAAGAGCGGGAGCTGCAGGCCGTCGCTCCCGGCGAGGTTCAGGTCAGGCGCGCGCTGCTGTCGGTCTCCGACAAGCGCGGCATCGTGGAGTTCGCCAGCGGGCTTGCGGACCTGGGGGTGGAGGTCATCTCCACCGGCGGCACCGCCCGGGAGCTGGCCGAGGCCGGGGTCCCCATCCGCGCGGTCTCCGACCTCACCGGCTTCCCGGAGATCATGGACGGGCGAGTGAAGACCCTGCACCCCAAGCTGTATGCCAGCCTGCTCGCGCGGCGCGACGACCCGGCCCATCTGGAGGCCGCGGCCGAGCACGACGTCGAGTGGGTGGACCTCGTGTGCGTGAACCTCTACCCGTTCGAGCGCTGGGCCGGCCGGCGTGGGGTCCAGGACGCCGAGGTCCTCGAGCAGATCGACGTCGGCGGCCCGGCGATGATCCGGGCGGCGGCGAAGAACCACGCGTTTGCCGGCGTGGTGGTGGAGCCCGAGAGCTACGACGCGGTGCTGGCGGAGCTGCGCGAATCGGACAGCCGGCTGTCGATGCCCACGCGCGAGAGCCTGGCGGCCGAGGCGTTCGCCTACACAGCCCGTTACGACACCGCGATCGCCCGCTGGTTCGCCGAGAAGCAGGAGGACTTCCCGCCGCTCCTCCTCAGGGCGTTCGAGAAGGTGATGGACCTGCCCTACGGGGAGAACCCGCACCAGCGCGCGGCGTTCTACCGTCAGGTCGGAGCCCGCATGCACGTCCTCTCGTCGGTTGCCCAGCGCGGCGGCAAGGCGCTCTCGTTCAACAACCTCCACGACCTGCACTCCGCGCGCCTCCTCCTGGCCGAGTTCGAGATCCCCGCCTGCGCGATCATCAAGCACAACAATCCCTGCGGGTGCGCCGTGGGGCGCGACGGACTCGATGCCTACCGCCGCGCGGTCGCCACCGACCCGATGAGCGCGTTTGGCGGCGTGATCGCGCTGAACCGCCCGGTCGATCGGGTCCTGGCCGAGGCGCTCGTGGAGGGGTTCGTGGAGGTGCTGTTCGCGCCGGGCTACGACGACGACGCCATCGAGGTCCTGTGCTCTAAGCCGAACATGCGGATCCTCGAGGACAACGAGCGCCGGCTCCTGGACATCCGCGACTCCGAGCTCAAGCCGGTGATGGGCGGGATGCTCGTGCAGGACCGAGACATCGATCTCGAGGACCGCGCCGAGATGCAGGTGGTGACCCAGCGCCGCCCGGACGAGACGGAGTGGAGCGAGATGCTGTTCGCCTGGCGGGTGGCCAAGCACGTTCGCTCGAACGCGATCGTGCTCTCGCGGGAGCTCGCCACCGTGGGGATCGGCGCCGGGCAGATGAGCCGCGTCGACGCGGTGCGCCTGGCGCTCGAGAAGTGCAGCGCCGACTCGCTCGAGCGCGTGGCCATGGCCTCCGACGCCTTCTTCCCTTTCGCCGACGGCCCGCAGGCCGCGATCGACGCGGGCGTCGGCGCGGTGATCCAGCCCGGAGGCTCGAGGCGCGACCCCGAGGTGGTGGAGGCGGCCGATCAGGCGGGCATCTGCATGGTCTTCACGAGCCGCAGGCACTTCCGACACTGACCGGCCGGCCGGCGGTCGTGGCCCAGGCCGGTCAGGCCAGCAACTCGCCGTGCGCCGCCGCCCGGAGGACCTCCGGGATCTCGTCGGCCGGCCGGGGCCGCGCGAAGTAGAACCCCCTGGGGTCCGCGAGCTGGCGCACGGAGAGGTTCACGGCGAGCGACGGGCCGGTGGCCCCGCCGGGCTCCGGATCCGATGCGACGGTGCTGCGGCATGCGGCATGCGGCATGCGGCATGCGGCATCGAGCACCGACTTGACGGTCTTCCCAACCGCCTGCTCTTCCTACGGCGCTGCGCCCTGGAGCGCGACGAGCTGCCTCAGCCGGCAGCGCGAGTAACCCCGATAGCCGGTGACCGTAGTTGCGGCCAACCGAGCGCAGCAGGAGGCCCGATGACCGAAGCCCAGCCAGTGCAGGCCTCAAGAGAACCGAACTTCGTCCTGGCCAAGCTGGAGCGGCGTGCGCTGCAGGCGATCGCCCGGCGCCTGCCCCGGTGGGTCCTCCCCGACCACCTCACAGCTCTCGGCGTCCTCAGCGCGCTCGGCATCGGCTCGGCCTACGTCCTCTCCAACGACAGCGTTCTATGGCTCTGGGCCGTGAACGCCTTCTTGCTCGTGCACTGGTTCGGAGACAGCCTAGACGGCACTCTCGCCCGGGTACGCAAGATCGAGCGCCCGCGGTACGGCTACTACCTCGACCACCTGACCGACGCGATCTCCACGGCACTGATCGGGATCGGCCTCGGCCTCTCACCGTTCATGCTGCTCTCCACCGGTCTCCTGATCGTGGTCGTGTATCTCGTGCTCTCGATCAACGTCTACCTCGAGAGCTTCGCCTTCGGCGAGTTCAAGATCGGCTACGGATACCTCGGTCCCACCGAGGCGAGGATCGCGCTGTTCGCGCTGAACACGCTGCTCGCCTCCGGGGTCGGCCTGCAGTTCCACCTGGCCTCGGTGGGAATGAGCGTCCTCGACGTCGTCGGCCTGGGCGTGGCGGCCGTGATGCTCGTCGCACTCGTGGTCCGGGCCTTGCGCAACCTGCGCCAGCTCGCGGCCGAGGAGCCGTCGGCCCGCAGGCGCCCCGAGCCCGTGCCTTCGGGCTGACCCTGGGGGTGGGAGCCCGCCCATGAACGAACCGTCCTGCCCTGGCGTCCGTATGCCACCCCTATCCAGGACGGCGTGCGATTTCCGTGACTGGCGACCGCCGCACGATGCGCCCGTCCGGGCGCAGGCCCGCCCCCGACCCGAAGTCCTCCCGCGACAGCTGGGCGGCGAGCTGTAGGCTCGCGCCGGTGCGATCGGGCTGCGGAACCCCCGGGCCCGTCAAACGAAGCGGCAGCCAGCGCCCGCTCGAGGCCATGCCGTCCGCCCCGACCGTCACGCGCAGGATGCCGCTGAGGGACAGGGCTCCCCCGCCCCCGAAGTTGTGCCACCCCGCGAAGTTGCCCAGGGAATAGGCGATCAGGCGGCGGCGGTAGCGCTCCACCCCGCGCACCACGTGGGGGCCCGAGCCGAGCACCAAATCGGCGCCGGCATCCACTACGGCGTGGGCGAACGCGCGCGTGTCGCCCCTGTTCTCGCCGAAGGCGACTTCCGGTCCCTCCGGGGTGTGCGTCCGGTCCGCGCCCTCGGCCCCCGCATGCACCAGTGCGATGACGACCTCCGCTCGGCGGCCGGCGCGGGCCACGAGAGCACGGGCCGCGGGGAGGTCGGTGATCGATGCCGCCCATGGATACGCCGCGAATCCGACCAGGGCGATGCGGATGCCCCGCCTGCGGACGACGGTGATCTGCCCGGGGCGGCCTGTGTGGCCAACGCCGGTTCGGCGGAGCGCCGCGATCGTCTGCTCCTGGCCGGTCGCCCCGAAGTCGAAGGCGTGGTTGTTGGCCAGGTTCATCACGTCGAAGCCCGCCCAGCGGAGGGCGCGCGCGTTCTGCGGCGGCGCCTGGAAGGCAAAGCAGGCGGGTGAGGGCCTGCCGCACTTCGAGGCGCCGCCCACCGACAGGGTTCCCTCCAGGTTGCCGATGGTCAGGTCCGGCGTGCGCAGGGGACCGCGGACGTGGGAGAAGAGGACCCGACCGTCGCGGGGGGGAAGCCCGTGGACCGACCCAGGCGTGATGTCCCCCACCCAGGCGATGGAGACGCCGCCCCCGTCGGGCGCCGGGCCGCCCGGGACCGCTGCATTCTTCTGAGGCGCCTCGCGGCGCTGCGCACCCGTGTGCTCCGCGCTGGTCCGGCTGCCCGGCAGCGCGGTTGCGGTGACCAGGATCGCGACCGCGAAGGCCGCCAGCGCACCTCCCGCAACCAGCCGTGCCGGCCACACCGCCCGGGCCGCGGTCGCCGGCGATGGCTCCCATTCGTAGATCTCAGACGGGGACCACCGGCGAGGCTCGGACTCGAGCTCGGCAGGCGCGGCGCGGGAGGCGGCCGCCCGCGCCGCGTACGTCGCTGGTTGGGGGTGACGCGCTGGCACGGGCCTCGCTTTCGCTGGCGTCGCGAACGAGGTGGTGTTCGACGGGACGCGGCGGCGTCCCTGCTCGGGGCGGGGAAGGCGAGTCGGGGCGGTACGAGGTGGAGGATGCGCGCCCTGGGACTCGAACCCAGCCCGCCGGGTTAAAAGCCCGGTGCTCTACCTGATGAGCTAGGCGCGCACGAGCATGTTAGGCAGCGCCTTGGAGCCGCTCGGGCTTGCGAGCCCGATCCGTCGAGCGCCCCCGGCGGAGCACCCGGGCGGCGAGGACTCCGCCTACCGCGCCGAAGAGATGGCCCTGCCACGAGATGCCCTCCTGGGGCTCCAGGCCGGCGAGCAGCGAAGCGCCCCACAGCACGCCGACGACGAGGCCGGTCACGATCTGCAGCAGGTCGCGGTTGAACAGGCCGCGCGTGAGCAGGAAGGTCGCATAGCCGAAGACGACCCCGCTCGCCCCGATGTGGATGGACTGCTCCGGTCCGATGACCCAGGTCCCCAGCCCGCTGACCAGGGCGACGATCGCCGTCACCCCCAGGACCTGAAGTGCTCCCCCGAGCGCGATCACGATTCCCAGCAC
>Ga0136622_10000678_pt1 | contig 14007 bp, 11 predicted proteins | sample AntDrymUQ4482106_2_FD_104803 | JGI IMG/M metagenome (GOLD analysis project Ga0136622, IMG submission 104803) | Polar desert sand microbial communities from Dry Valleys, Antarctica - metaG UQ448 (21.06) | ecosystem: Environmental > Terrestrial > Soil > Desert | place: Antarctica: Dry Valley...
CACCTCCGTGGCGAACCCCGACGACCCCCAGGACGAGTCTGCCGCGGAGGCCGGAGCAGCGAGTCCGAGCCCGATACCGAACAGCAGAACCACGGCCTGGAACACCCACATTGCCCACCCCAGACGAAGCAGTGCGGTCTCGGTCCAGGTGGAGACGTGAAGGTTCATGCCCGGCTCCCGCGCAGCCACAAGGACACGTGCGCCGGCTGCATGGTGTCGCGAACCACACCGCGCAGGTCGGTGCCGAGCGCCTCGAGGTCTAGCTCATCGCGCAGCCGGCCGGCGAAGCGCTCGACGGTCTGCCCGGCGTCGTAGCGGGAGCGGAAGAAGCGGCGGTCCACGACGCGTTGGATGCGGGACCGCAGCGGCCGGAACAGGCCGGCCACGGCCAGCGTCGAGCCGGCCACCGCGAGGTCGGACTCACCCGTGATTGGGTTGAGCGCGACCCGGAGCACTAGCACCAGGCCGAGGTAGGTCCCCAGCAGCAGCGTGGTCACCGACCCGTAGACCAGGGTCCGTTTGATGACGAGGTCGATGTCGTAGAGCCGATACCGCAGGATCGCGGCCCCCGCGGCGAGCGGAACGGCTGTCAAGCACAGCGCAAACGCCGCATCACCGTACGGAACGACGGCATCGCCCCCGAGCGCGACGACGACTGTTTCGGTCATCAGGAAGACCGGCACCAGAGCCGGCGACCACACGAACCACTTCAGCTGCTGGCGCCGCTCTCCCCTCGACCGCCGAAACCGGAGCACGAGCGAGCAAACGGCGAGGATCAGGCCGACAGCGCACGCCGCCGCGCCGACGCCCTGCAACACGGCGGCGATCCCCGGGTCGGCGAACCCGACCGGGTTGACGGTCCGAGGCGACGGCGAGTTCGTCATGGCGCCGCTCGCGAATGCCGATCCGACAAGGACGCAGGTCAGTCCCACCGCGACCAACGGGACGACCCAGCGCCAACGCCGAGTCGGCGGGCTGCCGTCCGGGAACAGCAGGAACAGCAGGGTGGGCACCGCGAGAACGGCCGGCTCCCAGCTCCAGGAGGCCACCCACGCGGCGGCGACATGACCCGGCAGTCCGCCCGGCACGTCCTCGGCGAGGGTGGCGTACGCCCAGGTCACCGACGTGAGGCCGATGAAGAGCCCCGCGGCACAGAACAGCCAGCCGACCGGGTTCGCCGGCAGCTGGGCCACCACCACCCCGCCGACCACGAGGAAGGCCAGCACCAGCGTGCTGAACGCCAGCGCCACCGGCCAAGGGTCGGCCGCCGTCCCGCTTGCGGTCGACCCCATCGAGCGCAGCACCATCTCGCCCGCAGCGAAGGTCGCCGCTGTGCCGACAGCCAGCACCACGGCCAGCCTGGGAGCCGTCACGGTGTGCTCCGCAGCCAGAGAGACAGGTGCGCCGGCTGCATCGTCTCGCGGACCACGCCGCCGAGGTCTGAGCTGACCTCGTCGAGGTCGACCTCCTGCCGCAGTCGACCCACAAACGACTCCACCGTCTGGGCGGCGTCGTACCTGCCCCGGAAGAAGCGCCGGTCGACGGCCGCCAGAACACGACCGCGCGCCGGCCGGAACAGCGCGGCGACGGCAAGTGTGGAGGCGGCCACCGCCAGGTCGGACTGACCGGTCACCGGGTCCAGCAGGAGCCGGAAGGTGAGCACCAGGGTGAGGTACGTCGCCGCGAGCAGCAGGGTGAGCGTCCCGTAGACCAAGGTTCGCTTGATCACCACGTCGACGTCGTAGAGCTGGTGGCGCAGGATCGCGATGCCGACGGCCGTGGGAATGCCGACGATGATGGCCAGCAGCCCGGTGGCCCAGCCGATGTTTCCGAGCACGACCATCCACGTCGGCGAGTCGTCCACGTCCTCGTAGAAGACCTCACCGACGACCGCGACCATGGCCATGACCAGGCCGACCAGGCCGACCAGGGCCAGGGTGCCGGCGTAGGCGAACCACTTCACCTGCTGGTGCTCCCGGCCGTGTGAGCGGCGCAGCCGTAGGACGAGCGACACGATGCCCAGGACGAACCCGGTCGCGGCCAGGATGTTGCTGACAAAGTTGGCGGCTGAGACGACGTCACCGGCGACACCGCCGACGGCGAGCGGGTTCTCCAGCGGCGGGGCGCCCTTCTCGCGCTCCACATCGAGCGGACCGCTGCCTAGCCCCTCGGTGGCGATCGACAGCGCCAGCGCGGCCCCCCCGAGCCACACTGCCCACCGCCACCGAGGCGACAGCGGTCGTCCGTTGGGGAAGACCAGCGGCAGCAGCAGGCCGGCGGCGTAGATCCACACGTACCAGGCCCAGTTGGCGACCCAGGCGACGGCGAGCTCGCCCGGACGGCCGGGTTCGATGACATACGCGTCGACCAGCGCCTGGAAGGCAAACGCGATCCCGATGGCGAGCAGCAGCCAGCCCACCGCGTTGCGCGGCTCTCGGCTCGCCACGAGCGCTCCAACCGTCGCGAAGCCGGCGCTGAGCACGACGAACAGCTGGTCGCCGTCGCCGCTGCCGGTCAGCAGCACCAGGCTGAAGACCCCCGCGACCATCAGGACGAACAGCCCCCACAGCGCCCACGCCAGCCACCGGGCAGTGCGCCGGCTCACGTCGCGCTCCGCAGCCACAAGGAGACGTGTGCGGGCTGCATGGTGTCGCGGACCACGCCACGTAGGTCGGTGCCGAGCGCCTCCAGGTCGAGCTCCTCGCGCAGCCGCCCGGCGAACGACTCGACGGTGCGTGCGGCGTCGTACCGGGAGCGGTAGAAGCGGCGGTCGACGACGGCCTGGATCCGCGAGCGAGCCGGCCGGAACAGTGCCGCGACGGCCAACGTAGATCCGGCGACCGCGAGATCTGAGTCGCCGGCGACGGGAGCGAGGACCAAGCGGAGTAGGAGGACCGACCCGAGGTACGTGGTCAGCAACGCCGCGGTCAGGGTGCCGTAGACAAGGGTGCGCTTGATGACCACGTCGATGTCGTACAGCTGGTGCCGCAGGATAGCGACCCCGATCGCGATCGGCATCCCGATCAGCACCAGCGCGAGTGTCGAGATCCATGCGGCGGTGCTCAGTCGGTCGATCCACACCGGTGGGTCGACCCCCGCGAGCAGCGTCAGCAAACCGAGGAGAAGGATGGTTACGGCCATCACGACGACGTAGGTGAACAGCTTGAGCTGCTGGCGTTCGCGGCCGTGCGAACGGCGCAGCCGCAGGCCGAGCGCCACGGCCGACAGGACGACGGAGCAGAAGACAACCACTTCCCCGAGGATGCGCGCGAGATCCACGAGCGGGTGGTCGACGCCGATCGGGTTGGCCACCTGCTCGTCGATGTTCAGGTCGAGCGAGCCGTGCTGGAGGAGCTCGCCGACGTGAAGGATGACCAAGCCGGCGAGGCCGAGCCAGATCGCCGCGCGCCACCGGGGCGTCGGCAGCCTGCCGGTCGGGTACAGCAAAGGCACCAACACGATTGCGACGTACAGCCACACCGACTGCACCGAGACCAGCGCGGCGAGCGGCTCGCCCGGACCCTCGGTCGCCTCAACGTAGGCGGTCCCGGTTGTCGCCAGACCCAGGGACAAGGCCGCCACGAGCAGCAGCCAGCCGATCGGGTTGCCTGGTTCCCGGGTGGCAACCAGCACGCCGACCACCGCATAGCCGACGATGATGGTCACGAAGGCCTGGTCGATTGCTGCGCTGCCCCAGATCACCAGAGCGAGCGTGGCCAGGAGACACCCGGCGAAGAGCGCGAACATGGAGCCGGCTAGCCAGCGAGCCATACGCGCGCTCACCGGGATGCCTCCCGAAGCCAGAGCGACACGTGAGCAGGCTGCATGGTGTCGTCGACGACGCCTCGCAGGTCGGTGCCGAGCGCCTCGAGATCGAGCTCCTCGCGCAGCCGTCCTGCGAAGCTGTCGAGGGCCCGGGCTGCGTCGTACCGGCTCCGGTATAAGCGACGGTCGACGAGGATTTGGATGCGCGTCCGCAGCGGACGGAACAAGGCGGCCACCGCCAGCGTCGAAGCAGCGACGGCGAGGTCGGACTGGCCGGCGAGCGGGTCGAGCAGCAGCCGGAACCCGAGCACGAAGAGAAGGTACGTCGCCGCCAGCATCACCGTCAGCGAGCCGTAGACCAGCGTCCGCTTGATGACTATGTCGATGTCGTAGAGCCGGTGCCGCAGGATCGCCACCCCGATGGCCACGGGGAACAACGTGAGCAACGTCGAGAACACCACGTCGCCCACGTGCACTCCGGCGACCTCCCGCTCACCGATCCAGAAGAAGCTGGGCGTGACGACGACGAACACTGCACCGGCCAGGACCAGCCACTTGAGCTGTTGTCGCTCGACACCGGTAGCCCGGCGGAATCGCACGGCGAGCGCGACTAGTCCGAACAGCAGCGAGACCATCAGCACGGGCGCAGTGGCGTCGACGGCCAGCTGGTACCACGCGCCGGCTCCCTCCAGCCCCCACGGGTTGGCGAGATCCGGGTAGAAGTAGAGCAGGCCCGGGTTGAGCAAGGTGGCGAAGAAGAAGACGGCCAAGTCGACGGCAACGAGCCAGACCAGCCAGCGCCAGCGCGGCGAGGGCGGTCGACCGTTGGGGAAGAGCACGAACAGCAGGAAGGTGGCCGCGCCGAGCGCCGGCAGCCAGACTGCGTCGGCGACCAGTGCGGCGACCTCTCCGCCGGGCAGCGATCCCGGGTTGACGACGAGGGTGTACGCCGCGTAGCCGAGCAGGCTGTCCTCCAGCGCGGCTCCGAGGCCACCCCAGAGGAACAGCCACCCGATGGCGTTGTCTGGCGCCCGGGTGGCGATGGCCGCACCGATCGTCGGGAAGCTCAGGACCAGGACGCCGAAAACGGCGTCGAAGGCGGTCGAGCCGGTCGAGTTGGCGTGCCGGACGCCGCCGTTGACCACCAGGAAGACGAGCCCGACCAGCGTCAGCAGCACGCAGCATGCCCACAGACCCCAGGCAAGTCTGCGCAGGCGCATGCGGAGAGGCCCCCTTCTCGTCCTGGGCTCCTTTATATCCTCACCGTGCCGCCGCCGCGTGCAGGAATCGTTACGGGTCCCACCACCCGGCCGAGCCCCAATCACCGAGACCCACCGGCTCGTCGAGCCGCACCTCTGGCTGGTCGAGCTTGTCGAGACCACTCACCGAGAGTCGACCGCCCACCGCGAACCACCGGCTGGTCGAGCTTGTCGAGACCACTTCCCCTAGAATCGTTACGAACTCCGTCGGTGTCCGGTCTTTCGTCACGAGGTGCCCGTGATCGAGGTGTCCCTGCTCGGCTCTCCGCGGGTCGAACGAGACGGTGCCGCGGTCGCCTTCGACACGCGCAAAGCGCTCGCGCTGCTGGCTCATCTGGCGCTCACCGACGCACCGCGTCCGCGCGACGCGCTCGCCGACCTCCTCTGGCCCGACACGGGGCTCGAACGCGCCCGAGGAGCGCTGCGCCGTACTCTCTCCACCCTGCGGCGGGCGATCGGGGCGGAGCGGGTCGAGGCGACGCGTGACCACGTCCGGCTGCGCAAGGGCGCCGGGTTGTCCATCGACGTCGATCGCTTCCGGGAGCTGCGGGCCGCCGGGGACCTCGACGCCGCGGCGGCAGAGTTCAGCGGGGACCTCCTCGAGGGCTTCGTGGTGCGCGACGCCCCGGACTTCGAGGCGTGGGTGGACGGCGAGAGCGAGACGCTGCGCCGGGAGCTGATGGCCACGCTCGCGTCGCTGGCGGAAGCGCACGAGAGTACGGGCGATCTCGCGGCCGCCGGCGTGACGCTGCGCCGTTGGGCGACGCTCGACCCGTTGCACGAGCCTGCCCACCAGGCACTGATCCGCGTGCTCGCGGCCTCAGGTGACCGCGCCGCCGCCCTGGCGCAGTACCGCGCCTGCGTGTTGACGCTCTCGCAGGAGCTCGGCGTACCACCCTTGACCGCGACCACCGAGCTCTACGAGGCGGTCACCCGCGGGAGCATCGCCCCTGTGGCCCCAAGACCGGCGCCAACCTTGACACATCCAGCGGCGTCGGCGCCGGCCCTGGTCGGCCGCGACGACGACCTCGCGCGTCTCGTCGGCGCGTACCGCAGCATCGACACCGACGGCCGGGTGGCGCTCATCGAGGGTGAGGCGGGCATCGGCAAGTCGCGGCTGGCCAGCGAGCTGCTCAACTTGGTGTGGGGGGAGGGGACTGTCGTCCTGACCGGCCGAGGCTACGAAGACGAGTCCGGCCTCGCCTACGGGCCGGTCGTGGAGATGCTGCGCGACCGGCTCCGCGAGGACGACGCCTGGCTCGACAACGTCGACGAGAGTGCGCTGACCGAGCTCGCCCGGCTTCTCCCGGAGCTCGTCAGCGCTCGCGGGGTGGCCCCTCCCGGACCCTTCGACCAACCCGGCGCGGAGAGCCGTTTCCTGGCCGCTGTTTGGGACGTCCTGACTGCCGCGAGCGCCGGTCCCGCTCCCGGCCTGCTCGTCCTCGATGACGCGCAGTGGACCGACGAGGCGACGCTGCGGATGTTCGCCTACGGCATCCGGCGTCTGGCCGGTCGACGGCTGCTGGTCCTGGTGGCCTGGCGGACACCTCATGACCATCCGGTACGTCGTGCTGCCCTCGCCGCCGCGCAGACCGAGGACGCGGGTCACGTGCTTCTCGACCGGCTCGGGGAGGACGCGGTGGGGGAGATGATCCGATCGGTGCGCTCGACGCGCGTGGACCCCTCCGTCGTACGCCGCCTGTGGGAGACGACCGAGGGCCTGCCGCTCCTGCTCGTGGAGTCGCTGCGCGCAGCCGACGACGACGCGGCACTGCGGGGAGGGGCTCGGGAGCTGACGCGTGCCCGACTGGACCCGGTCAGCGAGCAGGCCCGCCAGATCCTCGCCGCAGCCGCCGTGCTCGGCCGACGCTTCGCGGTCGAGGAGGTGCGCGCGGTCAGCGGACGGTCGGAGGAGGAGACCGTGGCAGCGGTGGAGGAGCTCCTGGCGGATGGGCTGGTGCGCCAGCACACCAACGGATATGACTTCGACCACGAGCTGGTCCGCACGATCGTCTACGAGCAGACCAGCCTGGCCCGGCGGAGGCTGCTGCACGGGCGAGCCGCTGACGTCGTCGATGCGCCTCCGGCCGCGGTCGGCCGTCACCTCCGGCTCGCCGGCCGTGAGGTGGAGGCGGCAGACTCCTACGTCGAGGCGGGAGGACGAGCGCGCGAGGTGTTCGCCAACGAGGAGTCGCTCGACCACCTACGCACCGCGCTGAGCCTGGGCCACGCCGACCGCACACGCATCCGTGCTTCGATCGCCGACCTGGAGACGGTCCTCGGCGACTACGCGGGTGCCCTGGTGACGTTGGAGACCGCGGCCGCCGAGTGCGCGACCGTAGAGCTGGCGGACGTCGAGCACCGGCTCGGCCGGCTGCAGCATCGTCGCGGGGAGTACTCACTCGCCGAGGCTCATCTCCTCGCAGCACTCGACGCGACGGTCGACCCGGACGACGTGGCTCGCGCGCGCGTCACCGCAGACCTCAGCCTCGCCGCGCATTCCCTCGGGGATGACGACCGCGCCCAGTCGCTCGCGCAGGACGCGGTGAAGCTGGCTCAACAGGCTGAGGAGCCTCGGGCGCTGAGCCAGGCCTACAACCTGTTGGGGCTGCTGGCCTCGACCGAGGGTGACACCGACGAGGCGTTGACTCAGCTGCACCGCAGCCGTGTCCTCGCCGAGGAGCTCGACGACGGCGACCTTCGGATCGCCGCGCTCAACAACCTCGCGCTGGTGCACCGCGCACGCGGCGAGCTCGCCGATGCGCTCGAGCTGACCCAGCTCGCGCTGGACCTGTGCAGCACGCTCGGGGACCGGCACCGTGAGGCGGCGCTGCACAACAACCTCGCCGATCTGCTGCATGCCTCCGGTCGTGCCGCCGAGGCAATGGAGCACCTGAAGACCGCGGTCCGGATCTTCGCCGACGTGGGAGTCGAGGAGCAGCCGAGACCCGAGATCTGGAAGCTGGTCCGCTGGTGACCCGGTGGGGAAGTGACCTAATACACTCGCAGACGGCCGCCTCAAGGTGCGGCGAGGTGAACTGAAGGAGCCCGAGATGGCGTCAGGGATGAAAGTCGGCGTCCCACAGGAAGTGAAGAACCACGAGTATCGGGTGGCGCTCACGCCGGTGGGTGCTCACGAGCTCACCCAGCGCGGTCACGACGTGTACCTCCAGAAAGGCGCGGGCTCAGGCTCACTGATCCCCGACGAGGAGTACGTCGCCGCCGGAGCCACGATCCTGAACACTGCCGACGACGTGTGGGAGACCGCGGACCTGGTGCTCAAGGTCAAGGAGCCGATCGAGGAGGAGTACCACCGCATGCGCGACGGGCAGGTGCTGTTCACCTTCCTGCACCTCGCCGCCTCCAAGTCGTGCACCGACGCCCTCCTGGACCGGGGCGTCACCGCCGTCGCCTACGAGACGGTGCAGCTGCCCTCGGGCTCGCTGCCGCTGCTCTACCCGATGTCTGAGGTGGCCGGCTGCTTGGCTCCGCAGGTGGGTGCGCACGCACTGATGAGAGCCCAAGGCGGCCGCGGCGTGTTGCTCGGTGGCGTCGGTGGAGTGGCCAACGCCAAGGTCGTGGTGATCGGCGCCGGCGTCGCGGGACAGAACGCCGCCAACATCGCGCTGGGCATGGGGGCCGATGTCACCCTCCTCGACACCGACCTCGACAAGCTGCGGATGTCGTTCTGGCGCTACAACAACCGGGTGCACGGGTTGGCGTCGAACAAGCTCACCATCCAGAGGCAGGTGATGGCGGCCGACCTGGTGATCGGTGCGGTGCTGATCCCGGGTGCGAAGGCTCCCAAGCTGGTCACCAACGAGCTCGTTTCGCAGATGAAGCCGGGCTCTGTGCTCGTCGACATCGCCGTGGACCAGGGTGGCTGCTTCGAGGACAGCCGCCCCACCACCCACGCTGATCCGACCTTTGATGTGCACGGGTCGGTCTTCTACTGCGTGGCAAACATGCCGGGCGCGGTGCCGCACACGTCGACGTACGCACTGACCAACGCGACGCTGCCCTATGCGGTCGCGCTGGCGGACAAGGGCTGGCAGCAGGCGCTGCGCGAGGACCCCTCGCTGGCGCTCGGGCTGAACACCCATGCCGGCTCGCTGACCTACGCCCCGGTCGCCGACGCGCACGGGATGGCGTCGCGCGCCCTCGACGAGGTCCTGGCCTGACCGCCACACCTGGCGCGGACACCGCGAGCGGGCCCTCGCCGCTGCAGCGGGCGGTCCGTGGCTACCTCGACCATCTTGTCGTGGAGCGTGGGCTGGCCGACAACACGCTCAAGTCCTACCGGCGTGACCTGCGGCGGTACGTCGCCTTCCTCGCGACGCAGGGGGTCTCGGCGGTCGGCGACGTCTCCGAGCCCGCGGTCTCGGGTTTCCTGATGGCCTTGCGGGAGGGGGATGAGGATCATCCGCCGTTGAGTGCGGGGTCGGCTGCGCGGACGGTGGTGGCGGTGCGGGGCTTCCACAAGTTCGCCGTGCGGGAGGGCATGACCCAGGTGGACCCGGCGGCCGCCGTACGCCCTCCGACTCCGGCGAAGCGGCTGCCGAAGGCGTTGCCTGTCTCCGACATCGAGGCGATCTTGGAGGCGGCGGGGTCGCCGGGCACGGCGTTGGCGATGCGGGACCGTGCGTTGCTCGAGCTGTTGTATGCGTCGGGGGCGCGGATCAGTGAGGCGGTGGGTCTGGACCTGGACGACCTCGATCTTGAGGAGGGCACCGTGTTGTTGCGCGGCAAGGGCGGCAAGGAGCGGATCGTGCCGGTCGGCTCCTATGCCCGCGAGGCGGTGCAGGCCTATCTCGTCCGTGCGCGCGTTTCACTGTCCGCGGCCGGCACCGGCCTCGCGGCGCTGTTCTTGAATGCGCGCGGGGGTCGGCTGTCGCGGCAGAGCGCGTGGACGGTCCTGGTCAAGGCCGCGGAACGCGCCGGCGTCACCGCCGAAGTCTCGCCACACACGCTGCGGCACTCGTTCGCGACGCATCTGCTCGACGGCGGCGCGGACGTGCGCGTCGTGCAGGAGCTGCTCGGCCACGCGTCGGTGACCACCACGCAGGTCTACACGCTGGTCACCGTCGACAGCCTCCGCGAGGTCTACGCAACCGCCCACCCCCGCGCCTTGGGGTAGGCATGGGCGAATGCGATCGGCGCGTGAGCTGTTCGGTGGCAGCACTCGCGAGACGGTGGAGGATCCCCTTCACGTCATGCGTGCGATCCTCCACCGTCTCGCGGTAAGCGCATGAAAACCGCCCGACTCAGACTGGGACCGCGGAATGTCGACTTGTCTACGGCGTGGCTCAACGGAGTTGGCCGCCCAGCCCGGTTGACTGACTCTCAGTTCGACGCGCTCGACCACGGTGGGCGAGCCAGGCGAGGAGAGGCAGCCGAGCATGGACTTCACGAGATACTTCGGGGGCGGTGGCCAAGAGACCAGCGCGTCCCAGATGCCGCCACTGATGCCACCCCAGGTCATGCCGCAGCCGGGTGCCCCGCCGGAGGAGCGCGTTGACGATCCGGTGCCGTTCGACCGCAAGGAGCCGGCACCGCCGGTCGAGCCGGAGCGAGCTGAGCAGCCCGAGCAGCCGCCCGAGCCCGTGCTCGGTCCGACCGGTCGTCCGATGCCGCACCTGCCCGAGCCTCAGCCGCTGACGACCCACGGCAACGCGCGCGTCATTTCGATGTGCAACCAGAAGGGTGGCGTCGGCAAGACCACGACCACGATCAACCTGGGGGCGGCACTCGCGGAGTACGGCCGGAAGGTGCTGCTGGTCGACTTCGACCCGCAAGGCTCGCTGTCGGTCGGGCTCGGCCTGAACCCGCACGACCTGGAGCTCTCGATCTACAACCTGCTCATGCAGCGCGACGTAGCCATCCAGGACGTCATCGTGGCGACCAACGTGCCGGGCATGGACCTGCTCGCCTCCAACATCGACCTGTCCGCCGCCGAGGTGCAGCTGGTCCACGAGGTCGCCCGCGAGCAGACCTTGCAACGGATACTGCAGCCGGTGATCGACGAGTACGACGTGATCCTCATCGACTGCCAGCCCTCCCTCGGCCTGCTCACCGTCAACGCGCTCACCGCGTCCGATGGCGTGATCGTCCCGCTGGAGTGTGAGTACTTCGCGCTTCGCGGAGTCGCCCTCCTCAAGACGACCATCGACAAGGTCAAGGAGCGGCTGAACCCCAACCTCAACATCGACGGGGTGCTCGGGACGATGTACGACGGGCGCACGCTGCACGGTCGCGAGGTGATGGAGCGGCTCGTGCAGGCGTGGGGCGACACCGTCTTCCACACGGTGATCCGGCGGACAGTGAAGTTCTCCGACTCCACCGTGGCCGGTGAGCCGATCACCACCTACGCGGGGGAGTCGCCGGGTGCGGAGGCGTACCGCCAGCTGGCGAGGGAGGTGCTGGCCCGTTGTCTCGACGGGTGAAGCTGCCGGGCGCGGACGACCTCTTCCGGCCGACCGTCGTCCCCGACCAGCTGGCTGCGGACGCAGCCGCCGACGCCTCCGCTGATGCGGCGGCCAAGTCGGAGGCCGAGCCGGAGGTTTCTCCGGAGGTTTCGAGACGCTCGAAGGCTCGCTCCTCAACCACCGGCGACGACGTACCGGGCGATGAGGGGCTGCGCAAGCCGAGCGGTCGGGTCCGTCACGACGAGAAGATGACCGTCTACGTGACCTCGGACGAGCTGCTCGACATCGAGCAGGCCCGTCTGCTGCTCCGCCGCGACCAGGGGCTGGCCGTGGACCGGGGCAGGCTGGTGCGCGAGGCGCTCGCCCTGGCGCTCGCCGACTATGACGAGCGCGGGCCCGACAGTCTCATCGTGGCCCGCCTGACCCAGACATGACGGCGGTCCTCGAGGCCGGTCCCGAGGAGGATGCGGATGCAGGGTTGGCCGGCGGGTTCGCCGTACGCCTGGACAACTTCGAGGGTCCGTTCGACCTGCTGCTGAGCCTGATCGCCAAGCACAAGCTCGACATCACCGAGGTGGCGCTGTCCAAGGTCACCGACGAGTTCATTGCCCACATCAGGCACCGCCCGGGGGTTTCGAGACGCTCGCAAGCTCGCTCCTCAACCACCGATGAGGCGTGGGACCTCGAGCAGACCACGTCTTTCCTCGTCGTCGCCGCGACGCTGCTCGACCTCAAGGCGGCGCGACTGCTGCCGCAGGGTGACGTCGAGGACGAGGAGGACCTGGCGCTGCTGGAGGCTCGCGACCTGCTGTTCGCGCGGCTGTTGCAGTACCGCGCCTTCAAGCAGGTCGCCTCCGTGATCGAGAAGCGGATGAGCGAGGAGGCGCGAAGGTACCCCCGTGCGGTCGGTCTCGAGGAGCGGTACGCCGCCCTGCTGCCTGAGGTGCTGATCGGCCTCGGGCTGGAGGAGTTCGCGGGGTTGGCCGTCAGTGCGTTGGAGCCCAAGCCCGTGCTCGAGCTCTCGCTGTCGCATCTCCACGCGCCGAGGGTGAGTGTGCGCGAGCAGGCGGCGATCGTGGTGGAGCGGCTACGACGGCAGCAGACGATGACCTTCCGGGCCTTGGCCGGAGACTCGCCGGACACGCTGACCACGGTGGCGCGCTTCCTCGCGCTGCTGGAGCTGTTCAAGGAGGGCGCGGTGGCCTTCGAACAGGTGACTCCGCTCGGTGAGCTGACCGTGCGCTGGACCGGATCGGAGGACGCGGACGTGGAGATCGTCGACGAGTTCGAGGGGGAAGTGGTCTCGACAGGCTCGACCACCCGGGGAGATGAGGGCGCGTGAGCGGGGAGACGTTGGATGTGCCGATGGGGGAGTTGCGGGGGGCGGTGGAGGCGGTGCTGATGGTCGCCGACCAGCCGCTGGACCACGTGTCGCTCGCCTCGGCCGTGGGATACCCCGCACACCAGGTGGTTGCTGCGCTGGAGGAGCTGGCGGTGGAGTACACCGAGCAGGGGCGCGGATTCGACCTGCGCAACGTCGCCGGCGGGTGGCGCTACTACACCCGCGAGGAGCACGTCGCGGTGGTCGAGCGGTTCGTGGTCGACGGGCAGCAGGCCCGGCTGACCCAGGCCGCGCTCGAGACGCTGGCCGTGGTCGCCTACAAGCAGCCGGTGAGCCGTGCGCGCGTCTCGGCGATCCGGGGAGTCAACGTCGACGGCGTGATGCGCACTCTCGTCTCGCGCGGTCTCGTCGAGGAGGCGGGCACCGACGCGACGACGACCGCGGTGCTCTACCGCACCACCGGCTACTTCCTCGAGCGGATCGGGGTCACCGGCCTCGAGGAGCTACCCGAGCTCGCTCCCTACCTGCCCGACCTCGGCGACCTGGACGAGGAGCTCGAGGGAGTCTCGGAGTCGGCGTGACCGAGCCCGAGACTGGGCTGGTGCGGCTGCAGAAGCTCCTGGCCCAGTCCGGTGTCGGCAGCCGTCGCAGGTGCGAGCAGCTGATGCTGGAAGGTCTGGTCGAGGTCGACGGCGAGGTCGTCACGCGACTCGGGACCAAGGTCGACCCTCGCACCGCGGTGATCCGAGTCGACGGGAAGCGGCTGCCGCCAGTCAGCGCGACGGTCTACTTGGCGTTGCACAAGCCGGTCGGGGTCACATCGACGATGGCCGACCCGCACGCCCGTCGTACCCTCACCGATCTCGTCAGCCACCGACCCGAGCGCCTCTTCCACGTGGGCCGCCTCGACACCGACACCGACGGGCTGATCCTGCTCACCAACGACGGGGAGTTCGCGCACCGGCTGGCGCACCCGTCCTACGAGGTCGACAAGACCTACGTCGCGCAGGTGCCCGCTCCGTTCACACGCGCGACCGTGCAGAGGATCCTCGCCGGGGTCACACTGGACGACGGACCGGTGACGGTCAGCTCTTTCCGGATCGTGTCCACCCATCGCGACAAGGCGATCGTCGAGCTCGTCATCCACGAGGGTCGCAACCGGATCGTCCGCCGGCTGCTCGAGTCGGTCGGTCACCCGGTCGAGAGGCTGACCCGC
>Ga0136622_10000680_pt1 | contig 13984 bp, 13 predicted proteins | sample AntDrymUQ4482106_2_FD_104803 | JGI IMG/M metagenome (GOLD analysis project Ga0136622, IMG submission 104803) | Polar desert sand microbial communities from Dry Valleys, Antarctica - metaG UQ448 (21.06) | ecosystem: Environmental > Terrestrial > Soil > Desert | place: Antarctica: Dry Valley...
CGCTGGCCGCCGGTGAAGGAGATCGCGCGGGCGTCGCAGACCGGCCACGCGACGAACATCATCTCCGGGCTCGCAGTCGGGATGCAGGCGACCGCGCTCCCGGTGCTCGTGATCGCCGCCGGTGTCGTGGGGGCGTACTACGCGGCGGGCGCGGCGCTCTACGGAATCGGTGTGGCCGTCATGGCCCAGCTTTCCTTGACCGGTCTCATCGTCGCTCTCGACGCTTTTGGCCCGGTGACGGACAATGCCGGCGGCATCGCCGAGATGGCCGACCTGCCGGAGTCCGTCCGCGGGATCACCGATCCGCTCGACGCGGTCGGGAACACGACCAAGGCGGTGACCAAGGGGTACGCGATCGGCTCCGCCGGCCTGGCCGCGCTGATCCTTTTCGACGAGTTTGGCCGCGGGCTTGCCGAGGAGGGACTCACGGTCACCTTCTCCCTGAGCGATCCCTGGGTCATTGCCGGGTTGTTCGTCGGAGGGCTGATGCCGTTCCTCTTCGCATCGCTCGCGATGCAGGCGGTAGGCCGGGTGGGTGGTCAGGTCGTGGAAGAGGTCCGGCGCCAGTTCCGCGAGGACCCGGGGATCATGGACCGGACTTCGCGACCGGACTACTCACGCGCCATTTCGATCGTCACGGCCTCTGCGCTCAAGGAGATGATGCTTCCGGCATTGATCCCGGTCGCCATCCCGATCATCGTCGGGATCATCAAGCCGGAGATGCTGGGCGGTCTTCTGATCGGCACGATCGTGACCGGGATCTTCCTTGCGATCTCGATGACGTCGGGCGGGGGCGCCTGGGACAACGCGAAGAAGTCGATCGAGGACGGGCTCTACGGCGGCAAGGGCTCGGACGCTCACGCCGCAGGTATCACCGGAGACACCGTCGGCGATCCGTACAAGGACACCGCCGGCCCCGCGATCAACCCGATGATCAAGATCGCGAACATCGTCGCGATTCTGCTCATCCCCGTTATCGGCTCGATCCACGGCTAGCGCGCCCGTTAGAACGGGGTCAGGCTTCAGCCTGACCCCGGTTCTCAGGTCTGCGCTGTAGATTCCCGCGGTGCCAGGGCGTCGGCGAAGGCGCGAGATCGAGCTAGAGCGCGTGCTGGGCACGCCGGGGCTCTTCGCCACCGCCTACGGCAACGTCGGCTCGTCGATCTACTACGCGCTCGGCCTCACCGCCGCCTATGCGCTCGGACTGACCCCGCTCGTCTTCGTCATCGCAGGCGTGATCTTCGCCGCGACGGCGGCGACCTACGCCGAGGGAACGGCCCGCTTCCCCGAGGCCGGGGGCTCCGCGAGCTTCGCGCGACACGCGTTCGACGAGCTCGTCAGCTTCATCGCGGCCTGGGCGCAGATGCTCGTCTACATCGTCACGGTCGCTGTGTCGGCGTTCTTCGTCCCCCACTACCTCTCGATCTTCTGGGAGCCCTTGCGCACCAACCCCTGGGACATCGTGGGAGGCGTGATCGTGATCGTCGCGCTCGTGACGCTCAACATCGTCGGCGTGCAGGAGGCCGCGAAGCTCTCGATCACGCTCGCGGTCATCGACTTCGCGACGCAGGTCCTCCTCGTGATCATCGGCTTCGCGCTCGTCTTCAACGCTGACGTCCTGACGAGCAACGTCCACTGGGGCGTGGCCCCGACGTGGCAGAACCTGGCGGTCGCGATCCCCGTCGCGATGCTCGCTTACACCGGCGTCGAAACCGTCTCCAACCTCGCCGAGGAGGCCCGTGATCCAGTTCGCACGGTCCCGAACGCGTACAAGGCCGTCGCCGTCGCCGTCTTCGCCATCTACTTCACGCTGCCGTTCGTCGCGCTCTCCGCGCTCCCCGTCGAGAGGATCAACGGCGAGCTGACGACAAGGCTCGCGCTCCCGCCCGAGGAGGGCGGCTACGCCAACGACCCCATTCTCGGAGTCGTGCAGAACCTCGGCATCGACGAGGGCTGGCTCCTCGATGGGATGGAGATCTACGTCGGCGTGCTCGCGGCGACGATCCTCTTCATCGCGACGAACGCCGGGGTGATCGGCGCGTCGCGAATCACGTACTCGATGGCCAGCTACCGTCAGCTGCCGGAGATCTTCCGGCGGCTGCATCCCCGCCTGAAGACGCCCTGGCTCTCCCTCGTCGTGTTCGCCGGGATCCTCCCGATCCTCGTGATCCTGCCGGGCGACGTCAACTTCGTCGGGACGCTCTACTCGCTCGGCGCGACGCTGTCCTTCACGGTCGCCCACGTCTCCATCGTGCGCATGCGGATGCTCCTGCGCTCCGAGGACGAGCTTCCGTACCGGGCACGCCCGAATCTTCGCGTGGGTGGGACCGACTGGCCGCTCTTCGCGATCGTGGGCGGGGGCGCGACCGGGATCTCGTTCCTGGTTCTCGTCGTGCAGAACCCTGCCACCCGCTGGGCGGGGCTCGGGTGGCTCACGTTCGGGCTCGTGGGGTACGTCGTCTACCGACGACGGTTCGTCCATGCGCCCCTCGGTGAGACGGTGAAGGCGCCACCGGCATTCGGCGCGGCGCTCGCGCTCGAATACCGAAAGCTTCTCGTCCCTGTTGTTGCCGGTCGGCCGTCGGATGCCGCGATGGACCTCGCGTGCCGGCTCGCCACCGAGGGTCGCTCACGAATCGTGGCTTTGAGCGTGCTCGAGATTCCGCTCGACCGCCCTCTAACCGACGAGCTTCCGGAGCTCGAACGGTCGGCGAACCTCGAGCTCGACCAGGCGGCCGCGGTCGGCGACTCGTACGGCGTCCGTGTGCTGACACGCATCGAGCGCGCGCATTCACCGGGGCCGGCGATCGTGAGAGAGGCCGATGCGCGAGGCTCGGAGATCATCGTCATCGGCTCCCCCCGCCGCGCGCTGACCGCGAGCCAGAGCGCGGTATTCGGGACGACGGTCGACTACGTCTTGAAGCACGCGCCCTGCCGGGTGCTCGTCGCCGCCTCGGAGACAGCATGAAGCTCTACTCCTGGGCGGTCCTCGCGTTCTCGGTCGCGTTCGTCGGGATCGGGATCGCGCTGCTCGCGGCCACGGCGGCTCAGGGCGGAGGTGTCGTGGGATTCCTTCTCGGCGGCCTGTTCGTCGCGCTCGGCGTCGGCCGCTTGAGCCTGGAACGGAGACGGCGTGGCCCGTAAGGTCCGCGGCTTCGAGCGCGTGCTCGACGCGCCGTCGCTGTTCGCCGTCGCCTACGGGGAGATCGCATCCTCGCTCTACATCGCGCTCGGAATCGTCGCCGCCGTGGCGCTCGGGCTCACGCCGCTCGTGCTCCTGCTCACGGGAGCGCTGTTCTTCGTGGTCTCGCTCTCCTATGCCGAAGGAACGGCTGCGATCCCCGAGGCTGGAGGCGCTGCCACCTTCGTCCGGCGCGCGTCGAACGACCTGGCGGGATTCCTGACCGGCTGGGCGCTGTTCCTCGACTACCTCATCGTCATGGCGCTCTCCGCACTCTTCGTTCCCCACTACGTTGCGGAAGCGATCTCCGTCGACGCTCTACGCGACGAGCCATGGGACGCGATCGTCGGCTGCGGGCTCATCGCGGCGATCGCGGCGGTCCGGATCACCAGGCGTACCCGGCTGCATGTCGGCTCGCTCGCGGTCGCCCTGCTCGACCTCGTCGTCCAGGGCCTTCTCGTCGTGCTCGGCATCGGCTTCCTGCTCTCGCCCGAGACGCTCTCCGAGGGGCTCGGCTTCGCGACCGGCCAGGACTGGGGAGACCTGGCCTTCGCGCTCCCGCTTGCCATGCTCGCGTTCACTGGGCTCGAGACCGTGGCCAATCTCGCCGAGGAGGCACGCGAGCCGGGCCGGACGCTTCCACGTTCGCTCTTCTCGGCGATCGGGCTCGTCGTCGTCGTCACCGTCCTCATTGCCGGGATCGGACTCTCGGCCTTTCCGGTCTCGGGCGGTGAGACGGCGCTCGGCGAGGAGTGGCTCGAGGCTCCGCTCGTGGGGATCGCGGCCGCGTTCGAAGGATCGCTGCCCGTGCTCGTCGTCGACGGCCTTCGGATCGCAGTCGGGATCTCGGGCGCGCTGATCTTGATCGCGGCGGCGACGACCTCGGTCTCGGGGATCACGCGACTCACCTACTCGCTCGCCGGACATGGCGCGTTGCCGCGAAAGTTCGCGCGGCTCGAGCGGCGTGCGCTCGTCTCCAGCGAGGCCATCCTGATCGCCGCGGGGTTGGCGATCGCGCTCATCGTCGTGACGGAGGTGTTCGCAGACGGAGATCCGAAGTTCCTGGCTGCCGTCTATTCGTTCGGCGTCCTGATCGCCTTCACGGCCGCCCAGCTCGCGGTGATCCGGCTGCGCATCCGGGAGCCTTCGCTCGCGCGTCCGTTCCGCGCCGGCCCCAACGTCAGGGTTCGCGGCGTCGACCTCCCGCTCCCGGCGCTCGTCGGCGCTCCGCTCACCTTTGCGGTGTGGGTGCTCGCGCTGGTCACGCACGCCGGCGCGCGCTACATCGGGCCGCTCTGGCTCGTAACGGGGCTCCTGGTCTTCGTGGCCGTACGTCGCAGGCAGCGGCGAGGACTTCTCGAGCAGGTCTCGGCGACGGAGCTTCCCCCGGGAGCCGAGTTCAAGCGGATCCTCGTTCCTCTGAAGCTCGGGGACATCGGGGAGGAGATGGTCGCGACCGCGATCGCGCTCGCCAGGGACGCGGGCGCCGAGATCGAGGCCATCACGGTCGTTCGCGTGCCGCGCCGCTACGAGCTCGAGGGGCCGCTGCCGCCGGACGTGGCAGCCCGGGTCGACGCGTCGCTCGAGGAAGCGCGGGCGCTCGGAGCCGAGCACGGGGTGGAGGTCCGCACCGACGCCGTCCGGGCGCGGTCGATCGGCTACGCCATCGTCGACGAGGCAGTTGCACGCCAGGCGGATCTCATCGTGCTCGGCTCTTCTGCGCGCTGGCGGCGCCAGTCGCGCTTCTTCTCGCCGACCGTGGACTTCGTCCTGCGAAGAGCACCCTGTGAAGTCTTGGTGGTCGCATTCCCCGAGGGAGTCTTCGAGGAGTAACCTGATCCGCCGTGAACGCCGTGGTCATCGGATGCGGTCGTGTTGGCTCTGCCGTCGCCAAGGGGCTCGCCGCCGACGGCTGGGAGGTCACGGTGCTGGACGAGAGCGAGGATGCGCTCTCGCGCCTCGGGCCGAGCTGGCGTGGTGGCTTCGTCATCGGCCACGGCATGGACGCCAAAGTGCTGGAGCGGGCCGGAATCGCCGAAGCGGACGCCGCGGTCGTCGCAACCTCCGGCGACAACACGAACGTCGTCATCGGGCAGGTGTTGCAGCGGCGGTACGGAACACGCACGGTCGTCGTCCGCGTCCTCGACCCCGCGCGCGCGAGGTTCTACGCAGAGCGCGGGCTCAATACCGTCTGCCCGACGCAGACCGCGATCTCGGTCCTCCTCGAGACCGTGCAAGCCAACGCCCCCGCGCCGCAGGCGACCTGATGTACGTCATCGTCGCCGGGGGTGGCAAAGTAGGGGCGAACGTCACACGTTCCCTCGTCGAGATGGGCCACGAGATCACGCTGATCGAAGAGCGCCCGGACCGGTTCGCCCGGCTCGAGGAGGAGTTCGGGCCGGCGGTGCTGCGGGGCGATGCCACCGAGATCAGCATCCTCGAGCGCGCGGGCATCGCGCGTCCTCCCGAGCTCCTGCTCGCGGTCACGGGCGACGACGAGGACAACCTCGTCATCTCGCAGATCGGCAAGGAGGGCTATCGCGTGCCCAAGGCGATCGCCAGGGTCAACGACCCTCGCAACCAGTCGCACTTCGACCTGCTCGGCATCAAACAGACCGTCTGTGCCACGACGAGCATCCTCGGCCTCGTCGAGCACGAGGTGCCCGAGCATGGCCTCGTGCGGCTGCTGCAGCTACCCGAGGAGGGGCTCGAGATCGTCGAAGTGCAGATCGAGCCCAAGTCCCCCGTCGCCGGCTCCCGGGTCGGAGGGCTCACGCTACCCGAGGGATCGCGCCTGATCTCGGTTTTCCGCCACGGCCGCACCGAGCTGGTGGAGCCGAGCACGGTCATGCGCCCCGGGGATCAGGTGCTGGCTGTGGTTTCCGACGACTCCGCTCCCGCGCTGCGAAAGGCGCTCCTCGGCGCGTCACGCGCTTAGAACCCGGTCAGAGTGACGCTTCGTCCTTCCGCCGGCTCAAGGCTTCACTCTGATTTGAGTTGTCAGAGTCGCCAGTAGTGGCGAGTGAGCAGGACGACGACCGGGATGATCTCCAGTCGGCCAACCCACATCAGAACGACCATCGTGAGCTTGGAGACATCTCCGAGCGGCTCGAAGGATCCCATCGGCCCGGTGATGCCCAAAGCAGGACCGACGTTTCCCACCGCCGACGCGGATATGGCCAGAGCGTCGAGCGTCCCTACGTCGACGCCACCGATCGCGGATTCGATCGCGATGGCGGCTGCTCCGACCGCCCAGAAGCCGATGTAGAGCAGGATGAAAGCCGCGATTCCCCGAAGCGTGCGCTCATCGACGGCAGCTCCGTTCAGTCGGATCGGCATGACCAGCTCGGGGCTCACGGTCTGTTCCAACTCGCGCCGCAGCACCTTCCCGACGAGTAGGTGGCGCACGATCTTTATCCCGCCGCTCGTCGAGCCTGCGGACGCGCCCGCAAACATCAGCGCGAAGATCGTGAGGAGGGAAAGCGTGGACCAGGCAGCGAAATCGGCGGTCGCGTAGCCCGTCGTGGTCACGATCGAGACGGTCTGGAAGATCCCGGCGCGCAGGGCCGCCTCGCCTTGTGCGGTGCCGTAGCTCCACAGCTGCACGACGAGTGCAGTCGCCGCGACACCGACGACAAGGAGGTAAAGCCGGAACTCCTCGTCCCGCACGAAGACGCGCGGTTGGCGGCGGATGATCCCCCGGTACATCAACGCGAAGTTTGCGCCGGCCAGCAGCATGAAGACGACGATGATCCACTGGGCGGCCGCCGAAAACGCTTCGATCGAGTTCGCCTGAGTAGAAAAGCCACCACTCGGCAAGGTCGTGAATGCGTGTGCGAGTGCCTCGTACACGTTCATCCGTTCGTCGATACCGAACCATCCGAGTGACGCGAGCGCGAGCGTCTCTGCAGCGGTCAGGCCGATGTACAGAAACCAGAGCCGGCGCGCTGTGTTGCGAATTCGCTCCGAGAGCTGAGCGATCTCGGGCCCTGGCAGCTCTGACTCCAGCAGCTGTCGGCCGCCGACCCTCAGTCGCGGCAACACCGCGATTGCGAGAATGATGATTCCCATGCCTCCGAGCCACTGTGTGAACTGGCGCCACATGGCCAGAGAACGCGAGAGCTCGTCGAAGTCCGTGAGGATGGTCGCTCCGGTCGTTGTGAAGCCCGACATGCCCTCGAAGTAGGCGTCGACCGGATGGCTGAGCTGATTTCCGCCGGCGAAGAGATACGGGAGCGATGCAAAGGCCGCCGCGAGGAGCCAGATCACCGTGACCACGAGGAAGCCTTCACGCACGCCGACCCGGGAGGCTGCGCCGGCGGTTGCGCGTTCAAGGGTGAGACCGAACCCACTCGTGATCGCGCCCGTGGCGACGAACGGCCACACCGGATCGTCGTACAAGAGCGCGACGCCGATCGGAAAAACGACAGCGAGGCCGAGATACTTGACAAGAGCGCCGATGAGGTTCGCCGTCGCCTTGAGGTCGACCGCGAGCCGACGTTTCGGCCGCATCCGACCAGCGACGACCCGGGCGGACGTCACAACGCGTTGACGACTCGGGGCGCATCGGCAGCCTGGGTGAAGACGATCACCCGATCCCCGAGCTGCAGAACATCGTCTCCGTGCGGAAAGATCGCAGAGCCGTTCCGGACGACGGCGCCGATCAGCGCGCCACGGATCGGCATCTCCCGGAACGCCTTCCCGATGTATTCGCTGGTGTCACGCAGTACCACGTCGATCACCTCGTAGCGGTTGCCTTCGAGGAGGGCCACCTGCTTCGTCCTCGGGTCGTGTGCGAAGCGGATGATCTCCTCGGCCGTGACCGTGCGCGGATTCACCGAGACGTCGATTCCGGCATGCTCGAAGGCCTCCGTCGAGACCGTTTCGTGCGCGATCCCGATCGTGAACTTGACGCCGTGCACCTCGGCGAGCGACGCGGCATAGAGGTTCTTGGCGTCGTCTCGCATGGCGAAGATCGCTGCATTCGTCTGGCCGATCCGCTCGCGTTCGAGGAAGTCGGGATCGACGCCCGTCGCGTTGTAGACCCGCGCGTCGGGCAGCGCTTCGGCGACAGCGCGCGCTTTCTCCGGCGATGCCTCGATCATCCGGACTCGGATGCCCTGGTCGAGAAGAACCCGAGCGATGGCCGAGCCGACACGGCCGGCTCCGTAGATGACGACGTCTCGCACGGCTGCGCCTTCCGGGGCGAGCAGAGCGCTCCATGCCTGCGCCGCCTCGGGTGAGCCGATGACCACGATTCGGTCTCCTGCGCGAATGACCTCGTTCCCACCGGGGAGCAGCATCTCGTCTCCGCGAATAACCGCGGCGACCTTGGAATCTCTTGGGATTTTCGCCTCGCGCAGCGGAGTTCCGAGCACATCCTCGGACGCCCCTTCCTCGACATCGAACTCGACGATCTGTACCTGTCCCTCCGCGAAGATGTCGGTCTGACGAGCGGCCGGGACGCCGATGATCCGGCTGATGGCGTGTGCGGTCTCCAGCTCCGAGCACACGACGAAGTCCACGTCCAGCTGGCCGACGCGCCACAACTCGACATACTCGACGTTGGACGTGCGGATCACCGTGGTCGCGTTCTTGGCCTCGCGACGCGCGAACATGCCGGCGACGAGGTTGACCTCGTCGCGGGAGGTGCAAGCGATGACGAGATCGGCGTTCTGCACCCCGGCCGCGGCCAGATCGCGCCTGCTTGTCCCGTTGCCCTCGACCGTCGCGACGTCGTAACGCTCGGCGAGCGCGGCAAGACGCGAGGGCTCGGTGTCGAGAACCGTGATCTCGTGATCCGTGTGGAGCGCTTCGACGACCGCGAAGCCGACCTGGCCCGCCCCGATGAGGAAGATCCGCATCTCTCGAGCGCGAAGCGTACTCCGGTCACCGGGCCGCGGCAGTTACCTTGGAATCGGTGCGTGTCCTCGTGCTCTCAGCTCTGCTGGCAGGCGTTGCGGCGCTTGGTGGTTGTGGTGCCGCGACCGAGCGGGAACCGGTCGCAGCGAACACATTTCAGCTGAAGCCGTTCGCACGTGGGTTCGAGGCGCTGGTTCTCGTGACCCACGCCCCGGGCGAGCCGAAGACCCTCTACGTGGTCGAGCAACCCGGCCGCGTCGTACGGCTGAGGGCAGGCAAGCGCACGGTGTTTCTCGATGTCCGGCGGGATGTCGCGTACGGCGGGGAGCAGGGCTTGCTCGGGCTCGCGTTCCACCCGAAGTACGCCAAGAACAGGCTTCTCTATGTCGCGTACACCTCGAGCGACGGCCGAAACACCGTTGCCCGCTATCGCTCGAATGGAAGATCGGCGGTCCGGTCGAGCCGGAAGATCCTGCTCTCGGTGCCCGACCCGTACTCGAATCACAACGGCGGCCAGCTTGCGTTCGGCCACGACGGGATGCTGTACACGACGATAGGAGACGGGGGGGCCGGAGGCGACCCCGAGGACCGTGCCCAGAACATGGACTCGCTGTTCGGCAAGCTGCTCCGCCTCGACGTCTCGAAGGCGGGAGCGGACTGGGCGATCGCGGGGCTCGGTCTCCGGAACGCCTGGCGGTTCTCGTTCGACCGCGCGACCGGCGATCTCTACCTCGGCGACGTCGGCCAGGGGGAGATCGAGGAAGTCGACTTCACGCCTCGACAGAGCCCCGGTCTCGAGAACTACGGCTGGGATCTCTACGAGGGCTCACGTCGCTTCGAGGGCGGCGAGCCGGGAGCGGGCAAGCTCGTCTTTCCGCTATACGAGTACGGGCGCAGCGAGGGCAACTGCACCGTCATCGGTGGCCACGTCTACCGCGGCTCGGCCCGGCCGGCGGAACGGGGCCGGTACATCTTCGGGGACTACTGCAGCGGGATCATCTGGAGCCTGAACGTCCGCTCCGGCGCCGCGCGAAACGTGCGCCGCGAGCCCTTCCGTATCCAGGGGCTGACCTCGTTCGGCGAGGGCTCGAGCGGCGAGCTCTATGCCACCACGCAGAACGGCGTCATCTACCGGTTGACGTAACGGCGCGGCCGTTGGGTCGAGCTGCACCATTTGGACTGCCCATTGTGACTCGAAACACAAGGGTCTGACCCCGGACATGGCCGAAGAGGGCGCATCAGATGTATCAACGTCGTGCCGAGATATCCCCAGGGCCAGGTCGGTCGTTACGGAAGTTCGCGCTAGCCCGTGCGGCGGCGGACGCGCGGGGGCGTCTGCCCGAGTGCCGCGTATGCGAGCGCGTTCAGCGACTCGTTGAGCTGGCGGAGCTCTCCCGCGAGCAGAACGAATCCCTCCTGCTGCGCTGTCGTCCGGTTGAGACGATCGAGCTCGTCAGCGATCCGATCGAGGCGTTCGAACAGCGCGTCCAGCTGCCGGTCTCCGACGTCCCTCTGTTCCATGCTTCGATTCTACGCGGCGCCTTGCTCAAGAAGCTCGGCGCGACTTCTGACGACGACTGCGTCAGCCCCGAGACGGTCCAGGAGCCGGTCGAGGGCGCCCGAGCCAGCCTCTACGGCGGCCAGACGACGCCCCGCTCCCAGCTGCGCGAGGGCGACTCGCGCCAACGGCTCGGGCGCGTCGGTGAACACGCCGATCTCACGACCAGCGGCCACCAGCGCCCTCAAAGCGGCGCTCGTCTGGGAATCCCGGCGCATGTACACGGCGGCGCGCTCCTCGGCGAATCGCTCGAGCAGGACGCGCCAGTTGCCACCGCCCCGCTCATCGAGCTCCGCCGCCGCTTCGCCTCGGTCGAGCGGCAGAGCGCTCGCTTCGACGCCCAGAAGGTCCGTCGCCGAGGCGAGCCACTCGTCCCAGAGGCGACGGGTGTCGCCCAACGCTCCATCGAGGTCGATCGCCACCGCCAGGGTCATGACGCCACGCGCCGCGCACGGGCGGCGCGCTGCCAGAGCAGGACACCGCACGCGACTCCGACCGCGTCGATCGCCACGTCGAGCGGCGAGCCCATGCGACCGGGAACGAACACCTGGTGCAGCTCGTCGCTCACCGCATAGAGCGCCCCCAGCGCAAACGCGACCGCTGCTCGATCCAGCGCCCGCAGGAGCAACGCGCCCAGCACGGCGAACTCCGCCGCGTGGGCGATCTTCCGCAGGACGAGATCCCAGCCGCCCAGCCCGGTGCCGAGATCCGGAACCGACGACAACGCGAAGATGAGAGTCGCCCAGGCGACGATCGGGAGCCACAAGCGTGCGAATGACTCGGACACCGTCCGATGATAGGCTCGACCTCGATCACAGGAGCACGGTGAGGGAACCCGGTGCAAGTCCGGGACGGTCCCGCCGCTGTAAGGGGAGTTGCTCACCCGCCATGACGCCACTGGCCCTCGGGTCGGGAAGGCGGCGGATGAGGGAGCCCCGAGTCAGAAGACCTGCCGCGCCTCCTATATAGCCGAACCCCTCGCGGAAGGGAGGATTCAGGTGCTTCGTTCGTCAATCTTCGTCGCCGGCGCAATCGTGGCGGCGCTCGTCGTGCTCGTCTCGGGGGCCGCCGCTGGTCCCGCGGCTCCGCCTGCATTCCCGGTGACGATCACCACCGCCGCCGGCAAGGTCACGATCCAGAAGAGACCGGTCCGGATCATCTCGCTCTCGCCCACCGCGACCGAGTCGCTGTTCGCGATCGGCGCGGGGCCCCAGGTCGTCGCCGTCGACGACCAGTCGGACTACCCGAAGAACGCGCCGAGAACGACTCTCTCCGGCTTCACGCCGAACGTCGAGGCCATCGCCGCGTATCGCCCCGACCTCGTCGTGGCCTCGTACGACCCGAAGGGGCTGGTGAGCGCGCTCGGCAGGCTCGGGATCCCCGTCGTCCTGCACGGGGCCGCGTCCACCTTCAAGGGCGCGTACCAGCAGTTGCGCCAACTCGGAATGGTGACCGGGCACGAACCTGGTGCAAAGCGCGTGATCGCCGGCATGAAGGAGAAGATCGGCGAGATCGTGAAGACGTCCCGATCCCGCGCGAACGGCCTCTCCGTCTACCACGAGGTCAGTCCCGACTTCTACTCCGCCTCGACGAAATCGTTCGTCGGGAAGGTGTATGCGGCACTCGGACTCGAGAACATCGCCGACGCGGCAGACTCCGCGGGCACGGGCTTCCCGCAGCTCTCTGCCGAGTACATAGTCTCGGCCAGCCCAGACCTGATCGTCCTCGCCGACACGGTCTGCTGCGGGCAGAAGCCGTCGACGGTCGCCTCGCGTCCGGGCTGGGACCGCATCAGCGCCGTGCGCACGGGCTCGATCGTGCGGATCCACGACTCGATCGCATCGCGCTGGGGACCGCGGCTCGTCAGCTTCTTCCGGGCGATGTCGTCGGCGCTCGCACGCTTGTAGCGACATGAACGCCACCGCCGCGAAGGTCGTTTCGCCGGCCGCCGCGGTCCGCCCCCGAGGCATCGCTCCGGTCTGGGCGGCCGCGGCGGTGGCGTTCCTTCTCGGGTCGATCGTGATCGGCGTTGCGGTGGGACCGATCGATCTCGGCTTCGGCGGGATCGCGACCTCGCTCGCGGAACGCCTGCGCATCCCTGGGATCTCCTCCTCGCTCTCGGCGACGGAGGAGTCGATCCTGTGGGAGATCCGCATGCCACGCATCGTGCTCGCGGCGCTCGTGGGCGGGATGCTCTCCCTCGCGGGTGCGACCTATCAAGGCGTATTTCGCAATCCGCTCGTCGATCCGTACCTGCTCGGCGTGGCGGCGGGAGCCGGGCTCGGCGCGACGCTTGCGATCGCCTACCTGCCGGACGGCCTTCGCGGCCAGCAGGCGCTGCCGGCGGCAGCGTTCGTCGGTGGCGCGGTTGCCGTCTTTCTCACCTATTCGGTGGGCCGGTCCGCCAACCGCGGACGGGACACGACGACCCTCGTCCTCGCCGGCGTGACGGTCGCGTCCTTCTTCACCGCCCTGCAGACATTCGTGCAGCAGCAGAACGCCGACACGCTCCAGCAGGTCTACACGTGGATCCTGGGCAGCATCCCGAGCTCGGGTTGGAGCGACGTCGTGTTGGTCCTCCCGTACGTCGCGGTCGCGACCGTCGTCATCCTCGTGTACCGGCGGGTCGTGGACGTCCTGAGCCTCGGCGACGACGAGGCTGCGAGCCTCGGTGTCGACGTCCGCCGCGTCCGGCTGACACTGGTCGTCGCCGCGACGGTGGGCACCGCCGCAGCCGTCGCAGTTTGTGGGCTCATCGGCTTCGTCGGGATCATCGTCCCGCACGCGATCCGGATGCTCGCAGGGGTGGGTTACCGGGCGCTGCTCCCGCTCTCCGTCATCGTCGGCGCCGGATTCCTCGTGCTCGCGGACGTCATCGCCCGGACGGCGCTCGCCCCGGCGGAGATCCCGCTCGGGATCGTCACGGCGTTCTTCGGTGCGCCCTTCTTCGCCCTGGTGCTGCGGACGAGCCGAGGTTCCGCATGAGCGCGATCGAGCTCGCGGACGTCACCGTCGTTCTCGGCGGGCGGTCAGTCGTCGACCGGGTCGACCTCGGCTTCGACGAAGGACAATGGGTTGCGCTGATCGGACCGAACGGCGCCGGCAAGACGACGCTCCTGCGGGCGATCGCGCGACTCGTCCCGTTCTCGGGCTCGATCGAGCTGGAAGGAAGGTCGACGGCAGCGATGCGCCCAGCCGAGCCCTCGCGGCTGATCGCGACCGTCCCGCAGTATCCGTCGACTCCCCCGTGGATGACGGTCGGCGAGTACGTGCTCCTCGGGCGGACGCCGCACCTCGGGCCGCTCGCGAAGGAGGGGAGGCGCGATCTGGAAGCGGCGGCGCTGGCCCTCGAGCGTCTCGACCTCTCGGGCTTCGATGAACGA
>Ga0136622_10000681_pt1 | contig 13963 bp, 19 predicted proteins | sample AntDrymUQ4482106_2_FD_104803 | JGI IMG/M metagenome (GOLD analysis project Ga0136622, IMG submission 104803) | Polar desert sand microbial communities from Dry Valleys, Antarctica - metaG UQ448 (21.06) | ecosystem: Environmental > Terrestrial > Soil > Desert | place: Antarctica: Dry Valley...
GCCGCGATCGTGCGGGCGGGCCACGGCCCGCTGCGCGACCTGCTCGGCGCGATGCACTCCAAATTGCTGCTCGAGGAGCTGCGCCGCGTCACCAGCGGGCGCGGTGGCGCTCCATGACGCCCCAGCCCGAGCGCAGCTCCCCGGCGAGCGGGAGCGAGCCGGCGAACTCGCCGAACGGCTGCTCGTAGTCCGAGGCGATCAACAGCAGGTTCTCCTTGCGGGCCCGCGTGGCGACCGCGCGGAAGCGCAGCTCGCCTACACCGTCGAGCCCGTGGAACGGCTGCGGCGCGACGTGCCGCGGCAGCCCGTCGATCCAGACCGAGCGCTCGCTTGTGCCCGCCGACGAAGTCGGTCTGGTGCTCGTGCCCGTGGTGCCGTCGTGCAGCCCGTTGACCAGGTTCCAGGTCACGGTGCGGCCGTCGGTGAGCACTCCCGCACCGGCCGACCACCACCACGAGACCACGCGAGCATGCCGGCCGGCGGACTCGTCCACGAGGCCGGGCAGGTCGACTGCGGTCCCGTGCACGCGCGCCGAGGTCGCCCCGGTGCGCACCGCCCAGGGCACCCCCGGCTCGACCACGAGGTCGAGCACGCCGTCGACGTGGACCCGCTCGGGGGTCGCCAGCACGGGCCCGCTGCGGCGGAACGTGCGCTCGTGCAGGCGAGCGCCGTCCCAGACCGCCCACCAGGCGGCCCGCGCCGGCCCGACCCGCGCGCTCGCCGCGCACAGCATCAGCCCGTCCCCGAACGCTCCGACCCAGGTCCATGCCTTGTACATCCGCAGGGCGAGTATCCTCGCGGCTCAGGGGTTGACTGACGAGTCAACCCGGGAGCCGAGGGAGAGGACCGCGATGCTCGCCGCAGCCGTGCAGCTCAGTTCCACGCCCGATCGCGACCGCAACCTCGAAGCGGCCGACAGGCTCACGCGCGCGGCCGCCGCGCGCGGCGCCGATCTGGTCGTGCTGCCGGAGAAGTGGCCCGTGCTGGGCACGCCCGAGCAGACCGCCGCGGGGGCGGAGCGGCTCGACGGGCCGGCGCTCAGCTGGGCCCGCGGCGCCGCGCGCGAGCTCGGCATCGACCTCGTCGCCGGCTCCGTCGCCGAGCAGGTCGAGGGCGCGGCCCGCGGGGCCAACACGAGCGTCCACATCGGTCCCGACGGCAAGGACCGGGCGGTCTACCGCAAGATCCACATGTTCGACGTCGAGGTCGGCGGGCGGACCTACCACGAGTCCGAGCACGAGGCGCCGGGCGACGAGATCGTCCTGTCCGAGCTCGCGGATGGCAGCGGGCTCGGCCTGACGATCTGCTACGACCTGCGCTTTCCCGAGCTCGCGCGCATCCTCGCCGTCCGTGGCGCGCAGGTGCTCACCGTTCCGGCCGCGTTCACCGAGACCACCACGCGCGACCACTGGGAGGTGCTGCTGCGCGCACGGGCGATCGAGAACCAGTGCTTCGTGATCGCCGCCAACCAGGTCGGCGAGCCCGCGCCCGGCATGCGCGCCGGCGGTCGCTCGATGATCGTCGACCCATGGGGGCTGGTGCTCGCGCAGGCGCCGGACTCCGAGACGCTGATCCTCGCCGAGCTCGACTTCGACCGCCTCGACCTGATCCGCGCCAAGCTGCCCTCGCTCGCCAACCGGCAGGGCGCCGCCTACCGCTGGCCGCACCAAGCCGACCAGGCCGACCTGGTCGGCGGGCACAGGTCCGAGGTCGGCACGTGAGGGCGCCTGCCGTCGACAAGCGGCGGCTGATCCTCGACGGGGCGGTGCGGGTGTTCGCGCGCCAGGGTTTCCACACCTGCCGCGTGGCCGACATCGCGGACGAGGCGGGCGTCGCGTACGGCCTCGTCTACCACTACTTCGAGTCCAAGGACGAGGTGCTCGACACGCTCTTCCTCGAGCGCTGGGAGCTGATGCTCGCGGCGATCGACGAGATCGACGCGCAGCCGATCAGCGCGCGCGCGAAGCTCTACGCGATCGCCTCGTTCATCGTCGACTCCTACCGCCACGACCGCGACCTGATGAAGGTCATCATCGTGGAGGTCACACGGGCGGCGAACACGTTCGGGCAGACCCACCTGAGCGAGATCCGCAAGGCGTACAGCCGGATCGCCGACATCGTCGCCGTCGCCCAGGCGGACGGCTCGTTCCGCGACACTGTCTCGCCCCAGTTCGCCGCGATGGCGTTCTACGGCGCGATCGAGCAGGTCCTCACGGGCTGGATCTTCGGGCTGCTCGAGGAGGGCGAAGATGACTACGAGCGGGCCAAGAGCTTCGTCGTCGGGACGATCTGCGAGGGGCTCGAGACGCATCCCGACCGCGTCCGTGCTTAGACTCTCTGCAACATGATGGAAAATGAGATGGTCAAGCGGATGATGTGGTCGGGCTTGCTCACGGGCATCGGCCTGCTCGCGTCCTTTGCGACGACGCGGCTCGCCCACCAGATCTGGGTGCGCGTCTTCGGGGAGGATCCGCCCGAGTGAGCGAAGATCCCGACAAGGTCGGCGCTGTCAGCGCGGGCACCGAAGGCGACGACGCGGCCGCGGACCGGAGCGCGGTCGGCGCTTCGCCCGCCGAGCCCGATGCGCAGGCGCGCCGCAGCGAGTCAGAGGCCCGCGGCGACGAGTTGCGCGCGGAGATCGCGATCACCGACGAGCGGCGCGCCGAGGAGGAGCAGAGCAAGGCGCAGGATGCCGTCGCCGCCGCCGAGCAGGAAGCGTCCAAGAAGGAGCAGAAGCGCCGCAAGGCCGAGCAGCGCAAGCAGGCCGCCACCGCACAAGCCGAGCGCGCGCGCGATCAGGCTGGAGAGACCGCGGGTCAGGCGGGCGAGCCGCGCGGCTCAACGGTCAGCGGCGCCGCCGTCAGCTCGCCGGGGATCGGCATCGGCTCGGACCCCAAGGCCGCCGCGGCCGCGGGCGCCGGCGCGCGCGCCCAGCCAGCGGTGGTGCAGCGCCTGACCGCGGTCGTCGACGACCCCGAGAAGCCCGAGCGGCTGCTCGGCGCCGCGTTCGCGGGCGCGTTCCTGCTCGCCAAGGTGATCAAGAGGATCGCAAGATGACCCCCGACCGGCAGACGAGCGAGCTCGCTCGCGCAATCCAGGAGATAACCGAGAAGGCCCAGCTGCTGGTCCGCGAGGAGATCGAGCTTGCCAAGGCCGAGATGACCGAGAAGGTCTCCAAGCTGGTCAAGGGCGCGATCCTCGGGATCATCGCCGGGGTGTTCGCGATCTTGGCCCTGATCTACCTGCTGCACGCGCTCTCGTGGGGGCTGTGGGACCTGATCGGCAGCGACTCGAACTTCTGGCTCGGCTTCCTGATCACCGGCGTGCTGATCCTGATCCTGGGGGCGGTCGCTGGCCTGATCGCCATGCGCATGATCAAGAAGGGCTCACCGCCCAAGCCGGTGCTGGCGATCGAGGAGGCACAGCTGATCAAGGCGACGCTGACCGCATCGCCGGCGTCTCAGACCGTGGGGCCGGTCGGCGCCCGCCAGGCACCCGCGAAAGTTGAGCGCTGATGGCCGCCAACAACCGCACCCCGGAGGAGATCCGCCGCTCGATCGAGGCCAATCGAGCCGAGCTGGGGATCGCCGTCGACCGGCTCCGCTTCGAGGTCGCCGAGCTCGCCGACTGGCGCAAGCAGATCAACAAGCGGCGCCAGCAGTTCCTGATCGGCGCGGCCGTCGCGGGCTTTGTGATCGGCGGCGGGATCGCCGCGCTCGGCGCGCTCGTCACGGGGCGCGAAGAAGACCCGTACTGATCGGCGCGCGGCTCAGGCGCGGGTGATCGTCGCGCCGCGGGTGTCGGCCCGGCGCGGGGGACACCGCGGCGTCGGCCCGGCGCGGTGAACCGCGCCGCGCGGGTCTCAGGCCGGCTCGGGCTCCGGCTCGGGCGGCTCGCGGGCGGGCACCGGCGCCCGCACGGCGCCGAGGTTCTCCGGCCGCCGGAAGCTGTTGTACTCGACGATCGCGATCTGGATCGCGGCGGCGACCGGGATCGCGAGCAACGCACCGAGCACGCCGAAGAGGGTCGAGCCGAACAGCACCGACACGAGCACGACGAACGGGTGCACCTGCACCGCGCGCGCCTGGATCCACGGCTGGATGATGCTGTTCTCCACCTGCTGGTAGATGATCGACCAGATCGTCCAGACGATCGTCGCCGTCGGGAAGTCGTTGAAGACCGTGATCACGCCGACCAGGATCGCGCCAAGCGTCGCGCCGACGAGCGGGACGAGGTCGAGCAGGAAGATGACCACGGCGAGCGAGCCGGCATAGGGCACGCCGAGGATCAGCAGGACGATGTAGGCGAGCACGCCGGCGACGAGCGCCTGTCCGAGCGCGCCGGCGACGTAGTTGCCGACAGCATTGCCGATCCGGTCGAACAGGCGGTTCAGCCACTCCGCGCGCTCGTGTCCCTGGCGCTCGGCGACCCAGTTGAGCCAGCCGCGACCTGAGCCGAGCATGAACAGGCTCAGGATCAGGATCGTGACCCCGGCGAAGATCGAGTTCACGAGCCTGAGACCGATGCCCGACAGGATCCCGGCGGCGTCACCGACCCGCGCCGGCAGCGAGCTGGCCTGCTTCTGCAGCTCCGCAGTGATGTTGTAGTCCTGCTCCAACTGGCGCAGCTGCTCGTTCTTGGCGACGAACTGCTGCAGGTCGGTGACGTACTGCGGCAGGTTGTCGATCAGCAGGTTGAGCTGCTCGACGATCGGCGGCACGAGCATCGCCGCAACCAGCACGGGCACCAGGATCAGGCCGAAGTAGACGAGCGCGATCGCAAAGCCGCGGCGCATCCGCCGCTGCAGGAGGTTGACCGGTCCCGAGAGCGCGATCGCGACGAAGCCTGCGATGAAGACCCAGGTGAGCGGGCGGCGCACCTCGTAGATCAGCCACAGCGCCAGTACGACGAGCACGACGATCAGCACCACGCGCAGCACCACGCGCGACGAGAGCCCGGAGAGCTTGACGGGCGCGCCGGGTGCGGGTGACGGGACGGCCGCCATGGCGACCTCTTCGCGCCGGCGCGGCGCGCTCCTGCCGCGCGCCCCGGGGGTACGACCCGCGGGCGCCCTGGTCAGACGGGGCCGAGCAGCGCGTCGCGCAGCGCGGTGACGCCGAGCAGGCCCGGGCCCACGTGGGTGCCGATCACGGGGCCCATCTCCGACACGAACTCGGGCGGGCGACCGTAGATCGCCTCACCGCGCAGGGCGAGCTTCTCGGCCTGGTCGGCGGCCTGGATGTGCTGGACGAAGAAGCGATCGTTGCCGTCCTCGCGCAGCATCCGCAGGTGGTCGACCATGCGCTCGAACGCGCGGCCCCAGGTGCGCACGCGCTCGACCGGGACGACTTCGGACTCGATCGCGAGGATCGGCTTGATCCGCAGCGTGGAGCCGATCCACGCCTGCGCGCCGCCGATGCGCCCACCGCGGCGCAGGAACTCCAGCGTGTCGACGGCGAACAGGATCTTCAGCTCCTCGCGCACCGCGCGCGCGTGGGCCGCGGCGGCCTGCGCGTCCGCGCCCGCCTTGACGGCGTTGGCGGCGGCGATCGCGAGCAGGCCGACGCCGGCGCAGACGCTGGCCGAATCGACGATCGCGATCCGCCCGGGCGCAACCCCGCCGTCGGTCAGCTGGTCGCGCGCCTGCTCGGCGGAACGGACGGTGCCCGAGATGCCGCCCGAGATGTGCACCGAGACGATCTCCGAGCCCTGCTCGATCAGCGGCTCGTAGACCGCGAGGAAGTCGCCCACTGACGGCTGGGACGTCGTCGGCAGCTCGCGCGACGAGCGCAGGTGGTCGTAGAAGCCGTCGAAGTCCGGCAGCTCCGCCTCGCGGTCGTCCCTGGGCGGCTCGCCCCAGCGAACGTACAGCGACACGGTGTGGAAACCGTGCCGCTCGGTGATGGCGCGTGGCATGTAGTGGGTCGAGTCGGTGACCACGGCGACCTGGGCCATGGCGCGACACCCTATTGCGCTCACGCGCGGAAGATGAATGGTCGATCGTGTGCGCCAGGCGCACACAATCGACCAGTGACCGAACGGCGCGCAGGTGAACGCCCGTGTCGCGGCCTGCGATCCTGGGCCGGATGCCCAACGCCCTCTCGGTCACGGGCCTGCGCAAGGCCTACGGCTCGGTGCAGGCGCTGCGTGGCGTCGATCTCGAGCTTCCCCAGGGCGAGCTCTTCGGACTTCTGGGTCCCAACGGCGCCGGCAAGTCGACGCTCGTGAAGATCGCGTGCGGCCTCGTGCGGCCGAGCGCAGGTGCAGTCCAGATCTGCGGCAGCCCCGCCGGGTCGCCCGCCGCGCACGCGCAGCTCGGCTACCTGGCAGAGCTGTTCCGGTTCCCCGACTGGTGCACCGCGGACGAGCTGCTCGGCCTGCACCAGGAGCTGACCGGCTCGCAGGGCGGCCTCGCCGAACGGCGCGAGTTGCTCGAGCTGGTCGAGCTGGGCCACGTACCGGAGCGCCGCGTCGGCGCGATGTCGAAGGGGATGCAGCAGCGTCTGGGGTTGGCGCAGGCGCTCGTCGGCGCCCCGCGGCTGCTGCTGCTCGACGAGCCGACCAGCGCGCTCGATCCCGCCGGCCGCCACGCGGTCCGCTCGCTGCTCGAGCGGCTCCGCGAGCGCGGCGTGAGCGTGCTGCTGAACTCGCACCTGCTCTCCGAGGTCGAGCTGGTCTGCGACCGCGTCGCGATCATCAACGGCGGGGAGGTCGTGGCGGCGGGCGCGCCCGCGCAGCTCAGCCGCCCCGGCGGCGTGGAGGTCGAGACTGCCGCAGGCGTGCGCAGCTTCGCCGCCGCCAAGCGCGAGGATGCGCCGCGGATCGTGCGCGAGCTCGTCGCGGCGGGCGACGACGTCTTCGCCGTTCGCGTGCTCAGCTCGACGCTCGAGGACGCCTACCTGGAGGCCGTCGGGCGCGCGCCGGGACCGCCGCCGGACGAGCCGGCCGCGGTCGGAGAGGCCGCGCTGTGAGCGATCCGACGACCCGCGCGCCGGCAACCGACGCTCCCGCGCTGGGCGAGAGCCCACCCGTCGCGCCCGTAGCTCCCGGACAGCTGAGCGGCGCGCTGATCGTCGCGCGCTTCTCCCTGCGCGAATCGCTGCGGCGGCGGGTGTTCGTCGTCGTCGGCCTGCTCACGCTCGTCTTCCTGACGCTCTACGGGCTGGCGACGTGGCAGGCGTTCAAGGCGGCCGACGACTTCAGCGGCCCGACAGAGGCAGGCGTGGACCCGGACACGGTCGTGGGCGCCACGCTCGCCGGGCTCGCGATGTTCGCGATCCTGTTCCTCGGCACGATCCTGGCCGTCTTCCTGACGCTCGGCGCTGTCCGCGGCGACGCCGAGCGCGGTCTGCTGCAGCCGTTGCTGGCGCGCCCGCTCCCGCGCCGCACGCTGCTGCTCGGGCGCTGGCTCGGCGCAACCGCGGTCTGTGCCCCCTACGTGATGCTGATCGCGCTCGGCGCGTTCGGGCTGACCTACGTCCTGGGGGGGTGGTGGCCCGACCACGTGGTCGAGCCGCTGCTCGCGCTCGCGCTCGCGGTCGCGATCATCGCCGCGATGTCGCTCGCCGGCTCGATCGTGCTCGCAGCGACCGCCAACGGCATCGCGGTGTTCATGTTGTTCGGCGCGGGCCTGACCGCGGGCCTGCTGGGTCAGATCGCCGAGGCGATCGGATCCGGCAGCCTCGACGACATCGCACGCGTCGCGACCTGGGCGTTGCCGTTCGAGGCGCTCTATCAGCTCGGGCTCGCCGAGCTGACCGCCGACACGGTCGGCTTCACCCGCCTGGCGATCGACCTCGGGCCCTTCGGTGGCGCGCAGACCGGCGGCCTCGGGCTGTGGCTCTGGTCGCTGGCCTACCTCGTCGCGGTCGGCGCCGCCGCGGTGGCCGCGTTCGGCAGGCGCGACCTGTAGTAGAACGTGTCGCGATGATGATCACGGACTCCAGCAAGCGCGTGATCCCGTTCCGTGAGCGTGATGCCAAGCGGATCGGCGAGCGCTGCTTCTACCTCGACTCGATCGTCTGGCTCAACGGCGATCGGATCGAGCTCGGCGACAACGTCGGCTTCAACGTCGGTTGCTTCGTGAACGGCTACAGCGGCCTGATCATCGGCGACGGCTCGAACTTCGGCCCCCATTCGATGATCCACACGGCGAACCACAACATGGAGGACCCCGAGCGGCCCGTGACCGAGCAGGGCTGGCGCGACGAGCCGCCGGTCCGCGTGGGGCGCAACTGCTGGATCGGGATGGGAGCGCTTATCCTGCCGGGCGTGCAGCTCGGAGACGGATGCGTGATCGGAGCAGGGAGCGTCGTCACGCGCGACATCGATGCGTACTCCGTGGCGGTCGGCAACCCCGCGAAGAGCATCCGCAGCAGGCGCTGACGCGCAGCCAGATGCGAGTCCTCTTCCTCCAGCAGCAGCCCTGCATGCGCGCGCTGAAATACGCCGCGGGACTGGCTCAACGCGCGCCCGAGATCGAGCTGGGCTTCGCCTACCGCGGCCTGACCCTGTCGGAGCTCTACGGAACCGGCGACGAGCTCTTCACGGGCTGGTGGCCGCTCGGCGACGACCCGGCGGCGGCGCTGCCCGAGATCCTCGAGGACTTCGCCCCCGACGTCATCCACTCGCACAATCTGCCCGACGAGCTGACCGTCATCGCACTCGACGAGACCGCCGGCCGCATCCCGGTGATCCACGACGTGCACGACATGCAGAGCCTGCGCCGTACCGCCTACGAGGATGGCTTTCCCGAGCCGCCCGACGCGCTCGCGCTGGAGCGCCGGGCCGCGCAGGAGAGCGCGGCGCTCGTGACGGTCTCGCCCGAGCTCGCGGAAGCGCTCGCGGCGCGCTATCGGCTGCCGCGCCGGGTCGTGACCTACGCCAACTACGCGCTCGGACGCGACCTGCCGCTCCCTGGTCCGCCGCGCGCTCACGACCGCGGCGGCCCGCCGCGGATCGTCTACCAGGGCACGCTCTCGATCAACGGCGGTCACTACGACCTGCGCGCGCTGTTCTCGGCGATCGCGGCGCAGGGCATGTCGCTCGACGTCTATCCGGCCCGCGACGCCCCTGAGTACCGCTCGATCGAGGGCATACGCGTGCACGAGACGCTGCCGACCGCGATGCTGCTGCAGGAGCTTCCCTCCTACGACTTCGGCTGGGCCGGCTTCAACTCCACGCTCAACGGCCCGCACCTCGACACCGCGCTGCCCAACAAGCTGTACGAGTACCTCGCCTGCGGACTCCCGGTGATCACCCTCGAGCACCGAGCGCTGCGGCGGATGCTGGGCGAGGAGGGCGTGGGGATCGCGCTCGACAGTGTCGAGGACCTCGCCTCGGTGCTCGCCGCGGCCGATGTCGCAGCGCTGCGTGGTCGCGTCGCTGCTGCGCGGGAGCGTTACACCGTCGAGCACGAGATCGACCGGATCGCCACCCTCTATCGCGAGGTCGCCGACACGGTCGCCAGCCAGGCGCTCGCGCGCAGCTGAGCAGATCGCCTAGCGTCCCTGGAGGTTGTTCTCGATCGTGAGCGGCGGGGCCCCCGGCTCCGACGCCACGGGCGCCCGGTCGGGCGCGTCATCGGGCGCCTCGACGCCGATCACCTCGGCGAGCTCACCGGTCTCGTACATCTCGGAGACGATGTCGCAGCCCCCGACCAGCTCCCCGCGCACGAACAGCTGCGGGATCGTGGGCCAGTTCGACAGCGCCGAGAGCTCCTGGCGGATCCGCGGGTCGGGCAGGACGTCGACCGCCGCGAACGTCGCGCCGAGTGTCTCCAGCGCGGCGACCGTGCGCGCGGAGAAGCCGCAGCGAGGCGCCTCCGGCGTCCCCTTCATGAAGAGGAGGACGTCGTTCTCGGCGATCGCCTCCTTGATCGCCGTGCTGATCTGCTGCTCGGGGGTGCTCATCTCGGACTCCTACGCTGCGGCTCGGGTGACCAGGGAAAGCGCGTGTATCGGGCCGCCGATGTCGGGGCCGAACACCGCGTAGACGAGGCGGTGCTGCTCGATCCGGCTCAGCCCCGCGAACTTAGGGGCGGTGACGATGGCGCGGAAGTGATCACCGCCGCCGTTGAGGTCGACGACTTCCGCGCTGGCGCCCGCGATGGACTCCTCGATGCGCTGCTTGAGCTCGGCGGTCGTCGGCACGACAGGTAGCCTAGCGAGGTCCGCGGCCTCGCTACACTTCCTGAAGCATTGGACCTCCCGACGGAGACTGACACGTGATCACCTTCACCGATAAGGGCGCCGAGAAGGTCAAGGAGTTCCTCTCCTCGCAGGGCGCCGACACCGGCAACTCCGGGCTGCGCGTGGGCGTGCGCGGGGGCGGCTGCTCGGGATTTCAGTATGCGCTCGCGTTCGACACCGAGCGCGACGGCGACGAGATCTTCGAGGATCGTGGCCTGCGCCTGCTCGTCGACGGTCCCAGCCTGCCCTACGTCCACGGTGCGGTCGTCGACTACGTCGAGAGCCTCCAGGGCGCCGGCTTCAAGGTCGAGAACCCGAACGTGGTCGCGGCCTGCGGCTGCGGCTCCTCGTTCCGCGTCGCCGACGAGGAGCAGGTCTCCGCGGTCTAAGGCGGCAGCGGCCCGATGAGCGAGCTCGTCAAGCGGGCGGCCCACGCGGTGGGCGCTCACCGCATCACCACCAGCCCGTGCGACCGGCACGTGCGCGTCGAGCACGCCGGCGAGGTGCTGGCGGAGTCCGACCGCGCGGTGGAGCTTCACGAGACCGGGTTGCCGACGCGCTTCTACCTGCCGCGCGACAACGTCCGGACGGACCTGCTCACGCCGAGCGACACCACGTCGCACTGCCCGTTCAAGGGCGATGCGACGTACTTCTCCGCGCCTGGGGCCGCAGACGCCTTCTGGGTCTACGACGCGCCGTCCGAGCCGGACGCACACCCGATCGCCGCGATGCTCGCCCCCTGGCCCGGTCGCGTCGAGGTTCACGTGGACGGCGAGCCGGCGTGATCGCCTGAACCGGCTCCGGGCCTGTCGAGCTGAGCCGCCAGCTGCGTGCGGGAGTGCACGCCCAGCTTGCGGTAGATCCGCGTGAGATGCGCCTCGACGGTCTTCGGGCTCAGGAAGAGCTGGGCCGCGATGCCCTTGTTGGACGTGCCGCCCACCACGAGCCGCGCGATCTGGTGCTCCTGCGCGGTCATCACCTCGGCCGCGCCCGGCTCGCGGCGGCGCAGGCGCTCCCCGGTTGCGCTCAGCTCCCGCTCGGTGCCATCGATCCAGGGTTGAGCGCCCAGTGCCCGGAAGCCCGCCAGCGCGGCGCGGAGGCGTTCGCGCGCCTCGATCCGCCTCCCGTCGCGACGCAGGCGCTGCCCCCAGCTGAGCCAGGTCCGCGCGGCCTCGAACGGCGCTTCCGTGCGCGCATGTACCCTTGCGCAGCTCTCCGGCCCACCGGTGATCGACCTGCCGGGCGCCCCCGGGATGCCGCCGTCCGCGGGCGGGCCGCCGCATGGCGGCGGTCAGCCCGGCGACCTCCCCTAACGCCGGCGCTGGAGATCGCGTCCCGACCAGCGGTCTGCGCCAAGCGGCGCGGACCGCCGGTCGGGCGCTCAGGCGCTCGTCTGCGACAGCAGCCAGAGCGCCAACAGCGTGAAGCCGACCATCACGGTCAGCATCCAGTACTGCGAGCGCACCGCCAGCCTGGGGTCGCGATAGAGCGCCAGCGCCCGGTCGTGCGCGAGCACCAGCGCGGCGACATGGCCGGCGATGACCAGCGCGACCTGGAGGTACCAGATCGCGTTCTGGCTGATGTAGGTGTAGTCGATCGCCCGGGACGCGGTGCCGAGCAGGTCCCAGCCGCGACCCAGCGGATCCGACGCGAGGTAGAAGGTCGCCTGCGCCTCGAACAGCACGAGCGTGAGGTAGTGCGCTGCGACATAGGCCAGCGCGATCGGCACGAGCGTGTGGACGAATGCGCGCCGCAGCTCCGGTGCGGCGAGGTCGCCCCCGATCGAGCGTGCGCCGTCGATCCCGAGCCGATAGAACGCGCCGACGGCCGCGACGCCCAGCCCCAGGCCGACCGTGGCGGCCAGCTTGGGCGCGGTCTCGGCGCCCACGATGGCGTCCAGCGCGCCGGCGAGCTCGACGGCGAAGTCGTTCCAGAGCCGGCCCTGGCTGAGCCCGTCGAACGTGACCGTGCCGATCATCACCACGACGAACAGCACCGTGCCGGGCGCCGGCTCGAGCCGCGGCAGCCCGCCCAGCGGCGGCCGCAGGCCGACGACGCGGTCGCGCGTCTCCCAGACCGACAGGCGCGAGAAGAGGTTGAAGTAGACCGCGAACGCCTCACCGTTGCGGGTCCACGCCTCCGTCCCGTACACAGCCTGCATCGCAAGCGTGTAGGCCGTGTACGCGACCGCCGCGGTGGTCAGCGCAGTGGGCGAGTCGCCCCAGCCTGACGCGAGCTCGACCCAGGTGAAGCCGAGCAGCGCGAGCGCCGCGGGGTAGCGGCCCCAGCGCTCGGGATAAGGCCGGATGCCCGGCAGGCGAAGCGCGCGCCAGGGGCTGAAGGCATGGAACAGGTCGCCGAAGATCACGCTTGCGAACGCCAGCCCGACCCAGGCGTCGATCAGGATGAACGTGGGCGCGAGGTTGTCGAGCGCCGAGCCGCCACCCGCGTAGCCGGCGACGATCACGAGCGCGAGCAGCGCGACCCCGAGCAGAGCGCAGAGCGCCCGCACGGCCCTGCTCCCGAGTAGGCGCCCCAGCGCCCCGGGGAGCGGCCGCCAGGCCGGACGCTGCAGCCGCGGGCTGGGCCACAGCAGCGCCAACGCAGTGAAGGACGCCACCAGCACGATCGCCGCGGCCCACGCGAACACGACCTCCGGGACCGGCAGCGACGTGCGCTGGACGATCCCGTGTGCGTGCGCCGCGTGCGGAGCCAGCACGACCGCGCCGGCGCCGCTCCCGATCACGACCGCGAGCCGCGACCGGCGCGTCACAGCGCGGTCTTGAGTGCCCGCTCGATGGCGTCGAGGCCGAAGGAGCCTTCGAGGCGAGCGGTGATCCTTCCGTCCTTGCCGACCACGAACAACCACGGCTCGGTCGGCAGCTTGAACCGCTGCAGCGGTTCGCGCAGGCCTTGCTCGGGATCGTTGCCGGTCCAGACCTCCTGATGGATGAACTGCACCTGGTCGCCGTAGCGGGCGCGCAGCTGCAGCGCGACGTCGACCACCGGGCCGCAGACTCGCGACTGACACAGCTGCGGGGTTGCGAACAGCAGCGCGACCGGCCGGGAGCCGACCACCTCGGCGAAGTTCGCATGCATGTCGCTCGTCAGGCGGCGCGTGTCGATCGCCTCGGCGTCGCCGCCCGCGGACGCGAGCGTGTCGGTCTTGACCTTTGGCGCCTGCTCGCCGACCGCGGGGACCGCGTCCTCCGCGGGCGCGATCACCGTGATCTTCTGCGGCGCGGCGACCGGCTTGCCGTCGACGAGCGTCACGGCCAGGACGGCGTATCTCCCCGGCCCGCCGAGCGGGACCTGCGCCGCGTAGACGGCGGCGAACGGGTCGCCCTCCGTGGCGGCCTGCTGGGAGCGGTAGGGCGGGTCGGTCACCAGCACGTCGGCCGGCGCCACGAACGGGCCCTGCGCCGGCTGCTTGGGCGAGCGGGCGACGTAGAGCGCGGTCTTGCCGTACAGGAAGCCCGCGTCCCGGTCGATCACACCGAAAGCGACGCGGTTCTCCTGCCCGGCGAGGAAGACCGAGCTGGCGAGCCCCATCTCCGCCTCGCCGCCACCAATCTCGTCGGCGAGCGCACGCAGCGTCTTGCCCGTGGCCGCGGGGAACTCCGACGGTTGCGGGTCGCGTGCAGCGCGCACCTGCTCCTGCACGCCGCTCGGGACCTGCGCGACCGGGTCCTCGCCGGCATCCGAGCCCTCGCCGCCACAGCCCGGGGCAGCGAGGATCAGCGCGATCGACGCCGCGAGCAAGCCGCCGCGGA
>Ga0136622_10000682_pt1 | contig 13956 bp, 10 predicted proteins | sample AntDrymUQ4482106_2_FD_104803 | JGI IMG/M metagenome (GOLD analysis project Ga0136622, IMG submission 104803) | Polar desert sand microbial communities from Dry Valleys, Antarctica - metaG UQ448 (21.06) | ecosystem: Environmental > Terrestrial > Soil > Desert | place: Antarctica: Dry Valley...
CCCTCTCATGCTCTGGAAACTCATCAGCAGGCACGCACACTATCACCAAACGCAAGGGATATGCCGTTGTGTCCCACTCAAGCCTCGGATTTGATCGAGGGCTGGTCATATACAGCGCGCGGTCCCGAAGATGGACATCTACCGGGCGCGAAAAACCTCAGAACCTCAGAGTATGTCTTGCGTCCATGCGTGCTACCGTCGGAGGCGCGCCAATGATCGCCTAAGATTCTGTCCTTGTACAACTCCTTGGCCTTGTCGGGTGCCCGATGATCAGGACGGAGTCCCTTCTTCGATGTGCTGTTTGGAAGCCCGTCGCGCCCCTCACCGCCTCCAAGGTCGCCGCAGTATTAGCTCCACCCGGCCATGCACTTCCACGTCCTCCGCTGGAGCCACTATATCCTTGTGCTCCCCGTTCTCCGCCCGTAGCCGGACATTCTCCCCCTCCCTGAAGAGGCGCTTGACCGTCACCCTCTCTCCGCCTATGAGCGCGGCCACTATCGTGCCATCAGGCGGCGAGGGGTCGGCGACGATCAAGAGCTGGTCGCCGTCCTCTATGCCAGCCCCCGTCATGGACTGCCCAATGGCCTCCAGCAGGAAGCGCCCAGCGCCGAATAGCTCGCGGGCCATCGTAGAGACCTCCTCAACCCGCACCGCCTCCATGCCTGGACCAACCGCGATGCGACCGAGCGTGGGGATCTCCCCCGCCGCCTCCCACCCCAGTTCCGTCAGCTCCGCCGAACGCGCCTTGCCCGGCGCGCGGCTCAGGTAACCCTCCCTCTCCAGCGTCCCCAGATGGAGGTGGACCGTCTGGGTACTCCCGAGGCCCACAGCCCGAGCCATCTCCGATATCGTCGGCGTGTTCCTCCTCTCCCCTACCTCGCGAGCCAGGAACCTGAGGATCTCCAGCCTCTTCGGGAACACCGCCCCAACACCTCCACTCGTCCTACTTGCCCCTCTCAACCGGCATTCTAGACCATCTTACCCTTGCGGCCAAAAAGATTTTTGGTCTATGATGAAAGGGAAAGCAGAGCGCGGTGCCCTGGAGCTACCAGGCGCCGCCGAATAAAGATGGAGGAGCGCCCCCGGTCCGGGACTCCCCGAAGGCCGACTCAGCCGCCAAACCGATGCGGCCTTCGCAGGGAGTATTGGAGGATGCGGGAACGCTCGCCCTACACGGTATTTTACCGCGTGGGGCGAGCTCGCTCACCCCCGGATGTCGCCGTCGGCACACCGCCAGCGGCCATTCCGGGGGGTTCCTCTCTGGTAGAGGAGGGAGTGTTCATGGAGGCGACCGTATCAGAGATCCACCGCCAGCCGCTCAGGCCGCCCGGTTACGCCGAGCCACTGTTTCTGGGGCGGGCGGCGAAGAAGGAGATAGCCGATTACCTTCGGGAGAGTTCGGGCTGGCTGGGCAAGGCTTCCGATGTGGAGAGGTCCGCCGGGAAGCCCTGCCACGTCCTGCGCCGCCCCGGCGGGGCCGCTTACCTGGTCCGGTCTGGTACATCCCGACCGGCACGTCGGCCAAACTTCGCCAAGCGGCGCGTGGCGCGGGTCCTGGAGCGCTGGCGGGAGGTCGAGCGCTGGTGGAGTCCCGGCGGCGCCGACAGGCTGCTTTTCAGGGTGCTGCTCGAGGGTCCTGGCGAAGCGGGCGAAGCCGGCGGCGTGGTGGTCGACCTTGCCCTCGACCGCTCGGGCCCCCGCGCCGGGTCCTGGTCCCTTGTGCGGGTCCTCGATTGACGCGCCCCAACCGCCAGCCGGTCGTGGGCTTTCGCCGCGGCTTCGCCCATCTCCACGCCAGGAGCGGCTTCTCCTATGGTCTTGGCACGGCGACGCCCGAGGAACTGGCGGGGGCCGCCGCTCGGATGGGATACCAGGCCATGGCGCTCACCGACCGGAACGGGCTGTACGACATTCCGCGTTTCCTGAAGGCCTGTGGCGAGCACGGCCTCGCCCCCATAGTCGGCGCCGAGGTCACCGTGGAACTGGGGAGGCAGGACGGTGGCGGACCCGGCCTTCGCGGTCACGTGGTCCTCCTTGCGGCCTCGGACTTTGGCTACCGCCGTCTGTGCCGGTTGCTGAGTGCCTTCCTGCTGCCTCCAGAGGGCGTCCCGTGGCCCTCCGCCGCCGAGCGGAGGAACCCCTCCTGTGATCTGGAGAAGCTCCTTGAGCATGCCGCCGATGAGGGGAGCCCGGGTGTGGATCTTGTATGCCTCACGGGCGCGATTCCCTTCGGGCTGGTCCCTTCGCTTGCGCTCTCCAAAGATACCGGGCTTCGGGGGAAGGCCGTCGAGGTTCTCTCGCTGCTGCGCGACGCCTTCGGCGATGGGAACCTGTTCGTCGAACTCTCAGACGACGGCGCCGAGGGCTCCCGTAGACGCATGCGGGAGGTCGAGTACGCGGCGAGGCGGAGCGGCCTCCCTACCGTCGCAACGAGCGAGGTCACCTACCTGCTTCCACGTGACCACCGTCTCTCGGAGGTCCTGGCCGCGGGTAGGGCACTCTCCCCCCTCCCGCCGCCTCTCTACCGTCCGACGGACCAGCTACACCTGCGTCCTCCAGAGGAGATGGCGCGCCTGTTCGCCGACAGGCCAGAAGCCCTGACGAACGCCGCGGCTTTGGCAGAGAGGTGTGGCGGGGCGGTGGACCTCCTGGGCCGGGGCGTCCTGGTCCCGAGCGCCAACCTGCCAGAAGGCGCCACCGAGGACGGCGCGCTCTCCCGCCTGGCGCTAGCCGGGGCCAGAAGACTCTACCCGGAAGCGTTTCACCGGAAGGCCCACGGTGAGCCCGAAGGGAAGCCCGGAGCCTTCCCATCGAAGGGAGAACTGCGCTCGCGCCTGAAGAAGGAGCTTCGCGTCATAGCCGCTCACCGCTTCTCAGGGTACTTCCTGGTAGCGCGCGAGGCGGTTCAGATCGCCCGCTCACTGGGCGCCCCGGTGACCGGACGTGGCTCGGCGGCCAACTCCCTCGTCGCCCGCTGCCTCGGGCTCACCACGCCCTGCCCATTCGCCCACCGCCTCCTCTTCGAGCGCTTCCTGCATGAAGGCCGTAAAGACCCGCCGGACATAGACCTCGACTTCTGCTCCGAGCGGCGCGATAGAGTGCGCGACGAGCTGATGCGCCGCCACCGGGAGGCTGGGGCCGCCGTGGCCGCCACGGCGAACACGCTCTCGCTGCGGGGCGCCGTCCGCGTCGCTGCACGCGCGCTCGGGTACTCGCCCACGGAGACCGATGCGCTAGCCAGGAACGTCCCCCGGCGCATCAGGGACCGGGACCGCCTACTGAACAAAGACTCCGACTGGGACGCGGCTCTCTCTTCGCCGGCGATGCGCGGCCACCCGCTCCAGGACCGCCGCGGGCATGCCCTCCTGCTGGAACTGGCCCAGGAGTTGGATGGGAAGCTCCACCAGCCAGGCACCCACCTCGGCGGGCTCGTGCTTGGGGCCGGGGGGCTGCATCTCTCTGAGATCGTGCCTTTAGAGCCTTCCGGCAAGGAGGGTCTCATCAGGTGCCAGTACGACAAGAACGATCTGGAGCTCGTCGGCTTGCCCTGTGAATACCATGAGAGGATGGTTGCGGGTGGCGCCCTCCGGATTGGTCTGACCCACATTTGCCGAGGCCAGCGTGCCTTCAATTTGACCCGTCGGCCCCTCTCGTCGGGGCGCCGCCCGCAGCCGTCGGACAGGGGCGCAGGCGTGGCCTAATAGGAGCACGTTCCTCATCACGGGGAGCTCGTCACAGTATCGTCCGCCTTCCCGCCGCCGTGCAGCGCAGGTAACGTTACCGGTGAAAGGAGTGGTGGAGCGGTGTTAAGAACCCAGCAAGAAGCTGAGACGGGGGTGGGTGTCGTCCTGGGAGTGGACACGCACCTCGATGCCCATGTGGCGGTCGCCCTCGACCAGCTGGGAAGACGCCTAGATGCCGTGAGCGTCCCGGCCGACGCGCGAGGTTACGAGGCGCTGGTGGGGTGGGCCGAGGGGCTCGGACCCGTGGTGTGCGCCGGAATCGAGGGGACCAGCAGCTACGAGGCCGGGCTCGCCCGCCACCTGAGCAGGACTGGCATAAAGGTGGTGGAGGTCGAGAGACCGAAACGCCGCCACCTCGGGCGCAACGGCAAGTCCGACCCCAAAGACGCCGAAGCCGCCGCGCGGGCGGTCCTGGCCGGCGACGTGGCAGGTGTGCCCAAGAGCGGCGACGGACTGGTGGAGATGATCCGTGCCCTCAGGGCGGCCCGGCGTTCGGCGGTGAAGGCCAGAAGCCAGGCCGCCAACCAGCTCCGCAGCCTGCGGGTTACGGCCCCCGACGGGCTCAGAGAACGTCTGCGCGGGCTCTCTACGAAGCGTCTCGTCGCCGCGGCCGTCCGGTTCCGTCCCGGCGCCCTCCCGGAAACCCCGGAAGAAGCGACAAAGGTCGCCCTACGCTCGGTTGCTCGTCGCCACCGCGTCCTCTCCGAAGAGATCGCCGAACTGGACGCGCAGCTCGATCGGTTGGTGGCGGAGGCCGCTCCCGGCATGCTCGCCCTTCTGGGCGTGGGCACGGACCATGCGGCGACGCTCCTGGTCGCGGCGGGGGACAACCCCCAGAGGCTGCAGAGCGAGGCCTCCTTCGCGAGCCTCTGCGGCGCGTCGCCCATAGAGGCCTCGTCCGGCAAGGTCATGCGCCATCGCCTGAACAGGGGCGGCAACAGGGACGCCAACCGCGCCCTGCACCTGATCTGCGTGGTGCGCATGAGATACGACCGGCGTACGAAGCTGTACGTCGCCCGGCGCACGGCCGAAGGCAAGAGCAAGCGCGAGATCATCCGTTGCCTAAAACGCTACGTCGCCCGGGAGATCTACCGCGTACTGGTGTCGGGCACCGCGCCTCCACCGATCGGGTCACCGACCATGGCAGCGACGTCGATGTGACCGGCGTCGCTTGACTATAGGAGCGTCAAATTAGACTTGCTCGGCCTGAAGACCCACACAGCGCTGGACAAGGCCGCCCGCATGGTCTCGAAGAGGTTGGGCCGTGAGGTCGAGCCCCTCGGCTTGCCGCCCGACGACAAAGCCACCTACCGCCTTATAAGGAGCGGGGAGACCGCCGGGCTCTTCCAGCTCGAATCGCCGGGGCAGATGGCGCTGCAGAGGCGTCTCGGGGCGAGGAGGATGCCGCACATAGTAGCCGGGATCTCCCTCTTCAGGCCCGGCCCCCTGGAGGCTGACCTCGTCACGTCCTACGTCGCCAGGAAGAGCGGCCAGGAGCCCGTCTCCTACCCGCTCACGCAGATCGAGGAGATCCTGAGGGAGACCTATGGGGTTCTTATCTACCAGGAGCAAGTCCTCGAGATCGCCAACCGGGTCGCCGGCTTCACGCTGGCCGAGGGCGACGGACTGAGGAGGGCGATGACCAGCTACGGCAAAGCTCCGGGCGCGAGCGGATGGCCGAGGTCAGGGGCGAGTTCGTCCGGCGCGCCACCGCCCGCGGCGTCCCCCAAGCCGCCGCATCGGAAGTATTCTCGTGGATGGAGGGCTTCGGACGCTACGGCTTCAGCGCGGCGCACGCCGCCTCCTTCGCCGAGATCTCCTACGCCAGCGCCTACATGATGGCCCACTGGCCCGCCGAGACCCTGGCGGGCATCCTGAACTCCCAGCCCATGGGCTTCTACTCGCCGAGGCTCCTGCTCAACGAGGCGCGGCGCAAGGGCATGGGGGTACTGCCGCCCGATCTGCGCCGCTCCGGGGATGGCTTCACCGTCGAAGACGACGGCCGCGCCTTGCGGCCCGGTCTGTCGTATTGCCGGGGTCTATCGAAGGCGGCGGTCTCCTCCATCCTCTCCGAGCGGGAGAAGAGGCCGTTCGCGAGCGTGGCTGACTTCTACAGGAGAACGCCCACGGACTGTGGCGCGCTGGAGAACCTGATCAGGGCCGGGTTCCTGGACCGCCTGGGCTACCGACCGAATCCACGCAGCCTCGCCGGCGGCGAGCGTGGCGAGGCCGCGGGCGAGGCTCGGGCGGCGCGGCTCCACGAGATTCGCGGCCTGCCACAGAAGCGCCAAAGGGGCTGGGAGGCCCAGCGCGAGTTGCCTCTACCCCATTCCGCGCATCCCGCGAGTTGGTGGGAGTCGCGCGAGGGCAGGGGCTACGGGGTGGCTACCCTCGCGCCTCACGTGACGGACCTCGAGCGTTGGGAGTACAGTGTCCTCGGCCTGGACCTGCGCCGGCACCCTCTCGCCGCCCACCGCGAGGCCCTGGAAGCACTGGGCGTCACGGCTGGACGGGAACTGCGGAGCCTACGGCACGGGACGCGCGCCCAGGCCGCTGGGGTCCTGGAGTCTCTGCAGGCGCCACCGACTAGATCAGGCGCCCTGGTGCATTTCCTGCTCACCGAGGACGAGCCAGGCCTCCTGCAGAGCACGATATTCGAGCAGTGCTACCATCGCCACGGGCACGTTCTTTACGAGACAGGTGCGTACCTGCTGCAAGGATGGGTCGAGCAGGACGTGCAACGTGGCTTCTCGTTCGTGGTGGAGCGCGTCTCGGATCTGCGCGAGGCGTTGGCCGGCAGAGGAACCAGAGAGACCGCCGCATCCCCCACGCGCGGCGCGACCGCCGGTTACCTCGCGCGGGTTCGCAAGAGAGGCCGAAGAGCCGGCTGACGGCGCCCCGCCCAAGCCCGCCACGCGGCGGTAGGCTCCCACGGTCCTCGGAGGTCTGGAAGTTCGGGGACCGGTTGCGTGCGTCATCCTGGCCCGAGGCGCTTGCGCCGACGCACTCGTGCAGACGCGATCCCCTACCCGAAACGCCAAGGCGGCTCTCAGAAGAGCGTCTGCTCCCCAGACCGCTCGGCCAGCAGCCCGACGAGCCACGCGGGCGGCGCGGGGGCGGAGCGGTCCACCCACTCGTACGCCGCTTCGGTGCGGCTCGGCGGAACCACCACGTACCCGCCCTCGGCCCTCACGTCCAGTCCGGGACCGAGCAGGGAGGCGCTGTTCCTCACCTCTGCGGCTACCCCCCGCGACTCCGGACGCGAAGAGCGCGGGTAGCGGAAGTACAGGTGCAACCCCCCTCCACCGGTGCGGGCCCTCGCCGTCCTCGGGGCCTCCCCGCCCGCGCGCTCCAGCTCCTTCAGGCTCTCGATCCCGCCGTCTTCGGGGTCAACGTCGAGGACCAGCAGGCCGCTCCTCTTCCCCGTCGGGATGCCCACGTTGGCGTTCGGCCACCTCCCCCACCACGTCCTCACTACCCCCTCCTCCCGAGTGGCGTCGAGGTGGCCGCTCGTGGTGAGCGGGGTCTTCCCCAGCGTCCTGCAGGGGAAGACCGGTACCCCGCGCCGCGCGTAAGAGAGCGCCGCTCGCAAGAGATCCGGCTTGCCATCCCCGCTCCGCCCTTCCGGTCGCATGGCGCCATGATACCCGCGTCGAGCCTCGCGGATGACCGCTTCACGATCGTGACGTTCCCATAGCGTGGCGCTGAATAGACGCTGGCGACCCCGCGGGGTCAACCACTCTCACCGGAATCGTCGGCGAAGAACCGCGCCACGTCAGCGAGGGAGCCTGTCCTCCTCGCCGGTGGCAGGCTCCCAAGCACCGCCTTGCCCCAACCCTTGCTCGCAACCCTCGGGTCAAGCACCGCCACCACGCCCCTGTCCGTAGCCCGGCGCATGAGCCTCCCAGCCCCCTGCCTCACCGCCACCTGCGCCTTTGGCAGGAACACCTCCCGGAAGGCCCTCTCCCCCGCCTTCTCCCGCAGCTTCGCGGCCACGGGATCGTCCGGTGGCGCGAACGGCACGCGGTCCATCACGACCAGGCTGACCGCATCGCCGGGCACGTCCACGCCCTCCCAGAAGGTGCGCGTCCCGACGAGGATTGCCCCTTCGCTCTCCTTGAGCCACCGGACCAGCCGCCCCGGTGAGTCGTCGCCCTGGTAGCGTACAGGGTATGAGGGCCGAAACTGCTCCCTGAAGGCGGCGAGCGCCCGGTTCGTGGAGAGCAGGACGAGCGCCCGGCCACTGGAGAGCTTCACCAACTCCTCGGATCGCCTGGCGCAGGAGGCGGCGAAGAGGTCAGGGGAGGCCAGAGTGGGCGCCGCTATCTCCTCCTCGACGTACACGAGGCACCGCTTCTCGTAGTCGAAGACCTCGTCCCCGGCGAACTCGTCCACTCTATTGCTAACACTGCTCTCATCCAGGCCGAGCCTGCGGCGGACGTAGCCGAAGGAGCGCCGCGCTCCAGAGCCGGTCGCAAGTGTTGCGCTGGTCAGCACCACGCCGCCGCTCTCGAAGAGCGGCAGGACGTTCTCGCGGAAGACTTCGGCGGTCTCGACCAGCCAGCTCTTTAGCTCGGGATGATTCCTTCCTCCCGCGCGGCGGCTCCGTCCGGGGACCACGGCGTAGGCGTAGTCCTCGTCTGGTTTGGAGTAGAAGGAGACCAGGTCTTTTCTCAGGCGGCTCACCATTCCCTGTAGGGCGTTCACCTCCTCGCATGGGTCTGAGGCGAGCGTGCTTTTGACCGAGATCAGGGCGTCTACCAACGTGTTGTAGGAGCGGGGCGGGCTCTCGTGCAGCACGGACGCTCCGCTCCCGAGATCCTCGAAGAACAATTCGGCGGCCATCTCGGCCCTGTCGGCGCTCGCCGCGGCGGATTCGCAGCGCTTCCTGGACTGGCGCATGACGTAGCGGAGGCGGCCTTGGGAGACTCTGGCGCCGAAGGTTCCGGCCATGACCTCTTCGAGGCGGTGCGCTTCGTCTATGACGAGGTGCGCTCCTTCGGTGTCGAAGATCGCGCCTCCAGAGGCGGCGTTCGCGAGGAGCAGGGAGTGATTGACGACGATCAGGTCCGCCTCGCTCGCCCGATCCCTGTGAGCGTAGTAGAAACATCCCTCCCTGAACGTACACAGCTTAGGTGAGCAATCCTCCCCGTCAGAGGCGATCTCCACCCACGGCCCCACCGGCACCCGGAACGGCAGATCCTCCCTGTCCCCGGTCTCCGTCTCGGTGGCCCAGTGGTCCAGGCCGGAGAGAAGGTCCACGTCCAGGATCGTGCCGGCCCTCAAAGTATCCTGGTGTCGCCTCACGCACAGGAAGTTCGAGCGGCCCTTGAGGACGGCGTAGGTGATTCCCTCCTCCGGATATCCCATCAGCTCGGCGGCCGCCGCCTTCATTGGCGGGAGGTCCTCGGAGAGGAGCTGAGCCTGGAGCGCCAGGGTAGCCGTGGAGACAACGACCCGTCCTCCGGAGGAGGCGGCATCAAGGATCGCCGGGGCGAGGTAGGCAGCGGACTTGCCCGTGCCGGTCGGCGCGTCGGCCAGCAGCACGCCGCGCTCACGCAGCGTCTTCGCCACCGCCTGGGCGAACCCGAGTTGCTGGGGACGGTAGCCGTAGCAGCTCTTGCGGGACGCCAGAGGACCGGTATCGGCGAAGAGACCGGTGAGCCTGGAGGAGTCCGAGGGAGCAGGCTTCTTCTTGCGGGGCATCTAAGAGAGCGGCTTCCTACGACACGCAACACGGCGCACCGCACCAGGACCGGAAGAAGGAATAATACGCACCGCTAGATTATACGCGCGACCGAACCGTATTCAGTCCTGAACTCATGGGAGAGAGCATGGCCCCTTACCGCTCCCGCGCGTTCTCAGGGCGCTATCCCCCGAGCAGTCACCTTCCGGATGTTCTCTCCCTGGCGGCTCCGAGCGCCAGCTCCCCGAAGTTCGGAACCATGCGCGCCAGCTTCTCCAGCAACTCCTCGAGGGTCAGGGGCGGATTCTTCAGATGCGAAGCCCACTCCTCGAAGACCCCGAGCAAAAAGTCAGGGTCCCCTATCTCCCACTGGTAGCTGAGGAACTCGTCCGGCGTCTGCACATCCACGTCGTAGGGATCGCACGCCCCGGGCGGGAAGTCTCTCACGTTCGAGGTCACTATCACGTCCGCCCGGCCCAGAACCGCCGCGGCCAGGACGTGCCGGTCCTTGAGGTCATTCGTCATGCTCGGGATCAGGGTCTCGTGTCCGGTGACCATGGCGTCCGGGAAAGCCCTTTCCATGGTCCTCACGAGCCGCTCCATGCTCTCCTCGGGCAGAACGGGGTTGTTCTTGAGCACGTTGCGGGACATCTCGTCCAGGATCCGCCGGCTCCACCTCACCTGATAGACCTCCACCTCCGCCAACCGTAGGAGAGCATCTCGCAAGTAGGCGGGGTAAAGTACGTTCGCGTCGAGCAAGGCGACGAAAGCCAAGGGTCCGGGTCCCTAATCGTCGTAGAGTCCAAGCGCCTGGGACTCCGAAGCTAGCTCGTCGAGGGCGCTTCGCCGCTCGCGGTCTCGCCTGTCCTTGTAGACGAGCAGGTCGTCCAGACGCACCCGGCGGTGGCTGCCGACCTTGCGGAACGGGATATCGCCCCCCTCCAACAGCCCGACAAGAAACGGCCGCGAGACGTTCAACAACTCGGCGGCCTGCTGCGTAGTCAACTCGGCATGCACCGGCAGCACCCTGACCGCGTTGCCACGGGCCATCTCATGCACCACGCGCACCAGCACCTCGAAGACGGAGTGAGGAAGCTCTATCTCCTCCCCCGAAGGAGCGCGCAGCTTCGCCCTGCCAAGGCTCTTCGCCAGGGCGTCGTCCAGTTCGCGCACCAGCGGCGCGTCCTTGTCGAGGGCCAGCACGGGGTCCCTCTCTCGCACCACGTCCATCTCGCACCTCCTTCTGCTAGTGTAAGCGCAGTATAACATTCAAACGAAATAAACGCAATGGTGATTCCGGGGTCCATATCGGGGCAAGACCGCTCCATGCCTCTTCACCCGGATACCTCGCGTAAACCCTCAGGCAATCCCATCGAACTCTCCAAGCCATAGAGGAACTGGCGTAGGCGCCGAGGAACTGGCGTAGGCGCCGCCGTCTCGAACAATCGGCCAGGAGCGAGGTTTTCGATGTCCTCCAGTCTCTGTCCGCGTTGCCCTGGTGACGGTCAGCGCCAGGAACGGTGGGGTTGCCGATACGTAGCGCGTGCCGAAGAGCGCAAGTCCGGACCGGAAGCGGCGAACTGGGGTCGGCGGCGAAAAACGGCCGCACACCCGTATAATCCACCGATAAGGAGGTGTCTGATGCACGGAGATCCGCGCCAGAGGCTCATCGACGTGGAGCGCATGGACCTCGACCCGGTCTACGACGGCTTCTCCGGCGTCGTCGTGGAGCTCCTGCGCGAAGGGGACTACTTCGTCGTGCTCCAGAGCGCGGAGGTCACCGGCAACCGCCTGCTGCGCTTCGTTACCGCTAGCGAGGAGAGGGCGCTCGCGGTCTTCGAGCGCGAGAAGGGCGCGCCGGAGGTCGGGTAGCAGGAAGACCGGAGCGCCGGTCGGGGGCGAGGCCGGATACGAGAGTTCTGGGACGCCAAAGACGAGGGCGTCTATCGTTGCATGGCCTGCGGCGCACCGAAGTCCACAGCGTCTCTAGCGGAGCCCACCAAAAGGCCACGTCTTCGACGATGGCCCCGAGCCCACGGGCAAGCGTTACTGCATAAACTCCTGCGTCCTGTGCTTCCACCCGAAGGCGAAGACGGGTGAATAAGCGCCGGAAAGCCCAGTAAACTCCAAACCAACGGCCCCGCGATACGAACTCGCGGGGCCGTTTTATCGTGCGCTGTTTTGCCTCTGGCTAGTGTTTGCGAGGGGCGTTCTTGCGGAGACCGCCCTGGAAGGCGGACCTTCTGTCGGCCTCTTGCTGGGTCGTGATCCTGTCCGCCTCGGTGGCTGGGGCGACGCGCTGCGCCATGGGCACGCCGTTGTCCGCCGTCTGACGGATGCCGGGGGCGCCGCTCTCGACGATGAAGGACGCTCTGGTGAACACGCGCGAGCCGGGCTGGCTGACGTAGGGGACCACCCGGTAGTCGGCGCGCCAGGTCTCCGGCGTTAGCGTGCAGCGGACGTAGCCGCGCTGGTTGTTGAAGAACTTGACGTGCGGGTTCTCCGCCAGCGTTTCGCCGGTGTCTGAGCGTACGTCCGAGCCATCGCCGCCGGAGGTGATCGAGGTGCCGACGAACTCCGCGCCGACCACCTCGGAGTCGGGATTGTCGAAATCCTCTAGGATGTCGCTCGCCCAGTTGGCGTGTACGTCGCCTGTGAGCACGACCGGGTTGGACACGCCGCGCTGCCGGAAGAAGTCCACGAAGCGGTCGCGTTGGGCCGAGTAGCCGTCCCAGGCGTCGGGGTTTATGCCGACCTCAGCGTCGTCGGGGTTGAAGTCCACCTGAGAGAAGAAGACCTGCTGGGCCAGGACGTTCCAGGGGGTGTTGGAGGTGGCGAGTCCTTCGAGCAGCCACCGCTCCTGCGCGTCGCCGGTCATCGTGCGGTTCGGGTCCTGCGTCTCCTCGCTCGGCGGCGAGTTGAACTCGTCGTCGTTGGCCTGGTCGTCGCGGTACTGGCGGGTGTCGAGCACGTTGAACTCGGCGAGGTTGCCGTAGGTCAGCCTCCTGTAGAGTTGCATGTCCGGGCCGCGGGGCACGGAGGATCTTCTCAAGGGCATGTGCTCGTAGTACGCCTGGAACGCCACCGCCCGGCGCTGTAGAAACGCCTCCGGGGAGCGTCCGCTCTCGGGGATCTCATCGGCCCAGTTGTTCTCGACTTCGTGGTCATCCCAGGTTACGACCCAGGGGAACGCCGCGTGAGCGGCCTGAAGGTCCTTGTCAGTGCGGTACTGGGCATGGCGCTGACGGTAGTTGGCGAGCGTCGTGATCTCCGCTCCCTCGAAGAAGCGTACGTTGCCGCCCGGAGCCCGGTACTCGTTGGTGCCGTACTCGTAGATGTAATCTCCGAGGTGGAAGACCAGGTCCAGGTCCTCCTCGCTCATCCGACGGTAGGCGTTGAAGAACCCGTGCTCGTACTGCGAACAAGAGGCGAACGCGAACGACATCTTCGAGACCGCGCTCGCGAGGCCAGGAAACGTCTTGGTCCTGCCCACGGGGCTCGTCTCGGTGCCTGCCTGGAAGCGGTAGAAGTACTCGCGGTCTTGCTTCAAGCCACCGACCTCGACGTGGATCGAGTGGGCTAGCTCCGGACGCGCTTTCTTCTCGCCGCTGCGGACCACGCGGCGGAACCGCTCGTCGGTGGCGACCTCCCACCGCACGCGGACGGCCTTCCGTCCCATCCCGCCGCGTCCATCATCGGCCAGCGGTTTCGGGGCGAGGCGGGTCCAGATCACGACGCCGTCCGGTTCCGGGTCCCCCGATGCCACCCCGAGCTTGAAAGGATCACCCGAGAAGCGCGGCCTCGCCTCGACTTCCTCGGTGAACGGTCCCGCGCCGAAGATCATCGCCGCCGCGCTCGCTCCGCTCAAAGCTATGAACTTCCCGCGGTCTATCTCCCCGAGGCGCGCGAGCGTGCCAGCGCGACGCGGCTCCCAGTTTCCATGCAAAGCCAAGAGTTCCCCCTTCTTCTGGTTTGTCTACGTCCTTGCTTCCACTCGAAAACAAGCTTAGCAACAGCCCAGACTAGAGTTGTTTCAATACGGTGAACTCGAAGTTAATATCTGGTTAAATGGAATTTCGCGCGCGGGAGAGGGCATGAGGATCACGGCGAACCGTGCCCCGATCGCGGATGTACACTTGGGTCATGGACGGCGGACCGATCGGCGGACTACCTCGTAGAGCAGCGCATCTTCATCCACCGGGATCAGGTCCAGTCCCACCCTCCGGTACAGAAGTTGGCTGTCCCGGACACCCATGTAATAGGGAGTCGTGGTCTCGCCGGGCAGGAGCAGGTAGACGGGTCCGTACTCAAGCGACGCCCGGGCCTCCGGTATTCCTTTGAACCGCGGCGCCCCGGCGTTCTTCTCCAAGTAGTTGATGAGGGTCAGGTCTTCGCGGCGATCTTCGACCAGGATCATGTAGTACAGAGGACTGCGGTGGTGCAACACGGTCGCGTTCGGCTCCGTCTTCCGCGCAACGGCGTCCATCATCCGCCGACCCTCGTAGTCCTCGCTGCGATCCACTGCGG
>Ga0136622_10000683_pt1 | contig 13954 bp, 12 predicted proteins | sample AntDrymUQ4482106_2_FD_104803 | JGI IMG/M metagenome (GOLD analysis project Ga0136622, IMG submission 104803) | Polar desert sand microbial communities from Dry Valleys, Antarctica - metaG UQ448 (21.06) | ecosystem: Environmental > Terrestrial > Soil > Desert | place: Antarctica: Dry Valley...
GGTGGACTGCGTGGGGGGATCTGAAGGAGCCGAGGTGGCCGGGTCGGCCTCCGACTGCTCCGGGGAGCGGGCCCACAGGGCAGCGCCTCCAACTGACACGATCAGCGCCGCGGCAACCACCGGCACGGCCACGGCAGCGCTGGCGTTATCGCCTGGGCCAATGGCCCGGACGAAGGTCGCAGCGAGCAGCAACAGACCAACGATCTCGACTACGAGCGAGAGAGCGGCCTGCGGCGACGGCTCGAGCCCGCGCTCGACGAGACCGATGATCTCGTTGTCCGTGCGGCCGAGCCAGAAGCCGATCAGCGTCGCGACGAGCAGTCCCGCTCCGGCGAGCCGCACCAAGATGTCGCGGCGAATTACGAGGAGGCCAGCGATGACCACACTGGCGATGACGTTGGCGAGAAAGGCGTCCCCGACCCTTGGTACATCCGCCCGATCGCGGTAGCCGTCGAAGTACAGTTGCAGGTGCACAAGACCGCTGACCAGGATGGCGACTGCTGCGCCGCAGCGAACGGCCGTGCCGACAACATTGCCGGACGACTCGGTCCGGCTGGAGGGCTCGTTCGTGAACGCCATGCCGGGTGTTCGTAGCACGTCGCCTCACGGATGGGAGTATCGGTGTTCGGTGAGCTGCGTACGCTCGATGCCATGCACCATGACGACCTGTTGTCTTCGCTGCGGGCCGATGCTGCGGCGTTGCTCGCTGCGGCGCGTTCGGCAGACCCCGACCAGGTGATCGAGGCCTGCCCCGGGTGGAAGCCGATCGATCTGGTGTGGCACATCGGCGAGGTTCACTTCTTCTGGGGGACGATGGTGCGGCGGCGCTTCACCGATCCCGAGCAGGTCGATTCCCTGCGCCCCGAGCGTCCTGCGGACGACGAAGGCGTCTTCGACTTCGCCGAGGGTTCGGCGGAGATGTTGATCGAGGCGTTGTCGTCGGTCGATCCCTCTACCGAAGTGTGGACGTGGTCCGAGCAGAAGGACGTCGCCTTCGTGATCCGCAGGATGGCCCAAGAGACCGCGGTGCACCGGGTCGATGCCGAGCGTGCCGCCGGCAACCCCTATCGTGTCGACGCCGAGCTGGCCTCGGACGGCATCGACGAGTTTCTGGAGTTCTTCTTCAGGCTGTGGACCGCCGACGGCGCATTACCGCTCGATGGTTCGGTGCACCTGCACTGCACCGACGTGGACGGCGAATGGGTGGTGACAACGGACGCCGACGGCGCTTGTGCGATCACGCGGGAACACGCCAAGGGCGACGCGGCGATGCGCGGCGATGCCCACGACCTGCTGATGGTGCTGTGGCGCCGGGCCCCCATCGAGACGGTGGACATCATCGGCGACCGCTCGGTCGCAGAGCGGCTGGTGGCCCGCACCAACCTCGAGTAGATCCGCCAAAGGTCAGCCGTCGCCGCCATCACGCACCACGTACCCGCCGAGCCGCTCGGCCAACCACTCGGCGTCGAACACGGCGTTGCCGTACCAGTCGTTGTTGAAGTAGGCGTACACGTCGCACCCGTCATCCAACCAAGCCTGTATGCGCTCGGCGTGACGCCACAATCGCCTGCCCGTGTACCGCCCGTGGTACGGCGTCTTCATGGCCTCGGGCCCGTGGAAGCGGACGTACGCCCACGAGGCGGTGAGCTTCCACGGCACGTGGTCGAGCAGGTCGTGCACGCACATTGCCGCATCGTGGCGCGCCAACACTTCGTACACGTCGTCGTGCAGCCACGACTGCTCGCGCAGCTCCACAGCCCAGCGGACGTCGGTGGGAGCGGCGGCGAAGAAGTCCTCGAGCCGAGCGACGTCGCGCTTCCAGCGTGGTGGCAATTGTACGAGCGTCGGTCCGAGAGACGGTCCCAGCCGGCGTGCGCGATCGAGGTGGTTCGGCAGCCACGACGCGGCATCACGCAGCTTCATCCGGTGCGACCCGAATGCTCCGAGCTTGAGCGCGTAGACGAACCCGGGCGGCGCCGCCGCAGCCCACCGCTCGACCGTGGTCGCTTCTGGCAGCCGATAGAACGTGGCGTTGAGCTCCACGGTGTCGAACCGCGTGGTGTAGTGCTCGAACCAGCAGCGTTGTGCCAGCCGCTCGGGATAGATCACGCCCCGCCAGTCGCGGTACTGCCACCCTGAGCACCCGACGAAGGCCCGGGCGTTCAACGGAACGGTCTGATCCAAGGGTGCTCGTCGAGGAACGTGGCGATGATGTCGCGTCGGCGCACGGGACCGTATGTGCGGTGGTCCAGCTCGCCGGCCTGCCGAAGCGAGGAGCGTTCGGCCGGCTCGAAGCGGCACGGCGCCGTCAGAGGATCGACGCCGTAGAGCCGGGCAGCGTTGGCACCGAGGATCTTCGTCTTGATGTCGGCGGTGAGAGCCGGGTAGCCGAAGCGCTCCTGGAACTCGGCGGTGATCTCGAAGCTCCGGAACGCCTGGATCTGGTCCTGGGGTGATCCGTACCAGATCGAGTCGGTACCCCACAGCACGTTGTCCTCTCCGACGGCGATGAGCAACTTGCCGAGCACGTGCGCCGCCTCGTCGGGCGACGCCATCAGCATGCGCCACGTCGACCCCAACTCGGCGTACACGTTGCTGCCAGGTCTGATCCCGGCATCGGCGACCGTGCGTACCAGTCGATCGACACCGGCGCCGTCAGGATCGTACGGACCCTCCGTGACACCGGCCTCGAACCCGGAGTGGTAGGTCAGGAACGACACCGCAGGATGGGCCGCGGCGGCCGGTCCGATGTCGACGGGTGATGCGTACCGGTTGCCGCCCGATAGGCCCTTGTGGACGGCGACGATCGGCACGCCGATCTCCTCCACCCGAGCAAGGAAGTCCTCGCCCACCTGCGTGGCATCTGGGTCATGGTCGTCGAGGAACCAGCCGGTAGGTGAATGCGTGTACGCCTTCCAGGCTGCGATCGGGTGAGCGTCGGCGATCACGCTCATCTGTTCGAGCGCCGCCGCCGGCTCGCCGACGTCGGGCACGGCATGGCCCTGGATCAGCACCCGCCCGTCGCCACACAGCTCGTTGACAGTGCGTCGTGCTCGCTCCATCACCTCGATCGACAACGGGTCGGCGTCACCGACGATCGGCACGGCAGAGATCACCGCCATCGTCGTGTCGCTGCGCAGGAACACCTCCTCCATCCAGTGCTCCATCGAGAAGCAGTCACGAGGATCGGCCTCGCCGCAGGACGCCTGCGGGAACCGCGCGCCGAAGAAGGGAGCGTCCTGCGTCAGCGACGAGTAGTCGAGCAGGTGCGTCTGCACGTCGAGCACGAACTCTGGCGCGCCGAGCACCGTGTCTGCCACCGTCGGGTCCGTGACGGCGTCGGTGGGCACGCTGAACCGTCCGCCGTTGCCGCCCCCGGACTCGTCCGAGCACGCCTGGAGGGCGATCAGGCCTGCAGCAGCACCGCCCGTCGACAGCAGGAACGAACGCCGCGAGACGCCGAGCCGGCGGGCGGCCTGCTCGCTGTCGGCACGTGCTCGGCGCATCGCCTCAGCGGCCACGTCTGACAGCGGCCGGGGAAGGTACTCACCGTTGGAGCACGGCCTCAACTTGATCGGCAGCCCCGGATCGCGATCCTCCCCGCGCACCACCCCAGCCTCTCACGTCCACTCGGGAGCGTCGGGGTCGGGGTCACGGGGTGAGGTCGTCGAGGCGGGACTCGAGGAAACGTCGTTCGGGCGCTGTGCGGACGAGGTCGAGAGCCCGGCGGTAGGCGTCGGTGGCGTCGGCGTGACGCCCGAGCCGTCGCAGCAGATCGGCTCGCGTGGCCGCCAGCAGGTGAACCTGGGCGAGGCGCGGATCACCGGCGATGGCATCGAGCATGACCAGCCCGGCCTCCGGGCCACTGGCGAACCCCACGGCGACGGCTCGGTTGAGCTCAACGACCGGCGATGACGTCAGCTCGGCCAGCCGTCCGTACACAGAAGCGATGAGCGGAGTCGAGCACGTATAGCCCGCCGATCACCTCGGATGTCTCGGCGAACGGTCCAGCTGTCACGAATGGGCCGTCGACCCCTGGCCGGATCGTCGCCGCTTCTCGGACCGGGTGCAGCGCCGCGCCGCCGCGAACGTGGTCCCCGGCGGATTCCCCGAACGCGTAGTAGCGCGCCAGCTCGTCGTCGAACGCCGGTGTCCCAGGCTTGGGGGCATCGCGCTCGTCTCCGTAGAGCAGGGCTGTGTACAGCATCTTTCACCTCTTGTGGTCAATGATGGGACGACGGTCGTCCCACCATGCTGACGAACGGCGCCCGGCGATCTCTACACCGACGGCCAATTCCTCACTGGCAGGCCTCGATGGTGATCGTGCCATCGCCGGGAAGGGCGACGTCGGCTCGGACCACACGGGTGGTGGCGTCGTGGGTGAACGGCACCGGCTCGCCGTCTGCAGTCAATGAGCACGGCTCAAACCTGTTCATGTCGCTGTCGCCGAGTCCGGCCAGCGATGCGTGCAGCTCGTACGTGCGGGCCGTCTTGGACCGTACGTCGAGCGTCCACCGATCGTCCTCCGACCGGGCCTCGAGCCGCTCGCCGGGACCGAGCGGACCGCTCCACTTCGGTCCCGGGAATGCCAGCAGCACCCGTCGGTCGTCCCGGTCGGCGAGGCGCACGACGTCGGAGCCGGCGCCGTAGTCGGCGAGCGTGTCAACGTCGGCAGGCAGCAGCGGCACCACTGCCCCCGACCGAACGTGGATCGGGATCTCGTCTGCAGGCGCGTCGACGGTCACGGTGCTGGCGCCGCGGCGCACCGTGACGTCGCCCAGCGCCAGGGACCCGTCGCGCTCGACGTACCTGGTGGAACGCCACAGATCAACCCACTCGCCGGCCGGCAGGTACACTTTTCGACGCCTGGCGCCGGGACGGATCACGGGCGCAACGAGCAGGTCGGCCCCGAACATGTACTGGTCGTGGCGGCCAACAGCTTCGGCGTCGTCGGGATGACTGAGCACGTGATGGCGCATCAGCGGCATCCCCGTGGCCCGGTACGTCTCCTGGGCGCCGGCGAGGTACGGGTACAGTTGGGTGCGCAGCTTGGAATACCGCCGCCAGACCGGCAGCACGTCGGGATCGAGCACCTGGGCTCTCGGCACGGAGCTCAGCGAGATGCCACCTGACTGCAGCCGCATCACACCCGACAGGGCGCCGAACTGGATCCACCGGTTGAGAAGCTCGGGCGTCAGCTCGTCCTCGAACCAGAGAAAGAAACCACCGATGTCGGATCCCCACACACCGACCCCGGACAAGCCCATGCCGAGGCCGCTGTACACGGCCGACGTCAGGCCGTCGAAGCCCCACGTCGCAGTGGGATCGCCGCCCCACACGATCGGAGACTCAGCGATGGCGCCCGTCCATCCGGAGCGGTTGTAGCGCGCCAGCGGGCGTGGCGCCGCCTCGGCGTAATCGTTGGCGGCGGCGTGGTACTGCTCCACGTAGCGGTTGTGCATCACTGGCCCGAGCGTGCCGTCGACCGAGACGGCGTCGGTCGGGGTGTACTCGCCGAAGTCCTCCATCCAGCCGTCGTAGCCGTCGGCGATGGTGAGATCGAGCACGTCGTGGAACAGCTGGCGGCCTTCGGCGCTGGAGAAGTCGAACTGGGCAACATCAAACTGATCCGCGGTGGAGTAGCGATACCGGTACGGGCCACCGTCGGGCGCTGCCGTGAAGCCACCTTCGGTCTCACCTCGCTCGTACACACCGCTGAAGTCGGTGCACACCATCGGGTTGATGTACGTCGTCACGGCCATGCCGGCGTCATGCATCCGCTTCGTGCGGGCTCGCTCGTCGGCGCGCTGGCCCCGGTGGTCCGCACACGGCAGGTAGTGGGTGTACGTCTGGGCCAGTGACACCGGCACATCGGCGCGCGCGATGGCCGCCAACTCGTCTACCTCGTCGCCGGCGGGCTGCCACCACGGACCGAGCACGAACGGCGCCGACGGATCGGGCTGCCGACCGATCGCCGCGCTCATCCGCTCGAGCGCATCGGCCGGCTTCGGCCCTGCGAACAGGCGCAGGTCGAGGCGAGGAGCGTCCACCCCGACGGTCCAACGTCCAGGGCGTTCGGGCGTTGCCAGATCGAACCAGCTCGTGTGGTCGTTGTCGACGAGCACCCCGTAGCCCCGGCTCGACAACACCCACGGCACGGGGAAGTAGGTGGCATCCTTGCGAGAGCTGAACCCTGGCTCGGGTATGAGACCCTTCACGATCTCCATCTGCTCGGCGCGGTACGGACCGTCGTGCACCCGGTTCTCCACCCTGCGGCGGCGATGGTCGACAGCCGTGGCCCGCTGGCCGAGCCCGAAGAAGCGCTCGTCGGGTTGGGCAGCGAAGTCAACGGCGACCCGCTGCACACCGGGTCCCGATGGTCGGACGCTCATCGAGATGCTGCCGTCGCCGGCGGGTCGCAGGACGACGACGATGTGACGTCCGCCGGGATGGTCGGTGGCAAAGGTCAGCCGAGCTCCGCCGTCGGCGAACTCGGTGTCGACGACGGACGTGCTGCGGTGACGTCCGTCGGCAGTGGTGACGATCAGGCTGCCGTTGGCGACCGTGCGCAGCGTGTCGGCATCGCTACCGTCCCGGAACCGCACACCACTGGGTCGGGGCGTTGCCACGAGCGGGCCGGATTCGACAACCCCGCCGTCGCTGTCGTCGATCGGTCCGGGACCATCGGGCTGTTCGGGGTCGGTGCCGCCCGTGACGTCGGGTCCGGTGCCGGCCGGCCCGGACACCGAGCTGCTGGGGACATCGCTCGCCGGTGTCGACTCGCCGTCATCGTCACCGACGCGCGCCACGATCACGGCCGCCACGACGAGCGCGGCTACTGCGAGGGCGGAGATCAGGAGCTTGGCGGACGCACGCTCGGCCATCGCGCCAATGTCTCACACAGCGACGACGGTACGCCCGGTCGGCGCCGACCACAGCGCCAGCGCGCTGCCAAGGGCCACGCCGAGCGCCGCGCCGCCAACGACGTCGAGCGGGTTGTGAGCGCCCAGATACACCCGGGCGACGCTGTTTGCGACAGCCACGACGACGGGCAGCAGCTTCGACGCGCCTCGCAGGTACGGGATCAAAAGTGCGGCGACGGACCAGGCGATGATGGCGTGGCCAGACACGAACGACTCGCCGGTGAGCGGGACATCGCGGAAATTGCCGCAGCTCGTGTCACCGCCGCAGATCGATGTTGCCGGGCGCTCCCGGTCGACGAGCTGCTTCACGACGAGCTTCTCGAGCGCCAGCTTCAACGGGATCGTCGCCAGGAGTGCCACGGCAAGGCGCCAACGCCGAACGTACAGAGCGCCGAGCGCAACCACAGCGGGCACGAGCAGCAGCCCGGCGTACTGGAACAGCGTCATGGCCGGGCGTAGCGCGTCGGGGAGATCGTTCACGGCGTGGAACGCGTCAACCTCCCATGCCGGCACGTCGCCCGACGCGGCGACGATCCCGCAGACGATGGCCACGAGCATTCCAACGATCACCGATGTGACGAGCGGGCGCCGCATCGATGCCGGCATCATCGCCTCAGGATAGGAACTCGTCGAGCCGGCGGCGCAGTGCGGCGGCGTGGGCCGGAAAGCCTTCGTGGTCGGCGAGGGCGATCACAGAGGGCGCCATGCGCGCCATGGCCTCGGGGTCGGCTCGGGCGATGGCGGTGCGCTTCAGGAACGTGGCGGCGGTGATCCCCGACGACACGTGGGCGAAGCCCGACGTGGGCAGCGAGGCCGGGCAGCCGATCACGAAGTTGGCGGCGCTGAACGGAGTGTGCTGGCCGACGAGGATCTCGCCGGCGTTGACGAGTCCTTCGACGATGCGACCCTGATCGGCCTCGCCGACAGCAACCTGGAGGTGCTCGGGGCCGTACTCGTTGGCAATCCGGATGGCTTCGTCGAGGTCGACGGCGAGCACGCAGCCCCCGTTTTGACCGAGGGCAGCGCGCGCCGCCTCCGCGCGGACGCCTGCCAGGTCCCTGAGCTGGCGGGTCAGCTCCCGGTCGACCGATGCCGCCAGCGCCTCGTCGGTGGAGACGAGCACCACCGATGAGTCGGTTCCGTGCTCGGCCTCGATCAGTAGATCGGCGGCCAGTCGCTCAGGGTCGGCGGAGGCGTCGGCGATGACGAGGCTCTCGGTCGGTCCCAGCAGCATCATCGTCGTCAGACCGTGGCGCTGCATCTCTACCTGCGCCAAGATCACGGGCGGTGACCCGGGCCCGACCACCTTGCGCACACTCGGGATGCGTTCCGTGCCGAACCCCAGGGCGGCGATGCCCGCCGGCCCGTTGACGCGGAACACATCGGCGATGCCCAACTTCCGGCACACGACGAGCACTGCGGGATCGACTTCGCCCGTGCCGCCGGGAAGGGGTGGGACGACGAGCACGATGCGCGGCACGCCAGCCATGGTCGCCGGGACGCCGAGTTGGTAGGCGACGCTCGGATAACTCGCCTTGCCCGATGGCACGAACAGACCGACAGATGCGATCGGCGTCAGCTTCTCACCGACCTGCAATCCCGGCTCGGACTCGAACTCCCAGTCGGCCAGGCCAACCAACTGGTGCTCGCTGAACGCACGGAGGTGGGCAATGGCGTCGTCGATGGCGTCGTCGACGGCGACACTGACCTCCGCTGCGGCCAGCTCCTCCTCGCCGACGCGCAGGTCGTCGGGGTCCAGCTCGATACCGTCGAAGCGGGCAAGCGCGTCGCACACGGCGTCGTCACCCCGCCGGCGAACGTCCTCGATCAACGCCCCGATGGATGCCCGCAGTTCGGGATCGAAGATCTCGGAGAGCCCACGACTGCACAGCGAGTGGCGTTCGTCGCCGGACATCTCGCTCCACACGAGCCGCCGCATCACGTCCATGCCCTGCGAAGGTAATGGACGTTCATGATGCGGCCGCCGAAGCGCCTGGAGGCGCCGGCGGCCGAACCGGGTCTTCACGTCTGAACGACGCGACCCGGTTCCGTTCATGATGCAGCCGCCGGAGCGCCTGGAGGCGCCGGCGTGCTGACCGGGTCTTCACCTCTGAACGACGTGACTCGGTAGTAGCGTTCGGCCGCGTTTCCCAGCGCACTTCAGGAGCGTGTCCGTGCCCGTCACCGTTGTCGTCGGCGCCCAGTGGGGTGACGAGGGCAAAGCGAAGATCATCGACCTGTTGTCGAAGGAACACACCCATGTCGTGCGCTACCAGGGTGGCCACAACGCCGGCCACACCGTGGTCGTGGGAGGCGAGCGGTACGCGCTGCAGCTGATCCCGAGTGGGGTGCTGTACGACCACGTCGTACCGGTGATCGCCAACGGGGTCGTCGTTGACCTGCCGACGCTGTTCGACGAGATCGATGCGCTCGAGGCCAGGGGTCACTCCTGCGAGCGCCTCGCTGTGTCGAGCCGGGCCCATCTGATCTTCCCGTGGCACCAAGCCCACGACGCCATCGCCGAGGCCGTGCGTGGAGATGACAAGATCGGCACAACGCTCAAGGGCATCGGCCCTGCATACGCAGACAAGGCCCGGCGTGTCGGATTGCGCGCCGGTGACGTCTGCGATCTCGATGCCTTCGCCGTCGCCCTGCGGGCCCGGGCCGAGGCCGAGGACGCCCAGATCCGCGCCGCCGGGAGCGAGGCGCTCGACCTCGACGAGATCGTGGAGCGCTTCGTCCGTCTCGGCGCCCGTCTCGCGCCGTACGTGACCGACACGGTCGAGCTGCTGCACGAGGCGCTGACGCGCCACGATCACCTGCTGCTCGAAGGCGCCCAGGCGACCTTTCTCGACCTGGACCATGGCACGTACCCGTACGTCACGTCGTCCAACCCCACGGCCGGCGGTGCCTGCATGGGCACCGGCATCGGCCCACGCGAGATCACCCGGGTCGTGGGGATCACCAAGGCATACACGACTCGTGTCGGTGCCGGTCCGTTCCCGACCGAGCTGGCGGACGCCGATGGCGACCGCCTCGTGGAGGTCGGCAAGGAGTTCGGCACCGTGACCGGCCGAAGACGTCGGGCCGGCTGGCTCGACTGCGCCATGTTGCGCCAGGCCGTTCGCCTGAACAGCCTCACCGAGCTGGCGCTCACGAAGCTCGATGTGCTCGACGGCTTCGAAGAGGTGAAGGTCTGTACGGCCTACGAGATCGACGGCACGATCAGTCGTGGGTACCCCGACCGCTCGGTGTTGCTGGCCCGTGCCCGGCCCGTGTACACGGCGATGCCTGGCTGGAGCGAGACCATCGGCGAGGTGCGCTCGCCCCATGACTTGCCCGATGGGGCCCGCCGGATGCTCGAACTGGTACAGGACGAGGTGGGGATCAAGGTCGGCGTCGTCGGTGTCGGCGCCGAGCGTGACGACCACCTGCAGTGGACGGCAACATGATTCCCCGTTACTGCACGCCGGAGATGGACGAGGTCTGGTCCGACGTTCGACGCCTCGAGCGCTGGCTGGAGGTGGAGCTGCTGGCCACCGAGGCGCAGGCGCAGATCGGCGTCGTACCCGTCGATGATGCCGAGCAATGCCGACGCCGAGCTCCTGAGGTTGACGAGACCTTCGTCGCCGACGTGCTCCAACGCGAAGCTGTCACCAACCATGACGTGGCGGCGTTCGTCGATGTCGTGCAACAGCGCATCGGGTTCCCCGCCGGCTCGTGGATCCATCATGGGCTGACGTCGAGCGACGTCGTCGACACGGCGCTCATGTGGGCTCTGCACGACGCCGTGGCGTTGATCCGCGAGACCGCCGCCGAGCTGTGCGGGGTGCTCGTTGAGCTCGCCCGCCGTCATCGCGACACGGTGATGGTCGGTCGCACCCACGGCATCCACGCAGAGCCGATCACGTTCGGCGCCAAGGTGGCCCTTTGGGCGCTGCAGCTCCACCGTGATCGAGGACGGTTGGCCACGCTCGACGAGACGGTCTCGGTGTGCAAGCTGAGCGGCGCCGTCGGTACCTACTCCAACATCGACCCCCGTGTGGAGTCAATGGTCGGTGCGGCAATCGGTCTCGTGCCGGTGCCGGCGACGCAGGTCATCGCCCGCGATCGGCATGCCGAGTTCTTGTGGGTGATGGCGTCCGTCGGGGCGACGACCGAGCTCATGGCTGTGGAGCTCCGCCATTTGCAACGGACTGAGGTGGGCGAGGTGCGAGAGCGGTTCTCGCCGGGGCAGAAGGGTTCTTCCGCCATGCCGCACAAGCAGAACCCGATCTCCGCCGAGACGATCAGTGGTCTGGCGCGTGTCCTGCGCTCGAACCTGCAGGCCGGCCTCCAGGACGTGGCGTTGTGGCACGAGCGAGATATATCGCACTCGTCAGTGGAGCGAATCGTGCTCCCCGATTCGTCGCAACTGGCACACTACATGCTGCGTCGCATGGCGACATTGCTGCACGGTCTCGACGTGTCTGTTGAGCGGATGAAGGCCAATCTCGACGCTAATAACGGGCTTGTGTTCTCACAGGCGGTGTTGCTGGCGCTCGTGCACGCTGGTCTACGGCGTGACGACGCCTACCAGATCGTGCAGCGGGCGGCATCGACTGCCGGAACCGACGGGCGTCCGTTCCGTGAGGTGTTGGAGCAGGAACTGGGCGAAAACCCCGTCGACGATGCGGCGCTTGATAGCGCCTTCGATCTGGCGCGGTCCATCAAGCATCGTGACCGGGTGTTCGCCGAGCTGGACCGACTTACCGGATCGCTCGACGCCCAGCCGTCATGACGAGCGGCTGATCCCCGCTTTGATCAGCACCTGGGGCTCGACGCCCACCTCGCGCCATGCCGCATAGGAGATGCCCTGGCGCTGGCTGTAGCCCTTGGCGACGTCGACGAAGCGTTCCTCGACGGCACCGAGGTCGACACTGCCGGCCAAGGCGTCTCGCTCCCGTTGAAGGTTCCTACGCTCTTGGATGAGCTTCAACTCCGACAACGGATTCGCATCGGCCAGCGATTTATCGATGGCGTTGAGACGCCGGTCGATAGATGCCGGAGTCCGTTTGCGTCCGCGCTTCGGTCGCTTGGAGCGCAGCGCCTCTAGGTACTCTTTGACGATACGGCCTTCAGACCGACCTTGCGCAAGCGCTGCTTTGTGCTCGTCGGTCATCGGGCTCTTGGGGCCTCGTCTTGTTGCCATGGTCGCCAGTATGGCACTGAACGTCAATGAGTCAAAGCCCAGATGACGGACGTCACCCACTGACGGTCGCGCCCACTACATTGGGTCATCGATGGTAGAAGCACTCAGCCCGGCACGAGTTCGGCTCCGTGAACATGTGCTCGCCCACTCCGTCGAGAGCGGTCGGTTCACCCTGAAATCCGGCGTCGAAAGCAACTGGTTCCTCGACACCAAGCAAACGGCCTGCCGTCCGGACGGCATATTGGCGCTTGCAGACGCCGCACTGGAGGTCATCCCCCACGAAGCGACGGCGATCGGCGGACTGACGATGGGAGCCGACGCCGCGGCGTTCGGAATTGCGGCGATTGCCGCAGAACGAGGCCGGTCATTGCGTAGCTTCAGCGTTCGCAAGGAGGCTAAAGATCATGGGATCACAGGACGGATAGCGGGCGCATTGGAGCCGAACGATCGCGTGATCATCACCGAGGACACCGTCACCCGCGGCACGTCGCTCATGGATGCGGTCGATGTGGTCCGGACGTTCGGAGCCGACCCAATCCTGATCCTCGTGATCGTCGACAGGGGTGGCACGTGCGCAGCGATGGCCGAGGCTGCGGGCATCGCCTACCGCCCATTGCTGACGGCCGCCGATCTCGGCTTCGAACCCGGGACCTGAGCCGTAGATGATGCCCCGACCGCAGCCTCGGCAACGGTGAGCGGAACGGCTCGAGTAGTCCCTGGCGGGCAAACAGCGCCCGGTTGAGGTGTCGGGTGGTCAGGACCCGCTCGGCGGCCGTGGCGTCCGAGGTCATTCGCGACGAGGAAACGAAGCGGACGACGAGCCCGCCATCAGAGCGGAGCCAGCACGCCGGGGTTGAGGATGCCACGGGGATCGAGTGCCGAGCGCACGGCGGCGGCTGCCGAGAGCTCGGCCGACGATCGGGCGAGATGCAGCCACGGGGTCTTGGCCAGGCCGATTCCATGCTCGGCCGAGATCGTGCCGCCCAGCCGGCTGGCCGTTGCGAGCACGGACTCGGTGATGCGGCCGATGTTGCCGGGCTCCAGCACGTTGAGGTGCATGTTGCCTTCGGCTAGGTGCCCGAAGGCGATCAGGCGCCCGCCGACGCCGTCCACCGTCCGCCGGGCCGCGTGCACGAGCTCGCCGAGTGCGGCGGGTGGCACGGCGACATCGAGCTTGAGCGGGACACCGCTGGCGGCGATCGACTCGGTGATGCGATCACGGAACTGGATCAGGCGATTCCGTCCCGGGCCATCCGTCGACATCGCCGAGTCCAACACCTCGTCGCTCCCGTCGAGCACGGCGACCAGCTCGTCGACGGGGTCTCGATGGTCGGCGCACTCCACGAGCACGTATGCACCGCCGCCGCTGACGGGCGGTGTGGCGCTGAGATGGGCGGCAACCAGTTCCAGCGCCTCCGGCAGGACGATCTCGATCGAGTCGAGGCAGGTCAGCTCGCCGCGTAGTCGTGCCAGCAGCGAGACAGCGGCGTCGATATCGGCCGTGGCGACCATCGCCGTGGCCACCTGACGGAACCACGGCGCCAGCCGGAGCCGGGCCGCCGTGATCACACCGAGCGTGCCTTCGCTGCCGGCCAGCACGGACGGCCAGTGCAGACCAACGGTCTCCTTCGGAAGGCCCGCCAGCGAGCCGATCACCGAACCGTCGGCGAGCACCGCCTCGATGCCGGCTACCTGGGACCGCATGGTGCCGAAGCGGACGACACGGGATCCGCCGGCGTTGGTGGCGATCGCCCCACCGACGGTCGCCGAGTCACGGCTGGCAAAGTCGACGGGTGTGTCGAGATCGGCATGGCGGGCATGACCTCGCCAGGCGGCCAAC
>Ga0136622_10000685_pt1 | contig 13923 bp, 12 predicted proteins | sample AntDrymUQ4482106_2_FD_104803 | JGI IMG/M metagenome (GOLD analysis project Ga0136622, IMG submission 104803) | Polar desert sand microbial communities from Dry Valleys, Antarctica - metaG UQ448 (21.06) | ecosystem: Environmental > Terrestrial > Soil > Desert | place: Antarctica: Dry Valley...
AGAGCTCCGCCCGCAGACCCTCCGGGTGTCCGGCGGCGATGGCGTCATGCGCGCACTGCTCGCCGAGGTCGCGCGCGCTGCGGGGGTGGCGCTGGAGCTGGCCGGGCACGCCGCCCCGAGCGCCGGCGCGGCGCCGACGCCCCGGCCCGTGCTCGGTCGGCTGGGCACGTTGCGGCGCCGCGCGCTGGATGCCGCCCGGCTCACCGGCATCCCATCGCACCTGCGCTCCGGCGCCATCCTCGTCTTCGGCTACTGGCCGCTGACGCCGCTCTTCGATCGCCTGCTCCAGACGCCGGGGCAGCGCCCCGCGTTCGCGTTCAGCAAGCCCCCGCTGCGACCCGCGCGCTCGCTGCGATCCGCCGTCCAGGGCGGCTGGCTCGGCACGCCCGGGCCTGCGGCGCGGGGTCGCGCCGAGCGCCGCGCGCAGGCCATACTCGCGGCGGTCGGATCGCCGCCGCGGCTGGACGTCGACGGCCTCGAGCTCGGCGCGGTGCTGCACGAGCGCGCGCTGGCCGTCGCCCGCCGGCGTGCCGCGCGCGACCTCGCCAACGCCGAGATGCTCTTGCGCGCCTTCGCCGGCGGCGACCTGCGGCGCGTGGTCATCCCGACCGACATGGAGCCCGACATGCGGTTGGTGGCCCACATCGCGCGCGGATGCGGCGTGCCCGTCCTGCTGCTGGCGCACGGCGCCTTTCCGGTCCGCCATACGCTCGTCGACATGCAGGTGGCCGATGACATCGCCCTGTGGTCGGAGACCTTCGGGCCGACGATCCACGACGGCAAGCGCGCGCTACACGTGGTCGGCTACCCGCACGAGCCGGCTGCGCCACGGCGTCCGCGCGGCGCGCGCCGGGCCGCGCCGCGGGTGCTCGTCATCGGCCGCGCGCGCGAGACGACGACGGCGATGATCGACGAGCGCTACCTGCTGCGCCACTACCAGGCGGCGATCGAGGGCGTGCGCGCCGGCTGCGCGCAGGCCGAGATCGTGCTGCGACCGCACCCCGCCGAGAGCCACGACGCCGCGCCGCGCGCCGCGCGCGAGCACCGCGGCGTGCGCGTCGACGCCTCGCAGCCGATCATGCGGGCGCTCGGCGACTCGGACCTCTGCATCGGCACCGCCTCGACCGCGACCTTCCAGGCCGCGCTCGCGGGCGTCGCGGTGATCGTCCTCAACGTCACGGGCTACACCTGGGAGCCGCCGCTCGACGGGTCCGGCGAGGTTCCCGTCGTGAGCTCGGCGACGCATCTCGCGACGGTCGTCGCGGCATGGAGCACCGGCGAGCCGCTCGGCGGCGGCGACGAGCTGCTCGCCGCCCTGGGGGCCGATCCGGAGGGGCGGGTCGGCAAATCCGTCGACCGCATCATGGCGATCCTCGGCGCCGGGGCCCACTGAGGGCCCGACGCACTGCGTATGGTTGTCGCTTCCAACGAAAGGAGATCGTTGCCCATGGCGTCACTCGTCGACAGGGTCCGCGTCGGAGACGTCGCGGCCGAGCCGTTTCCGTATCTCATCGTCCGCGACGCGCTCGACGACGCGCTGTGCTCGCGTTGATCTCGGAGTTCCCGCCGCTGGAGGTCGTCTCCGGAGGCGCCCCGCTGGGCAGCAACCGCCGCTTCAGCATGACCGCCCACGAGGCGCTCGAGCATCCGCAGATCCCCGACGTCTGGCGCGAGCTGATCCGCCAGCACGTCTCCCAGCAGTTTCTCGACGGCCTCACGCGCCTGTTCGGCGCGCACATCAAGCGCCTGTATCCCGACTTCGAAGACGACTTCGGCGCCGTCGACGCGCTGCGGGCGGGCGTGCGCGGGGTCGACTCCTTCGAGGTCAGCGACGTGCAGCTCGACGCGCAGATCTCGATCAACACCCCCGTGCTCGAGACGCCGGATTCGGTGCGCGAGAGCCATCTCGACGCGCCCGACAAGCTCTTCGTCGGCCTCTTCTACCTGCGTAGCGACGATGACGACTCAACCGGCGGCGACCTCGAGATCGCGCAATGGCGCTCCCAGCCGCGCGGGCAGCGCGGGCCGATGTCGTACCGCAAGTTCGTCGAGATCGTCGAGACCGTGCCCTACGCGCGCAACACGCTGATCCTGTTCGTCAACTCGCCCAACTCGCTGCACGGCGTCACGGTCCGCTCGCGCACCAAGGCTCCGCGGCTGTTCATGAACATCGTCGGCGACGTCAAGGCGCCGCTGTTCGACATGGGCGCCTACCAGGCGAGCGCCTGGGACAGGGTGCTGGCATCGCCGGACATCATCCAGGGCAAGCTGCTCGCGCGACGCTAGTGGGTCGTCCGTGAGCCGCGTCGTCGCCGTCGTGCAGGCGCGCTGCAGCTCAGAGCGCCTGCCCTCCAAGGTTCTGCTCCCGCTTGGGGGACGGCCGGTCGTCGAGCACGTGCTGCGCGCGGTGCGCGCATCCGAGCCGATCGACGACGTCGTCCTCGCGACGACGACCAACCCCGCCGACGACCGCCTGGAGGAGCTCGCGGCGGAGCTCGGCGTGCGCGCCTTTCGCGGCAGCGAGTCCGACGTCCTGGGCCGCTTCGTCGGCGCTCTGGAGGGCGACGGCGCCGACGCGGTCGTGCGCGTCACGGCCGACGACCCGCTGCTCGATCCGACAGTCACGGCGGCCGTCGTTCGGCGCTTTCATGCCGGCGACTGCGACTACGCGAGCAACATCGTGGTGCGCTCGTGGCCGCGCGGGCTGGACTCCGAGGTGCTCTCGCGCGAGGTGCTCGAGCGCTCGGCGCGCGACGGCCGGCGCCCCGAGGACCGCGAGCACGTCACGACCTACGTGCGCACGAACCCCGACGCGTTCCGCCTGGCCAACGTCAGCGCCCCGCCCGGCGAGACGTGGCCGGAGCTGCGGCTGTGCGTCGACACGGCCGAGGACCAGGCGCTGCTGGAGCGGGTGTTCGACGCGCTGTACGACGACGGCGCCGCGCCGCCGGCCGTCGGCACGGTGATCGCCTGGCTGCGGCGCCATCCCGAGGTCGTCGCGCTGAACTCCGAGGTCCAGCAGAAGCCGACGCTCGGCAGGGTGCTGTGACGTCGGCGGGCAGCGTGGCGCGGCACGCGCTGATCTGCGGGTTCGGCTCGATCGGACGCCGCCACCTGCGCCACCTGCGCGCGCTCGGCGTGCAGCGCATCGACGCCTACCGCACGGGTCATGCGACGATGCCGGCAGACGACACGACGCGCCCCGACCGCGAGTTTCACTCGCTCGACGCGGCGCTCGCCGAGCGCCCGCAGGTCGTCGTCGTCGCCAACCCAACGTCGCTGCACGTCGCAACCGCGCGCGCGGCCGTCGCGGCCGGCTGCCACGTGCTCGTCGAGAAGCCGCTGAGCGACGCCGTCGAGGGGTGCGAGGAGCTCGCGCTCGAGGCCGAGGCGGCCGGCGCCGTCGTGTCGGTCGCCTGCAACCTGCGCTTTCACCCGAGCGTGCTCGCGTTGCGCGGGTGGATCTCAAGCGGCGAGCCGCTCGGCCGCGCGCTGACCGCACGCGCGCACTTCGGCACCTACCTGCCCGACTGGCACCCGTGGGAGGACTACCGCACGTCCTACGCGGCGCGCGCCGAGCTCGGCGGCGGAGCGGCGCTGACCCACGTCCACGAGATCGACCTGATCGGCTGGCTGTTCGGCCCGGCCGAGCGGATCGCCGCCCTGCCGCTCGCCCAGCGCCCGCTCGGCACCGACGTCGACGAGGCCTGCGCCGTGCTCGTCGGCCACGCCGGCGGCGTGCTCAGCTCGCTGACGCTGAGCTTCGTCGAGAAGCCCGCGAGCCGGACGCTCGACGTGACGTTCAGCGGCGGGACGGCGAACGTCGACCTGCTGTCGGGGCGCTGGAGCATGCGCGGCGCCGACGGCGGCTACCGTGAAGGCGGCGTGGACGCGGACTTCGACTTCGACGAGACCTACCGCCGCCAGGCCGAGGCGTTCCTGCAGGCCGCCCGCACCGGCGGTGCGCCGACGGTCGGCGTGCGCGAGGGGCTCGCCGCGGTCCGCACGGCGCTGGCGGTCCGGGCATGACCGCATACGACCCGCTGTTCGACGTCTCCGATCGCACGATCGTGCTGACCGGCGCTTGCGGGCTGGCCGGGCGCACGCTGGCGCCGGCGCTCGCGCATCGCGGCGCGAAGCTCGTGCTCGTCGACATCGCCGCCGCCGATCCGGCGGCGGCCGCCGCGGCGCTCGGCGGCGACGCGCTCGGCATCGCCTGCGACGTCGCCGACGCCGAGCAGGTGGGCGCCGCGGCGCGCGCCGCGGTCGAGCGCTTCGGCCGCGTCGACGTGCTCGTCAACGCCCACCAGCACAAGCCGCAGGGCTTCCTCGAGGCGCAGGCCGAGGACTTTCCCGAGGAGCTGTGGGACGCGGTCATGGACGTCAACCTCAAGGGCGTCTTCCTGGCCTGCCGCGAGTTCGGCCGCGGGATGCTCGAGCGCGGGTCGGGCAGCGTCGTGAACCTCGGCTCGACGTACGGCCTCGTGTCCTCGAACCCCGACCTGTACGCCGCCAACAGCCTCGGCAACCCGCTCGTCTACAGCGCCAGCAAGGGCGGCGTGCTGATGCTGACGCGCTATCTCGGCGCGCACTGGGCTGGGCGCGGCGTGCGGGTGAACTGCGTCACGCCGCACGGCATCCTCAACGCGCACGAGCCGGACTTCATGCGCCGCTTCGAAGCGAAGTCGCCGATGGGCCGGATGATGGACGCCGACGAGCTCGTCGGCGCCGTCGTCTTCCTGGCGTCCGACGCGTCGTCCTATGCGACGGGCAGCAACGTCGTCGTCGACGGCGGCTGGACGGCCTGGTGACGGTTCAGCGCGCGGCCGGCAGCGCGCACGCGTCCGTGCCGCGAGGCATCGCGTACCGTTCGGCCGCGATCAACCGGTAGGCCACGGCGCCGGCATACGACGCGCTGGCAGCTGCGCCAGCAGGCCGACGAGCGCCCACCGTCCGCGCATGAGCCACAGGACGTGCGCGATCGCGTGCTGTCCGCGCAGCGGCGCGCCGTCGCCGTAGCGGTCGACCCACCAGCTCGCCTCGCGGCCGTCCGCGGTCGCCGGGCCGTGCGCGGCGAGCAGCTCCGGCGCCTGTGTGCTGCTCGCGACGGCGCTACCGTGCGCCTGCGCCCAGCCCGCGAAGCGCGCGCAGAACCCGCAGTCGCCGTCGTAGATCAGCGTGCCCTCGCGACGACCGAGGCGGGCGCGCAGGACGCGCAGGCGGCCGGCGAGCGTGTAGAGCCGCCGCCGAGGCAGATCAGCAGCCCCGGGACGAGCAGGTTCAGCGGCGTGCGGCGAGCACCTCGTCGTTGCCTCAGAGCTCGGTGACGACGAGCAGCGCGGTCGAGACGGCGCCGAGCCCGATCGCGACGAACGCCACGGCGAAGCGGCGAGACAGCGGCCGTCGCAGGCGTCCGAAGGCGGCCGCGTGCTGGGCCTGGGCGGCGAGCGCCGCCGTCGGAACGAGCAGCGCGTAGAGGACGATGTTCGTCGCGAAGTTGATCTGCATCGTCAACAGCACGGCGAGGTGAAAGACGGCGGCGACGGCCAGCAGCCAGCGAAAGCGGCGCACCGACAGCACGGCGAAGATCAGCCCGCACTCCATCGCGATCGTCGCCCAGTCGAGCGCCTCGAGCGCCGGGTGAAGGGTGCGTTCGCGGCCGTCTCGACGAGCAGTCCGTGGCGGTCGAAGGCGACCAGCACGTTGGTCACGAAGCCATGCACGGCCGCCGTCGACGGGTCGAGCCAGCCGGCCTGGAGCTTCGGCCAGCCGGCCGTGGACATCAGCACGCCACGCCCCACGCGGCCAGCGCGACGGGCCGCGCGGGCGGGGGATCCGAGCGTCCGCCGCGCCGGGCGTCGACGCTCCAGGCGCGACCCCACCACGGCGCGAGCAGCCAGCGCCGGCAGCGCGACCGCGACGAAGTGGTCGATCTTGCCGAAGCTGAAGCCGATCCCGACGGCGCCGTGATCGCCTCTCGCGGGTAGTCGATCATCCACAGCGACTGCGTCGACGCCACGAGGATCAGCAGCCCGGCGAGTCCGTAGAAGATCCGAAACAGCGCCAGGCCCGCGGCGCTCGTGCGCCACGCCTCGAAAATCTGCGCGTCGATGAGGCGCCCGCCGCCGGTCGCGCCCTCACCGTCCGACGACCTGCAGGCCTGAAAGGTCCGCGCCGACAGAAGCTCGTGCGAACGCGCGGTCGTAGCGGCGGCGGATCCACGAAACGGTCGCCGAGCTCACCGGCCGGCCGCCGAATAGGCCCGACACCCTCCCGCGCAGCCAGCGCGCGACGGTGGGATCGTCGACGAGCGCGCGCTCGTCGTCGCGCGTGCGGCCGCGATACGGACCTCAGACGCTCGCATGACGGGCCGCCGCAGCGCCCGCGCAGCGCGGCCTGTCGCGCCAACGCAAGCCAATAGTCTTCCGCGCCTGCTCTTCTCGGCCGCCGTCTTCCTGTTGCTGTTCCTCCCGGCGACGCTGGTCGTGTACTGGCTGGCGCCCGCTCGCGCGCGCGTGCCGATCCTGCTCGTCGCCAGCTACGTCTTCTATCTGAGCTGGAACCCGATCTACGGGCTGCTGCTGGCCGCGAGCACCGTCCTGAACTTCGCGATCGCGCGCGCGATCCCCGGGTCGCAGCGCCCGAAGACGCTGCTGACGGTCGGCGTCGCGGTCAACCTCGTGGTGCTCGGCACGTTCAAGTACGCGGGCTTCTTCAGCGAGGCCGGCGCCGACCTGCTGAGCTGGCTCGGCATCGCGCAGACCGGGGGCTACGACGGCCTCAGCATCCTGCTGCCGCTGGCGATCAGCTTTTTCACGTTCGAGATGATCAGCGTGCTCGTCGACGTCTATCGCGGCGATACGCGCGTCGGCAGCTTCCTGACGTTCGCCACCTACAAGGCGTACTTCCCGAAGCTCATCGCCGGCCCGATCACGCGCTTTCGTGAGCTCGCGCCGCAACTCGCCGCGCCGGCGCCACTGTCTTTCGAGCGCTTTCAGTCGGGTCTCGCGCTGTTCACGCTTGGGCTCGCCAAGAAGCTCGCGATCGCCGACAACCTCGCGATCCCCGCCAACAAGGCGTTCGCGGATCCGGCTGCGCACTCGCCGGAGTACATGGCGCTCGGCGTCGTCGCCTTCGGGCTGCAGATCTTCTTCGACTTCTCCGCCTACAGCGACATGGCGCGCGGCGCTTCGCGGATGCTCGGCCTCGAGCTGCCGGTGAACTTCCGCTTCCCCTACGCGTCCAGCAGCCCGTCGGATTTCTGGCGGCGCTGGCACATCACGCTGTCGCGCTGGCTGCGCGACTACGTGTACATCCCTCTGGGCGGCAACCGCGGCGGGCGTCTGAAGACCTACCGCAACCTCATGATCACGATGACCGTCGGCGGGCTGTGGCATGGCGCCGGCCTGCAGTTCCTCGTGTGGGGCTTCCTGCACGGCGTCTTCCTCGCCATCTCCCACGCGCTGCGCGGGCGCATCCGCAACCCCTCCGAGCTGCTGCACCTGCTCGGCGGACTGATCACGCTGACGGCCGTGTTCTTCGCCTGGATATTCTTTCGCGCGAGCTCGCTCGGCGAGGCGCTCGACGTCATCGACCGACTCGCGGACCTGCCCGACACGGTGTCAGCACCGCAGATCGCCGCAGCGCTCGCGGCGGCCGGCGCGTTCGTGCTCGCCAACCGCTGGCTGCCGCGGCTGGAGGCGCCCGTGCGAGGGCTGCTGGCCGTGCCGTCCACGCGCGCCGCGCTGCTCGGCTCGGCCACGGCCGCGTGCTGGCTGGCCGCGATGGCGCTGTCGCCCTCGAGCCTGACCCCCTTCGTCTACTTCGAGTTCTGATGAACCTCAAGACCGGACCGCAATGTCTCGCCTACTTCGCCGTCTTGCTGGCCGTCGTCGTCGCGGGCGACCGGCTGCTCACCCAGCGCCTGTACGCCCAACCGGACCGTCTCGTGCCCGCCTACCGCTCGTTCAACGAGCCGTCGGTCGGCATCAAGCTGCGCGACCTGTCGTCGGCCAAGGAGCGCTTCGACACGCTCGTGCTGGGCAACTCGCGGACCTTTTCGGCGCTTGATCCGGAGCCGTTCGATCGCCGACTGGCCGCGCTCGGGGTCCGCGCCGAGTCGTTCAACCTCGCGATGCCGACCGTCGACGTGCGCTTCTGGCCACCGTTCCTCGAGCGCTTCTATGACCGCGCCGCCCCGCGCGACGTGCTGCTCGGCGTGATCCCGCGCGACTTCGACGCGCGCAACGTCGTCGCCGAGCAGCAGGCCAAGGCGTTCGAGGCGAGCCCCGGCTTCGCCAACCGCGACCGCACCGCGGTTTGGAAGGCCGCCGAGGAGGCGCTCGCCGGCCTGTTCGCGCTGCGCGGCCGCGGCAACGAGATCCGCCCGCGCCGCCTGCTGCGCGGGCGCAAGCTCGACGCGCGCGGCTTCCGGCTCGCCGGCGATCACGGCTGGGGAATCTTCGATCCGTCGCTGGTCGTGCCCAAGCCCGAGCTGGCGACGAAGGCGCGGCTGCTGGCGCAGCGCAGCGGCAGCAGCCGCCTGCGCGTCGGCGCCTCCCAGCTCGCCGCGCTCGCGCGCCTGGACCGCCTCGTGCGAGCACGGGGCGGCTGCCTGACGCTGTTCACGACGCCGCTGCTCTACGACCGCGAGCCGCTCGGGACCGTCGAGGTCCAGCGCGACTTTCAGCGGCTGCTGCGCAGGATCGCGCGCGAGCATCCGGCGATCGGCGTCGTCGACGTCGGCCCCGAGGTGCAGGACCGCTACGGGCTCGGGGACTTCGCCGACGGCGACCACCTGTCACCGGCCGGGGCACGGCGCTTCTCGCGCGAGCTCGCCGACGCGCTCGCGCCGCGGCTGCGCGACAGGTCCTGCGGGGGCGGGGTCTCGCGGTAGGCGTCGCGGTCGCAGGCTCGGGTAGTGTGCCGGGACGCAGGTCATCGCTCGTCGTGGGGATCGTCGCGCTCGCGTGCCTGTCGACGGTCGTCGGGAGCTCGCCAGCCCGCGACGACGCCGCCGTGCGGGCAGCCCAGGTGCCGACCCTGGCCAAGATGGCGGCGATCGGCGACTCGCTGACCGCGGCCACGCGCTCGTGCTCGCCCTCGGGCACCACCAACTGCAAGCTCAACTCTCGGGGTCGGCGGGGACCAGCCCGGACGTCAACAGCCACTTCCTGCGCATCAAGGCCCAGCAGCCCGCCCTCACCGCGGACAACTTCTCGATCTCCGCCCACAAGGTCGCCGAGCTCTTCCGGCAGGCCAGGCTGGCCGTGAACGCCAGGGGGCAATACGTCACGGTGCTCGCGGGGATTTCGGACGTCTGTCGGCCGACCGTCGAGGCGATGACCCCGGTGCCGGAGTTCCGGGCGTACTTCGCCCGCGCGATCGCGACGTTCACGACGCGGGCTCCCAGCACGCGCATCTTCGTCGCGAGCCTGCCGGACCTGAGCCGGCTGCGTGAGGTCCTGGCCGCCAATCCCGCCGCCCGCCAGGTCTGGAACACCACGCGCAACTGCGGCGCCTTCCTGCAGAACGCCGCCTCCGAGGCGCCGGCCGATCAGCAGCGGCGTGCCGCCGGCTACCAGCGCCTGCTCGACTCAATCGCCAGATGGCCGAGGTCTGCGAACAGAACCCGCGCTGCGTGTTCGACGGCAACGCCGCCTTCCGCTGGCTCTTCGAGGCGCGGCACATCACGACGACCGACTACGTGCACTTCTCGATCGCCGGTCAGGCCGCGCTGGCCGACCTGACGTTCCCACTCGCCTTTGCGCCGCCTCGCGCCACCCAGCCCCGCCCCGCCGGCAGCGCCCCGACGCCGCGGCGCTCGTCGGCCAAGCTGAAGGTCAAGCGCGCTTCGCTGCCCTCGGGGCGCCTGAACGTCCTGCTCGGCATCACCGGGCGCGCGACCGGGAAGCTCCAGATCAAGCTCGAGGCCGGCGGCAGGACGTCCTTCAGCGTCGACGTCGGCTCGTCGGGCTCCAAGGAGAAGCAGGTGCGCATCGATCGCCCGCTGCCGGTCGCCGGCACGGTCGATCCCCGCGTCGACGGCAGCGTCCGCCTGCGCGTCACCTACACCCGCAGCAAGGCACCTTCGCCGCCTTCAACCGCACGGCGAGCATCTCCAAGGGCCGCTGGTCGACCGACGAGACGCTGCCGCCGTCGGCGGTCGCCGACGCCGCGGCCTACCTGACGACGCAGTACACCGGCGACGGCAACACCCGCGGCGGCCCGTACCGCGGCGAGCAGCAGGGCAAGCTCATCGGCGGTCTGTAGCGGGGAATGCGCGCCGGAAGGTGCGCGCCGCGAGCTCCGCCTGGCCCCGCGGCGAGAAGTGGAAGTAGTCGGCCGCCGAGATGTGCTCGCGGCCGAAGTCCCAGCCGCTGACCGCGCCCGCGTCGAAGACGCAGCGCTGATGCATCGCGCAGGCGTCTGCGAGCGCCCGGTCGAAGTCGGCCCGGCGCCCGCCCGCGAGGGCGCGCCGGGCGCGGTCCGGCGGGCGCTGCGACAGCGGGTCTCGCAGGAACACGGCGCACGTGTCGTCGCGCGCCCACACGGCGCGCGCCCGCGCGTCGGATGCGAACAGCTCGCGCAGGCGCTCGGGGTCGGGGAGGCTCGCGACGAAGATCCGCGCGCGCGGGCGCCCGGCCGCGAGCGTCGAGATGGCAATCGAGACCTGGTTGCGAAACGTCGCGACGGGGGTCATCCGCGCGAGGTCCTCGCGGCAGACGTCGTTGGTCCCCATCAGGATCGTCACGTAGTCCGCGCCGCGGGCGACCGCTTGGCGCACCTGGCCGTCGAGCAGCTCGACCTTGCGCGCGGAGACCGCGAGGTTGTAGGCCGCGAGCTGCTGCCCGCGGCGGCGCAGGCGCAACAGGTGGCTGTCGACGGCGGGGCTCGTGCCCGTCGACCACGATCTCGCCCGGCAGTCGACGCTCCCGTCGTCCGAGCACGCGCGCAGCGCGATCGTCAGCGAGTCGCCGAGCGCGGCCATCACCTGCGGTCCAGGCGGGCGGCTGCCGGTGAGCACGAGCACCAACACGAGCACGCCGAGCGCGGCGCCGGTCAGCGCGACGATCCGGGTCATGGGCGCCACGCTTCGCCCCGCACGCCGATGCTCTCCCGCCCGCTCGCGCCGCTCACCGCTCAGGTGCGCAGCACGGCGAGACGACTCGTCTCGATGCGCGCCACCCCGTGCCCGTCTTCCTGCAGCGACAGCAGCCCGCGGCTGACGCCAGGGTGGTAGAGGTGGCAGTCGTCCCACACGACGACGCCGCCGGGCGCGAGCATCTCGAGGGCGGCGAGCGAGTCGGCGCGGACGTACTCGGCGGTGTGGGCGCCGTCGACGAAGACGAGGTCCATCCGCCCGGCGAAGGGCGAGAAGTCGAACGTCGCGCTGTCGCCGAGGTGCTGCGTGATCGCACCCGCGACGTCGGTGCCGTGGAAGGCCTCGCCGACGGCGTCGGCGACGAGCGGGGCGTCCGCGCGCTGTTCGCCCAGCGACGCCTGCCCCTCGCCGCCGAGGTCGAGCGTGTCGATCCGCACGCCGGGGGACTGGCGGGCCATCAGCAGCGTGCCCTCGCCCGTGCCCGTGCCGATCTCGAAGATCCGCCGCGGGCGCAGCTGGGCGACGATCAGCGCGAGCACGTACGCGTCGCCGTGCGGCAGGCCGCGCGGGCGAAAGTGGTGGCGCAGCGTAAGCTCGAGGTCGTTGACCCCCGGAAAGAGGTCGTCGAGCGGGGCGAGGCGCTGCAGGCGGCGCAGGTTCAGCGACGCCCGCGCCGCGCGGCGCAAGAGAAACAGCTGGTGGCGCGAGGACGCGTGCGGCGAGGGGGGTAGGACGGCCGTCGTCGACACGGGACCGTCGTCGCTCATGCGGCGGACCGCTCGTACTCGTGGCGGTACTCGTGCCACAGGTCGGCGTGGTCGGCGTCCTCGCAGCCCTTCAGCCACGGGCCTCCGGAGGTGTAGTGCAGCAGCTTGGTCGGCCCTGTCATGTGATCCAGGACGTTCCACTCCTCGGAGATGTCGCCGATCTTCTCGTCGGGGACGGCCTCGAAGCGATGCAGCCAGGCGCCGCTCTGGGTCTCGACTGCCTCCTTCGTCCACGCCCCGAGCTCGGCGCAGTTCATGAGCATCAGGCTCGACCAGTTCTTGCGTGGATACTGGGTCTGGACCTTGCCGCCCATCTTCACGGTCGCCTCGGGGTTGTAGTCGTGCTTGCGCACGCGCAGCGCGAGGTCGTCCATCGGCAGCGCGAAGAGCTCGCAGACGTCGCCGAGCGCGAGCATGTCGCCGTCCATGAACAGCGCTACGCCCTCGTAGTCCGTCAGCCACGGCACGAGGAAGCGCGTGTACGTGAACGGCGTCGAGGCGAGCGGATCGACCGGCCGGCCGAACTCCGGGAGCTTCGCCGCGTCGATCGGCTGGATGTCCACCGGCTCCGTCGCGTGCTTGAGCAGCGAGAAGCGCAGCACCTCGTAGGAGATGTGCTGCGACGGGTCGTAGCCGATGAAGACGCGGTGCGGTGATGTCATCTGGTCGCTGTCCCTCTGTGGTCGTCTTGGGCCGGCGATCGATCGTAGCCGCGCACGTCCGTCGACACCTCGCGCCATGGACCATGGCATAGTGGTCGCCGTGCGGGGAGTCGCCACATTGCTGATCCTGTGCGCGATCGTACTCGCCGGCGCCGCGATGCCCGAACGGGCAGGCGCCGCCGCCGGACCCCCGATTGCGCGCTTCACGTGCGCCGCCTCCGGCCTCGTCTGTGACCCGTGCCCGGAGCACTGCACGAGCCCCAAGGGCATGGTCGGGCCCGGCGTCGTCGTGCGCTTCGACGGCCGCCCGTCCAGCGACGACCGCGACCCGTCCGCGGCCGGAACAGTCGTCGCCTGGGAATGGGCCTTCGGCGACGGCGCCACGGCCACGGGCGCACAGGTCGAGCACGCGTTCGTCCATCCCGGGACCTACCCCGTGACGCTGAAGGCGATCGACGATGACAACCAGGTGGACACGAAGATCATGAGCATCGTCGTGGCGGCGTTGCCGACGTCGATGGCCGCGTTGGGCGACTCCTATAGCGCGGGGGCGTTCACCGGAGCACCCTGCGACCCTGAGTCGAACTCCTGTGCCGCGAACTCGTGGTCGACGGGCACGACGACCGGCATCGACAGCCACTATCAGCGCCTGCTCGCGCTGGAACCGCGGATCGCCGGCGCCAACGTCACCAACGCGGTGTCGGCGCGCAGGATCGCGGACCTCGATGCCCAGGCCCAGCAGGCGGTCGCCCAGCGCGCGCAGTACGTGACGATCATGCTCGGACTCAACGACTATTGCCGCGAAACCGAAGCCACCATGACGAGCGTCGCGGCATTTCGCTCCAGCCTCGAGGCCGGCATGACGACCTTGACGCAGGGCCTGCCGAATTCCCGCATCCTCGTCGCGAGCATCTTCGACGCCGAGCAGCTGCGCACGCTGCACATGAACGACGAGCAGGCCCGCGCGGCCTGGTCCTCGCGCGGCGTCTGCCCGGTCGTGCTCGCCAATCCCCAGTCGACGGCAGCCGCCGACGTCGAGCGCCGCCAGCGCGCGCGTCAGCGCGTCATCGCCTTCAACACCCAGCTCGCGCAGGTGTGCGCGCTGCATGTCAACTGCAGATACGACGGCGGCGCGGTGTTCGGATGGCAGCCGCAGGCCGGCGACTTCGTCACGCGCGACTACTTCCATCCGTCGAGGACCGGTCAGGCGCGCCTGTCGGCGATCACCTGGGAGGCGGGAATCCAGTTCGGGACGCCGCCTCCGCCTCCGCCTCCCGGCACCGGCTACGCCGAGGCCGTGCTGGCTGACGGTCCGGTCGGCTACTGGCGCCTGGGCGAGACGGCGGGAACAGTCGCCGCCAACGCCGTGCCCGGCGGCGTCGCGGGGCGC
>Ga0136622_10000687_pt1 | contig 13900 bp, 10 predicted proteins | sample AntDrymUQ4482106_2_FD_104803 | JGI IMG/M metagenome (GOLD analysis project Ga0136622, IMG submission 104803) | Polar desert sand microbial communities from Dry Valleys, Antarctica - metaG UQ448 (21.06) | ecosystem: Environmental > Terrestrial > Soil > Desert | place: Antarctica: Dry Valley...
CGTGTTGCTGGACACCGAGGCAGCGCCTCCGGCGGCAGCGGCGATCGAGTCGACGATCAGGATCCGCTGCGTGTTCGGCGGGTTACCTCGCTCGTCGAGCAGGCCCGCCTCTGCGCCGATCGCCGTCATGGTGCCCATGGTGTCGAAGAAGTCCGCGAGCAGGAGGGTGAAGACGAGCAGCAGTGCAACCACGACACCCACCGACTCGAACGATCCGAAGAGGGAGAAGTTGCCGAGCAGTGAGAAGTCGGGGAAGTCCACCAGTGTGTCAGGCCAGGCGGGCACTGTCAGGTTCCAACCCTTGGGGTTGAACGCACCGTCCGGTCCTACCGTAGGCCCGATCTTGGCGGCCGCTTCGACGATGATCGCGAGAATCGTGGTCGCGACGATCGAGATCAGGATCGCACCCTTCACGCGCCTCGCGTAGAGGACGATCATCAAGATCAGGCCGACTACGAAGACCAGCACCGGCCATCCGGACAAGGAGCCGCCAAGACCCAGCTGCACCGGCACCGGGGGCGCGTCCGTGCGGCGTACGACGCCAGCGTCGACAAGTCCGATGAGAGCGATGAACAGACCGATTCCCACACTGATCGCGACCTTGAGCTGGGCAGGCACTGCCTGGAAGATCGCCTTCCGGAAACCGGTCAGCACAAGGACCAAGATGACCAGACCCTCGAGCACGACCAGTCCCATCGCGTCCGCCCAGGTCATCTGGGAGGCGACTCCGAAGGCGACGAAGGCGTTGAGACCGAGCCCGGTCGCCAAGGCGAGGGGGTAGTTGGCGACGACGCCCATCAAGATCGTCAACACCCCGGCGACCAGGGCGGTGACGGCGGCGATCTGGGCGGTGTCCGCCTCCGGGCCACCGGTGATCGAGCTGCCGTTCACGTCAAGTGCCTGCCCGAGGATGATCGGGTTGAGTACGACGATGTAGGCCATCGTGAAGAACGTGACAAGGCCGCCGCGGATCTCCCTGCTGACGGTCGAACCGCGCTCGGTGATCCGGAAGTACTTGTCCATGCCCGATGCAGGCGGAGCCTGACGCTTCGCCCCTTGAGCTCCCTTGTTCGCCGGTCGTCTGCCCTTGTTCCCTGCGCCCTTGGCGTCGCTCACTGCCTTCTCCCTTTGCTTCCACCGGGTATGACAGCCGCCAGCGTAGAGGCAAGCGCCCGGCCACGGCGAGACTTCGGGCGTAGGCTACGTGTCGTGGCGAAGGGGACAGGGCGGAGCGGCCGCCGCGACCGCCGCGCAGACGTCGCTGGTCGCGCCCCGCGCGGGCGCCCTCACCCGGTGGACCGGATGCGCGAGATCAACGCCATGCACGATCCCGACCCGTTCGGTGGTCGACCGCCCATCGAGTCGATCGAGATCAGGCAGCGCACCTATGTCACCGCGCAGGTCCAGCCGCTCGACGTCACCGGGACTCGGACGATCGCCGTGGGAGCACTCCTGTGGCTCGTGGCCGCCGTCGCACTGCTGCCGTTCTACTCCACCCTCGACGACAACGGCCGTGGTTGGTGGGTGTGGACCTGCGTTGCGGGCGTCGGGCTCGGGCTGATCGGGGTGGAGTACTGCCGCCGGCGCCGACGCCATCTGTCCGAGCGCCCGCCACGAGAGGTCGAGACGAGCCCGTTGGGCGCTGCCGGCCTCTGACAGGGCAGGCTGAGCCTCGGGCGACCCAAGCAGACAGGCAGGTCCTCGGCCCCGACGATGGCGCCCTCGGGCCTTCGCTGCGCTCTTTGACGGCCCTTCGGGTCACCACCGACGAGACCTTCGTCCTCGCCGCACCTGAAGCCCGACAGCGCCAACGACACGTTGCACCAGGGAGGGCGGGGGTGGCGGACTCGCAGCGCCGTCAAAGAGCGGAGCGAAGGCGCAAGAGCCGTCGGCCCCTCCCGACCCGGCTGTGGCGTCCTGGGCCCCAACGGTGTCGCCGCCGACTGCCACTGGCCCGGGCCGCCGACGCCCTCGGCCTGCTGGGTGACACCGGATCGAAACAGGTCCGACGCGCCAGGGCACTGGGCATCCTCGGCAACCCGCAGCAGCCGGCACCCACCGACTCACGTCAGGCGAGGCCGCCTAGCGGCGTACCTCGGTCTTGCATTCGCTTCGAGGCACTCGGTCAGACCTCGACCACACGCGCGGTTCGCGCGTCCATCTCTGTCGCGATGTCGTCGAGCACGGCCGCCGGGATCGCGCTGTCGACCGTCAAAGCGACCAGCGCCAGGCCGCCACGGTGGTCGCGGGCGACCTGCATCCCGCCGATGTTGATCACGGCGTCTCCGAGGATGCGGCCGATGGCGCCGACCATGCCCGGCCGGTCCTGATAGGTGAAGAACGCCAGGTGCCCCGTCGGCTCCAGGTCGACGTCATACCCGTTGACCTCGACGAGCCTCTCGCGGTGCTGGATGCCGATGAGCGTGCCGGACGCCGAGATCTGGCTGCCATCGGCGAGCGTCCCCCGCAACGTGACGAGGTTGCGATGGTCCGGGCTCTCGGGATCCGTGACGAGTCGCACCGCGAGCCCCCGCTCGGCAGCCAGCAACGGCGCGTTGACGTAGGAGACCGTCTCCTCGACGACATCGATGAACACACCCTTCAGGGCGGCCAGCTCGAGGACCCGGACGTCGTACTCGGTGATCTCTCCACGCACCTCGACATCGAGCTGCTGGGCGACCCCTCCGGCCAATGCCGTGAAGATCCGGCCGAGCTTCTCTGCGAGCGGTATGCCGGGACGGACGTCCTCGGCTATCACCCCGCCTTGGACGTTGACAGCATCCGGGACGAGCTCACCGCTCAGCGCGAGCCGCACCGAGCGCGCGACCGCGATACCCGCCTTCTCCTGTGCCTCATCCGTCGACGCGCCGAGATGCGGGGTCGCCACGACGTTGTCGAGCTCGAACAGAGGCGAGTCGGTGCACGGCTCGCTCGCGAAGACGTCGATGCCGGCGCCGGCGATGCGGCCTTCCTTGATGGCCACGTAGAGAGCGTCCTCGTCGACGATGCCTCCGCGCGCGGCGTTGACGAGGATCGTCGTGTGCTTGCACCGGGCAAGCTGATCCGCGCCGATCAGCCCGGCGGTCTCAGGCGTCTTCGGTAGGTGGACCGAGATGAAGTCGGCATTGCTCGTGAGCTCGTCCAGGGAGACGAGACGCACACCGAGCTGGGCGGCACGACCGGCTTGCACGTAAGGGTCGTAGGCGAGGACCTTCATGCCGAACGCGCTCAGCCGTTGGGCGACAAGGACGCCGATCTTGCCGAGGCCGACGATTCCGACGGTCTTGTCGTAGAGCTCGATCCCGGTGTACTTGCTGCGCTTCCACTCGCCGCCCTTGAGCGCGGCGCTGGCGGGCGCGATGTGACGTGCGGCGGCGAGCAGCAACCCCACCGCGAGCTCGGCCGCGCTGATGATGTTGGAGGTTGGCGCGTTGACGACCATGACACCGGAGACGGTCGCCTGCTTGACGTCGACGTTGTCGAGCCCCACTCCGGCGCGGGCGATCACCTTGAGCCGCTTGGCGGCTGCGAGCACCACACTGTCGACCTTGGTGGCGCTGCGCACCAACAGTGCGTCCACGTCTGCGACAGCCGCGAGGAGCTCGGCCCGATCTGCGCCGTCGCAGTGCCGGAACTCGAAGTCGGGGCCGAGGGCCTCGACCGTGGCCGGGCTCAGCTCCTCCGCGATCAGGACGACAGGCTTGGTCACGACGGGTTCCTCTTGGGTCTCGGGGCTTTACGGTTCGACTCCTTGGTCGAACGGAGCACCACACCGTGCCCATGCATGCACCACTCTAGACGAGGCTCGCTGCCGGCCGCGGACCCCTGGCGCCGATGCCGAGCCCCTCCCCTCCGGTGGGCGTCAGCGGGCGGAGGTGCCCTCGGTGTAGTCGTCATCGTGGGACTCGACCCACGCCATCAGCTGGCGAAGCTCGCGTCCGGTCTGCTCGATCGCGTGCGACTCACCATGCTTGCGGAACTCCCTGAACTTCGGCGCTCCCGCGTCTTGGTCTGCGATGAAGTCCGCCGCCCATGAGCCGTCCTGGATGGCCGACAGCACGTTCCTCATCCGGGCCTTGACCGACTCGTCGATGATGTAGGGACCCGACGTGTAGTCGCCGTACTCCGCGGTGTCGGAGACCGACCAGCGCTGCTTGGCGATGCCGCCCTCGTACATCAGGTCGACGATCAGCTTGAGCTCGTGCAGGCACTCGAAGTACGCGATCTCGGGCTGGTAACCGGCCTCGACGAGCGTCTCGAAGCCAGCCTGGACGAGCCGCGACACACCGCCGCACAGCACCGCCTGCTCACCGAAGAGGTCGGTCTCGGTCTCCTCGGTGAACGTCGTCTTGATCGCCCCGGCGCGGGTGCCGCCGATGCCCTTGGCGTAGGAGAGGGCAAGCTCCCACGCCTTGCCTGACGCGTCCTGCTCGACCGCGACGAGGACGGGGACTCCCCTCCCCTCGCTGAACTCGCGGCGCACCAGGTGGCCGGGGCCCTTGGGAGCGACCATCACGACGTCGACGCCGGCGGGTGGCTGGATGTAGCCGAAGCGGATGTTGAAGCCGTGGCCGAAGAGCAGCGCGTCGCCGTCGACGAGGTTCGGCTCGATCGCCTCGGCATACAGTCCGCGCTGAACGGGGTCCGGCGCGAGGACAACGACGAGATCGGACTCCTCGCAGGCTTCGTACGGCGTTACGACGCGCAGACCCTCCGCCTCCGCCTTGCCACGGCTCGTCGAGCCCTCGAGCAGTCCGACGCGGACGTCGACCCCCGAGTCGCGCAGCGACAAGGCGTGCGCGTGCCCTTGGCTGCCGTAGCCGAGGACGGCGACGTTGCGGCTCTGGACCACGCTGAGGTCGGCCCGGTCGTCGTAGAGCAATTCAGCCATGATGCGTCGTTCTCCTGGTGTGGTGGCGGTCGGGGTCTGGTGGTGTCACGCGGGCGGACGAACCGGGACGGGCGGCACCGGTTTGAGACTGCGGTCGGTGATCGATCGCCCTCCGCGGTTGATCGCCACCAGTCCCGACTGGACGAGCTCGCGGATGCCGAACGGCTCGAGGACCCTGAGCATCGCCTCGAGCTTGTCCCGGTTGCCCGTCACCTCGATGGTCACCGCGTCGGTTGCCACGTCGACCACCTTGGCACGGAAGAGCGCGACCGTCTCGAGGACCTGTCCGCGGGTCTGGCTGTCGGCGCGGATCTTGACGAGAGCGAGCTCTCGCTCGACCGTCCCCGGCGCTTCGAGCTCGACGATCTTGAGGACCTCGACGAGCTTGTTGAGCTGCTTGGTCACCTGCTCGAGCGGCTGGTCGTCGAGGTTGACGACGATCGTCATCCTGGACACCTCGCCATCCTGGGTCGGGCCGACCGCAAGGGACTCGATGTTGAAGCCCCGGCGGGAGAAGAGTGAGGCGATCCGTGCCAGCACGCCGGGCTTGTTCTCCACCAGGACCGACAAGATGTGAGTAGTCACGCGGCCGCCCTCACAGCTCGTCCTCGTCGAACGTCGGCTTGAGGTCGCGCGCGATCTGGATGGCGTCGTTGCTGGTCCCTGCCGCGACCATCGGCCACACCATCGCGTCAGGGTTGACGACGAAGTCGATGACGACGGGAGCGTCGTTGACCTCCATCGCCTTGCGGATCGTGGCGTCGACGTCCTCCGCCGTGTCACACCTGAGCCCGACGCAACCCAGCGCCTCCGCCAGCTTCACGAAGTCGGGCACGCGTGCTGAGTGCAGATCGGTGTGGGAGTAGCGACCGTCGTAGAACAAGGTCTGCCACTGGCGCACCATGCCGAGGCTCGAGTTGTTGATGATCGCCACCTTGATGGGGATTGCGTTGAGGGCGCAGGTGGCAAGCTCCTGGTTGGTCATCTGGAAGCAGCCGTCGCCGTCGATCGCCCAGACGGGGCTGTGCGGCAGCCCGACCTTGGCTCCCATGGCCGCGGGCACGGCGAAGCCCATCGTCCCGAGCCCGCCGGAGTTGATCCAGGAGCCGGGTCGCTCGTACTTGACGTAGTGCGCGGCCCACATCTGGTGCTGTCCCACACCGGCCACGTAGGTGGTGTCTCCGCCGGTGAGCTCTCCGATGCGCTCGATGACGTACTGCGGCGACAAGGCGCCGTCTGGAGTGTCGTAGCCGAGCGGATACCGCTCACGCCAGGTCTGGCAGGTGGCTAACCACGGCGCCGCGTCGCCCCGGTTGCCGGCTTCGTACTCGTCGTGGACGGCGACGACGAGCTCAGCGATGACCTCCTTGCAGTCCCCCACGATGGGGACGTCGGCATGGCGGTTCTTGGAGATCTCGGCCGGGTCGATGTCGGCGTGGATCACCTTGGCGTCCGGCGCGAACGTGTCGAGCTTGCCGGTGACGCGGTCGTCGAACCGCGCGCCGAGGCAGATGAGCAGGTCGCTGCGCTGGAGTGCCCCAACAGCGGCGACGGTGCCGTGCATGCCCGGCATCCCCAGATGCAAGGGATGGCTGTCAGGGAACGCGCCTCGTGCCATCAGCGTGGTGACGACGGGGATCAGCGTCTGCTCGGCGAGCGTCTTGAGCTCTTCGCTGGCGCCGGCCCGGATCACCCCACCTCCGACATACAGCACGGGGCGTTTCGACTCAGCGATGAGCCGTGCCGCCTCTCGCACCTGACGGCTGTGCGGTTTCGTGACCGGGCGGTACCCGGCGAGGGAGATGAACTTCGGCCACTCGAAGGTCGTCGTCGCCTGGAGCGCGTCCTTCGCGATGTCGACAAGGACGGGGCCGGGCCTGCCGGTCGAGGCAATGTGGAAGGCCTCGGCGATCGCTCTCGGGATCTCGGCAGGGTCAGTGACGAGGTAGCTGTGCTTGGTGATGGGCATCGTGATGCCCCGGATGTCGGCCTCCTGGAACGCATCCGAGCCGATGTTGGCGCTTGCTACCTGACCGGTGATGGCAACGAGAGGGACCGAGTCCATGTGGGCGTCCGCGAGCGGAGTCACGAGGTTCGTCGCCCCGGGCCCGCTCGTCGCGATGCACACACCGACCCGTCCGGTCGCTGCGGCGTACCCTTGAGCGGCGTGGCCGGCGCCTTGCTCATGCCGGACCAGGATGTGGCGGATCTTCGTCGAGTCCATCAGCGGGTCGTACGCAGGCAGTATCGCCCCGCCGGGGATACCGAAGACGGTGTCGACTCCGACACTCTCCAGCGAGCGGATCAGGCTCTGGGCGCCTGTCATCTGCTCGGTCATGGTCAGCCATGCCCTCCTGTGCTGTCGATGACTGTCGTCGGCCATAAAAAAACCCCTCGGCCCGGGGCAATCGAGGGGGACGCGCGTGGTGTCTGGGGTCTGGTGACCCTCAACCTGGCGCGTCGAGAGTTACGACGAGGATGCTCTGCACATCCCTACGGTCGCGGATGCCCCGGGGGCTCGTCAAGCAGGGCGCGGACTCTGTCTCAAGGTCCGGACAGTCGCTCCACAATGCGAATGGTCGGTGAGGTTGTGGCGGCGCCGTTCGACTACCTTCGAGAGCCCCATGGCAGACGGCTCCGCACGCGCAGGAGAGCGCGGGCGGAGCCGTCGGCGTGCTGCCTTGTCGGCGTGGGGTCAGAAACGACCGTAAGAACGCGGGACGTCCCAGATCCCGGCGTAACGGACCTGCTGTCCGGTGCCCGGTGACTCCCAGACCATGCTGTTGCCGGCGTAGATCGCCACATGCGAGACGCTCCCGTAGGGCCGGAAGAAGATCAGGTCCCCCGGACGCAGCTGTGAGCGGGATATCGGAGTGGCTGCCGCGGCTTGGGCGCTCGAGGTGCGCGGGATCTGCTTACCCGCCCGGCCGAACACGTAGCTGGTGAACCCCGAGCAGTCGAAGCCTTCGGCGGGGCTGTCGCCACCGTAGACGTAGGAGATGCCCTGCAGCCGACGGGCCCCGGCGAGCGCCCGCTGACGGAACGACCCGTCGCTCGGGGCACTGAACGATCTTGCCACGGCGGGGCCGGAGTCTCGGCCGCCGTTGCCACCGTCGCCGCCGTTCCCGCCGCGGTTGCCGCCGTTGCGGCCGTTGCGGCCATTGAGGTTGAGGCTCTGGCCGACGTAGATCTGGTCGGGGTCGGCGACCACGTCGCGGTTGAGGCGGTAGAGCGCCTGCCACGTGGTGTCATTGCGCTCGGCGATCTTGCTCAGGGTGTCGCCGGGTCGGACCGTGTAGTCGGCGAGCGCCGGGCTGGTGAACATGGGCGTCATCATCAGACCGGCAGCGAGGGCGCCGACCGCGAGGGCGCGCGGACGCGCCCGCTGGGCCTCAACGCGATGCCGGCCGCCGCGGCCACCCTGGCTAGCGGCGTCGGGCCTGGAGCCGCGGTGGCGCCCGGCCCTGCTGGGGTCTGGGAAAGGTGATGTGGGCATCATTCCTCCTGACGCCTGCGGAGTTAGCTGTCGGGTTCGGGCTTGGAGGTCGCCCGGCCGCGCTGTTGGCGGCTTCACCCCGGTGGCGCCGGTGTCGGTGCCACGTTGGTTCCTCCGTACCCGCCGTGTGACGTGTGAGGGCATCCAGACACGGCGGGTCTCGGCGACGTCCAGAATGCGACCCGCATGACTGCGGGTCGCCCATCAGCCTAAGAGGACGGAGCCGATTGTCAAACGCGTGCAGGCCGGACGGTGGAGAACGAGGACCCGGGGGGACCCGCGCAGGTCGGAATGGTGGAAAACCAGTGCGGATCGCTCAGCCGCAGACCGCTCCGACTGCGGCCGACTGCACGAGCTTCCGGTACTTGGCAAGAACACCCGTCGTGAAGCGGGACGGCAGTGGCTCCCAGCCCTCCCGACGGTTCTCCATCTCAGCCTCGTCGACGAGCACGTCGAGCGTCCGGTTGCCGACGTCGAGCCTGATCCGGTCGCCGTCGCGGACGAACGCGATCGGCCCGCCGTCAACGGCCTCTGGGGCAACGTGGCCGACACAGAGCCCGGTGGTGCCGCCGGAGAACCGACCGTCGGTCAGCAGCAGCACGTCCTTGCCGAGGCCCGCGCCCTTGATGGCACTGGTGATGGCAAGCATCTCGCGCATACCAGGGCCGCCCTTTGGGCCCTCGTAGCGGATGACGACGGCGTCTCCGGCGACGATGCGGCCCTCGGCGAGGGCGTCAAGGGCAGCACGCTCGCCGTCGAACACCCGGGCCGACCCCTCGAACACGTCGTCGTCGAAGCCGGCCGATTTCACGACGGCGCCCTGCGGCGCGAGCGAGCCGCTCAGGATCGTCAGACCACCGGTCGCGTGGATGGGGTTGGCGAGTGCACGGATGACAGCACCGTCGACGTCTGGCGGGTCGATGTGCTCGAGGTTCTCGGCCAGCGTCTTGCCGGTCACGGTCAGGCAGTCGCCATGGAGCAGGCCTGCGGTGAGCAGCGCCCTCATCACGACGGGGATGCCGCCGACCCGGTCGAAGTCGCTCATCACGTAACGGCCGAAGGGCTTCAGGTCGCCGAGGTGCGGCACCCGGTCGCCGATCCGGTTGAAGTCGTCCAACGTGAGATCGACGTCTGCCTCGCGGGCGATGGCCAGCAGGTGGAGCACCGCGTTGGTGGAGCCCCCGAGTGCCATCACGACCGCGATGGCGTTCTCGAACGCCTCCATGGTGAGGATCTGTCGCGCAGTGATCCCCTGCCGGAGCATCGCGACCACCGCCTCGCCGGACTTGTGGGCGAAGCCGTCGCGACGCCGGTCGACGGCGGGTGGGGACGCCGAGCCGGGCAGCGACATCCCGAGAGCCTCGGCGACCGAGGCCATCGTGTTCGCCGTGTACATGCCGCCGCAGGCCCCTTCCCCTGGGCAGACGGCGCGCTCGACCCGGTCGACGTGGGCACGGTCGAGGAGGCCAGCGAGGCAGGCTCCAACGGCCTCGAAGGCGTCGATGATCGTGACGTCGGTGTCCCCCACCCGGCCGGGCAGGGTCGTGCCGGCATACAGGAAGACCGACGCGAGGTCGAGCCTCGCCGCCGCCATCAGCATGCCGGGGAGGCTTTTGTCGCAGCCAGCCAGCAGCACCGACCCATCGAGTCGGTCCGCCATCATCACCGTCTCGACGGAGTCGGCGATGACCTCGCGAGACACCAGCGAGAAGTGCATCCCGTCATGGCCCATCGAGATGCCGTCGGACACCGAGATCGTGCCGAACTCGAGGGGGTAGCCACCGGCGGCGTGAACACCATGCTTCACGGCCTCCGCCAACCGGTCCAGCGACAGATTGCACGGGGTGATCTCGTTCCAGGACGAGGCGACGCCGATCTGCGGCTTGGCGAAGTCGTCATCGCCCATGCCCACGGCGCGCAGCATGCCCCGAGCCGCGGTCGCCTCGAGTCCGTCCGTGACGACACGACTGCGGGGCTTGATGTCGACCATGACCGAAGCCTACGACGCTTGCGCAGAGTCGCGGTGCGTTGGATCTGCCCGCCGGCGCGGTCGTATGCCGACGGCTGATCAGGTGATGACTGCGGCGCGCAGGCACATCACGTCGGGGAGATGACCGGCCAGCTGCGTCCAGCTCTCGCCTGCGTCATTGCTGGCGAAGACACTGCCGTCTCGTGAGCCGAGGTAGACACCGGTGGGCTCACCGGTGTCGGCAACCATCGCGTCGCGCATGACGCAGGCGTAGAAGCCCTCCTCCGGGAGGCCCTTCGACAGCTCCGCCCACGTCGCCCCTGCATCTGTCGACCGCCAGACCCGGGGTCTGCCACCGGGAGGTATGCGCTCACCGTCAGCGACCACGGGGAAGACATAGACCGTGTCGACGTCGTGCGGATCGACCACGATCGGAAAGCCGAAGTCGCTGGGGAGACCGGCTGCGATCGAGGTCCATGACTCACCGCCGTCGTCGGTGCGGTAGACGCCGTGATGGTTCTGCAGGTACATCCGCTCGGGATGGCCGGGATGGCGCGCCACCTTGTGGACGCACTGCCCGAACTCCGGCCAGGGGTCGGGGAGGAAGTACGCCTTGACCCCGGCATTCGCAGGGTTCCAGGACTCGCCGCTGTCCTGCGTCTGATAGACGCCTCCGGTCGACATCGCCACGGTCATGCGTGCGGGATCTGCCGGGTCCGGCAGGATCGTGTGGATCGCCTGGCCGCCGAAGCCTCCTCCCCACTGCTCGCGGTGCGGATGGTCCCAGAGCGCGCGCACCATCTCGAACGTCTCGCCGCGGTCAGCACTCCTGAACAGCGCCGATGGCTGCGTGCCGGCGTAGACGACCCCGGGCTCGCTGTCCGGCGCCGGAGTGAGCTGCCAGACCTGCTCGAGCGCCGACCCGGTGTCCTCGGGGAACCGGATCGCTCCGTTGGGCGTCTCCTGCCACGACCCCCCGAGATCGTCGGAGCGGAACACCTGTGGACCGAAGTGGCTGCTCATCGCCCCGACCAGCAGCCGGGTCGAGCCACCTCTGGTGTCGATCGCGCAGGAGAAGACCTCGTTCATCAAGAACTCCGGGCCGGTCATCTCCCATGAGGTGCGAGCCTGGTCTGACCTGGCGACCCACAGGCCTTTGCGGGTCCCGATCAGCAGCAATGTCTCAGACATCCCGTGCGCCTCCCCGAGTATGGACGGGCCAGCGATCGGCCACTCTGGACGAGCTTCGACTCGAGGCCCAGAAGCCGACACTGTCGGCAGCCAGAACCGGGCGCCCAGCCCGCACCCAGACTACTCACATCGTTGCGATGTGGTCGGACCACGGACGACGTGGAGCAACGGCTCCCCCGCACCGATGCGTTGGAGCTGGCGACTGACGAGAGCGTGCGAGCGTGGCCACATCGCCGACGACGCACCACCCACGTGCGGGGTGAGCAGGAGACCCGGCGCTTCCCAGAGCCGGTGCCCCTCAGGTAGCGGCTCGGGGTCGGTGACGTCGAGGGCGGCTCGGAGTCGACCCGACTCGAGCTCGGAGAGGAGGTCGTCTGTCGAGACGATCGGACCTCGAGCGACGTTCACCACCAGAGCACCATCGGGTAGCTGTGACAGGAACCACGAGTCGACGAGGCCGGCTGTCTCCTCAGAGAGCGGCACGATCAGGACAACGATCTCCGCCTCGGGCAACAGTCGCGGTAGGTCTCCGATGGCACGAACCCCGCTCCGCCCCGAACGGCCGACCATGGTGATCTGACACTCGAACCCCTCGAGCCGGCGGCTGATCGCGTTCCCGATGTTCCCGGCGCCGATCACCAGCACGCGCCGATCAGCGAGCGAGGACGACATCCGCTGGTCCCAGGCGCGCCGGTCCTGCGCGCGGACCAGGTCCGCCAGCCGTCGTTGCGCAGCGATCATCAGGCCGACAGCGAGCTCGGAGGTGGCAGCGTCGTGCACTCCCGCTGCGTTGCACAAGGTCACATGGTCGGGGAGGTAGGGCAGCACGTGCTCGTACCCCGCCGTCAGCGTCTGGACGGCACGCAACGCGGGCATGTCGGGAAGTACCTCCACCACCCGGCGGGCGAAGCGGTACGAAGGCACGTAGAACTCGCACTCAGCCGCAGACTCGGGCCAGCTCTCGGTCGCATCGACGTACTCGACGTCGATTCCCTCCGGCACGTCGACAAGCTCCACCGGGTCGAACGGCACGAACGCGAGCACGGGTCGATCCTATGGACGCACCGTCTCCTCGTTCTTGGTTACGTGACGTTCGCACACCTGACACAGCACCGAAGCACCAGCCCTCGAGCGTCGTCTGCGCACGGGCTGTGTTGGTCGTTCTGGCACGATGACCGCATGATGTCCGGTCGAGCACATGCCTTCGGTGCCGTGTCGGCTCTCCTGTTGGTGACCGCCTGCGGAGGTACGGAGCGTCAAAGCGACGGGGACAGGCCAGACGACCCGGGGACAGTCACGGGGACCTTTGACCCCACCACGATCGCCTCACCTGGCGACGGGTCGAACTCCGTGCGGGTCGAGGACACCGTCGCCACAGACCTCGAGGCGCCGTGGGGACTCGCGTTCCTCCCCGACGGGTCTGCTCTGGTGACGGAGCGGGATCGGGCCACCATCTCGCTCGTGGACGGCGGCAGCACCCGCGAGGTCGGCAGGATCGTCGAGACCTCCCCCACCTCGGAGGGTGGCCTGCTCGGCTTGGCGGTGTCGCCCGAGTTCGAGACCGACGCCACGATCTTCGTCTACGTCACCACGACCGACGACAACCGCGTGCTGTCCATGACGTACGACGGCTCGACCCTCGGTGCACCGACCCCCATCCTCACCGGAATACCTAACGGCGAGATCCACGACGGGGGGCGGCTCGCCTTCGGCCCTGACGGATGTCTCTACGTCTCCACCGGCGAGACGGGGGACGGCGATCTCGCCCAGGACGACGACTCGCTCGGCGGCAAGATCTTGCGCATCACGATGACGGGCGAGCCGGCCCCGGGGAACCCTGACGAGAGCTCTCCGATCTGGACGAAGGGCCACCGCAACGTGCAGGGCCTCGCCTTCGACGACGCCGACCGGTTATGGGCGAGCGAGTTCGGGTCGGACGTCTGGGACGAGCTGAACCGGATCGAGCCAGGCAACAACTACGGCTGGCCCGCCGCCGAGGGTGACTCGAACCTCGAGGGTTTCGTCGACCCGCTGGTGCAGTGGAGCCCCGACCAGGCCTCACCGTCGAGCGTTGCGTTCGCGGACGGATCACTGTGGGTGGCGAGTCTGCGCGGTGAGCGTCTGTGGCAGGTGCCGGTGAGGTCGGACGGCACACTGGGCCAGCCCGAGCCTCACTTCGTCGGTGCTTATGGCCGACTTCGCACCGTTGTCGCCGCGCCCGACGGCACTCTTTGGCTCACCACCAGCAACCGCGACGGCCGAGGGACCCCCGGTCCGGAGGACGACCGGATCCTCGAGGTCGTCATCGACTGAGCCCTCTCACAGATTCGTCCGACCAGAAGCGCGCCACCCA
>Ga0136622_10000688_pt1 | contig 13889 bp, 16 predicted proteins | sample AntDrymUQ4482106_2_FD_104803 | JGI IMG/M metagenome (GOLD analysis project Ga0136622, IMG submission 104803) | Polar desert sand microbial communities from Dry Valleys, Antarctica - metaG UQ448 (21.06) | ecosystem: Environmental > Terrestrial > Soil > Desert | place: Antarctica: Dry Valley...
CGGTGCCGGGGATGGCCTGCTCCCACAACCCGGTCGTCCACTGGGTGCCGGGCCGCAACGTGGCGGGGTGAGCAAGAGATCGTCTCAGTCGAGGTAGTCGCGCAGCACCTGGGAGCGGCTGGGGTGCCGAAGCTTGGACATGGTCTTGGACTCGATCTGGCGGATCCGCTCACGCGTCACGCCGTACACCTGACCGATCTCGTCCAGGGTGCGCGGCTGGCCGTCGGTGAGCCCGAAGCGCAGCCGTACGACGCCGGCCTCCCGCTCCGACAGCGTCTGCAGCACGCTCGTCAGCTGATCCTGCAGCAGCGTGAAGCTGACGGCGTCGACGGCGACGACGGCCTCGGAGTCCTCGATGAAGTCACCGAGCTGGCTGTCGCCTTCGTCGCCGATGGTCTGGTCGAGGCTGATCGGCTCCCGGGCGTACTGCTGAATCTCCAGCACCTTGTCCGGGGTGATGTCCATTTCCTTGGCGAGCTCCTCCGGCGTGGGCTCGCGGCCGAGGTCCTGCAGCAGCTCGCGTTGGATCCGGCCGAGCTTGTTGATCACCTCGACCATGTGCACCGGGATCCGAATGGTCCTGGCCTGGTCGGCCATGGCGCGGGTGATCGCCTGCCGGATCCACCAGGTGGCGTACGTCGAGAACTTGTACCCCTTGGTGTAGTCGAACTTCTCCACAGCCCGGATGAGCCCGAGGTTGCCTTCCTGGATCAGGTCCAGGAACGCCATCCCGCGGCCGGTGTAGCGCTTGGCCAGCGACACGACGAGTCGGAGGTTCGCCTCCAGCAGGTGGTTCTTCGCCCGCTCTCCGTCACGGACGATCCAGCTGAGGTCCCGGCGCAGCTGCGGGGAAACCTGCTCGCCCTTCTTGCCCGCAGCCTTGGCCTGCTCGGTTTGCCGGACCCGCTCGGCGGCGTACAGGCCGGCCTCGATCCGCTTGGCGAGGTCGACCTCCTCCTCGGCGTTGAGCAGCGCGACCTTGCCGATCTGCTTGAGATAGGCCCGGACCGAGTCGGCCGAGGCGGTCATTTCGGCGTCTTTGCGAGCCTGCCGGAGCGCCTCGGACTCCTCTTCTTCGTCCCACTCGAACTCCCCGCCGCCGGTCTTGGTGGCCGCGGCGTCCTTGCCGTTGTCGGGGGTCTCCTCGACGCTGTCGTCCTCGGTGGTCGACAACTCCACCGGCTCGTCGATGGTGAGTCCACCGACCTCCGCGACGCCGGGCTCGCCGACCAACACGGCCAGATCGGCGGCATCCTCGACGTCGACGAGCTCAGCTTCGTCGACCTCCACGACGTCCAATTCGACGACATCGACATCGAGGGGTATCGACTCTCCGGTGGAGGTGTGCATCTTGAGAACGTCGACCTCCACGTCGACTACCGCCAGCGCGGCCTCCCCCTTCGCCGCACCGGACTTCCTGGCACGGCTAGGCGCTGCGGTCCGCGATGCCGTCGCTGCGCCGTTGCTGGTCGAGGTCCCGCTCTTGCCGGCCGCGGTGACATCACCCGGCGGCTTGGCGGCGGGGGACTTCGCTGTCGGTTGTTTGACAGCCGGCGACTTCGCGGTGGCTTTGCCAGGTGCGGTCTTGGCAGCGGCGGTCTTGGCCTGATGCGCCGATGACCCGTCCTCCTTGGGCCCGACAGCGGTTTTGGACTTCGGCGTGGCGGTGGCATCGGTCGCCAGCCGCGCAGCGGCCTTGGAGCCCTTGTCCGGGGTTGCCCTCGGAGCGCGGACAGCGGTCTCGGCTCGTGCGCTCACCGCCGCGCGGGAGGAAGTCGCCGCCAGGACGGCGGGGCGGTTGGCCGCGAGCGAAGTCTGCGTGTTGACCTTCACAGGTTCTCCCGAGTTGCTGGCGCGTCGCGTGACTGTCCCGGCGGGCTGCTGCGCTGCCGAAGTAGAGGGTGCTCCGAGTGGGTCGGCGAACTCCGGTGACACACAGGTCCTTCCACGAGTAGCGACGCTCTCCGCGGCACGCCAATGGCACGACGGTCACGTGCGCGGGGAAGGCGCATCGCCGGGTTGGCGGCCGATTTGTGAGCCTCCTCCGGAGGGGACCAGAGGGACTGCGTGCCATTGTAACTTCGCCGCGGGCCTTCGCGCGTATCCACGTTCACTTGTCGCAGTCAGTAACCGCGGTTCTCCGCGGCGGCGAGGGCGGCGCCGACGATTCCAGCGGCATTCTGCAGTTGGGCAGGCACGATCGGCGTGCGGTGTCGGATCAGCGGCAGCCACTTGGCTGCCCGTTTGCTCACCCCGCCGCCCACGACGATCAGGTCCGGCCAGAGGAAGCGTTCCACCCGCTCGAGGTACTGCTCCACCCGCGCGGCCCACTGCGCCCAGGTCAAGCCCTCTCGCTCCCTGACCGCCGCCGCGGCCAGGTCCTCCCCGTCGGTACCGCCGACATCGATATGGCCGAGTTCGGTGTTCGGAACCAGTCGGTTGTCGACGAACAGCGCACTACCGATGCCGGTACCGAAGGTGAGCAGCAGAACGACGCCGGCCACATCCCGGGCCGCGCCGTACCGCACCTCGGCCAGCCCGGCCGCGTCGGCGTCGTTGAGCACTTCGACCGGGTTGGGGATCTGTTGTCCGAGGGCACGCCGCGCGTCGGCGCCGATCCAGGACGGGTCGATGTTTGCCGACGTCCGGGCGATCCCGCCGGTGATCACCGCGGGCAGGGTCAGTCCGACCTCGCCGGTCCAGTCGAAGTGCGCGACCAGGCGGCCAACGACTTTCGCGACCGCATCCGGGGTGGCCGGTCGTGGCGTGTCGATCCGGAGCCGGTCACCGGCGAGTACGCCGACGTCGAGGTCGACCACAGCGCCCTTGATCCCGCTGCCGCCGATGTCGACGCCGAGGCCGAGCTTCTTGGCCGCCATGTCGCCGACCTTAACGCGGCTGCCACCGTTCCGACCCGTCGCTCGTGGTCCCATGAGCCGGTGCCGCCCGACCTCGAGCAGCTACTCGACATCGCCACGAGCCTGGCGCTCGGCGCCGGCCAGCTGGTCACCTCCGGCCGGACCCACGCAGCCGATCAGGTGACGGTGAAGTCGACGCCGACCGACGTCGTGACCGCCATGGACCACGCCAGCGAACGATTTCTGGTCGCCGAACTGGCGCGGCGGCGGCCCGACGACGGCGTGCTGGGTGAGGAGGGCACCAGCCGCGAAGGCAGCACCGGCGTGCGCTGGATCGTCGACCCCATCGACGGAACGGTCAACTATCTGTACGGCATCCCGTGGTACGCCGTGTCGGTAGCCGCCGAGGTCGATGGTGTCGTCGCCGTGGGCGTAGTGCACAACCCGGCGAACGGCGAGCTGTTCTCCGCCGTACGCGGGGGTGGCGCCTGGCTGGGCGCCGAGCGGCTGCGCTGCTCGGACGAGGACCGCCTCGGCCAGGCTCTGGTGTCCACCGGCTTTGGCTACGACGCGGACCGTCGACGCGAGCAGGCGGGCGTGGCGGCGGCGCTGCTGCCCCGCGTCCGCGACCTGCGCCGGATGGGCTCGGCCGCGCTGGATCTGTGCCAGGTGGCCGCTGGCCGGCTGGACGCCCACTACGAGTGGGGGCTGTCGCCATGGGACTACGCCGCTGGCGCTCTGATCGCGGCTGAGGCAGGGGCGCGGGTCGGAGGGCTGCGTGGCGCCGCGGCCGGCTATCACAGCGTCGTGGCGGCCGGGCCGCGGATCTTCCCGACGTTGCTGTCCGCACTGGAGGAACTCATCCCCGCCTGACGCGCTGCTCTCGCGCAACGTCCGTAGCCTTGAGCGCCATACCGGCCAGCTCTACGGACGCGACGATCGAGCGGCATGCTGGACCTGGGCGGGCGGCGTCAGTCCAGAGCCACGAGGGCGTGCACCGGCAGTCGGGAGCGGGAGTGGTCGACGGCGCCGTCCGCAGTGACCGTGAGCCGGACCCGGTCGTCGTCAGGGTGGTTCGGGTCGTAAACACTCAGGACGACACCGTCGGCCGGCAGCCCCGGGTCCCGGCGGCGGATCTCCAGCCGATAGGCCAGTACGACGTGGTGCTTGCTCAACGCCGCGGGGTTCCACGAGGTCGCTCTGACCAGCCCGAGCAGGGCGGGTCGCCCACGCTGCAGCGTTCGACGTACGGCGGGAACGGCCGAACCGAGCGTGCTGCGGCGGCGGGCCGCCGCAGCAGCAGGCAGTTGCAGCTGCAGGTAGCGCAGCGGTCCCTGCGGGAGATCCAAGCTGTCCAACTGCGCTTTCCAGAGCGCGGTGGTCAATGGCCCGTCGGGGGGAGCCTGCCGATCCGGGGGAAGCGCGGTTCCACGCTCCCAGGCCCTAGCGGCCATGACGCACATCCCTCCGCACAGCCCGCCGTACATCCGTGCCAGGGTGATCCCGGCCAGGCCGGTCGGCGCCCCGCCAGGCCAGTCGTTGGCGAAGTGCCAGCCGTGTTCGGTGGGACGGAATCCGATCTGGACGGTCTCGGCCATGGACGCCCCCTCAGCAGCCGGAGGCGCTGGTTACGGCCGCGGATTGCGCTGATGACAGGGCCGCGGGCACCTGTTCCGGCGGCACCATCCCAGCGAACCCTGGGCCGAGAACGATGTCCACCACCGCGTTCGAGCGGGTGTCGGGCACCGACAACAGGCCAGGGAAGTTGGCGGCGACGAACATGGCCTGGCTGCGTCCCAGATCCCCGAAGCGGACCTCGCCGACGCCTTGGACGTCGCGGTCGGTCGGGTCGTTGGCCACCTCGGTGACTTGCATCCCGCGACCAAGCAGCTCGGTGCGGACCTGGGCGGCCAGCCCTTCGACGTCCGAGGCGTTGTAAACCCGGATCTGAACGGTTGCCGGGTCGACCGAGAAGGGTGCCGCGGTGACGGGGATGCACGGGTCCGGTGCGGCGGCCCGCCTTTCCTCGTCGCGTTGCAGCACCTTCCACCACACTCCGACAGCGAACAGCGCGAGCACGAGCAGGAAGATCAACGCTGGGATCGGCCGCCGCAGGTTGCGCCGCGCCGGCGCCGTGCCCACGGTCACCCCCGCCTCCGCCTCATATTGGCAGGATAGCTAGTCCGGAGTGCGACCCTGGGTGCGCAGCTGCGGCGAGTCAGTCGAGATCACCGCGGGCCAGCGCCGACCGGCCCAGTTCCACCAGCGGGTCGACCAACTCGGCGACCGCGGCGTCCCCCTTGCCCGCCATGGCGCCCGCCCGCACTCGGGCCACGATTCCGGTGACCACGACGGCGAGCTTGAAGAACCCGAAGGCGAGGTACCAGGGCAGCGCGGTGACGTCGCGACCGCTGCGATCGGCGTAGCGAGCGGCCACCTCGCGCCGGGACGGGAAGCCCGGCTGGCCGGTCACTGACGGGGTCACCGTCGGCCGCGGCGCGTCGTCGTCGTGCTGCTGCCAGTAGACGAGCAGCAGACCGAGGTCGGCCAGCGGGTCGCCGAGAGTGGACATCTCCCAGTCCAGGACCGCCAGGATCCGGCCGGGCCGGTCGGGGTCGAGCAGGCAGTTGTCCAGCCGGTAGTCGCCGTGCACGATCGGGCCGGTCGGGCTGACCGGCACCGAGCCAGCCAACTCCTCGGCGAGCCGGTCCAACCCCGGTCGTTCGCGGTCCCGGCTGGCCTCCCATTGCCTTGCCCAACGGCTTACCTGCCGCTGCATGAAGCCGTCGGGGCGCCCGAAGCCGGTCAACCCGACGGCGTCGGGATCGACCGCGTGCAGATCGGCCAGTACGTCGATCAGCCCCCAAGCCAGCTGCCGCCGCTCGGCTGCGGACTCGGCGAAACCAGGTGGCATGGTCCGGCTCGCGATCAGCCCCTCCACCTTTTCCATGACGTAGAACGGAGCACCGAGGACGCCCGGGTCAGTGCACAGGTGCCGGGTCCGGGGCACCGGGACGGCGGTGCCCGCCAGGGCGGTGATCACCCGGTGCTCGCGGGCCATGTCGTGCGCGGTCGGCAGAACCGAGCCGGTCGGCGGGCGGCGTAGCACCACATCGCCGGCCGGCGAGCTGACGACGTACGTGAGGTTCGACATGCCGCCGGCGATGAGTTCGACCGTGCACGGTTGCCAAGCCGGCTCGTCGAGCACCTGAGCCAGATACGGCCCCACGATGGCGGGATCGGCCGCACCCGCGCCGACCGGAGCTCCGTCGACGGGCGGATCTGGCAACGGGTAGTCATCCCTCGTGGCGGTCGGCACGGCCGGGAGAGTACCGTCACGCGGCCCATGTGGTGAGTGCGTTGTTCCCGGTTCCGCCGGTCCGCGGAAGTTTCGCAGATTGGGCACAGAACGAAGGGGTAATGCGTTAGCCGGTGCGCCCCACGAAGCAAAAGGAGTACGTGCAGCATGGCTACCGACTACGACGCCCCCCGGCGGACCGAAGCCGACGACCTCGGCGAGGACTCGCTGGAGGAGCTCAAGGCGCGCCGTTCCGAGGCGCAGTCGTCCTCGGTCGATGTCGACGACGCCGATCTGACCGAAGGATTCGAGTTGCCCGGTGCGGATCTGTCCGACCAGGAGCTCACGGTCAAGGTCCTCCCGAAACAGGACGACGAGTTCACCTGCTCGCGGTGCTTCCTGGTTCACCACCGCAGCCGACTAGCTGAGCAGGGCCGGGGGACGTTGGTCTGCCGCGACTGTGCGGCCTGAGCACTCCCTGCTGGAGCCGGACAGACCGGTAGCGTGTGCCGCTGTGCCGCCACCGACGTCTCAGCATGCCTCCAGCGGTGCGGCGCCGGACCGGGAGCGGCCCGAGGTGCTGATCCGGCGGCTGGATCCGGACCTGCCGCTGCCGGCGTACGCGCTTCCCGGTGACGCCGGCGCGGACATCGTGACGGCGGTGGACGTCGAACTCGCGCCGGGGGAGCGGGCGACGGTCCCGACCGGGATCGCGCTGGCCGTCCCCGAGGGGTACGCCGCGTTTGTGCACCCACGGTCGGGGTTGGCCGCCCGCCATGGGGTGACCCTGGTCAACGCGCCGGGGACGATCGATTCCGGCTACCGCGGCGAGGTCATGGTGATTCTGGTCAACACCGATCTGCGGGAGCGCGTCCGGCTGTTTCGCGGCGACCGGATCGCCCAGTTGGTGATCCAGCGCGTCGACCGGGCCACCTTCCGGGAGGTTCCGTCGCTGCCGGGGTCCGAGCGGGGCAGCGGCGGGCACGGCTCGACCGGCGGCTTCTTGTCCGCCGCGTCCGAGGGAGTGCGCTGATGCCGTTCGGACGCCGCCGGCGGCTGGATCGCAGCGTGCGCGAGAAGGGGGTGGCGCCGGAGCCCGAGGCTCGCGAGCGCGAACAGGCGGCGACGACCGGCCCGTACGACGCCCACGATGCCCCCGACGACACGGTGGCGCGGATCGACCTCGGCGCGCTGCGGATCCCGCCGGTCGCCGGCGGAGACCTGCGCCTGGACGTGAACAAGGCGGGCAAGATCAACTCAGCCACCCTGCGCCTGCAGGGCTCGGCGATGCAGGTGGGCGCTTTCGCCGCTCCCCGGCAAGGTGGCCTCTGGTCCGACGTACGGGCGGAGATTCTGGCCACCCTGGCCCAGCAGGGCGGGACCGGCGAGGAAACCAAGGGAGATTTCGGCACCGAGATCGCCGCCCGGCTGGCCCTGAAGCAGGGTCCGCAGCCGGCCCGCTTCATCGGCGTCGACGGCCCGCGGTGGTTCCTGCGCGCACTGATCACAGGCCCCGCCGCAACTGACCACGGTGCGGCCGAGGCGTTCGAGCGGGTATTCCGGCAGATCATCGTGGTCCGTGGCAACGAGCCGATGCCGGTCCGAGAGCAGATCCCGCTGCGGCTGCCGGCCGACCCGCGCGAGTCCCAGCCGGCCGACCCGACTCCACAGGATGACACCGCCATCTAGTCCCACACCGGGCGCCGATCAGGCTGGCGGGCCGCCGACCTGCATGGCGTCACGTACGTCGCCGACCAGTGTCTCGATCACGTCTTCGAGCATCACCACGCCGACGGTGTCCCCGTTGCCGTCGTGGACAGCGGCCACGTGCGCTCCGCCGGCCTGCATCCGCTGCAGGACGTCGACGATCTGCTCGTCCACCGCCACGCTGGCCAGCGCTCGCACGCGGTTCGCCGGCACGGGACGGTCGGCCGCGGGACCGGTGAGGTCGAGGACGTCCTTGACGTGCAGGTAGCCGGTCATCCTGCCGAGCAGCACCTCGGTGCCCTCGACGGTCACGAAGCGGGAGTACCCGGTCCGGGCGCAGACCTGTTCCACCTCCGCCGGAGTTGCCTGTGCGCTGACGGTGACCAGGTCCGCGCTGGGCAGGAGCACGTCGGCGGCGGTGTGCTCTTCGAACGCCAGGGCGCCGCTCAGCAACCGCTCGGACTCGGGATTGAGCAGCCCCTCGCGTCGAGCCTCGTCGACCATCCCGGCGATCTCGTCGCGGGTGAACGCCGAAGCCACCTCGTCACGAAGTCGTATGCCGAACAGCCGCAGCATGCCCTGCGCCAGTCCGCTGAGTGCGCTGATGACCGGGCGGAGCGCGCGGACCACCATGAGCAGCCCCGGCGCCAGCGCCAGCGCCGAGCGCTCCGGTCCGGTCAGCGCGATGTTCTTGGGCACCATCTCCCCGAGTACGACGTGCAGGTATACGACGACGGCGAGGGCGACGGTGAAGGCGATGCCGTGGAGCAGGGCGCCGGTGACGCCGACGAGTTCGAGCGGGGCCTCGATCAGGTGCGCGACGGCGGGCTCGCCCACGGCGCCTAGCCCCAACGAGCAGATCGTGATGCCCAGCTGCGATCCGGCGAGCATCGTGGAGACGTCCTCCATCGCCCGCAACGTGGTCTGGGCGCGCCGGGACCCGCGCTCGGCCAGCGGTTCGATTCCGCTGCGTCGGGCGGTGATGACGGCGAAGGACGCTCCGACGAAAAAGGCGTTGCCGGCCAGCAGCAGCACGGCGAGCAGCAGCGCCAGCCAGTTGCTCACGGAGTTCCCGCCTCGTCGGTGCCGTCGCTGGGTGCCACCAGCAGCCGTTCGAGCCGTCTCCTGACTACCCGCTCGACGACCAGCCGGACGTTGCCGACGTGCACCACGTCACCGCGCCGCGGCAGCCGCCCGAGCCGCTCCAGGACCAGTCCGGCGATCGTCTCGTAGTCACCCTCGGGAACGGCCAGCCCGGTGGCGCGGGTGACCTCGTCCGGGCGGAGCAGTCCGCTCAGCGACCAGCCGTTGCCGCTGCGGCGGGTCTGCCGGAGCACTGGCGGGTCGTGCTCGTCAGGGACCTCACCCACCAGCTCCTCGACGAGATCCTCCAACGTCACCAGCCCGTCGGTTCCGCCGTACTCGTCCACGACGACGGCCATCTGCGGTCCGGCTGCGCGCAGCTGGTCCAGCAGCGGTTCCAGATTCAGCGACGATGGGACCGACGGCAGGTCCGTCGCGATCGCGGACACCGGTGTACGGCGGCGTTGCTCGGCAGGTACGGCGACTGCCCGCTTGACGTGCACGACCCCGAGCACGTCGTCGGTGGTCTCGCCGACGACGGGGAATCGGGAGTGGCCGGTGCGCAGCGCCAGCTCGATCACGGCGGTCGCGGGGTCGTCCGCGCGGACGGCGTGCATGCGGACGCGGGGAGTCATGACGTCCTCGGCGAGCCGTCCGCGCAGCCGAAGCGCGCGTTCGAGCAGCTGGCCGGTGTGGGCCGACAGCGTCCCGAGTTCGGCGGAGCGCCGGGCCAGGGACTGCAGTTCCTCGGGCGTTCGCACTGAGCGCAACTCCTCCTGCGGCTCGATACCGCCCAGCCGCAACAGCCGGTTCGCCGTTCCGTTGAGCGCGCGCACGAGCGGGCCGGTGGCGGTGGCGAAGGCGCGTTGGGGAGCGGCGATGATGCGGGCGACCTGGAGCGGGTGGGCGATCGCGAGGTTCTGCGGCACCAGTTCCCCGAGCACCATCTGGACGATGGTCGCGACCAGCAGGGCGATGGTGACGGCAATCACGTTCACTGCCGCGTCCGGGAGTCCGGTCGCGGACAGCGGGCCGTAGAGGAGACGGGCAATCGACGGCTCGGCGATGAACCCGACCACGAGCGCGGTCAGGGTGATGCCGACCTGCGCCGCGGACAGTTGGGTGGACAGCGTGCGAACCGCCTTGGCGACGGCTGCGGCTCGGTGGTCTCCGGCGTCGGCGGCGCGCTCCACCTCCCGCCGGTCGACCGAGACGAGACTGAACTCTGCGGCGACGAACAGCGCCGTTCCGGCAGTGAGGACGAACGTGGCGAGGACCAGCAGCCATTCAGTCAGGGCCGGACTCCGTCCGGGAGCTCACGCTGGGGGACTGAGCGGACTGGGCGGAGGCCGGCGGGGTCTGGCCGGGGTCCGGGTCGGAGCGGTCGCGGACATGTCTGCACAGCCTAACCTTGGCCGGGTTCGGGCGTGCTGGAATGAGGTGGTGATGAGCCGACGGGGGGTTCTTCGGGCCGGCCTGGTCGCGATGCTGGCCGCGGCGTGCGGCCGCCGCGACGAGAGCCGCCTTCGCGCCGTCGACCCGACCCGGTACGCCTACGGACCCGATCCGAGTCAGTTCGGGGAGCTCTACCTACCCCGCAGCGGCGGCCCGTTCCCGGTGATCGTGGTCATTCACGGTGGGTTCTGGCGCTCGGCCTACGACCTGTCGCTGGGTACGCCGTTGGCCGAGGACCTGGCCGGCCGCGGCTACGCCGCCTGGAACCTGGAGTACCGCCGGCTCGGCAACGGCGGCGGCTGGCCCACGACCTTGCAGGACGTCGCCGACGGCATCGACCTGCTCGCCGTACTGGCGGCCGACGGCTCGCCGCTGGACGTTTCCCGCGTCGCCACGCTCGGTCACTCCGCAGGGGGGCACCTGGCGGTCTGGGCGGCCGCCCGCCCGGGTCTTCCCGCCGGCGCCCCCGGAGCGGACCCTGCTGTGCGGCCGTCCGGAGCGCTGGCGCAGGCCGGCGTACTCGACCTGCACCGTGCTGCCGACGAGGAGCTTGGCGGCGGCGCGACACAGGAATTGCTGGGCGGTGGACCCGACGAGGTCCCGGACCGGTACGCCGTCGCCAGCCCGGTCGAGCGGGTGCCGCTCGGCGTACCGGTGGTGTGCGTGCACGGTCGCGGTGACACGAACGTGCCCCTGTCGCAGAGCGAAAGGTACGCGCGGGCCGCGACCGCAGCGGGGGACAGCGTCGAGGTGGTCGAGGTAGAGGGGGACCACTTCGTGGTCATCGACGTGAACAGCGGGGCGTGGACCACGATTGTCGCCAAACTGCCCGGCCTCCTGTGATCATGCCGGCTCCGGCGTGGAGCTGGCGCAATGTGACCTACCCTGGGAAGCGATGACATCGTGCGGGCGTTCGTCCGCGGGTGAGGAGTGCTCGGACGTGACGCAGGTCAAGGGCAGCTGGATTCAGCGGGCCCTGCATCGGATCACCGCATCCGACGCCGAACTGGACGCCGAGCAACTGCAGTCGGACTCCGACCGGGCCGGCGCCGAGGCAGTCTCGGCCTGCTGCCGGGGTGAGCAGGTCCACCTCGCCGGACGGTTGACGTCGGTGGTCCACACGCCGCGGGAGACCACGCCCACTCTCGAGGCCGAGCTGTTCGACGGGTCGGGAACGGTGCTGCTCGTGTGGCTGGGCCGGCGCCGGATCGCCGGCATCGAGCCGGGCCGTTGCCTCGTCGCCAAGGGCCGGCTGGCAGTGCGCGACAACCGGCTCGTGATCTACAACCCCTGGTACGAACTTCAAGCGCAGCCTGCATGAGCGAGTCAGCGGAACCCGTCGAGCGGGCCAGGGCCGACATTCGACGGCAGCTGTTCATCGACTCCTTTGGCGGCGTACGAGGTCTGATCGACAGCGCCTTGCCGGTGATCGTCTTCGTGGTCGCCAACACCATCGGCGGGCTCGACGTCGCTGTCTGGTCGGCCATCGCCGTCGGCGTGGGCATCGTCGTGCTCAGGCTGGTCCGAAAGGAAAGCCTGCAGCAGGCGTTCAGCGGCTTCCTCGGCGTTGCCGTCGCCGCGTTCATCGCCAAGCAGACGGGGGAGGCCAAGGGCTATTTCCTGCTCGGCATCTGGGGCAGCCTGGTTTACTCGGTGCTGTTCGCGCTGTCCGCACTGATCCGCCGGCCGATCATCGGTGTGGTCTGGGAGTGGGTGTCCCCGAGCCCGCGGCCGTGGCGCACCCGGCCGCCGCTGATGCGGGTCTACACCGCCACAACCCTGCTGTGGGCCGCCCTGTCCCTGAGCCGGTTCCTCGTCCAGAACAGCCTGTACGACGCGGATCAGACCGGCTGGCTCGCGGCGGCCCGGCTGGCGATGGGCTACCCCCTGACCATCGCCCTCCTGGCGGTCACCGTGCTGTGGGTACGCCGGGTCCGCCATCGTGACGAGGATGCGGCTGAGGCTGCTGCTCCGGCCGCCGGAACGCCCGCCGCCGGCGGCCAGCAGCCGGCGTAGCAGGTCGGGGCCTAGGTGGGCCGGTCAGGTCTCATGAGGCGGCGGAGCTCGTCCTCCACCTCCTGAGTGGCGACGAACAGCAGCTCGTCACCGATCTCGAGCGGATCGTCGGGAGTCGGCACGATCACCCGGTCCCCGCGCAGGATCGTCACCAGGGCCACATCGTGCGGCAGGTCCACGTCGCGCACCGGCCGCCCAGCCCACGGCGTGTTCTCGCCCAGGGTGATCTCCACCAGGTTCGACTTTCCCTGCCGGAAGGTCATCAGCCGAATCAGGTCGTCAACGGTGACCGCCTCCTCGACGAGGGCGGCCAACACCCGCGGACTGGACACGGCGACGTCGACCCCCCAGGAGTCGTTGAAAAGCCACTCGTTGCGAGGGTCGTTGACGCGGGCGACGACGCGGTTCACCCCGAACTCGGTCTTGGCCAGCAGCGACACCACCAGGTTGACCTTGTCGTCGCCGGTGGCGGCGACCACCACGTCACAGGTCTCCAGCGCCGCCTCTTCCAGCGAGGCGAGTTCACAGGCGTCGGCCTGCACCCACTCGGCCTCCGGCAGGGTGTCCTCGCGGATCGCCCGGCTCTCCCGGTCGATCAGCAGCAGCTGGTGGCCGTACTCGATGAGTTCCTGCGCGATCGACGTACCGACCGCCCCGGCGCCGGCGATGGCGACGCGCATCAGGAGGCCTGGCCACGGGACTGGCCAGCGATCCGTGAGCAACGGCCGGCCTGGTCGTCCAGGGACAGCACGTGAACCTGGTCGCCCTGCTGCAGGACGGTATGCGCGTCAGGAAGCACGGTCTCGCCGAAACGCAGGAGGAAGGCCACCCGGGCCTTGGTCGCCTGCTCGAAGGCGGTGATCTCCTGGCCGAACCAACTCTCGTGCACCGCTACGTGCAGGATCACGACCCCGCCGGTCGCGTCCCGCCACTCCTCGGCCGGGCTGTCCTCGAGCAGGCGCCGCAGCAGCTGGTCCGAGGTCCACGGGACGGTGGCCACCGTCGGGATGCCCAGTCGCTCGTACACGGCGGCCCGTTTCGGGTCGTAGATACGGGCCACCACGTGGTCGATGCCGAACGTCTCGCGCGCCACCCGCGCGGAGATGATGTTGGAGTTGTCCCCGCTGCTGACCGCCGCAAAGGCGCGGGCCTTTTCGATGCCCGCCTTGCGCAGGGTGTCCCGATCAAAGCCCATGCCGAGCACCTGCCGGCCGCCGAACTCCGGACCCAGCCGGCGGAAGGCATCCTGGTTGCGGTCGATGACCGCGACGGAGTGGCCCAGCCCCTCCAGGCTGCGCGCGATGCTCGAGCCGACCCGACCGCAGCCCATGATCACGATGTGCACATCGCCGGACGCTACACCGGCCGGGCAGCCGTACGCTGTCCGCCGTGACCGCGCCGACCTCGGTGTTCAAGCGACTGCTCTTGGGCCGGCCCTTTCGCAGCGACCGGCTGACCGAGCAGCTGCTGCC
>Ga0136622_10000689_pt1 | contig 13881 bp, 15 predicted proteins | sample AntDrymUQ4482106_2_FD_104803 | JGI IMG/M metagenome (GOLD analysis project Ga0136622, IMG submission 104803) | Polar desert sand microbial communities from Dry Valleys, Antarctica - metaG UQ448 (21.06) | ecosystem: Environmental > Terrestrial > Soil > Desert | place: Antarctica: Dry Valley...
GGGGTCGAGATGCGCCTGGCGGACGACGACGAGCTGCTGGTGCGAGGCGATGTCGTGATGCCGGCCTACCGCAACCGGCCTGAGCTGACTGCCGAGACGATCGACGCGGACGGCTGGCTGCACACGGGCGACATCGCCCAGATCGACGACGCAGGCTACGTCCGGATCGTCGACCGCAAGAAGGAGATCATCATCAACGCGGCCGGCAAGAACATGTCGCCCGCGAACATCGAATCGGCGCTCAAGGGCACCGGGCCGCTGATCGGGCAGGTGGTCGCGATCGGCGACGCACGGCCTTTCAACACGGCCCTGATCGTGCTCGACCCCGACTTCGCTCCCGCGTTCGCAGCGCAGAATGGGCTCGACGGCCGCACGCTCGAGCAGCTGGCCGGAGAGGAGGCGGTTCGCGCCGCCGTGCAGGCGGAGGTCGACCGTGGCAACGAGCAGCTCGCACGCGTCGAGCAGATCAAGAAGTTCACGATCCTGCCGGGTGATTGGCTGCCCGGCGGGGATGAGGTGACGCCGACGATGAAGCTCAAGCGCAAGCCGATCGGCGAGAAGTACGCCGCCGCGATCGAGCGAATGTATAGCTCCGTGGGTCATCCGGACCGCGTTTGAGATGCAAGTCGGCATCCATGCCGTCGTAACAAGGCGGCTTCTAGACTGCAGGCCAGATGGCTTCGCAGCGACACGTCAACGTCGGCGGCGTCCAGGTCGGCGGTGGCGCGCCGGTCGTCGTGCAGACGATGACCAAGACCGAGACGGCGAACCTGACCGCGACGATGGACCAGATCCGGCGCGTGGCCGAGGCCGGCGCGGACCTCGTGCGCGTCGCCGTGCCGCGCGACAAGGACGTCGAGGCGCTCAAGACGATCGTGCGCGACTCGCCGATCCCCGTGATCGCCGACATCCACTTCAACCACACGCTCGCGCTGAAGGCGATCGACGCGGGCGCGCACTGCGTGCGCCTGAACCCGGGCAACATCGGCGGGCCCGACAAGGTCGCCGAGGTGGCCGCGCGCGCGACCGCCAAGGGCGTGCCGATGCGCATCGGCGTGAACTCCGGCTCGCTGCCCAAGCACCTGCACGCGCTCGAGCGCGAGAACTCTGTCGAGGCGCTCGTGACGGCCGGGGTGGAGTTCGTCGAGTTGATGGAGCGGCTGCGCTTCACCGACTTCAAGGTCTCGATCAAGTCGACCAACGTGCCGAACACGATCGCGGCCAACCGCCTGCTCTCCCAGCGGATCCCGTATCCGCTGCATCTGGGCATCACCGAGGCGGGCACGAAGTGGACGGGCTCGCTCAAGAGTGCCGTCGGGCTCGGCACGCTGCTGGCCGACGACATCGGCGACACGATCCGCATCTCGCTCTCCACCTTCCACGCGGAGGAGGAGGTCAAGGTCGCCTGGGAGATCCTCAAGGCGCTCAAGCTGCGCGAGCGCGGCCCGGTGCTGATCGCCTGCCCGACGTGCGGCCGGCTGCAGTTCGACATGGACACGGTCGTGGCCGACATCGAGAAGCGCCTGGAGGCTTACGCCGAGCCGATCGAGGTCGCGGTGCTCGGCTGTGCCGTGAACGGCATCGGCGAGGCATCGCACGCGGACTTCGGCATCACGGGCGCCAAGAACGAGGGCCTGATCTTCTCGCGTGGCAAGGCGCTGAAGAAGGTGCCGCAGGATCAGCTCGTGGACGAGCTGTTCAAGGAGATCGACAAGTACACGGCGACCAAGCGGATCGACGTCGATGCGGCAGCGCAGGCAGCGGGCGCCGAGTGGCTGCAGCGGATCGAGGAGGAGAACGCCGGCGAGCTGACGCCCGAGCGCCTCGCGAAGCTCGAGGCCGAGAGCGCCCGCGCGGACGCCGACAGCATCGACGCGGCGCTGGCCGCGGGAAGCAAGTCCGTCGACCCGGCCCCGCTCGACGAGGACGCCTCGCCGACCGACGGGCGCCGCTTCACCCGCGCGGGGTGACGCCGCTCACCCCGAGGATGGTGGCGCGGCGGCTGCACGGTGGGTAACGTCGCGCGAATGATCAGTCGCAGAACCAGCATCGCGGGCGTCGTGCTCGCCGGGATCACCAGCGCCGCCGTCGCCGGCGCCGCGACCGCGCCGGGCAGCGCGCGCGAGCACGCCGCCGCCGAGCGCATCACGGGCGCGGGTGTCGGGCAGGTCAAGCTCGGCAGGACCCACTCGCAGCTGCGGGCGCAGGGGCTCGTGGGAACGCTCGGGCCCGGCTGCGAGCTCGGCGGCCCGGATACGCGTGCGGCGAGGCTCAAGGCGCCGCTCCAAGGCTCCGTCAACTACTCGCTGACGTCGCCCCGCAAGGTCCGGGAGATAACGATCCGCGGCGGGGCGAAGGCGCGCGGGGTCGGCATCGGCGCGACTATTGCGCAGATCAAGGCGAAGTTCCCCAAGGCCAAGGTGTCCCACGCCACCGATGACGTCTTCCGCGTGACGCTCGTCAAGATCCCGCAGGACGGGGGCGGCCGGTTCCACTTCGCCGTGGACGTGGACACCGGAAAGACGGTCGTCATCGGGGTCCCGCGGATCGCCTTCTGCGAGTAGGCCGCGTCGCTCGCGCTCGCGGCGTCGAGCCGCGACGTCAACGGCTCGCTTTGAGGGGGAAGGATTCGGGGAGCGGCGCGCCCTCGGGACCGCGCGGGAGTGCGGCGCACGCGACGTCAACGCCGGGAGGACTCCCCGATCCGCGATGCGACCGGCGTTGACAGCGCATTACGCCGTCAACGCCGGGAGGGCTCGCCTATCCGCGGTGCGACCGGCGTTGACGTCGTCGCGCGGACCGCCGCGGCCGCCTCGTAACCTCCACTTCGAAGCCGCCGTTCACGGCGCCGGCGCGCGGCTCAGCCGGTTGCTGCGCTGTAGCGCTCCGCGACCTTGCTCCAGTCCACGACGTTCCACCATGCGTCGATGTAGTCGGGCCGCTTGTTCTGGTATTTGAGGTAGTACGCGTGCTCCCAGACGTCGACGCCCAGCAGCGGCGTCCTGGAGTCGGCGAGCGGCGTGTCCTGGTTCGGGGTGCCGACGACCGCGAGGCTGTTGCCGTCGTGGACGAGCCAGGCCCAGCCGGACCCGAACTGGCCCACTCCGGTCTCCTTGACCTTGGCCTTGAAGTCGGCGAACGAGCCGAAGGCGGAGTCGATCGCCTGGCCCAGTGCGCCCTCGGGCTGACCCCCGCCGTCGGGGCTCATCGACTCCCAGAAGAGGCTGTGGTTGTAATGCCCGCCGCCGTTGTTGCGCACGGCGCCGCGCTTGTCCTCGGGCACCTGGCTCAGATCGGAGAGGATCTCCTCGATCGGCTTGTCCTCCAGCGGCGTGCCCGCGAGCGCCGCGTTCGCCTTGTCGACGTAGGCCTGGTGGTGCTTGTCGTGGTGGAACTCCATCGTCGCCTTGTCGATGTGTGGCTCGAGCGCGTCGTAGGCGTAAGGGAGTGCTGGGACTTCGTAGGCCATGCCGGGTCTCCTCGAATCGGGTGTCTGGAGTCTTATCACTAGGCTCTGCGCCCGCATGACGCGACTCTCAGGCTATCTCCTCCCGACCGAGAAGCAGGCGCCCGCCGACGCCGAGGCGCTCTCGCACAAGCTGCTCGTGCGTGCGGGGATGGTCAAGCAGGTCGGCAGCGGGCTGTGGACCTGGCTGCCCGCCGGCTGGCGCGTGCACCAGAAGATCTCGCAGATCATCCGCGAGGAGATGGACGCGATCGGCGGCCAGGAGCTGCTGATGCCCGTGCTCCAGCCCGCCGACCTGTGGCAGCGCAGCGGGCGCTATCCGATCGCGGAGCTGTTCAAGCTGCAGGACCGTCGCGGAGCGGACATGGTCCTCGCGATGACCAACGAGGAGTGCATCACCGCCCACGTCGCGCAGTTCGTGCGCTCCTATCGTGACCTGCCCCAGATCCTCTACCACTTCCAGATCAAGGAGCGCGACGAGCCGCGCCCGCGCGCAGGCGTGCTGCGCACGCGCGAGTTCATCATGAAGGACGCGTACACGTTCGACCGCGACCGCGAAGGGCTCGACGAGGGCTACGAGAAGCACGTCGGCGCGTACGGGCGGATCTTCGATCGGCTCGGCTTGGAGTGGTACAGCGTCGAGTCCGACGTCGGCATGATGGGCGGCTTCGGCGCGCACGAGTACATGGCGCCCTGCGCGGCCGGCGAGAACGACGTCGCGCTCGCGCCCGGCTATGCGGCGAACCTCGAGGTCGCGAGCGCGGACGCCCGGCACGTCGAGCTGCCCGCGGCGCTGCCCGAGCCGGTGCTGGAGCCGACGCCGGGACTGATCACGGTCGCCGCGGTCGCAGGGGTGCTCGGAGTGTCGGCCGGAGCGCTGTTGAAGGCCTACCCGGTGATCGTCGCGGACGAGCTGCGGCTCGTGATGCTGCGCGGCGATCACCGCGTCAACGACGTCAAGCTTCAGAACGCGCTCGGCGCCGAGTTCCGGCCCGCGCGGACGGACGAGTTCGAGCACCGCATCGGGCCCGCGGGCTTCATCGGGCCCGTCGGCGCCGCCGTGCCAATCCTGCTGGACCGCGGCGTCGCGCCGGGCGGCTACGTGACCGGCGCCAACCAGCCCGACGCGCACCTGCGCGGCGTCGAGCCGGGCCGCGACTTCGCGTTCGAGCACGTCGACATCCGCACCGTCGAGGCCGGCGACACGGTCGGCGGGAATCCGATCCGGATCGAGCCCGCGATCGAGGTGGGCAACATCTTCAAGCTCGGCACGCGCTTCACCGAGCCGCTCGGCGCCACGTACCTCGACGAGGCCGGCTCCGAGAGGCTGATCTGGATGGGCTCCTACGGCCTCGGGCCCGCGCGCATAGCGGCCGCCGCCGTCGAGCAGCTCGCCGACGAGCATGGGATCGCCTGGCCGCGCTCGATCGCTCCATTCGACGTCGAGCTGGTCGTGCTCGGCAAGGACGGGACGGACGAGCGCGCGCTGGCCGAGCGGCTCTACGCGGAGCTGGCCGACGTCGGCCTCGACGTGCTCTATGACGACCGCGACGCCGGGCCTGGCACGAAGTTCGCCGACGCCGAGCTGCTCGGCGCGCCGCTGCGGCTGACGGTGGGGCGGCGCACGCTCGAGGCCGGGGAGATCGAGGCGCAGGTTCGGCGCGGGCGCGAGGATCGCAGCTTGACGCTCGAAGGCGCCGCGCGCGCGGCGGCGGACCTGTGGCGCGGCCTCCCGTAGAGCGGGTACGGCTGACCTTTCGGCGGCTCTTCGGCCTGGACCGCTCGGGCCCGCCGCCACCCGAGACGCTGCCCGGCGCACCGTGGCGCCCGTGGACGATCCCGAACGCGATCGGCTTCGTTCGCCTGGCGCTGGTGCCGGTCTTCCTCGCGCTCGCGCTGTCGTCGGACTCCGGAACCGACGCACTCCCGGCGATGCTCTTCGCGGTGATCAGCTGGACGGACTATCTCGACGGCATCTCCGCTCGCGTCACGGGCCAGTACTCACGCCTGGGGACGCTGCTGGACCCGCTGGTGGACCGCCTGCTCGTGCTCTCCGGGGTGATCGTCTGCTGGCACTTCGAGCTGCTGCCGCGCTGGGGCCTGGCGCTGCTGGCGCTGCGCGAGCTGTTCGTGATCGGGCTGGTGCGCTTCGGACAGAGCCGGGGGGTCGAGCTGCGGGTGAACTGGCTCGGCCGCTGGGGGGTATGGCCCGTGATGAGCGCGCTCTTCTTCGCGATGGCCGGCGTGGGGTGGCTCGCCCATGCATCGCTCTACCTGGGCCTCGTCCTGGCGTTCGCGTCTGCTGCGCAGTACGTCCGTGACGGACGGCGACAGCACCGCGCCCGGGACAAGAAAAACCCTCATCCTGAACTTTAGGATCGCTATGCTTGCGGTCTGTACCCAGAGGAGGATCGCACTTCATGATGGACACCTTCCCGGACCTCGGCTCGCTCTCGGACCAGGAGCTCAAGGACCTGATCGGGCAGCTCACGGAAGAGGAGCAGGAGGTGTCCTACCGGCGGCGCATCCTGCACGGCAAGATCGACATCCTCCGCGCGGAGCTGGTCAACCGGCTGCGCAAGAAGCACGAGGGCGGCGAGGACGTGATCTCGGGTGCTGATGTGCAGCGCCTCACGGACATCCTCGCCGGCCGGGCGTCGGGCAGCGACGAGAGCTAGCGCCTCGTGGCGCGGCACTGCCCCGAGTGCGGGTTCGTGGTCGGCGAGGGGTCGAACTACTGCCCCAAGTGCGGCGCCTACCTGAGCGTCGAGCAGGAGCACAAGGACGACGTCACGACCGCGACGTACGTGATCGACGAGGCGACCGGTGAGCTGCGCCCGGTCGACGTCTCCGACGTCGCTGCCGACAGCGGCGCGCTTGTCATCCGCTCCGGCGGCGGGCGCGTCGGGCAGTCCTTCCCGCTCCAGGGCGAGCAGATGACGATCGGGCGCTCACCCGAGGCCGAGGTGTTCCTCGACGACGTCACGGTGTCGCGCGAGCACGCCGTGCTGGTCCGGCGCTCCGATGCGTGGTTCCTGGACGACTCCGGCTCGCTCAACGGCACCTACGTGAATCGGCGCCGGGTGGAGTCGCACAAGCTCGAGGACGCCGACGAGCTGCAGATCGGCAAGTACAAGCTGACCTACATCGCGCGGTGAGCGAGCCGGTGGCCGAGTCAGACGCCGATCCCGCCCGTACCCGCGCGCCCGCCGAGGCGATCGAGGACGCCCGGGTGGAGGTGGCCGGGCCGCCAGTCGGGCCCCCGCCCGGCGCCGGCAAGTCGCTGACGATCGGGGCCGTCTGCAAGGCGCTCTCGCAGGAGTTCCCGGACATCTCGATCTCCAAGATCCGCTACCTCGAGGACCAGAAGCTGCTCATGCCGAGGCGCACGGCGGGCGGCTACCGCCTGTACTCGACCAACGACGTCTCACGCCTGCGCACGATCCTGCGGCTGCAGCGCGACGAGTTCCTGCCGCTGCGCGTGATCCGCCAGGAGCTCGCGGCGGGACGCTCCGAGCCCGAGGTCGCCCAGTCCTCGGCCCAGGACGGCGGCGCGCCCACTGATGCCCGGCCCGGTGCGGCACTGCGGCGGCTGACGTTCTCGATCGCCCAGCGCGGGGCGCTGTACTCGCTCGAGGACGTCGTCGAGGACACGGGGGCAGACCCGCGCCTGATCGCGGAGCTCGAGGACTACGGGATCATCAAGGGCGACCCACGCGGCGGCACGAAGTACTACGACGAGACCGAGCGCGAGATCGCACGCGCGGTCTCGGAGCTGTCGCGCTACGGCGTCGCCGGACGCAACCTGCGCGTGTTCAAGACCTCGGCGGAGCGCGAGTCGGCGCTGCTGCAGCAGATCCTCGCCCCCGCGCTGCGCTCGCGCAATCCCGAGCGGCGCAAGGAGGCCGTCGGGGCGCTCGAGAACCTCGCCGCCGTCGCGTCGCACCTCAAGCACCTGCTGCTCGTGCGCGACCTGCGCCGGATCGCGCGGTGAGCCCGCCCGCGGACCTGCGCGCGCTGATCCGCGACATCCCCGACTTCCCCAAGCCGGGGATCGTGTTCAAGGACATCACGCCGCTGCTGCTGGACCCGCGCGCGGTCGACGCGGCGGTCACCGGGATCGCGAGCTGGGCAGCCTCGCGGGAGGTCGACATCGTCGTGGCCGCGGAGGCCCGCGGGTTCATCCTCGGCGCTGCGATAGCGCGCGAGCTGCGAACGGGTTTCGTGCCCGCGCGCAAGCCGGGCAAGCTGCCGGCGGAGGTCGTGACCGCGGAGTACATCCTGGAGTACGGGATCGACGCGCTCGAGATGCACTCCGACGCGCTCGCGGACGGCGCGCGGGTGCTGATCCACGACGACCTGCTCGCGACGGGCGGCACTGCGCGCGCGCTCGCGGAGCTCGTGCAGAGCCTCGGCGGGATCGTGGCCGGCTGCGCGTTCCTGGTCGAGCTCGCGTTCCTCGACGGGCGCCGGCGCTTGGCGGGCTACGACGTGCACGCGCTCGTCACCTACGACTCCGACGGGTGAAGGTCACGCGCTCGCGGGAGCTGCGCGCGCCCGTGGCCGAGGTGTGGCGGCTCCTGTGCGACCCGTACGCGATCCCGCGCTGGTGGCCGCTGGCGCGCCGCGTGGAAGCGGTCACCGACGTGGGCTGGACGGTGCTGCTCGGCAAGCCGGGGGGACGCGCGCTGCGTGCCGACCAGCGCCTGGAGCCGTCCGACGACGAGCGCATGCGACGCTGGTCGCTCGTCGTGCCCGGCTCGCCGTTCGAACGGCTGCTGACCGCTTCGGTGGTCGAGGCGCGACTTGCGCCGGCACGAGCCGGGAGTGAGCTGCGCCTCGAGCAGTGCCAGTCACCGCGAGGCTGGGCGCGCTTCGGCGCGTTCATGCTGCGCAGGGCGGCGCGGCGCCAGCTCGACGAGGCGCTCGACGGGATGGCGCGCGCCGTCGAGGCTGCTCCATGAGCCGCGAGCAGAAGTTCTGGGGCTGGGGGGAGCCGGGCGCCGGCCCGGAGTTGTCCGGCCATGTCGCCGGCCTGCTGGGCGACTGGCTCGGCGTCTCGGGCGCGATCGTCTCGAAGCCCGTCGCGCTCGCTGACGTCCGGCTGCGCGCGCCGGTGGTCGCCGGCGCGCTGCGTGCCGCGCTCGAGCGTGCCGTAGGTGCCGAATGGGTCCGCGACGATCGTGAGATTCGCGTGCTGCGGGCGGCCGGAAAGTCGTATCGCGACCTGCTCGCGCTGCGCTCCGGCGCGTGCGAGGACGCGCCCGACGTCGTAGTGGCGCCCAGCGACCACGATCAGGTCGAGGCCGTGCTGGGCGCCTGCGCAGAGGCGGGCGCGGCCGTGGTCGCATTCGGAGGCGGCACGAGCGTGGTCGGCGGGCTCGCACCGGACCGCGGGGGCCGTGAGACGGCCGTGTCGCTCGACCTCGGCCGGCTGGACGGGTTGATCGAGCTCGACCAGCGCTCGCGGCTAGCGCGCGTCCGCGCCGGGACGCGGCTGCCGGAGCTCGATCACGCGCTTGCGGCCCACGGCCTGCGCCTTGGGCACATGCCGCAGAGCTACGAGTGGGCGACGGTCGGGGGCTGCGCGGCGACTCGCTCCGCCGGCCAGGCCTCGACCGGTTTCGGCCGCTTCGAGGAGCTCGTCGCCGGGCTCCGGTGCGCGACGCCGGTCGGCGAGCTGGCGACGCTGGCCGGTCCGGCGAGCGCGGCCGGACCTGACATGCGCGCGCTCGTGCTCGGCTCGGAGGGCACGCTCGGAGCGATCACGGAGCTGGTGCTGCGGGTGCGGCCTGTCGCGACCCACCAGCGCTACGAGGCCTGGCTGCTGCGCTCGTTCGAGGCTGGCTGCGAGGCGCTGCGGGCGCTCGCCCAGGCGGACGTCGCGCCGGATGTCGCGCGGCTCTCCGACGAGCACGACACGCGCGCGACCTTCGCGCTCGCCGGCGAGGCGGCGTTCATCCGGCGGGCGGGCGCTGCCGCGCTGCGGGTGCTGCGCTATCGGCCTGGCTGCCTGCTCGTCACGGGTTGGGAGGGACACGCGGGCGATGTGGCCCGGCGACGCGCGCCGGCCGCGAGGTTGCTGAGATCAGGCGGCGCAATGGCCCTCGGGCGCGGGCCCGGCGAGGGCTGGCATGCGGCGCGCTTCACCGGCCCCCACCTGCGTGACGCGCTGCTCGACCGCGGGGTGCTGGTCGAGACGCTCGAGACGGCAACGAGCTGGAGCGGGCTTGCGCGCGTGCACGGCGCCGTGCGCGACGCCCTGACGCAGGCGCTGCGAGCGACTCCGCCGGTGATCGGCTGTCATGTGTCGCATCTCTACCCCGACGGGGCGTCGCTGTATTTCACGGTGCTCGCGCGTCAGGACCCAGACGACCCGCGCGCGCAGTGGAGCGCGGCCAAACGCGCCGCCGGCGATGCGATCGCCGCGGCGGGCGCGACGATCACCCACCACCACGCGGTCGGCCGCGACCATGTCGCGTGGCTCCAGGCCGAGCATGGCGCGCTCGGAGTCGAGCTCCTGCGCGCCGTCAAGCAGCACTGCGACCCGACCGGGATCATGAGCCCGGGCAAGCTCCTGCCCCCCTAGCCCGCACGTGCCCCTTTGTGCACACCATCGAGGCAACCGCGTGGTGTGCTTCGACGGCGCCCCGCACGGCTGGGACGGCTCGCACCCGTGAGGCGTCAGCCGCGGCTGCGGCCGGTGGGCAGCCGGCCGCTGAGGATCACCGCGCCCGGGCGCCGGGACTCCTCGGTGGTCTCACGCGACACGATCACGCGCGCGTAGGTCGCGTAGAGCTTCGGGAACCGGGCGAGGTCGTTCTCGCCCGGGCCCTGGATTGCGAGCTGCCCGTCGGCGCCGACCGGGTTGGTGAAGCCGAGCCGCCGCGCCCGGTCGCCCGGGCCGGTGAGCCAGACGCCGTAGGCCGAGCCGGCGCCGCTCGGCGGCACGGCGCGCGCCTCGAGCGCGAACAGCAGCTGCCCGTCCTGGAGGAAGACGGTCATCGTGCCCTTCGCGTCGCCGCCGGTCGTCGCGCGCAGCGCGATCGTGTCCGCGACCTGAGCCGTGGCGGTCGGTGCGGGCGAGGCGGTCGCTGCCGGGTCCGGGGTGGCGGCGACCGGCTCATCTGCGGCGTCTTCGCCGCCCCCGCCGAGGACGAGGTATAGCCCAGGCACGCGCCGGCGCCGAGTCGCGCAGCAGGCCGCGGGTCGCATCTGCATCCGCAGGCGCCTGCTGGCCCAGCAGGTAGTCCGCCAGCGGGCCGGTCACCTCGCCCGGCAACCCGTCCTCGCGTGCCAGTGCTGCGAGGCCTGCGCGCGCACGGGCACTCACCGCGTCCGCCGGCATCCCGAGCAGGGCCGCGATCTCCTCGTACGAGCCGCCCTGCTGAAGCACCAGGGCGACGACCGCGCGCTGGTCAGGGGCGAGAGACTCGAGTGCGCTCATCGAGCACCCATTAAAGTGCCCGCGCGTGAACGAGCCCCCGAGCCTTCCCTGGCGCGAGATGCCCGGCTTTGACGGGCTCTACGGGTTGGAGGTGCTGACGATCTCCGACGAGGAGGTCACCGCCCAGGTCGCCGTGCGCGACGAGCTCAAGCAGCCGGCGGGCCTGGTGCACGGCGGCGTGCTGGCCTCGATCGCCGAGTCCGTCGCCTCGCTGGCCACCTGGGTCGCCGTGCGCGACGAGGGGCTCAGCCCGCAGGGGCTCTCCAACCAGACCTCCTTCCTGCGCCCGATCCTCGAGGGCACGATCCACGCGGTCGGGCGGCGTCGCCATCGTGGCCGCACGACCTGGATCTGGGAAGTCGAGATCAGCGACGACCAAGCGCGGCTCTGCGCGCTCGTCCGCATGACGATCGCGGTTCGCGCTGCCTGATTGGCCCTATCGCGACCTGACGGATTGGCACTGCCTCCGGGGCCAATCGGCGCATAGCGTTATGGCATGTCCTCCACCGAGATCACACGGCCCCGGGTCGACGCAGAGCACGCGGCGCGCGGCGCGTACCGCGCGATGAGTCATCTCGACAACGCCACGGGACGGCTCGAGCTCGATCCGCGCCTGCGCGAGCTGATCCGCGTGCGCGCCTCGATGCTCAACGGCTGCGCCTACTGCGTCGACATGCACACCAAGGACGCCCGTGACGCGGGCGAGACCGAGCAGCGGCTCTTCGCCGTGGCAGCCTGGAACGAGGCGCCGTTCTTCTCGCCGGCCGAGCGCGCGGCGCTCGCTCTCACCGATTCGCTCACGATGCTCGCCGGCAACCCGCTCGAGGATGCCGTCGTGGCGGAGGCGGAGGAGCAGCTCGGGGTCGACGGGCTGGCTGCCGCGACGTGGATCATCATCACGGTCAACGCGTGGAACCGCGTCGCGATCGCCTCGCACAGCGAGGCGGGACACTACGAGCCCGGCGGATGAGCGCCGCGGCGCTGCGCGCGCTGCATGTCGCAGGCGATCCGCTGATCCTCCCCAACGCGTGGGACGCCGGCACTGCCCGGCTCGTCGAACTGGCCGGCTTTGGCGCCGTCGCCACCACCAGCAGCGGCGTGGCCGAGGCGCTCGGGTACGAGGACGGCGAGCGGACCCCGGTCGAGGAGATGCTCGCGGCCGTCGCGCGCATCGCGCGCGCGGTCGAGCTGCCGGTCACGGCCGATGTCGAGGCCGGCTACGGGCTCGACGGCGCCGAGCTCGCACAGCGCGTGGTGACGGCCGGCGCGGTCGGCTTGAACCTGGAGGATTCGGATCACGCCAACCATCCGGCCCTGGTGCCCGTGGAGCGGCAGGCCGCGCGGATCGCGCACGTCAAGCAGGGCGCCGACCTCGTGCTCAACGCGCGGATCGACGTCCACCTGCGCGGCGGCACCACGGCGGAGGCGCTGGAGCGCGCACGCGCCTACCGCGAGGCCGGCGCCGACTGCGTGTATCCGATCGGCGTGACGGACGAGGCGACGATCGAGGCCTTCGTCGAGCTCGGCGTGCCGGTGAACGTGCTGCTCGGTGCGGGCGCGCCCACGATCGCCCGGCTGGCCGGGCTGGGCGTCGCCCGCATCAGCCTCGGCCACCTCCTGCATGGGGAGATGATGGAGGCGTTGGCGCGGCGCCTCGGGGACCTCGCGCTCCCGCGCCGCTAACCGCGATAGGCGTTCGTTATCGGCATGCGCCGGTCGCGGCCGAACGCACGTGGCGTGATCTTGATCCCGGGTGGTGCCTGGCGGCGCTTGTACTCGGCTCGGTCGACGAGCGCGAAAACACGCTCGACGGCCTCGTCGGGGAGCCCCGCGAGCGCGAGCTGATCGCGATCCGCATCCTCCTCGACGTATGCGGCGAGGATCGCATCGAGCGTGTCGTAGTCGGGCAGCGACTCGGCGTCCGTCTGGTCGGGTCGCAGCTCGGCGCTGGGCGGGCGCTCGATGATCGAGCGCGGTACGGGGCGCTCCGGGTCGCGCCCGTTGCGGAAGTCGACGAGCCGGTAGACCAGGGTCTTGGGCACGTCCTTGATCACCGCGAAGCCGCCGGCGGAGTCGCCGTACAAGGTCGAGTAGCCGACGGAGTTCTCGGACTTGTTGCCCGTCGTCAGGACCAGCCAGCCGAACTTGTTCGAGAGCGCCATCAGCAGGTTGCCGCGGATCCGCGCCTGCAGGTTCTCCTCGGTGATATCGGGCTCTGATCCCTCGAAGAGGGGCGCCAGCATCTGCTCGTAGACCTCCATCGCCGGGGCGATCGGCAGGTCGAGGCACTGGACGCCGAGGGCCGACGCGAGCTCGCGCGCGTCGCTCTGCGTGCCCTGCGAGGAGTAGCGCGAGGGCATCACGACCGTCGTCACGCGCTCGGCGCCCAGCGCGTCGGCGGCGATCAGCACCACCAGCGCCGAGTCGATCCCACCCGACAGCCCGAGCACCACATGCTCGAAGCCGTTCTTGAGCACGTAGTCGCGCACGCCCATGCAGAGCGCGGAGTAGACCTCGGCCTCCGGCTCCAGCAGCGGCGCGAGCTCGCCGCCGAGCTTGCGGGCGGGCGCGGGCGTGCGCTCAAGCGGGCCGAGCCGGCGCACTTCCGGCAGCGCATGGCGCACGGGCGGGCGCAGGCGCGTGTCGCGCAGTCGCGCGGTGGCGGCCGCCTGCAGATCGACGGTGCAGAGCGTCAACGACTCCTCGAACTGCGGCGCGCGCGCCAGGACGACGCCCTCGTGGTCGATCACGACCGAATGGCCGTCGAAGACGAGCTCATCCTGGCCGCCGACACAATTGCAGAACGCGATCGCGCTGAGGTTGTCGCGCGCGCGCTGGACGAGCATCGCCTCGCGCTGGCGCCCCTTGCCCGCGAAGTACGGCGACGCCGAGGCGTTCACGATCAGCGTCGCGCCCGCGAGCGCGACCTCGGCGGCAGGGTGGCCCGGCATCCAGATGTCCTCGCAGA
>Ga0136622_10000690_pt1 | contig 13876 bp, 14 predicted proteins | sample AntDrymUQ4482106_2_FD_104803 | JGI IMG/M metagenome (GOLD analysis project Ga0136622, IMG submission 104803) | Polar desert sand microbial communities from Dry Valleys, Antarctica - metaG UQ448 (21.06) | ecosystem: Environmental > Terrestrial > Soil > Desert | place: Antarctica: Dry Valley...
CCAGCTGACCAGCTGACCGCGTCGCTGTCAGCGGCGGGGCGGCGAGAGCACGAGCACATGCCGTTGTGCGACGATCTCCACCATGGGTGACGTGACCAGGCCACCGCTCGAGGGGACGATCGCAGTGCGCGGCGGTCGCAGGCTCGGCTTCGCGGAGTTCGGGGACCCGCACGGCGCGGCCGTGGTCTGGATGCACGGCACTCCGGGCGCACGCCGCCAGATCCCGGTCGAGGCACGTGCGCTCGCAGAGCTCCAAGGCCTGCGGATCGTCGGCATCGACCGGCCCGGGATCGGCTCGTCGAGCCCGCACGTCTACGCCTCCGTGATGGACTGGACCGATGACCTGATCCTGGTCGCTGACACGTTGGGCATCGACCAGATGCACATCATTGGTCTGTCGGGAGGCGGTCCGTACGCGCTCGCAGCGGGAGCTGCGCTGCCCGACCGTGTCCTCGGCGTTGCGGTGATGGGCGGGGTCGCGCCGACCGTTGGCGAGGACGCAGTCGACGGTGGCGCGATCGCGCTGGCGGCGTACGTCGCACCGCTGATCTCCCTCGGACGGGTGCCGATCGGCATCGCCCTCACCATCGGCATCCGGCTGCTCAAGCCGGTGGCAGGTCGCGTGCTCGACCTCTACGCAGTGGTGCAGCCGCAGGGCGACCGCAGGCTGCTCGGACGCCCGGAGTTCAAGGCGATGTTCGTCGACGACCTGCTCAACGGCAGCCGGAAGCAGGTGACCGCCCCGCTGTCGGATCTTCTGCTGTTCACCAGGGACTGGGGCTTCACGGCAGCCGATGTGAAGGTGCCGGTGCGCTGGTGGCACGGCGATGACGACCACATCGTGCCGCACCGGCACGGCGAGCACATGGTGGCGCGACTGCCCGACGCCGAGCTGCGCACGGTCTCCGGGGAGAGCCACCTGGCTGGGCTGGGGTTGGCCGAGGAGATCCTCACCACGTTGATGTCCCTGGACGACAAGGCGCCACAGTCCGTCGGGTGAGTGGTAGCGACAAACCCCGGGCTGTGACGAAAGGAGCCCCTACAAGGCTCGCAGCCCGTGATTTGGTCACAAAGCTCGACCGACGCGGAAGCGTCTCGACGGTGGTCGCCATGAAAGATGAGATTTCTGGTGTCAAAGTGACCACTGGGGCGGAATGTAGGCAACAATGGGCGCCACAACAGCACAGCCGTGTGACCGGAGACCGCTCCGAGGAGAGACCGCTGGGGAAGGCGTTTCTCGACGCCGGATCGTCAGCGGATTCTTTGGAGGCCACGGTGACCGCACGCAGCTCGACCCGCCTCATGACGCGAGGCGTCCTCTACGTCCATTCCGCACCCTCCGCGCTCTGCCCGCACATCGAGTGGGCGGTCGCCGGCGTGCTGGACCATGAGGTGCGCCTCGAGTGGACCGGGCAGCCGGCCCAGAACGGCACCTACCGCACGGAGTACTCCTGGAGCGCCGATGCGGGATCATCAGCTGAGATCGCCTCCGCCCTGCGGGGATGGGGTCAGCTGCGTTTCGAGGTGACCGAGGAGCCCGCCGGGTCCAGCCAGGGCGCAGTCGAGGGGGCCCGCTACTCCTACACCCCCGAACTCGGGATCTTTCACGCGGTGACCGGCCTGCACGGGGACATCATGGTGCCCGAGGACCGGCTCAAGGCCGCAGTGGTCAGGTCGGCCGTCGGTGAGGTCACTCTCCTGACCGAGATCGACCGCCTCCTCGGCAAGCCCTGGGACGACGAGCTTGAGCCGTTCCGGCATGCCGGTGATGGTGCGCCGGTGCGCTGGCTACACCAGGTGGTCTGAGCCCCACTCGGACAGGCTTGTTGTGTGCGGATGCCACATTGAGTGCCGGGACCGCTGTAGCGAGGATGGGTAGATGCCCACCTCCACGTCACTCCACCGACATCTGGTTCCGCTCGCCGCTCTCGGGATCGTCGCGAGCACGGTCGTTCTGACCACAGCGAGCAACGCCGTACCCGCCGAGGCTGCCGATCGACACTGTGCCCGCCAGCAGCGCGTCGACGTGCCTCGCGCGCCGATGCAGCAGAAGGACTGCCTGGACGACCTGACCACGGCCGGCACCGTGCTCACCGGCCACACCAACCAGAGCGACTGGGACGGGCTGCACGCCGTGGGAACGAACAACCCATCCGGCGTTCCGGGCATCCAGATCGACGGCTACTTCCCGGACCGCTCACGCAGCAACGCCAACAACGGCTGGAGCCACGACTCGCAGTTCGTGATCCGGCTGCCCGACGACTGGAACGGCAAGCTGGTCGTCAGCGGGGCGCCGGGAGTACGTCGCCAGTACGCGAACGACTTCATCATCAGCGACTGGGTGCTCGCCAACGGCTACGCGTTCGCCTCCACCGACAAGGGCAACACCGGCACGTCGTTCTATCGTGACGGCTCTCGTCCCGGCGGTTCGGTGCGCGAGTGGAACCGGCGCGTCACCCAGCTGACCCGCGCGACCAAGCGCGTCGTCGAGCAGCGCTACGGCCACCGGCCGCGACGCACCTACATGTTCGGCATCTCCAACGGCGGCTACCTGACCCGGTGGCAGCTGGAGAACCGCCCGCGGCTCTACGACGGCGGGCTGGACTGGGAGGGCACCCTCTTTCGCGCAGGTGGACCGAACCTGCTCACCTACCTGCCCACGACGCTCGAGCGGTACCCGGAGTACCGAGCCACCGGCAGCGACGCCGCACACACGATGCGATCATCGACGCCGGCATCCCGCGCGGTTCGGAGTTCCTCTGGGACTACCACTACTCGGTCTACTGGGACCTGACCCAGCGGATCTACCGTGAGGAGCTCGACCCGGGGTACGACGGCGCGCTCGACGCTGGGATCCCGTTCTGCGCCAGCGGCACCCCGAAGTGCGACGCGGACTACGACTACTTCTCGAGGCCCCAGCGGGTGAAGGACGCGGTGCGCTCGGTGCAGCTCACCGGCGACATTCGCAAGCCCATGTTGACCATCCACGGCTCGCTGGACACGCTGTTGCCTCCGAAGACGGACTCGAACGTCTACGACCGGCTGATCAACCGAGCGGGACGGGGCCAGATGCACCGCTACTACAGGATCGAGGACGGCACCCACGTCGACAGCCTCTACAACACCTACCCGGACCGGCTTCGGCCGCTGCTGCCGTGTGCGCGGAAGGCGTTCACGAAGCTCACCGCGTGGGTCGAGCGAGGGTCCCGGCCGCCCGGCAGCGACTTCTACCCGCGCCCGACCAGCGGCGACCTGGTGAACCGCTGCTCCCTCTGACCTGGGAGGGCCCACCGACAGGGCTGCGTCAGGACGGTGCCGACGTCTGGCGTAGGTAGGTGACTACCGCAGCGACCCGGCGATGCAGCCGTGGTTCCTCGCGGAGGCCGAGCTTGGCGAAGATCGCGTTCACGTGCTTCTCGATGGAGGACTGCGAGAGCGACAGCCCGCATCTATGCCACCCATGCGTGGATCGGGGTGCTCGCGTCGGTGTTGATGCCGGTCGTCGTCATCGGTGTGGTGCTGCTCGCCGTACGGCTGCTCCGTCGTCGGCTGCTGCCGGCGTGGGCACCGATGTCGAGCCTTGCCGCGATCCCGGTCGCGATCCTGGTGATGGTCGTCTCCGAGACGGCTGGGGTCTCGCTGCCGCACCCGCCGGCGTGGATCCTCCTCGGCATCACCTGCTACGGCGTTGCACTGAGGTCTGCGGGCTACTCGCTGGTTGAGGAAAGCGACGGAGGAGCTCGACTCGAGACCACCGGTCGGTAGCCGCGCAATGATGGAGTCGTGCACCGTCTCGTCGTCGCTTTCCTGACACTCGTGCTGTTCGCGACGGCGTGCAGCAGCCCGACCACACCCGAGGCCGGCGAGCGTCGTACGACGCCCTCCAGGTCCGAGCCCGCGACGCCGACCCCCTCGCCATCGGAGACGCCCGAGCCGTCCGAGACGCCCGAGACCGATCCCTCGAAACAGCCCAGCCCCTCGAAGCAACCGAGCCCCAAGAAGACCAAGGTGCCGCAGCAGGTCGACCCGTTGTCGCTGCCCGCGCTCTTCGAGAAGGAGTACGACGGCGGCGACCTGCGTCTGGGCCAGGTGCTCGCGGAGACCGATGCCTACACGAGGTACTTCGTCACCTACCGCAGCAACAACCTGCGGATCTCGGGGATCCTCAACGTCCCGCGCGGCAAGGGTCCCTTCCCGGCACTCGTGCTGGCCCACGGCTACATCGACCCGTCGTACTACGTCAACGGGCAGGGCCTGATGCGCGAGCAGGACTGGCTGGCGCGGGCCGGGTACGTCGTGCTGCACACCGACTACCGCAACCACGCCGCGTCCAGTGACGACCCGTCCGCGGAGCGCAAGCTGCGGCTGGGCTACACCACGGACACCATCAACGCGGTCAAGGCGCTGCGCAAGACCGGTAACGTGCCGGTCAACGACAACAAGGTCGGACTGCTCGGCCGGTCGATGGGTGGCGGGGTCGTCTACAACGTGCTGACCGCGCAGCCGAACCTGGTCGACGCCGCCGTGGCCTACGCGCCGGTGAGCTCGAGCGTGGCCGACAACTTCAACCATTTCACTCGGGACGACGACGGTGACGACGCGCTGACGGACTTCATCTTGCGCAAGTACGGCGAGCCACGCGCCCACCGGGAGTTCTGGCGCGCGGTGAGCCCGCGCACGTACTTCGACCGGATCGAGGACCCGCTGCTGATCCACCACGGGACCGCCGACGAGAGCTGCCCGATCCGGTGGAGCCGGACCTCGCAGCGGTTGCTGAGCGAGGCCGGCGTGGACTCGCGGCTGCTCATCTACCCCGGTGAGCCGCACGCGTTCATCGCCGACTGGCCGCTGTCGATGCGCCGCACCGTCGACTTCTTCCGCGCGAGGCTCTGAGCCGGCCAAGGTGGGTGGCTTCGAGACGCTCGCTGCGCTCGCTCCTCCACCACCGGGATGGCTAGAGCGGGATGTTCCCATGCACGCCGCGGCGGACCAGGCCGGCGGCTGAGATCGCCTTCGCGATGGCCGACCTGGTGCTCGCAGGTGAGACCACCTCGTCGACCACACCGATCTCAACCGCCTTGTCCACTCCGCCGGCGATCCGCTCGTGCTCCGCGGCGAGCTCGGCCTCGACCTGGGGCCGGATGTCGGGAGCAACCTCGAGTAGCTTGCGCCGGTGGAGGATCCGGATCGCGGCGACGGCGCCCATGACGGCGACCTCAGCCCCCGGCCACGCGAAGACGCGAGTCGCCCCAAGGGAGCGCGAGTTCATCGCGATGTAGGCGCCGCCGTAGGTCTTGCGCGTCACGAGGGTGACGCGGGGTACGACGGTCTCACCGAAGGCGTGCAACAGCTTGGCGCCGCGTCGTACGACGCCGTCCCACTCCTGCCCCACACCGGGCAGGTAGCCGGGCACGTCGACGACCACGATCAGCGGGACGCCGAACGCGTCGCACATCCGCACGAAGCGTGCTGCCTTCTCCGCGGACATCGAGTCGAGGCAGCCGCCCAGGCGCAGCGGGTTGTTCGCGACGACACCCACCGTCCGTCCGCCGAAGCGACCGAGGGTGGTCACGATGTTTGGAGCCCAGCGCGCGTGCAGCTCCTGCGCGGTGTCGTGGTCGAGGATCGCCTCGACCAGCGGGTGCACGTCGTAGGCGCGCTTGGCCGACTCGGGCAGCTTCTTTGCGAGGTCGACGTCGACAACGGCGGCGACGTCGAGGTTGCCCTGCGCGCCGAGCAGCTTCGCCACACCACGCGCACGGTCGAGAGCCTCCCGCTCGCTCTCCGTGAGGATGTGCACGACTCCGGACCTCCGCCCGTGCGGCTCCGGGCCGCCCAGGCGCAGCATGTCGACGTTCTCACCGGTGACCGAGCGCACCACATCGGGACCGGTGACGAAGATCCTGCCCTCGGGCCCGAGGATCACGACATCGGTGAGCGCGGGGCCGTAGGCGGCGCCACCGGCCGCGGGGCCGAGCACCACCGAGATCTGCGGGATCTTGCCCGACGCCTGGGTCATCACGTGGAAGATCTCACCGACCGCGTGAAGGGACAGCACTCCCTCTGCCAGCCTGGCCCCGCCGGAGTGCCAGAGACCGACGACGGGGGTGTGGTCGGCCAGCGCGCGCTCGTAGGCGCGGATGACGACCTTGCACCCGACCTCGCCCATCGCGCCGCCCATGACGGTCGCGTCGGAGCAGAACGCGACCACCGGCGAACCGTCCACGCTTCCGACCCCGGCGAGCATCCCGCTGCCGTCGTCCTCGGTGATCAGCTCGAGCGTGCCCGTGTCGAAGAACGCCGCGAGCCGGAGGTTGGGGTTGCGCGGGTCCTGGTCCCGCGGCGGCTTCGCCGGCTTGGCCGGTGCCGGAGCTGCCGGCGCCGTTGTCATCTCAGGCGCTCCGGAAGGCGATCGCCACGTTGTGCCCACCGAAGCCGAACGAGTTGTTGAGAGCGGCAGCAGGGCCGTCGGCGAGCGTGCGCTTCTCGGCGGCGATGTCGAGCCCGGTGTCCTCGGGATCGTCGAGGTTGATCGTGGGGGGTACGACGCGGTGGTGCAGCGCGAGCACGACGGCCAGCGACTCGAGTGCGCCCGCTGCTCCGAGCAGGTGCCCGGTCATGGACTTCGTCGAGGTGAGCACCAGGTTCTCGGCAGCCCCTCCCAGGGCGTTCTTGATGGCGGCCACCTCGGCAATGTCGCCTTGCGGGGTCGAGGTGGCGTGCGCGTTGATGTGCACGACCTCGGCTGCGTCCATGTCAGCCTCACGCAGTGCGATCTTCATCGCGCGCGTGGCGCCTCGGCCGGCCGGGTCGGGCTGCGCGATGTCGTGCGAGTCCGCGGTGACTCCGGCACCGGCTGCCTCGGCGTACACCTTCGCTCCACGAGCCTCGGCGTGCTCGGCCGACTCGAGCACGAGCACGGCCGCCCCCTCGCCCAGCACGAAACCGTCGCGACCCTTGTCCCAGGGCCGGGACGCGAGCTCGGGAGCGTCGTTGCGCTTGGACAGCGCCATCATGTTCGCGAACGCCGCCATCGGCAGCGGGTGGATGGCGGCCTCGGTGCCACCGACGACGACAACGTCGGCGCGACCGAGCCGGATCATGTCGATCCCGAGCGAGATCGCCTCGTTGCCCGAGGCGCACGCCGAGACCGGTGTGTGCACCCCGGCCTTCGCGCCGATGGCCAAGCCGACGTTCGCCGCCGGTGAGTTCGGCATCAACATCGGGATCGCCAGCGGGGAGACCCGGCGCGGGCCCTTCTCGTGCAAGGTGTCGTAGTTGTTCAGCAGCGTCTGCACGCCGCCGATGCCCGAAGCCATGGCCACGCCGAGACGCTCGGGGTCGACCTGCTGCTCGTCGTCGCCGTCGTCCTGGCCGCCGCCGCCACCCAAGCCGCTGTCCGCCCACGCCTCACGTGCTGCGATGAGCGCGAACTGCCCGGATCGGTCCAGGCGCCGCGCCTTGACCCGCTCGAGCACGTCGGTCGGCTCAACGGCCACCTCTGCCGCGATCTGGGTGGTCAGGGTGTCGGCCCACTCCTGCTTGAGGCTCCTCACCCCGGACTGCCCGGCCAGCAGGGCTGACCAGGTGCTCGGTGCGTCACCTCCCACGGGAGAGGTCGCACCGAGCCCGGTCACGACGACGCGGGTGGGGCTCATGAACTCTGGGCGCCCTCGATGTAGGAGACCGCGTCACCGACGGTGCGAAGGTTCTTGACCTGCTCGTCGGGGATGGTGACGTTGAACTTCTCCTCCGCCGCGACCACGACCTCGACCATGGAGAGCGAGTCGACATCCAGGTCGTCGGTGAACGACTTGTCCATCTGCACGTCCTCGGCGGGGATGCCGGCGACCTCGTTGACGATCTCCGCGAGGTCGCCACGGATCTCTTCGGTGCTTGCCATCTGGTTGTGTCTCCTTCTGTAGGTGATGCGCTGTTGGTGATGTCTTACGGGACTCGGACCACTTGGGCGGCGTACGCCAGACCGGCTCCGAAGGCGATGAGCAGCGCGATGTCGCCGCTCTTGGCCTCACCCTCGTCGATCATCCGATCGAGGGCGAGGGGGATCGAGGCCGCCGAGGTGTTGCCCTGCTCGGCGATGTCACGCGCGATCTTCACGCGCGCGGGAAGCTTCATCGAGCGCGCCATCGCGTCGATGATGCGCATGTTGGCCTGGTGGGGGACGAACACGTCGACGTCGTCGACGCTGAGGCCGCTGCGGTCAAGAGTCGCCTGGGCGATCTTCGCCATCTCGAAGGATGCCCACCGAAAGACCGAGTTGCCCTCCATCACGAGGTGCGGCATCACGGGGGTTTCCTGCGCGAGGACGTCGCGCCAGTCCTCCTTCTGCCGGATGAGGTCGAACTGCTCGCCGTCGGAGCCCCACACCACCGGACCGATCCCGGCCTCGTCGGCGGGACCGATCACGGCCGCGCCCGCGCCGTCGGCGAAGATGAACGCCGTGCCGCGGTCGTCCAGGCTGGTGATGTCGGTCAGCCTCTCAACACCGATCACGAGCACGTGCTTGGCGCTTCCCCCGCGAATCATGTCCGAGCCAAGAGCCACTCCGTGACAGAAGCCTGCGCACGCCGCCGAGATGTCGAAGGCGGGCGCCTTGTCGGTGCCGAGCTCGTAACCGATCGCGGTCGCGATCGCCGGCGTCTGCAGCATGTGGGACACGGTCGCGACGATGACGCAGTCGATCTGCGCGGGCTCGACGCCGGCACGGTCCATCGCCGCGCGCGATGCGGCGACCGACATCATCTGCACGGACTCCTCGGGCCCCGCGAACCGGCGCTCCTTGATGCCGGTGCGCTGCTGGATCCACGAGTCGCTGGAGTTGATCGCGTCGACCAGCTCGGAGTTGGGCACGACCCGGGTCGGTCGGTAGGCGCCGATGCCGAGGATCGCGGTGTGCTCGCTGCCGGTGACCGACGCGATCGCGGGGGCGGTCATGCGCTGACCCCTTCCGGGTGCAGGCGGATCAGCGGCTGGCCGGGGGAGACCAGGTCGCCGTCCTCCACGAGCCACTCGACGATCGTGCCGCCGTACGGCGCCCGCACCGGTGTCTCGTCGCGCAGGGTGGCGACCGAGCCGATCTCACCGTCGGGGTCGACCAGACCGCCTTCGCGCAGGTTGGGCTGCTGCTTGAACGTGCCCTTCGCGGGCGCGACCAGCATCCGCCAGGTCGGCGCTGCGTCGATGGGGGAGGCGACACCGTGTAGGTCCGCGAACGCGCGGGCGTCGTCGAGCTGGTCGGGAGTCTTGAGCGCGAATGTCTCCACGCCCTTCATCGCGCGTTTGGCGATGCCGGTCAGCGTCCCGGCGGGTGGCATCTCGAGCATGCCGGTCACCCCGAGGTCGAGCATCGTCTCCATGCACAGGTCCCAGCGCACCGGATGACTGACCTGGCTCACGATCCGCCGCAGGACGTCTCGGCCGTCGTGGACGACCTGACCGTCGCGGTTGGAGATGATCGGAGTGCGGGGATCGTGAGTCGAGACCGACGTGGCCAAGCCGGCCAGTACGTCGACCGCAGGCGCCATGTGGCGCGTGTGGAAGGCGCCGGCCACCGGCAGCGGAGTCAGGCGTGCCTTGGCAGGCGGGTTCTCCGCGAGCGCCGCGAGCTGCTCGTCGGTGCCCGCTGCCACGATCTGGCCCGGGCCGTTGTCATTGGCCGCCACCAGGCCCTGTTGCTCCAATGCGGCCAGCACCTCGTCGCGGTCTCCACCCAGGACCGCGGTCATGCCGGTCGGTGTCGCGGCCGAGGCCGAGGCCATCGCCATTCCGCGCACCCGGACCAGCACCATGGCCTGCTCGGCGGTGATCACCCGAGCACCCGTGGCCGCGGTCAGCTCGCCGACGCTGTGTCCGGCGACCGCGCCGATCCGGCCGAAGGCGTCGGCGGGATGCGGGAAGAGCTCGAGGGCGGCCAACAGCCCCGCGGCCACGAGCAGCGGCTGGGCGACTGCGGTGTCACGGATCGTCTCGGCGTCCGCCTCGGTGCCGTAGTGCACCAGATCCATGCCGCTGACCGCTGACAGCCAGCCCAGCCGGTCGGCGAACACGGGGTCCTCGAGCCAGGGGCTGAGGAACCCGGGCTTTTGAGCACCTTGACCGGGGGCGGCGATGACGAGCACCCCTCCACTCTGCCGTCTCCGAGCCGAAGCGTGCGCCCACGGGGCCCACGAAAGTTCGCGGTGTGTTGTTGTAGGAAACCTACAAAGACGGTGTCGCGGCGGATCCTCCGCCCAGCCGACCGAGGGTCAGCGCGACCCGCAGGGTGTAGGCGTGCCGGGGGTCCGTGGGCGACATCCCGGCCACGTCCGCCGCGCGGCGCAACCGGTAGCGCACGGTGTTGGGATGCACAAAGAGGCTCCGGGACGTGGCCTCGATCGACCCACCATGCTCGAGGAAGCCTGCCACCGTGTCGAAGATCGCCGCCCCCGCGTCGACCAGGGGTCGGTAGACCTCGGCGACGAGCTGCGCCCTCGCCTCCGCGTCCCCGGCCAGTGCACGCTCGGGCAACAGGTCGTCGCTGGTCACCGGGCGAGGTGCCTGCGGCCAGCCTGGTGCCGCCTGGAGGCCGGCTAGGGCAGCACGAGCCGAGAGGTTCGCGTGCACCAGGCCGGGCACCAGCGGCCCGACCACGACGGGTCCGGCTCCGAAGTGCTCGACGATGCTTGCCCCTGCCTTGTCGGGATTGTCGACGCCACCGAGCACCACGACCAGCTGGTCGCCCTGCACCGCACACAGGGCGTCCATCCCCACGTGGTGGGCCGAGCGTCGTACGTCGTCGACGAAGCTCGCGCGCGCACCACTGCTCGGGGTGTCCGGCACCCGGCCGAGGACCACCACGACGTCGCCCTTCGACGCCCACCCCAGCGCGCTGGCCCGGGAACGCACCGTCTCGTCGGCCTCGGCACGCAGCACGGAGTCCACGACGAGCGCCTCGAGCCGGGCGTCCCAAGCGCCGCGCATCTCAGCGGCCCGGGCGTAGACCTCGGCGGTGGCGAAGGCGACCTCGCGGGCGTAGCGCACGATGGCCTCGTGCACCGAGGCGGCATCCTCCTCGCCCACCGCGTCCACGATGTTCTCCTCGACCACCTCGATGCTCAGCCGCACCATCTCGACGGTCTGGTGCAGGCTCACCACGCCTGTGAGCGTGCGCGGAGCGGCACCGAACACCTCCGCGGTGAGAGGGGTGTGCGGCTCCGGATCGCGATACCACGCGACGAACGCCTTGATGCCGGCCTGCACAATCAGCCCGATCCAGGAGCGGTCCTGCGCCGAGAGCTGGCGGAACCACGGCATGTCTCGCTCCATGCGAGTGACCGTCACCGTGGTCAGCGGGCCGACGGACCGCTCCAGCCGCCGCGCGATCTGCGCACGAGACCGCGCGTGCGACCTCGCATCCGACTGTGCATCCGACGGGGCCATGCAGGGAGCCTACGACAGCGCCAGCGGGCTTCGCCTCGAGCGCGAATCGTGAACAGCACAAGGGCGATCGGGTGAACGGCAGCTGGGACAGGGGGTTACCATCTGCGCAGCCCCGAGCGCGAGGAGCAGCAGATGCCCAAGCCGGTCGAAGTCTCGTTCGTGACGATCCACGGCCACCAGCGTGCCTTTGTCAAGGTGGGCTCCGGGCCGGCGCTGCTCCTGCTGCACGGCCTCGGTTGCGACCACACGACGTGGCTCTCGGTGATCGCGACGCTGTCTCGCCGCTACACGGTGATCGCGCCTGACCTGCTCGGGCATGGTCGCTCCGACAAGCCGCGAGCCGACTACAGCCTCGGCGGCTACGCGAACGGCATGCGCGACCTGCTCACGGTCCTCGGCATCGACAAGGTGACCGTCGTGGGGCACAGCTTCGGCGGTGGCGTCGCGATGCAGTTCGCCTACCAGTTCCCTGAGCGCACCGAGCGGATGATCCTGGTCTCTCCCGGAGGTCTGGGACCCGAGGTGAGTCCGGTGATCCGGGCGATCACGCTTCCCGGTTTCGAGCAGGTGATGCGGGTGGCGATGCTGCCCGGCGTACGCCATGCCGCCGCGGCTGCGATGAAGGGTCTGGCGCTCTCCGGACTCCCGCACCTACGCGACCTGGACGAGGTGGCGGCCATCTACGAGTCGTTCAAGGACCGGAGATCTCGGGCGGCGATCCGCCACGTGGTGCGCGCGGTGGTGGACTGGCGGGGTCAGGTGGTCACCATGGCCGACCGTGCGTACCTGACCCGGGCGATGCCGATGTGCGTGATCTGGGGGACCGACGACGACGTGATCCCGGTGCGGCACGCCGGCAACGCCGCAGAGCTCGCTCCGGCAGCGACGGTCGAGGTGATCGCTGACGCAGGACACTTCCCCCACAAGGACCACCCGCAACGCTTCGTCAAGATCGTCAACGACTTCGTCCGCGCCACCGAGCCGGCGGTCTACCACCGCGGACGCTGGCGTGCACTGCTCAAGACAGGCCAACAGACTCCGATCCCCGAGACGGCCGTCACCGCGGCAGCCATGCCCCGCGGCAACACCGCCTGACGCCGGGCTGACCGCAACGCGGGCGCACCCTGACCTGCTGTTGCTGTCTCTCAGCCGGATCCACAGCAACACGGGCGCATAGCGACCGGTTGTTGCCGTCGACAGACCCGCCTCAGCCCTGCCTGTGGACGAGCGCCGACGCCGTACGACGATCCGCGCCATGCTCGTGCGATGTCCGTCCAACGGTTGGAGGCCACCCACAGCGTCGACGTGCGTCGGCCCTTCACCTACGCGGCCGCCCTTGCCGGCGGGATCACGGCCGCACAGCTGCGGGGACCGCGGTTCCGGAAGCTGTTCCGAGGCGTGTTCATCGACGCATCGATCCTGCCGCATCCGTTGCACCGAGTGCTCGCCGCGTTGTTGATCCACCCCAGGCATGCGTTTGCGAGCCACGCCTCCGCGGGGCGCGTCTACGACGCACCGCTCCCGGCCGGGCTCGGGGAGGAGCACGTGAGTGTGTTCGCCGCCGCAGACCGCCGCCGGCGGGAGGGAATCCGCAACCACGTCGTGTCCGCGGCCACACCGGTCGTGACGTTCCGCGGCCTGCGGGTGTCTGCGCCGGCCCAGGCGTTCGTCGAGCTCGCCGAACAGTTGACGCTCGTCGACCTGGTGGTCGTCGGCGACTACTTCGCCCGGAAGGGATGGCTGACGCCGGAGGAGCTGGTCGCCTACTGCGAGGACCAGGGTAGCGGTGCTGCTCGGCGCGCGGCGGCGTACGTCAGGCGTGACGTGGACTCACCGATGGAGACGCGACTGCGGATGCTCCTCGTCCTAGCTGGTATTCCGGAGCCGGTGGTGAACTTCAAGGTGTACTACGCGGACGGGCGAGTTAGGTATCGCTTCGACCTGAGCTATCCGGACTTGAAGATCGTCGTCGAGTACGACGGCCGCCAGCACCGTGCCGACCTGGACCAGTGGGACCACGACGTCGAACGCGGGGAGTGGTTCGACGAGGACGGTTGGCGGCATGTGCCGGTGTTCTCGTGGGGGATCTACCGCCGGCCCGACCGTACTATCGAGCGCGTCCGCAACGCGCTGGTCTCACGGGGCTATCGCACAGGCCCACTGTCTGACTGCTGGCGGCCGCATTTTCCCGTCCGACCCTGACACCGACACCTGACAGCGACGTGGGCGCATCATGACCTGTTGTTGCTGCTTCTCGTCCGGATCGACAGCAACACCGGCGCATGATGACCTCCGGTTGCGATGCCTTGCAGGCTCAGGCGTCGCCGCCTTCTTGCTTGATGTCGCGTACGGCGGTGGGGTCGTCGATGCGGTACTTCTCGAACGCCTCGACCACGGTCTCGCGTTTGACCTCGCCCTGGTCAGCGAGGGCGGCCAG
>Ga0136622_10000694_pt1 | contig 13846 bp, 14 predicted proteins | sample AntDrymUQ4482106_2_FD_104803 | JGI IMG/M metagenome (GOLD analysis project Ga0136622, IMG submission 104803) | Polar desert sand microbial communities from Dry Valleys, Antarctica - metaG UQ448 (21.06) | ecosystem: Environmental > Terrestrial > Soil > Desert | place: Antarctica: Dry Valley...
CCGCGCCGCCAGCCGCGCAGCGTGCGCACGTCGGGCTCAGGCCTGGAGCGCCGCGCCGCGACCACCACAGGGGCGAGGTCGGCGCGCGCCGCGATCAGCTCGTAGGCGAGCCCTGCCTCGTTGGCGCGCGCGCGCACCAACGCCTCGGCCAGCGCGATCGTCGGTCCGTCGACAGCGTCGGTCGCGTAGCGGTCGCCTTCGTCCAGGCGCACCGGCGGGGCGTCCCGGCCGCGCTCGACCGCGGCGAGGATGTCGCGCGCCCGGCGGCGGATCACGTCGGGTCCCGCGCCGCGGATCTGACCCAGCTCCTTGGGGCTCTTCGGTGCTCGCTTGGCGAGCTCGACCAGCGTCGGGTCGCGCAGGACCGAGCCGAGCGGGCGATCCTCGGCGGCAGCGGTGCGCTCGCGCCAGGCCGCGAGCTCGCGCGCCAGAGCGCGCGCACGCGGATCGAGCCCGGAGACGCGCGGCAGCCGCCGCCAGGCCTCGTCAGGATCGCGCTCGTCGGTCGCCTCGGTGATTCCGAGAAACTCCTCGCGCGCCCATTCGAGCCGCTCGCGCTCGTTGAGGCGCCGGCGCAGCTCACCGGCGAGCGGCAGCAGGTGCTCCACGTCCTCACGCGCATAGCGCAGCTGCTCCGGCGTCAGCGGCCGGGCATCCCAGCGGGTGAACGAGGCGGACTTCTCGAGCCGGATCTTGAGCACGTCGTGCAGCAGGCCGGTGTAGCCCGCCTGCGCGGAGAAGCCCGCGAAGCCGGCGGCGATCTGGGTGTCGAAGACATTCGCGAACGTGGTATCCCAGGCGCGGCGCAGGATCGCGACGTCCTGGCGACCCGCGTGCAGGATCACCTCGATGGCCGGGTCGGCGAGCACCGCCGCCAGCGGCGCCGGATCGCCGAGCCCGTCCTGCAGCGGGTCGAGCACGACGACTTCCTCGCCGACGCAGATCTGCACGAGGCAGAGCAGGGGGCGGTAGCGCCCCTCCGGCATGAACTCCGTGTCGATGCCCAGCCGGCCCTCCTCGCGGGCACGGCCGGCGAGCCGCTCGAGCTCTGACACTCCGCAGCGCCGCCAGCGCCTAGGAGATCAGCACGGGTGTGCCGATCTCCACGCGCCGGTACAGGTCGACCACGTCGGGAACGGTCATGCGGATGCAGCCGTGCGACGCGGCCGTGCCGATCGACCACGGCTGGCCCGTGCCGTGGATGCCGATCGAGCCGTCGACGCCCATCCAGCGCGCCCGGAGCGGGTTGTTCGCTGCGCCGCCGGCAACCTGCTGACCGGCCATCTCGCCGGCCCAGGGAGAGTTCGGGGCGGTCCAGGTCGGGTTGACCTGCTTGCTCTGCAGGGCGAAGAGGCCTGTCGGCGTCGGGTATCCCGGCTGGCCGACGGCGACGCCGTAGCCCTTGAGGAGCTTGAGCTTCTTGAACAGCCGCAGGCGGAAGCTGGAGCGGTCGATCGTGATCACCTTGCGGTAGACCTTGCGCAGGTCGCGCGTGCGGACCTCCGGCACGACCGTCTGCAGCCCGGCCGTGATCTGGCGCACGGCCAGCGGATCGGCCAGCGTCGTCCTGATCGACTTGACCAGCGCCGGCACTGCCAGCCTGCGGCCGACGTGGTGCCTGCGCTTGGCGATCCGCGTCAGCTTGATCTTGATCGTCGCGTCGCGCGCCTCGATGTTGACCCGGGCGCGGATCCGCCGCGCGAAGCGCCACACGGCCTTCTGGTCGTAGGACACCGCGGGCTCAGCCACAGCCGGCGGCAGGCTGCCATCTGGCGCGGCCGGCGCCTTCTGGCCGGCCTTCAGTGCCCGCAGGGCTGTCTTGTCGGCGCGGAAGGCGAAGTCGATCGGCGCCATCGGCAGAGTGGCGCTGCGACCGGCCACCGTCACCACGATGCTCTGCGCGAGTGCCGGCCCGAAGGCCTGCTCGAGTCTGAGCTGCGCCTCGGCGACCGTGAGGTTGCCGACGTCGACACCGGAGACCGTCACGCCGGCGCGGATGCGCGGCTCCTCGACGGGCACCTGGGCGACGGCAGCCGTCGTCGCGGCGGTGGTCGCGACGAGCGCGAGGCAGAGGATGGCGAGCGCGGTGCGCATGTGAGCGATCAGGGTAGCCGCCGCGTCGCGCGCGTGCGCAAGCCCACGTGCGTATGTCCGGGGGCCTGGGTGCGGGTACCCTCGAGCAAGTGAGCTCCGCGACCGACCACGAGGCCTCGGCACGCGAGCTCCCACCAGGATTGTGGGACAGGTTGCGGCTGGACCCGGTGCGCGCGCCCGAGCACATCGCACTCGCCGCCGGGCGCACGTTCGCACCGCAGGCGGCGAGCTGGGCGGCCGGCAAGCGCTCGCGCTACGCGGTCTCGCCGCTCGAGCTGGCGACGATGGCGAAGAAGCGCCATGCGACGCTGGCGCGCTTCGAGGGCGCCGCGACCGGGGTCGGCGGCATCGTGACGATGGTCCCCGACCTCGCCGCGCTCGCGTGGATCCAGGCGCGGCTCGTGTTCTACGTGGCGGCCGCATACGGCTATGACCCCCACGACCAGATGCGCCCCGCCGAGCTGCTCGTGCTGCACGACTTCTACCCGGACCCGCAGACCGCGCGCCGGGCGCTCGACGGCATCGGCGCGACGGTGGTCCAATCCTATGTCGGCTCAAAGCTGCAGCGCGACGAGGCGCTCGCGCTGCGGCTCGCGAAGTTGCTCGGGATGAAGTCCGCGCGGATGCTCGCGGGGCGGATGATCCCGGGGGTCGCGATCGCCTTCAACGCGATCGGCAACGAGCGCCGCACGCGCGCGCTCGCCGACCGGGCGATCCGCTTCTACGGCGGCTGAGCCGGGCCCGGTCAGGGCCGGCCGTAGACCGGGATCGCGGCGCCGGTGGTCGGCGCCGAGTCGGCGCTGCAGAGAAAGTGGATCACCGAGGCGACCTCGCCCGGCGGCGTCAGCGCAGCGTGCTCCTCCGGCGGCATCGCAGCGCGGTTGGCGGGCGTGTCGATCATCTGCGGCAACACGGCGTTGCAGCGGATCCCGTCAGCCGCGTGCTCGCGCGCGACGACCTGCGCGAACGTGATCACGGCGGCCTTGGACGCGCAGTACCCGGCGGCGCCCGCGAACGGATGCAGCGCCGAGCGCGAGGACACGCAGACGACCGCCCCGCCGCCCGCGGCCGCCAGCGCCGGGATCGCGGCCTGCGTGACGAGATACGCCGGGCGCAGATTGAGCGTGAACTGGGCCTCGAATTCCTCCACCGGAGTGTCGGCCACCGGCTGGCCGGCGGCGAAGCCACCGACGAGGTTGACGACGGCGCGCAGCGGCGCTCCCGCATCGGCGGTCGCGACGCCGACGGCGCGCGCGACGTCCCCGGGGTCGGTCAGGTCCGCCTCCACGACCTCGGCGCCCTCGAGCTCGGCCGATCGCATGTCGAGCACGACGACGCGCCAGCCCGCGTCCGCGAACGCCGCGACGACCGCGCGCCCGAGCCCGCCGGTGCCGCCGGTTATCAACGCCGTCCGTTCCACGGCGAAGCACGGTAGAGCAGGGCGAAGCCCGGTCAAGTCCGGACCGGGGCGATAGCCGGTGACGAGGCCTCCGGCCGAGGCAGAATGTCCGGCATGTCAATCAGAACGCCGTCCGGATGACCGGCGGAGCACTTCATCCTGTCCGATCCTGGATCTACGTTTCGACCCCATGGTCGTGCAAGCACTCACCGACGGACTCCGGCTCGACGGCCCGCCGCGCGCCGTGCCGCAGATGGAGGCCGACCTGCGCGCGCTGATCGGGACCGTCCAGAGCCCGCATCTGCGGGACCTGCTGGAGGTCGTGCTCGGTCCGGACTCGGAGACCTGGCAGCTCTTCCGCGACGCTCCGGCGGCCAAGCGCTATCACCAGGCATACCGTCACGGTCTGCTCGAGCACTCGCTGTCGGTCGCCCAGTCCGTGTCGGCGATCGCAGCCAACTTCCCCGGCATCGACCGCGACGTCGCCGTCTGCGGCGCCCTGCTCCACGACATCGGCAAGCTCGACGCCTACACCACCGATCCGCTGGCGATCGACATGACCGATGCCGGCAAGCTCCAGGGCGAGATCCCGCTCGGCTACTACCGCGTGCGGCGGCTGATCGAGGACCTGCCGGGCTTCCCCCCCGAGCCGGCGGCCGCCGTCCTGCACATCATCCTCAGCCACCATGGCGCGCTGGAGCACGGCTCGCCGGTGGTGCCGTGCACGCGCGAGGCCACGCTCGTGCACATGATCGACAACCTCGGCGGACGGCTCGGCTCCTTCGACCGGCTCGAGAAGCAGCTTCCCGAGGGCTCACGCTGGTCGGACTATGACCGCGCGCTCGGCGGCGGCGCGTTCTTTGCGGCGCGCGACGCCGCGTGACCGGGCTGCGCGCTACTCCATCGCATCGATCAGCGCGCGCAGCTCGAACGCGGCGCTCAGCGCGCGGGCCGCAAGGTCGCGCCGCTGCTCCTCAGACAGCGTGCGCTCCGCCGCCAGGATCTCGGCGAACCCGATCACCAGCGCCAACGGGGTGCGCAGGTCGTGACGGAGCCGGCCGAGCGCGTCGGGCGCCGCCTCTTCACCCATCCCCGCCGGCCCTGTCGTCGCCGGGGGAGGAGATGTAGCCCTCGCGCAGGGCGATCGCGATCGCGTGCACGCGCGTCGTCGCCTCGAGCTTGCTCATCGCGTTGCGGATGTGGGTCTTGACCGTCTCGGCGGAGAGCACGAGCTGCTCGGCCACGGCCTCGCCGGTGAGGCCTTGCGCGAGCAGGTCGAGGATCTCGCGCTGGCGGTCAGAGAGCGAGGGCAGGCGCTCGGTCGCGCGGCGCGACAGCAGCGCCGGGCGCAGCCGCGGATCGACGTAGTTGCCGCCGCGGGCGACGTGCGCCAGCGCACCGACCAGCTCGCGCGGGCTGCCGTCCTTGAGCGCGTAGCCGCGCGCGCCCGAGTCCAGCCCGCTGAACAGCAGCTCCTCGTCCGAGGAGCCGGTGTAGAGGACGATGCGGCGCTCGGGGTCGTCGTGCAACAGGTGCCGTGTCAGATCGATGCCGTCGTCCTCGCCGAGGCGGATGTCGACCAGCGCGACGTCGGGCGCCAGCTCGTCGACGAGCCTGCGTCCGTCCAAGGCATTGCCCGCGGTGCCCACCACGTCGCAGCCCTCGCGATCCAGCAGCAGCTCCAAACCCTCCCGCAACGCCTGGTGATCCTCGATCAGCACGAGGCGCAACGGCGTGTCCGGGTGGGACTCGGCGGGCGCCATGAGATCCTTATGGCGCCGCTTTCCAGCAAAGACCGCAAAAACGTCGCATGGCAATAGCGTACGCCTCCCATCGCGTCGCGGAGTGCGGTCTATGGTGGAGCGCGTGGCGAAGGACACCGAGAAGCTGATCCGCCAGCTGTCGCTGATCGCGTATCTGATGGCCGAGCGGCGGCCGGTGACCGCCACCGAGATCCGGCGCGACGTCGAGGGTTACTCCGACATGACCGAGGACGCGTTCGCGCGGCGCTTCTACGCCGACCGGGCGGAGCTCGACTCGCTCGGGATCCACCTGTCTGTCGACCGGCCGGCCGATGGCTTCTCCGAGCAGGAGAACTACTCGCTGGCGCCCGAGGCGTTCTTCCTGCCCGCGGTCGAGTTCACCGACTCCGAGCTGGCCGCGCTGCAGACCGCGCTGAGCCTGCTCGACGGGGAGTTCGCCTACGCCGAGCCGCTGCGGCTGGCGCTCCAGCAACTCACCTGGGGGCGCCCGAGCCCGCTCGGCTCGCCCGCCCAGCGAGCGATCGGGCTCGGCATCACGGGCTCGGCCGGCGGTGCCGAGCTGTCCGCGCGGCTGGCGAAGGTGGACACGGCGATCTATCGGCGCAAGCGGATCGAGTTCGAGTACTTCACGATGCAGAGCGGTGAGACGGCGCTGCGCAAGGTCGACCCGTACGAGCTGCTGTTCGAGGGCGGCCAGTTCTACCTCGTCGGCTGGTCACACGAACGCGACGCGATCCGCGTCTTCCGGCTCTCGCGGATCCGCGGCAAGGTCGCCTATGCGACCAAGGCGGAGCACGACTTCCAGCGCCCGCCGGACTTCGACCCGCGCGAGTACGCCAACCGCATCCCATGGCAGCTCGGTGACGCGCACGCGGTCGCCGAGATCTGGGTCTCCGACCGGATCTCGTGGCACGTCGAACGCAACTTCGGGCGTTATGGAGAGCTGACCGACGCCGAGGATGGCGGGCAGGTGTTTCGCACGCCCTACGCGAGCGCGCGGCTGCTGCTCGCCTGGGCGATCGGCTACGAGCAGCATGCCCATGTGATCGGGCCCTCCGAGCTCGCCGAGGAGCTGCACAGCCGCCTGGACCGCGTCGCGGAGCTGCATCGCGGCGACCCGTCAGTCTCGGTCGCTCAGGGCCGCCTGCCCGCGCCGGTACACATCGAGCGCGGGACGAATGGGTCCGGGGCCCGGCAGCGCGAGGCGACGGGCATCCGCCCTGAGCGCTTCGCGCGGCTCGTGACGCTCGCCTCGGTGCTGATCCGAGCCGGCCGCGCGGGCGAGCGCCTCGCCTCCGCGCAGGTCTGCGAGCGGCTCCAGATCTCCCAGCAGGAGTTGCGCGAGGACGTCGCGGTGCTCAACGTCGTCAACTTCGGCGGCGGCGCGTACGTGCTCTACGCGGAGGTGCACGCGAACGGCGAGATCGAGGTCGACCCCGAGCCCTACTCCGACACCTTCGACCGTCCGGCGCGATTGCTGCCGATCGAGGCGCGCGCGCTGCTCGCGGCGATCGAGCTGCTCGGCGTGCACCTCTCCGAGGACCTCGTGACGGTCCGCGAGAAGCTCGAGCGCGCGCTCGGCGACATCGCAAAGGAAGGCCTGCTGGTCTCCAACGCCCGCAGCGACGACACGATCGCCCGCCAGGTCGGCGAGGCGATCGAGGAGCGCCGGCTGATCGAGGTCGAGTACTACGCGGAGAACGAGGACGCCTTCTCGACCCGCGTCGGCGAGCCGTATGCGCTGATGAACAGCCGCGAGGGCTGGTACGTGAAGGTCTTTGACCCGGCCAAGGATCAGATGCGCAGCTTCCGGCTGGACCGCATCAAGCGCGTCGACGTGCTCGACGAGACCTACGAGCCGCGCGCCGACCTCGACCCGATCGCCGACGTGGAGGGCTGGCCGCGCACGGGGCAGGTCGAGGGCTCGCGTATCGCCCACGTCTGGGTGTCGCCCGAGCACGCGCGCTGGGCGCGCGAGGAGCGCACGGTGCTGGCGGAGCTCGACGACGGGGCCGTGATCGTGGAGTGGGCGTTCAAGGGCGATCGCTACCTGGTCAAGCAGATCCTCAAGGAGGCGGGCGACGCTGCGGTGCTCGAGCCCGCCGATGTGCGCGAGGCCGTGCTCGCCGCCGCAGAGCGGCTGCTGGCCCCGTCCGCGCGGTGAGCCGCCGCGACCAGATCGCCATGTCCGCGTGACCCGGAACACCGCAGGCTGAGAGGCGCGAAATGAAGGGGATCATCCTCGCCGGCGGCTCCGGCACGCGGCTCTACCCCGTGACCAAGGGCATCTCCAAGCAGATCATGCCGGTCTATGACAAGCCGATGATCTACTACCCGCTCGCCACCCTGATGATGGCCGGCATCCGCGAGCTGCTGATCATCACCACGCCGCTCGACCAGCCCCAGTTCGAGCGGCTGCTGGGCGACGGCTCGCAGTTCGGCTGCCGCTTCACCTATGCGGCGCAGGAGACGCCGCGCGGGCTGGCCGACGCGTTCATCATCGGCGCCGGGCACATCGGCGAGGACTCGGTCGCGATGATCCTCGGCGACAACATCTTCTACGGCTACGGGCTGGGCGCACAGCTCAAGGAGCTCACCGATCCCGACGGGGGCGCCGTGTTCGCCTACCACGTCGCCGACCCGGAGCGTTATGGCGTGGTCGAGTTCGACGGCGAGCGCAACGCGGTCTCGATCGAGGAGAAGCCCCAGCGCCCGAAGTCCAACTACGCGGTCGTCGGACTCTACTTCTACGACAACGACGTGGTCGACATCGCCCGCAACGTGACGCCGAGCGCGCGCGGCGAGATCGAGATCACGGATGTCAACCGCGAGTACCTGCGGCGCGGCAAGTTGCGCGTCGGCGTGCTCGATCGCGGGACCGCCTGGCTCGACACCGGCACGTTCGACTCGCTGATGCGCGCCGCCGAGTTCGTGCGCGTGATCGAGGAACGGCAGGGCCTGCGGATCGGCTCGCCGGAGGAGATCGCCTGGCGCGAGGGCTTCATCGATGACGCCGCGTTGCGCGCGCTCGCCGAGTCGCTCGTCAAGAGCGGCTACGGCGAGTACCTGCTCAGGCTGCTCGAGCGCTGAGCTCCGGGCGCGGTGGCGACTCGGGCTCGGGCTCGGGCTCGGGCTCGGTCCGCGCGGTCGCCCGGCGCGCGAGCGCGAACACCACGGCCGCCCCCAGGATCAGTATCGCGAGCGCCCAGGGCAGTGAGATCGCATCGGCGGCGAAGCCGATCAGCGGCGGTCCTGCGAGAAATCCCAGCGAGCCCATCGACGAGACCGCGGCGATCCCCGGCCCCGGCGGCATGTCGGGCTGGCGCCCGGCGGCTCTGAACATCAGCGGCACGCCGTTGGAGACTCCGAGCCCGACGACGAACAGGCCGACGAGAGCGGCGGCGGGCTGTCCGATGAGCAGCATCGCCGCGAGCGGGATGCCGGTCAGCAGCGCACCCCCGCGCAGCAGTGCGACGGCCCCGATGCGACGGTTGACCCTGTCGCCCGCCAGGCGGCCGACCGTCATTCCCGCGGTGAAGAACGTGTATGCGAGTGCAGCGATCGCGGCGCCGGTACCGAGATCCTGACGCAGGTACAGGCCACCCCAATCAGCCATCGCGCCCTCGGTGACCATCACGAGCAGGCACAGGGTCGCCAGCAGCACGATTCCTCGCGAGGGAAGCGTGAAGCCGGGCGCGTCCTCCCCCTCGGCGGCCGATCCGCGGCCGATCCGGCGGGCGCAGGCGACCAGCAGGCAGACCAGGAGCACTGAACTGATGCCGACGGTGATCCGCGGGTCGAGCCCGAGCGCGGCACAAGCCGCCGCAAAGCCCGCGCCGATCATGCCGCCGAACGCCCAGCCGGCGTGCAGCGAGGACATGATCGGCCGGCGGAGGTCCTTCTCGACCTTCACGCCGTGGCTGTTCATCGCGACGTCCTGGGTTGCGCTGGAGATCCCGAGCACTGCCAGCCCGAGCGCCACCAGCACCGGATGCGGTGCGAGCACCGGCACGTTGACCGCCAGCGCGCAGGCGGTCCCACCGACCCACACGATGCGCTCGGAGCCGTGGCGCACGATCGCCTGGCCGGCGACCGGGAAGGCGAGGATCACCGCCAGCGCCATACCGACGAGCACGAGCCCCATGGCGCTCTTGGACAGGTCGAAGCGCTCCTGGATCCAGGGAATCTGCGCGATCCAGGTGCCGATCGCGGCGCCGTTGACCACGAACACGCCCGTGGTCGCCCAGCGCGCGGTCATGGGAGCTCCGGCACGGCGGAGCAGGATACGGGAAGTTCCTCGAGGGAACGGTCGTTCGTCGGATCTGTAGCCTCGTGATAATCAAGGCGACTTCTCGACCATATGTGGCAGTTCCGACCGAGGCGGCGCCCGTCCTTCGCCCTGCGCTGCCGGGGCTGGCCGACGAGATGGTCGTGGCGATCGCACGCGAGGTGCCCGACTATGCGCGCGCTATGGAAGGCGAGTTCGGGCAGTTGGTGCGGCTCGGTGTCGAGGTCGCGCTGAACCGCTTCGTCGACCTGCTCGCCGATCCCGAGCCCGACACCGCGGAGAGCCGGCGAACCTATGTCGACCTCGGCCGCGGCGAGTTCCATGCCGGCCGCAGCCTGGACGCGCTGCTGGCGGCCTACCGGGTGGGCGCGCGGCTCGCGTGGCGGCGGTTCGTCGAAGCGGGCGTCGGTGGGGGCCTCTCTCCCGACGCGATCTATGCGCTGGGCGAGGCGATCTTCGCCTACATCGACGAGTTGTCGGCCGAGTCGGCCGAGGGCTATTCGGAGGAGCAGATCACGGCCGCCGGCGAGAGCGAGCGCCGCCGCCGCCGGCTGGTGCGGCTGCTCGCGCAAGACCCGCCCGCCGCACAGGAGGCGGTGCGAACCGCGGCTGCGGCCGCACCGTGGACGCTGCCGCGCGGTGGCCTGGCCGCCCTGGTCGCGGCGACCGCGGATGACGACGCGCCCGGCGAGTCGTTGCTGGACTCGATCGCGACGCGGCTCGCACGGCGGGTCGGGGAGGGCGCGATCGGCGCCGAGGCGTTCGGGGCGGCGATCGTCTTCGTGCCCGATCCCGATGCGCCCGGGCGCCGCCGCCGGCTGGCGACGGCGATCGAGGACCGCCCGGCCGCGCTGGGGCCGACCGTGGATTGGCAGCACGGCTCCGCGAGCGCCCGGCGCGCGACGGCGGCGCAGCGGCTGGTAGTCATGGGCAGGCTGAGCGCGTCCGCGGGGCTGATCGTCGCCGACGACCATCTCGCCGAGCTGCTGCTCGCGGCCGACCCGCGCGTCGCGGCGGATCTCGCCGCTGACCGGCTCGCGCCGCTCGCCACGCTCGCCGACGGGCCGCGCGCGCGGCTGACCGAGACGCTCGGCGCCTGGCTCGACCGGCCGGGCCAGGTGCAGGCGGTCGCAGCGACGCTCGGCGTGCACCCGCAGACCGTCCGCTACCGCGTGCGCCAGCTGCGCGAGCTCTTCGGGGAGCGGCTCGAGGACCCTGAGGCGCGCTTCGAGTTGTCGCTCGCATTGCGCGTGCGATGACCGGCGCTGCTACGACTAACCCTCGATGCGCCTACTCGTGACCGGAGCGGCCGGGATGCTGGGCCAGGACGTTATGACCGCCGCGGCCCGCGCCGGTCACCACGCCATCGGGCTGTCGCGCCGCGAGCTCGACGTCCGCGACCGCGGCGCCGTGGCGGCCGCTACGGCCTCCGCCCGCCCCGATGTGGTCGTGAACTGCGCCGCCTGGACCGACGTGGATGCGGCAGAGCTCGAAGAGGAGGACGCCACCGCGGTCAACGGCGGCGCCGCCGGCCACGTCGCCGCCGCGGCCGCGGCGGCCGGTGCGTTCACGGTCCAGGTCTCGACGGACTACGTCTTCGACGGGCTGGCGCGCGAGCCGTACTGCGAGTCCGCTCGCACCGCGCCGCTCGGCGCTTACGGCCGCTCGAAGCTCGCCGGTGAGCTCGCCGTCGTCGGGGCCGCGCAAGATTCCCATGCGATCGTGCGCTCCTCGTGGCTCTTCGGGCAGCACGGCGGCAACTTCGTCGCCACGATGCGGCGGCTCGCGGACGAGCGCGACGTGCTGACCGTCGTCGACGACCAGGTCGGCTGCCCCACCTTCACCGTTCACCTCGCGCGCGCGCTGGTGACGATCGCCGAGCAGCGGCTGCCCGGCGTCCACCACGTCGCGGGCGCCGGCGCGTGTTCCTGGCACGACCTTGCGGCCGCGATCTTCGCCGCGACCGGGACAGCGGTCGAGCTGACCCGCGGCAGCACCGCCGACCTCGGCCGTCCCGCCCCGCGCCCGGCCTACTCCGTTCTGCGTTCCGAGCGCTCGGACACGCCCGTGCTGCCGGCCTGGCAGGACGGCTTACGCGCCTACCTCGAACTGGGAGTGATCGCATGAAGCTGCTCGTATGCGGCGGGGCCGGCTTCATCGGCTCGAACTTCGTCCGCCAGCGGATCGTCGAGCACGGCGACACGGTGAAGGTGCTCGACAAGCTCACCTACGCGGGCCGAGAGGAGAACCTCGCGGACGTGCGCGACAGCCCGGGCTTCGAGTTCATACGGGCGGGGATCGAGGACGCGGCTGCCGTCGCGGGCGCCGTCGCGGACGTCGATGCCTTAGTGAACTTCGCCGCCGAGACGCACGTCGACCGCTCGATCGCCGAGCCCGACGCGTTCATCACGACCCATGCCGTCGGGACCTTCGTGCTGCTCGAGGCGGCGCGGGCGCGCGACCTGCGCTATGTGCAGGTCTCCACCGACGAGGTCTACGGCTCGATCGAGGAGGGGTCGTTCACGGAGTCCTCACCGCTGGCGCCCTCGTCGCCCTACTCGGCGACCAAGGCAGGCGCCGATCTGCTCGTCGAGTCCTACCACCACACCTACGGGCTGGAGGGGCTGATCTGCCGCGGCTCGAACAACTACGGTCCCTACCAGTATCCCGAGAAGCTGATCCCGCTGATGGTGCTCAACGCGCTCCACGGTGATCCGCTGCCCGTGTACGGCGACGGGCAGCAGGTGCGCCACTGGATCTTCGTGGAGGACTTCGCGCGTGGCATCGGGCACGTGCTCGAGCACGGCGTGCCCGGCGAGACCTACAACGTCGGCGGCCCCGACGAGGCGATCAACCTCGACGTGGTCAAGCGCATCATCGCCCTGACGGGAGCGCCGGAGAGCCTGATCGAGTACGTCACCGACCGGCCGGGCCACGACCGGCGCTACTCGCTCGGCTCCGAGAAGGTGCGGGCGCTCGGGTGGAAGGCGCGGGTGCGGTTCGACGACGGCCTCGAGCGCACCGTCGCGTGGTATCAGGAGAACCGGCCGTGGTGGGAGACGATCCGGTCAGGCGACTACCGCGCGTACTACGAGCGCCAGTACGGGCGCGCGCTCGGAAAGTGACGAGCCCGAGGAACGACAGGCTCGCCGAAACCCCTACTCGAGCTTGTTGACCCGCCAGTCCGCACCCTCGCGGACGAACCCGAGGTCGCGGACGGCGTCCTCGTCGCCGACGCGGCCTCTGACCTTCGCCGTCGCGGTTGAGCCCGACACCGTGACGTCCTCGACCTCGAGATCGAAGTCGTCGGAGTCCGCGAGCGCCTTGTCGAGCTCCTGCTCGCAGGTCGAGCCGGACTCCTGGATCTGGTCGCTCAGCTCCTTGGCCAGCACCTCGTCGCAGATCTCGCCGGCGTCGCCGGTCTCGCCCGCGGCCTGGAGCTTCTCCACGAGCTCGGCGACGTTCTTGTCCTCGCCTTCGAAGTCGCCCGCGGATGACGGGTTCGCGGCGCACCCGCCGGCGAGCGCGGCGAGCACGAGTCCGATCGAGAGCGACGCGCGGGGCATGCTGCGCCCAGAGGGTAGTGACCCCGGCCAGACGGGGCACTAGGATCGCGACGTCATGCGCGATCGCGAGCACGACGCGGCGCCGCGCGGCCGCCATGCGCCGCCGCTGGAGGTGCGCCAGGACCGCCAGCGCAGGCGCCTGTACGCCGCGGCGGGCGCGATCTTCGCCGGGGTCGGCTATGCCGACGCGACCGCGGAGGCGATCGCGCGCGCGGCCGGGATGTCGAAGGCCACCTTCTACGAGCACTTCGACAACAAGGAGGAGTGCATCATCGCCCTCCACGACGACGCGACGGCGGCCGTGCTGGGGGCCATGGTGCGGACGGGGAAGGAGTACAGCGGCGACGACGCGGCAGGCCGTGTGCGGGCGGTGATCCGCACCTTCCTCGAGGTGCTGGCCGCGTTCCCGGACGAGGCCCAGACGCTGCTCGTCGAGATCGTGGGCGCCGGACCGCGCGCGATCGAGCGGCGCGACCGCGTGCTGGCGGAGTTCGCCGCCTACGTCGACGCGGTCAACCGCGAGGACGCGGAGCGCGGCAGCGCGCAGCGTCTCGCGTCGCCGCACGACGCGTTCGCGATTGTCGGAGCGGTCGTCGAGCTGGCCTCGCGCCAGATCCGCACCGGCGAGCCCGAGGACATCCGTGACCTCGAGCCGGTTGTCGAGCGCCTGGTGCTCGGGTTGTTGCGCGCGGCGTCCGCGACGCCCGCGTGAGCGCGCGGCGCGAGGAGGCGCTCG
>Ga0136622_10000695_pt1 | contig 13844 bp, 13 predicted proteins | sample AntDrymUQ4482106_2_FD_104803 | JGI IMG/M metagenome (GOLD analysis project Ga0136622, IMG submission 104803) | Polar desert sand microbial communities from Dry Valleys, Antarctica - metaG UQ448 (21.06) | ecosystem: Environmental > Terrestrial > Soil > Desert | place: Antarctica: Dry Valley...
GTCCTGGTCGTGATCATCGCGACACCATCCCCCAGATCAGCATGGCTCCGAGGCCGGAGTCGTACGCCGGCGCGCCACTCCCCTTGGAGCCGGCGCCGGAGAGGCCGCCGCCGGGGGCCGCTCGGCCGAGCCCGCCGGGCAGGCCGATCCCGCCGCCACCGCCTCCGCCACTGCCGGACAGGCCGAGGCCGAGCTCACGGAACCGGCGGCAGGTCGCGGACCGGTAGTTGTTGGACTGTTGCCGGGTGCACTGGCTCACGATGAACTGGAAGTCGAGCTCGCCGCAGGCTGGACCGCGCGGGTTGCCACTCTGGAAGCACCGCTGTACAGCGGTCAGCCCGGGGACCACGGGGAGGATCGTCGTCGTCGGCACCGGCGGGAGCAGGTCGTCGCAGTTGATCACGTCGGGGAGCTCCGCAGGCAATTCTTGCTCCAGCTCTTCACAGGAGGCGGGAAGGTCGTCGAGCATGTCAGCAAGCTCCTGGCACACCTCTTCCGGCACGTCGGCCAGCTGGGCGATGATCTCCTCGATCTCCTCTGAGGTGAACGGGAACTGGTCCAGCACCTCGCGGATCCCCTGCTCGAGTGCCTCGGCCTCGTCGCCAACCAGGCCGCAGACCACCTTGACCGGGCCGAACTCGGTGCCGGAGAGGTCGACGTCGATCTGGGCGGAGAGGTTGGTGTAGTCACCGAAGTGGATGTTGCGCGCCTGGGCGGGGTTCTCCCCGACCACGGCGTCGATGAAGGGGTAGGTGAGCAGGACCTGCAACGACTTCGGGAAGGCGTCGCCGGCGTCGGCCAGCTTGGTGAGGATCGGGTCCAGGCGCTCGAAGCTCTCGATGGTCCCCGCCTTGGAGGCACGGATCACCCCTACCGCGACGTTGCTGAGCCGGTTCAGCGCGTCGAGCATCCGGACCAGGTCGTCGCGCTGCTGGTCGATCGAGTCGAGACCGGCGGGCAGCTCGTCGAGCGCGAGCTTGATGTCTTCCTCTTCCTGGTTCAGTGTGATCGAGAGCTCGTTCACGCTCTCGATCGCGTCGATGATGTCCTCTTTGCCGTCGTCGAGCTGACCGGTGAACTGGTCAAGCTGGGTGAGCACCGACTTCACGTCGCTCTCCCGGCCCTCGAGCGCCTTGTTCAGCTCGACGGTGATGGTCTTCAGCTGGGCCACGCCACCGCCGTTGAGGAGCAGCGACAGCGCGCCGAAGACCTCCTCGACCTCGGGGTTCCGGCTGCTGCGCTCGAGGGGGATGATGTCGCCGTCGGCGAGACGGCCCGGGCTCGGCGCGCCGGGCGGCGCCTCGAGCTGCACGAACTTCTCACCGAGCAGGCTGGTCTGGCGGATCTCGGCCAGCGCATTGTCGGGCAGCGTGACGCTCTCGTTGACGATGAGCTCGACCTCGGCGTTGTAGCCGTCCACCTCGATCGACTCGACCCGCCCGACACTGACGTCGTTGACCTTGACCGCGGACTGGGGCACCAGGTCGAGCACGTCGCGGAACTTCACCGTGACGGTGTAGGGGTTCTCCCCGACGTCGGCACCTCCGGGCAGCGGGACCTCGTAGACCGAGAACTCACAGCCGGTCAGGACCAGGGCGGCGCTGACCACCAGCGCGGCCAGCCGGCCCACGCGGCTTCGCGGAGCGCGTCTGCGGATAACGGTGCGGCTCATCGCGCCACCTCCACGAGGCCGCCCAGCGTCGGGTCGACGTACTCGATGTCGACCCGGCCCTCCGGGGCCTCAGCAGATCTTCCGAAGTCTCCGCTGACGAGGGCGGCTGACCGGCGCGCTCCACCCGAGGTCGGGAACTGACCGAGCGCCTCCTCGATGATCTCGCAGCCCTCGTCGCCGGCCGGTTCGTTGGTGGCGAGGATGGCGCACAGCGCGGTGGCGGGGTCCTCCTCGAGCAACGCGATGTTCTCGCCCAGGTTGGTGCGGGTGTCCAGCGTCCCGTGACCCGCGTTGCCGGTCAGGAACAGGTTGTTCAGGGCCAGCGGCGCGACGTCGAGGATGTAGGACAGCGCGTCGCGCTGCTTGACCAGGATGTCGGTGGTGCGCTTGAGCCCGTCGATGTTCTCGGACAGGATCGCGCGGTTGTCGCGCACGAAACCGGTGACCTCCTGCATCGCGATGCCCAGGTTGCGCAGCGCAGCCTCGAGCTCCTCGCGCTCGCCCTCGAGCACGCTCGCCGCGTCGGCAAGGGACTGGTTGAAGGCGCGCACCGTCTGGTCGTTCTCCGCGAGCGCGGAGACGAACCGCTCCACCTGGGTGAGGGTGCCGAACAGCTCTTCCTTGTTGTTCTCCAGCGTCCCGGTGAACTTGCTCAGGTCCTCGATGGTCTGGTGGAACTGCTCACCCTGGCCCGCGAAGTTCTCCGCGGTCGAGTCAAGGAGCTGGGTCAGGGCACCGTCCTCGTTGGCGCCGTCGGGTCCGAGCGCCACGTTGAGGTCGTTGAGGCTGGAGTAGATCTCGTCCAGCTCCAGCGGCGTCGAGGTCTTCTCGGTGCTCAGCTCGGCACCGTCGGCCATCACGCCCCCGCCTCGGTAGACGGGGGTCAGCTGGACGTAACGGTCGCCGACGACCGCCGGGGAGATGATCACCGCTTCGGCGTTCGCGGGGATCTTGTACTCGGCGTCGTAGGACATCTTCACGCGCACGTCGGTGCCCGAGGGGTTCACCGTCTCGACCTGGCCGATCGGCACGCCGAGCACGCGCACGTCGGAGCCCTCGTAGAGCGAGACGGTGCGCGGGAAGCTCGCGGTGAGGTACTTCCTGTCCTGGTCGGGCAGCAGCACCATGACGAGGGCGACGACGACCGCGAGGGCGGCGACGATGGAGAGGATGCGGGCGAACCGGTTCATCAGTCACCCCCTACGTCGAACTCGAGCTCGGTGCCGGGGATGGGCAGGTTCTGCACGATGGTGTCGAACCACGGCCCGTTGCTCAGGGTGTTCGCGAAGACCCGGTAGAACGGCGCCATCAGCCGGAGGCTGTTGTCGATGTTCTCCTGGTTCTTCAACAGCACGTCGACCACGTTGTCGAGGTGCTGCAGCGCCGGCTCGAGGTCGGCGCGCGACTCGCGCACCAGCGCGGTCAGGTCGATCGACAGGTCGCTCGTCGCGACCAAGATGTTGTGCACCGCCTCGCGACGGGCCACGAGGGCGCGGAACAGCTTGTCACCGTCGTCCATCAGGGTGATCAGGTCGCCTCTGCGCTCGGCGAGGACCCGGGAGACCTTCTCGAGGTTGCCCAGCAGCTCGTTGAGCTGCTCGTCCTTCGCCGCGATGTTCCGCGACAGCGCGGACAGCCCCTTCAGCGCCGCCTGGAACTCCTCGGGAGTCTCCTCGGTCAGCTCGCCGAACGTCTCCAGGGCGTCCGAGAGCCGGTCTGTCTTGATGTCACCGGCCACCTCGGCGAGCCCGCTGAAGGCCTCGACCACGTCGAAGGGCGAGGTGGTGCGGCTGCTCGGGATCGTCGACTCTTCCTCGAGCTCACCCGGTCCGTCAGGGGTGAGCGCGACGAACATGTCACCGAGCAGCGTCTTGATCCGGATGTCGGCGCCCGTCGTGCTGCCCAGCTTGGCAGCCTCGTCCACCTGGAACTCGACCTTCACGTGGTCGCCATCGAGCTCGATCGACTTGACCTTGCCGACGCGGACCCCGGCCACCCGGACCTCGTCCTCGGCCTGCAGACCGCCTGCTTCGGTGAACGCGGCGTAATAGGTGTCGCCACCGCCGATCAGGGGCAGCTGGTCGGCTCGGAACGCCGCCATGACCATCGCGGCGATCACGGCCAGGCTGGCGGCGCCGATGATGACGGGGTTGCGCTCACGGAACGGCTTGCTCATTCGAGGTCACACCTCGCCTCGTCGTTGTTGTAGGTGAACTTCACGTTGTCGGGGAGGGTCAGCCCCAGGGCCTCCAGCTCGGGGGGGACCTCCGGCAGCAGCACGTTGCCCTTGAAGCTGCACAGGTAGAAGTTGAAGTAGGAGCCGTAGATCGCTGTCCGGCCGACCTTCTGGAGCTTGACCGGGAGCACCTGAAGGGCGCGGTCGATCTCGGCCTTGTTGCGGTCCAGGGTGCCCGCCACGCGGCGCAGCTGCTGCAGGTCGCGCACGAACGGCGACCGGATGCCGGAGACCAGGTCCGCGGTCTCGACCGCGAGCTGCGAGATGTTCTCCAGCGACCCGAGGATCGCCTCCCGGTCCTGCGACAGCCCGGAGACGAACTGGCGCAGCTTGATCAGCAGGTCCGAGAGCTCGACGTCGCGGTCGCCCAGGGTGACCATCACCTGGTTCAGGTTGGTGATGAGGTCACCGATCACCCGGTCGCGGCTGGCCAGCTCGCTGGTCAGCGAAGCGGTGTTCGCCAGCAGGCTCTCCAGGGTGCCGCCCTCGCCCTGGAAGACGGTGATCACCTCGTAGGCCAGCTTGTTGACGTCCTGGGGCGAGAGCGCCTCGAACAGCGGCTTGAACCCGTTGAAGAGCACGGTGAGGTCGAGGGCGGGTGCGGTGCGCCCCAGCGGGATGGTCGCACCCTCGTCGAGGACCGAGGGCCCGCCGACTCCCTGGGTGAGCGCGATGTAGCGCTGGCCGACGAGGTTGCGGTAGCGGATGGTCGCGAAGGTGCTCTGGGTGACCTTGGAGCCGGAGTCGACGTCGAAGGTGACCAGGGCGTTCTTCGTGTCGTGGATGTCGATCCCGGACACGGTGCCGACCTTGACGCCCGCGATGCGGACGTCGTCACCCTTCACCACCCCGGTGGCGTCGCTGAAGACGGCTTTGTACTCCTTGGTGTCGCCGAAGGAGACGTTGCCGATGAGGATCACGAGCAGGCCCGTTGCGAGGGTGGTCACGATGATGAAGATCACCAGGCGTACGGCGTCGCCGGCGGTCTTGGCATCGAGCAGCTTCATCGCAGACCCACCTCCGCTCCACGAGCGAGGGGGCCGAACAGCAGCGAAGTCACGTCGGGAACTTCGTCACGCGGGACGCCGAGGACAGGTGCCACGATCGCGTCCACGACCTCGCGCTCGGCGGCGGTGCCGGCGAGACCGGAGGTGAGGTCCATCTGCGGAGCGGCGAAACCGGGGGCCACGCGGCTCTGGCCCTTCTTCCCGGTGGGCCTGTCGACGCCGTCGTTGACGTTGGGCACGAAGTAGAGCGGCGGCAGGTTGTTCTGGCCGTAGACGCCGTTGATCGCCCGCTGGCACATGCCGAGGTTGATCGGGCCACGCTTGTCGCCGAAGCGCGGGTCGTCACCCGGGGTGAAGCCGCGCGGCTGCCGCTCGATCATCTCCAGGTTGATGTGCAGGGTGTAGCCGCGGAAGGTCTGCGCCTGCTTGGGGATCCCTCGGGTGATGCCCTTGAGCAGGCAGGGGTACTCCGGGGAGTACTTGGCGAAGACCCCCAGGATCGGAGGGCTGACCTGACTGAGCCGGATGATGTTCTGGCCGTTCTGCTCCACGAAGTCCCGGGTGGTGTTCGAGAAGCCGGCGATGTCGGCGAACAGCGCCTGGATCTTCTGCTCCTTCTCGATGAACGTGTTGCCCGTCTTGACGCTGTTGCGCAGCGTCGTGGTGATCTCGGGCACCACCGAGCGGTAGACATCGGAGACCTCGGAGAGCAGCCGCAGGTCCTCCACCATCTCCGGGATCTGCGGGTTCATCCGCTTCAGGTAGTCGTTGAGGACGACGAAGTTGTTCCCGATCGCCTCGCCGCGACCCTCGAGCGCCGTCGAGATGGCGTTCAGCGTGTAGTTGAGCTCGGCCGGCTGCACGGTGCGCAGCAGCGGGTAGAGGTCGGAGAGGACCTTCTCCACCTCGATGGAGACCTCGGACTCCTTGATCACGTCACCGGCCGCGATCGGGTCGCTCGAGGGCTGCTCGGGGATCTGGAGGGCGACGTACTTCTCGCCGAACAGCGTCTTGGGCAGGATCCGGGCCGAGACGTTCGAGGGGATCGACTCGGTCTCGCTCGGGAAGAGCCCCAGGGTGAGGGAGACGTTCTCACCCTCGGTCGTCATGTCCAGGACCTCCCCGACGATCGCGCCGCGAATCTTGATGTCCGCGCGGGCCGGCAGCTGGAGTCCCGTCTTCGACGACTGCAGCTCGACCTCGTCGTAGTCGACGAAGGTCTTGCTGAAGATCGCGTAGGTGAGCCAGGTGAAGAGCACCACCAGCGCGAGGAAGCCGATGCCCAGCACCTTGTGCTTGGCGGCGTCGGACACAATGCCCGTGGAGGTCCGAGACATCGACTCAGCCCGCCAATCTGACGGTGGTCGTGGTGCCCCAGATGGCCATCGACAGGAACAGGTCGATCACGTTGATCGCGACGATCGAGGTCCGCACGGCGCGGCCCACCGCGACACCCACACCCGCGGGCCCGCCGCTGGCGTTGTAGCCGTGGTAGCAGTGGATCAGGATCACCACGACCGCGAAGACGAGCACTTTGCCAAAGGACCAGAGGACGTCTCCTGGTGGCAGGAACTGGGTGAAGTAATGGTCGTAGGTGCCCGGACTCTGCCCGAAGAACTGGGTGACGGTGAGCCGGGTCGCGAAGTACGACGAGAGCAGCCCGACCACGTAGAGCGGGACGACCGCGATGAGCCCGGCGACGACACGGGTGGTGACCAGGTAGGGAAGCGACGGAACCGCCATCACCTCGAGCGCGTCGACCTCTTCGGAGATGCGCATCGCCCCGAGCTGGGCGGTGAAACCGCAGCCGACGGTCGCGGCCAAGGCGATGCCCGCGACCAGAGGCGCGATCTCACGGGTGTTGAAGTAGGCGGAGACGAACCCCGAGAAGGCCGCGGTGCCCAGCTGGTTGAGGGCGGCGTACCCCTGCAGCCCGACGTTGGTGCCGGTGAAGAACGTGAGCGCCCCGATCACCCCGACAGTGCCGCCGATCACCGCGAGCGAACCGGAGCCCAGCGTCACCTCCGCGAGGAGCCGGAGGATCTCCTTCTTGTAGTGCGCGATGGCGCGCGGAATCCACGCCAGGGCCTTGACGAAGAACGCGAGCTCCTCGCCGAGGTTGTCCAGGGCTTTCATCGGCTTCTGGTACGCCGATTTCAGAGTCGTCCCCACGGTGGCCATGTCGTCAACCCGTCTTCGGTGGGACGACTTGGAAGTAGATCGCGCTCATGACGACGTTGACCAGGAACAGCAACAGGAAGCTGATCACGACGGACTCGTTGACCGCGTCGCCGACGCCCTTCGGGCCGCCGGCTGCGTTCATCCCCTTGTAGGACGCGACGATGGCCGCGATCATCCCGAAGATCAGCGCCTTGATCAGGCCCTGCCACAGGTCCGGCAGCTGCGCGAGGGCGGTGAAGCTGGCCAGGTAGGCGCCTGGGGTGCCATCCTGGAGAACCACGTTGAAGACGTAGCCGCCCGCCACCCCGACCACGCTGACCAGCCCGTTGAGGAAGACCGCGACCAGCATCGACGCCAGGACCCGGGGGACCACGAGACGCTGGATCGGGTCGATCCCGAGCACCATCATCGCGTCGAGCTCTTCACGGATCTTGCGCGACCCGAGGTCGGCCGCGATCGCGGACCCGCCGGCACCCGCGATGAGCAGCGCCGTCGCGATCGGACCGGCTTCTCGCACGATCGCCAGCACGGCCGCGGACCCGGTGAAGGACTGCGCACCGAACTGCTTGATCAGGCCGCCGACCTGCAGCGCGATGACCGCGCCGAAGGGGATGGACACCAGAGCGGTCGGGACGATTGTCACCGAGGCGATGAACCACGCCTGCTGCAGGAACTCCCGCAGCTGGAACGGTCTCCGGAAGAGTCCGCGCACCACGTCGAGACCGAAGGCAAACAGCTTGCCCGAGGTCCCGATGGGCGCGAGGACTTTCGCCGAGGTGATCGAGGACATTCTCTGTCAGGATCCCGGGGCCATCGACATCTGGTCGTCGAAGGAGCCCTTGGGCGGCTCGACGCCGTGCTCCTTGCACCACTCGCCGGGCGGCTGGGCGCCCTCGCGCTCCATGCCGTTCGACGGCTGGATCGGGATCGGGATCGGGGGCAACGGCGGCATCTCCTCGCCCTCTTCCTCAGCGAGCTCGTCGGCGTCCTTCTCCTCCGACATCCCGATCGGGCCGATCCGCTGGGCGTTGAGGAACTGGCGCACGACGGGCTCCTCGGAGGAGAGCAGCATCTCGCGCGGACCGAACATGGCCAGGTGCTTGTGGTAGAGCAGGCCGATGTTGTCGGGCACCGTGCGCGCGGTGTTGATGTCGTGGGTGACGATCAGGAAGGTGGCGTTGATCTGTGCGTTGAGGTCGACGATCAGCTGGTTCAGGAACGCCGTACGCACCGGGTCCAGCCCTGAGTCTGGCTCGTCGAAGAGCACGATCTCGGGATCGAGCACCAATGCGCGGGCCAGGCCTGCGCGCTTGCGCATGCCGCCGGAGATCTCTCCGGGCAGCTTGTCCTCCGCGCCGACCAGACCGACGAGATCCATCTTCTCCATGACGATGTTGTGGATCTCGGACTCGGACTTCTTGGTGTGCTCGCGCAGCGGGAAGGCCACGTTGTCGTAGAGGCTCATCGACCCGAACATCGCGCCGTCCTGGAACAGCACCCCGAAGAGCTTGCGGATCTCGTAGAGCTCCTTCTCGGAGCAGTTGGCGATGTCGAGCCCCTCGATGAAGATGTGGCCCTTGTCGGGCTTGAGGAGGCCGATGATCGCCTTGAGCAGAACAGACTTGCCGGTGCCCGAGGGGCCCAGCATGACGCTGATCTGTCCTTCGGGGATCGTCAGTGAGACGTCACCCCAGATGAGCTGCTTGCCAAAGGACTTGGTGAGGTCCTGGACCTCTATTTCGACGCCCACGTGGAAGCGTCCTCCCCTCTATGTTCCTGACCGAACTCGAGGATGCGGAGCGCCGGCCACTCCCAGCATTACCAACGAGTAAGCACGGGCCAAGTTACGCCGTTGTTCACCTCGATGAAAGCCGTCCCCCGATTTCGAGACGCACTCGGGACATAGTGTCGCAGCGTCCAGGCCGCCTGTCACCTGCCCTGGAGCATCTTATCCCCGCCACCCAACCGGGGCGGGGAGGCCGGCTACTTGACCGTGACCGAGGCGCCGGCGGCCTCGAGGGCCTCCTTGGCCTTGTCCGCGGCCTCCTTGTTGACCTTCTCCAGGACCGGCTTGGGTGCGGCCTCCACCAGGTCCTTGGCCTCCTTCAGGCCGAGGCTGGTCAGCGAGCGCACCTCCTTGATCACGTTGATCTTCTTGTCGCCGGCGGCCTCCAGGACGACGTCGAACTCGTCCTGCTCGGCTGCCTCCTCACCCTCGCCGGCGCCGCCGGCCGCGGCAGGAGCCGCGGCAGCCGCCACCGGCGCGGCCGCGGTGACGCCGAAGGTGTCCTCGAACTGCTTCACGAACTCGCTGAGCTCGAGCAGCGTCATCTCCTTGAACGCGTCGAGCAGCTCGTCGGTGCTGAGCTTCGCCATGATGGCCCGTCCTCTCTATGGTCAGTCTTTCTGTGGTCGGCCTCCCTGGGGCGGCCTTCGGTCGGTTCTATGCTGATCTGTGGTGATCTGTACTGTCCTGCGCTGCCGTCAGGTTGTCTCGTCCGGGGCCGACGCGGCCACGTCGGGGCCGTCCTCGTCTGCACCTGCCTCAGACGCGTCTGAATCGCCCGGGTCGTCCGCCTCGCTGGCCTCGGGCTCTGCGCTCGCCTCGCTGTCCTCGCTCGCCTCGCTGTCCTCGCCGGCCTCGCTAGGCGTGGGCGGCTCGGCGGGGACGCTGGTCTCCTCCTTTGCCTGCTCGAGGGCGGCTACGAGGCGCACCGCCTGCGAGAGAGGGGCGTTGAGCAGGTAGACGGCCTGACTGAGCGAGGCGAGCATGCCGCCGGCCAGCTTGGCGAGCAGGACCTCGCGCGACTCCAGATCGGCCAGCCTGGCGATCTCGGCAGCCTCGAGCGGGTTCCCGTCGAGGATGCCCCCCTTGATCACCAGCGCTGGGTTGGCCTTGGCGAAGTCGCGCAGGCCCTTGGCCGCCTCCACCACGTCGCCGTTGATGAAGGCGATCGCCGTCGGGCCGGTGAGCAGGTCGTCGAAGCCGACCACTCCGGCCTCGGTCGCCGCGATCTTGGTCAGGGTGTTCTTGACCACCGTGTAGTCGGCGTTGTCGCCGAGTGCGCGGCGGAGGTCTTGCAGCTGCTGGACGGACAGGCCGCGGTACTCGGTGAGGACTGCGCCCGCGGAGTCGTGGAAGGACTCCACGAGCTCTGCGACCGCTGCCGCCTTGTCGGGGCGCGCCATGGGTCTCCTGCCTGGATCTGCCGGTTGGATCTGCTGGTCTGAGGTGACCTTCGGCAGAGGGTCGTGCGGAGACGGAAAACGCCCTGGCGCAGAGGCACGGGGCGAGCAGCTCGCGAAGCGTCGCAAAATGTCCACCGCGACTGACCACGAGCAACACCGTGTCACCTGCGCAGGCCGCCCGCTCCGCGGGACCTTCAGCAGGCGCCTCGGGACACCCCCACGAAGGGACGTGTCCTCCGGTGCGCCTGCGACCGACGGTCTCTGGTTCGACCAGGACTGTACGGGAGGGCGACGCCGTACTCAAAATCGCGCGTTTCGGGCGGCGATATGACCCGATAGCACGGATTATGGTAAATCCCGTACGTCGGTCTCCCCGCGATGGTGCAATGAACGGGTGGACCCCTCCCTCCAGTCGCTGACCGGCGTGCTCGAACAGGCCAACGGCCGGCTCAACGCCGGTTCGCACGCGGCCGCGCGGGTGTGGCCGACCGGTTTCGAGGTCCTCGACAAGCACCTCAACGGCGGCTTCCGCTCCGGAGAGCTGATCCTGCTCGGCGGCCCTCAGGGGCTGGGCAAGACGACCTGGGTGCTGCAGGCGGCTCGCAACATCGCCCGCGCCGGTCGCTCGGTGGTCTTCTTCTCCTTCGAGCACGACCCTCAGACGCTGCTGATCAGGCTGGTCAGCCTCGAGGCAGGTGAGCTAGGAGGCGTCGAGGCGCCGGGGATCAACCGCATCCGGCAGTCCTTCGAGGCCGCCGACGGACGCGCGGGCTCTATCGACGAGCGTCTCGAGGACACCGATGGCGGCGCGGGGGCGATCAAGTCCGTCCATGACTATTCCGACCGGCTGGCCCTGCACCGCTCGATCGGCAGCAGCACCTCGCTCGAGGTGATCCGCAACGCGATGGAGGACGTCCAGCGCGACACCGGGCAGCTGCCCTTCGTGATCGTGGACTACCTGCAGAAGGTCAGGGTCCTCGAGCAGACGAACTCGGAGGAGGACCGGGTCACCCACATCGTCGAGGGGCTCAAGGACCTCGCGCTCGACACCGACGTCCCGATCATCGCGGTGGTCGCGGCGGACAAGTCAGGGCTCCAGGCGGGCAAGAGGATGCGGGTCAGCGACTTCCGCGGATCCTCGGCTCTGGCCTACGAAGCCGATGCGGTGCTGATGCTCAACAACAAGTTCGACGTGGTGGCTCGACACCACCTGATGTACAACCTCGGCAACGCCGAGCGGTTCCGCGACTGGACCGTCCTCACCATCGAGAAGAACCGCAGCGGTCGCGACGGGGTCGACCTCGAGTTTCAGAAGCGGTTCGAGCAGGGCCGCTTCGAGTCGACCGGACGCACGGTCGTCGAGCAGCTGGTGGACGACCGGATCTTCGTCGAGTAGGTCTACCCCCGGGTGACCTGGGCCTAGCTGCTGGCCTCGTCGTCCCCGGTGGCCCGCTTGGTGCGGTTCGGGTCGATCTGGACGCCCGGGCCCATCGTCGTGGACAGCGTCACCTTCTTGAGGTAGCGACCCTTCGAGCTGGCCGGCTTCAACCGCAGCACCTCGTCGAGGGCGGCCGCGTAGTTGTCGGCGAGCTGCGCCTCCGAGAACGACGCCTTGCCGATGATGAAGTGCAGGTTGGCGTGCCGGTCCACGCGGAACTCGATCTTTCCGCCTTTGATGTCGGAGACCGCCTTGGTCACGTCCGGGGTGACCGTGCCCGTCTTGGGGTTCGGCATCAGGCCGCGGGGGCCGAGGACTCGGCCGAGCCGGCCGACCTTGCCCATCATGTCCGGCGTTGCGACAACGGCGTCGAAGTCGAGCCAGCCGCCGTTGACCCGCTCGATCAGGTCGTCGTCCCCGACGACGTCGGCACCAGCCTCTCGCGCTGCCTCGGCCTTCTCGGCGGTCGCGAAGACCAGCACCCGCGCGGTCTTGCCCGTGCCGTGCGGAAGGTTGACCGTCCCGCGCACCATCTGGTCGGCCTTGCGAGGGTCGACACCGAGGCGGATGGCGACATCGAGGGTCTCGTCGAACTTCTTCTTGCTGCCCGCCTTCGCGAGCTTGATGGCCGCGAGCGGACTGTGCAGCTCGTCGTTGTCGAAGCTCTCCGATGCGGCCCGGTAGGTCTTGCTGCGCGGCATGTCTGGTTCCTTCCCAGCTGTGGTCGTCGGGCGCGTCAGCGGCCCTTCCACGGTTTCGTTTCTTCGGTGATGTTGTCGGTGCGGTAGTGGTCTCCCTTCGAGACGCCTCGTCCCTCGGCTCCTCAGGACAAGCGACAAGCTCGACCACCCGGGGTTGCTATTCGGTGGTGACCCCCATGGAGCGAGCCGTTCCCTCGACGATCTTCATCGCCGCCTCGATGTCGTTGGCGTTCAGGTCAGGCTGCTTGGTGGTGGCGATCTCGCGGACTTGGTCCTTGGTCAGCCGACCGACCTTCTCCTTGTGCGGAACCCCCGACCCCTTCTGCAGCCCGGCGGCCTTCTTGATCAGCTCGGCAGCCGGCGGTGTTTTGGTGATGAAGGTGAACGAACGGTCCTCGTAGATGGTGATCTCAACGGGGATGACGTTGCCCCGCATCTGCTCTGTCTGCGCGTTGTAGGCCTTGCAGAACTCCATGATGTTGACGCCGTGGGGGCCTAGAGCGGTGCCGACCGGCGGCGCGGGGGTCGCTGCTCCGGCCTGGAGCTGGACCTTGACCAGGCCCGCGATCTTCTTCTTGGGGGGCATTTCCTTCTCTTTCTCGTGTGGTCATGACGGGAAGGGACTTCCCTGCCACCTGTTCCTCGGGTTCGTCCCGTGTCGACCCAGGGCTCACACCTTCTGGATCTGGCTGAAGCTGAGCTCGACCGGTGTCTCCCGGCCGAAGATCTCGACGAGGGCCCTGACCCTCTGCGACTCGGTGTTGATCTCGGTGATCGTCGCGTGCAGGGTCGCGAACGGGCCGTCGATGACCATGACGGAGTCGTCGACGTCGAAGTCGGCGACCTCGACCTTCTTCTTGGCTGCACCGGCGGTGGTCCCGGGTGAGGCGGCCTCGACCTCGGCCACCACCGCCGGGGCGAGCATCGTCTCGACCTCGGTCAGGCTCAACGGGACCGGCTGGTGGCTGTGCCCGACGAAGCCGGTGACCGACGGGGTGTGCCGCACGGCTGCCCACGACTCATCGGTGAGATCCATCCGGACAAGCACGTAGCCGGGCAACACGGTGCGCTTGACCAGCTTGCGCTGACCGTTCTTGATCTCGGCGACCTCCTCGGTGGGCACGATCACCTCGTGGATGAACTCCTCCATGTTCAACGAGGTGATCCGGTTCTCCAGGTTCGCCTTGACCCGCTTCTCCATGCCGGAGTAGGTGTGCACGACGAACCAGTCCCCCGGCTTGGCCCACAGCGACTCCCGGAACTCCTCGAGCGGGTCCGGCGCGGCGTCGGGAGCCGCCTCGGTCTCGGCGTCGGTCACGGCCTCAGGCGCGGCTTCGGTCTCGGTGTCGGTCACCGCCTCCGCCTCCGGCTCGGCATCGGTCACGGCCTCAGGCGCGGCTTCGGTCTCGGTGTCGGTCAC
>Ga0136622_10000696_pt1 | contig 13833 bp, 16 predicted proteins | sample AntDrymUQ4482106_2_FD_104803 | JGI IMG/M metagenome (GOLD analysis project Ga0136622, IMG submission 104803) | Polar desert sand microbial communities from Dry Valleys, Antarctica - metaG UQ448 (21.06) | ecosystem: Environmental > Terrestrial > Soil > Desert | place: Antarctica: Dry Valley...
ACCTGTCACGGATGACGGGCGAGCCCGGTGCAGGTCGGCTGCCGCTCCAGTTGTTGCCTACTCGCGTCTGGGTTTGAAGCGTTGGTGGCGGATGGGTCGCTGGCGGGGGTCGAGGTGTGCCGGGGGGATGGTCTCGGGGATGCCGTCGGGTGCCATCACCACGGCCCACTGACCTTGGTGGATGAGGTGGTGGTGGTGGCTGCAGAGCAGGCACCCGTTGGCCAGGTCGGTGGGTCCGCCGTCTGCCCAGCCGGTGATGTGGTGGGCTTCGGTCCAGGCGGGTGGGCGGTCGCAGCTCGGGAAGATGCACCCTTGGTCGCGGTGGGCGAGGGCGATGCGTTGGTGTCGGTCGAACAGTCGTCTGGTGCGGCCGAGGTCGAGGATGGCGGAGTCGGCGCCGAGGACCAGCGGGAGCAGGCCTGCGTTGCAGGCGAGCCGGCGGGTCTGTGATGCGGAGACGGTGGTGCCGGTGGTCAGGGTCGCCTCGCCGAGACCGGTGCGGAGTTGGTCGTTGTCGATGGTGACGACGATGGTGGCGTTGCCGGCCCCGTGGTGGGGGAGCTTGTCGGTGGGCAGGTGCTCGAGGAGCTCACAGAACGCCTGGCCCATCCGTTGCCCGTAGGTCAGCTGGGTGAGGTCGGTGTCGGCGGTGGCGAGGATCCCTGGCCGGATCATCGGGGGTTCGGCTGCGGTGGCTGGACCGGTGCCGGCCCGCTGGTTGCGGCGTGGGGAGGCGATGGCCTCCAGGGCGGTACGGAGCACGTCGTAGGCCAGGTTGGGCATCCGGTTGTCGTCCAGCGACCACACCGGTGCGTCCATGACGGTGTCGAGCATGCTGCGCAACTGCACCAGCACCGCACCCACGGCGTCGGACGGCAGTGGCTCATCCGGTGGCGGCGACGGTGCTGCGGTGCTTGATCGACATATCCCAACGGTAGACCCGACAATCGAGAATTTCCGTACACCAGTTCGACCTGCGCACAACCGCCCGTGGGCACCCTCGGCTGTGGACAGCAGCATTATGTGCACGCCAGAGGATGGGCCGCGCAAGAGAGCACAGCCATGCTCTCTCAGCAGCGGGATCAGGGTGGCTGTCGGGGAAAGGTCAGGGAAACCCATCGCGCCCCGACGGTGTTCTTCAGTACGTTTGACACCGTCGGCCACATCGCCGATCTGTCTTGCACGCTGACATTCTCGAGGGACTCATGTCTGACACGACGGTTGCTCCAACCCCAGTCTCCGTCATCGCTGCCCGTGCTGTCGGACTGCGCAAGGTCTACGGTCAGGGCGATGCCAGTGTCGCTGCGCTCGACGGGGTGACCGTCGACTTCCGCTCCGGCGAGTTCACCGCCGTGATGGGGCCCTCCGGCTCCGGCAAGTCCACCCTCATGCACTGCATGGCAGCGCTCGACACCGCGTCGGGTGGTGAGGTGTTCCTGGGGGACCAACAGCTGTCAGGCCTGGGCGACAAGCAGCTCACCCTGCTCAGACGCGACAAGATCGGTTTCGTCTTCCAGGCGTACAACCTGGTGCCGACGCTGACCGCTCGCGAGAACATCGAGCTGCCGCTGTCCATCGCCGGTCGCAAACCCGATCCCGACTGGTTCGACACCGTCATCGACACGGTCGGCCTACGTGACAGGCTCAAGCACCGGCCGAACGAGCTTTCCGGTGGGCAACAGCAGCGGGTCGCGTGTGCACGAGCCCTGGTGTCGCGTCCCGAGATCGTGTTCGCCGACGAGCCGACCGGCAACCTGGACTCGGCCGCGAGCGCGGAGGTTCTCGGCTTCCTACGACGCAGCGTCGACGACCACGGCCAGACGATCGTGATGGTGACCCACGACCCGATCGCGGCAGGGTACACCGACCGCGTGGTGTTCCTCGCGGACGGCAAGGTCGTCGACGAGCTGCGCGACCCCACCGCCGACGGCGTGCTCGAGCGGATGAAGGTGCTCAGCCAGCAAGCGGTCGCCGGCACCGCAGCGGGGGCCTGAGCCGATGCTCAAGGTGACCTGGCGCAACCTGGTGGCGCGAAAGCTGAGGCTGGTCCTGAGCGCGTTCGCCATCGTGCTGGGCGTGGCCTTCGTGGCCGGCTCGTTCATCTTCACCGACGCGCTCGGCGGCGCCTTCAGCGGCATCGTCAAGGGCACAACCGCTGATGTCGAGGTCATGCCGACGGGGGCCGGGGAGGTGGACCAGTTCGGGACCGATGCCCGCACGCTTCCGGCTTCACTGGTCGACGAGCTCGAGGAGCTCGCTGAGGTGGCGGAGGCGTCGGGAATCGACGAGCTACAAGGCGTCTTCGTGATCAGCAAGGCCGGCAAGCTGATCGGAGGCAACGGCCCACCTGGGCTCGCCTTCAACTACGCCGACACGACCGCGATCACGGGCAAGCCCATCCTCAGCCGCGCAGCAGGCGAGCTCCCTGACGGGCCCGGCAAGATCGCCCTCGACATCGACACGGCGGACAAGGCCGGGTACGACGTCGGTGACACCGTCACGCTGGTGACTCCGGGCGACCCCCCGACGATGAAGGCGGAGCTGGTCGGACTCGTCAGGTTCGGTTCGGAGGGAGGACTCGTCGGGGCAACCCTCACCGTCTTCGACGAACGGGTGATTCAGGACCTCTTCTTCGGAGGTCGCGACGTATACACGAACATCTCCGTCACCGCGGCGGAAGGCGTCAGCCAGACCGAGCTCCGCGACGCGGTGCAACCGCTGCTACCCAACGGTGTGGAGGCCCTCACCGGGGACAAGTTCGCGGCCGACCAACAGGAGGCCATCGGGGAGATCCTCGGATTCATCAACATCTTCCTGCTCGTCTTCGCCGCTGTCTCCATGGTGGTGGGAACGTTCCTCATCATCAACACGTTCTCGATTCTGGTCGCACAGCGGAGCCGGGAGCTCGCTCTGCTGCGCGCCATGGGTGCCTCGAAGCGGCAGGTGAACGGGGCGGTGCTCGTCGAGGCTTTCGTGGTGAGCGTCGTCGGCTCGACGCTGGGTGTGGGGCTCGGCTACCTGCTGGCGCTCGGCCTCGAGGCGCTGTTCGGGATCATCGGGCTGGACCTGGGCGGTGCGTCGATGTCGCTTGCGCCGCGCACGATCGGCATCGCGTACGCCGTCGGCATCCTCGTCACGATGGTCGCTGCCTACCTCCCGGCTCGACGCGCCAGCCGCATCGCACCCATCGAGGCGATGCGAGACGACGTCGCCCTTGGCGAGACGTCACTGCGACGGCGCACGATCCTCGGGGCAGGCATGGTCGCGGCGGGAGTGGTGCTGATGGTCCTCGGTTTCGTCGGCGAAGGGGGCAGGGGTCTTTCCCTCATCGGTCTCGGGATGCTGGTCATCCTCGTCGGTGTCTCTCAGGCGGCCGCCCTGGCAGGGCGCCCAATTCTCAGAGGTCTCGGCGTGGTCTACCGGCGGCTGTTCGGCACCGTCGGCAACCTGGCGACCGAGAACTCGCTACGCCACCCCAGGCGCACCGCTGCCACGTCGAGCGCGCTGATGATCGGTCTCACGCTGGTGGCCCTGATGTCGATCCTCGGCCAGTCGGCGAAGGCGAGCACAGACGCAGCCATCGAGGAGAGCCTTACGGCCGAGCTCATCGTGTCGAACGCGACCGGCCAGTTCTTCTCCACGGCGTACGCAAAGCAGATCGCAGACCTCGACGGCGTGGCGTCGGTGACGACCTTCCGTCAGGCCAGCGCCAAGCTCGAGGAGTCGCAGGTGTTCCTTCAGGCCGTCGATCCCGACTCCTTGGACGCCGCCCTGCAGCTGCCCGTCGACGCAGGGTCGTTGCAGAGCTTCGACGACAGGTCGGTGCTGGTGAGCTCGACGAGAGCTGATGCGAGCAACCTCGAGGTCGGTGACTCGGTGGAGCTGACGTTCCCTGCCGGGCCAAAGGCACTCGAGGTGGCCGGCATCTACCCGACCGGTGGCGCGATCAGTGGTGACTTCGTCCTCACGCTGGAGGGGCTGAAACGGGCCGGGATCAAGCCGGAGGACTCGTTGCTCTTCGTCAGCAAGGAGCCAGGCGCCAGCGAGAGACAGGTGCGGGCAGCGATCGAGCGGGTCCTTGCAGGCAACCCCACTGTGACGCTGAAGAACCAGGAGGAGTTCGCCAATGAGCAGAAGGGCCTCATCAACACGGTTCTCTACATCATCTACGCACTGCTCGGTCTGGCAGTCATCATCGCGATGCTGGGCATCACCAACACCTTGGCGCTGTCGGTGATCGAGCGGACCAGAGAGGTGGGACTGCTGCGAGCGGTCGGCCTCAGCCGCAGGCAGCTGCGGCGGATGGTACGTCTCGAGGCAGTCGCGATCGCGATCCTCGGGGCGGTCCTGGGCGTGGTCATGGGGATCGCCTTCGGGGTGGCGATGCAGCGAGCCATTGCCGACCAAGGGCTGGACGTCTTGGAGATTCCGTGGCTCCAGCTGGCGATCTTCGTCGCACTCGCGGCGATCGTCGGGGTTCTGGCTGCGGTGTTCCCCGCCCGGCGGGCGGCCAAGCTCGACGTCCTCCGGGCGATCACCACCGAGTAGTGACTAAGAAGGCCCCTGCGACAATCGCAGGGGCCTTCTCGGATCTGTTGCGTCGTGTCAGATGACGCGGACGTTCTCAGCCTGCAGGCCCTTGGGGCCCTGAGCGGTCTCGAACTCGACGCGCTGGTTCTCGTCGAGCGACTTGTAGCCCTCGGCGGCGATAGCCGAGAAGTGGACGAATACGTCAGGCAGGTCGCCGTCCTGGGAGATGAAGCCGAAGCCCTTCTCGCCGTTGAACCATTTCACAGTTCCCTGTGCCATGTGATGCTCCTTCGTGTGGGTGTTACTTCGTGAGAGATCCCGGACATGAGATCTCGTTAGCTGCGCTCGTGCTCTTCCCACATTCGGTATGGCCCATGGTTCTCCAAACGACAAGACGCCCGCGGCTTGAGTCCGCGAGCGTCCAGGAACGTGCGAGTACTTGTGTGCAACGTGAGGACCACATTATCACGTCCTGTCCGTAGGCCAACGGGTCCCCCACCTGCGCCTCCTGCGCGGGTGGGTCGGCGCGGGTGCGGACACCGCCGCTCCTGGGCTGTGGACGACGATTTCCGTCAGGTCGCACCCCGCTGATAATCTGCGCACGTTGGCCCGGCACCCTGCCGGCTCTCCCCACGTCAGCCTGAGACTCGGGCGTCAGATCCTCCGCTCACGCGGGACGGTCGGCGCCTGGACCTGGTGCGACGTACCTCCTGTCACGGAGAGACCGTGACCGCAGAGTCCACAGGAGGTGGATGCACAGCATGCGTAACTACGAGCTCATGGTCATCCTCGATCCCGACCTGGAGGAGCGCACGGTCCAGCCGTCGCTCGAGACCTACCTCAACCTGGTTACCCAAGACGGTGGCAGTGTCGAGTCGATCGACGTGTGGGGCCGTCGGCGCCTGGCCTATGAGGTCGACAAGAACACCGAGGGCATCTACGCAGTGGTCTCACTGTCGGCCGAGCCCGCTACCGTCAAAGAGCTTGACCGCCAGCTCGGCCTCAACGAGTCCGTGCTGCGCACCAAGGTCATGCGCCCCGACGTCCACTGATGTGTGGCACTGCTAGGTGCCGCTGAAGAGTTGGCCACTGATCACCCGATCAGGCCAAGACCGATTCCCCCGGTCGTTCCGTTCGAACTGACCCACTTGGGAGGCTGCTCATGGCAGGCGAAACCATCCTCACCGTCATCGGCAACATCACCGATGACCCCGACCTGCGCTTCACCCCGTCGGGTGCGGCGGTCGCCAACTTCACGGTGGCGTCCACCCCGCGGATCTACGACAAGCAGACCAACGAGTGGAAGGACGGCGACGCGCTGTTCCTGCGCTGCTCGATCTGGCGCCAGGCGGCCGAGAACGTCGCCGAGTCCCTGCAGCGTGGCTCCCGAGTCGTCGTGTCGGGGCGGCTCAAGCAGCGTTCCTATGAGACGCGTGAGGGGGAGAAGCGCACGGTCGTCGAGCTCGATGTCGAGGAGATCGGCGCGTCGCTCAAGTACGCCACAGCCAAGATCACCAAGACCACCCGCTCGGGTGGCGGTGGTGGCGGTGGTGGTGGTGGCGGCGACACCAGCGGCCAGGCGGGCAACGACCCTTGGGCGTCGCAGCCCTCCGGCGGCCAGAGCTCAAGCGGCAACGACCCCTGGGCGGCACCGTCCGGCGGCACCGACGACCCACCGTTCTGACCTGACCGGACTCATACTGCGACCATTCCGGCCCAGCGCCGGGCTCAAGAGAGGGAGCACCACAATGGCCAAACCGATCGTGCGCAAACCCAAGAAGAAGGTGTGCGCGTTCTGCAAGGACAAGGCGACGTCCGTCGACTACAAGGACACGACGTTGCTCCGCAAGTTCATCTCCGACCGTGGCAAGATCCGCGCGCGTCGGGTGACCGGCAACTGCACCCAGCACCAGCGCGACGTCGCCATGGCGATCAAGAATGCTCGTGAGATGGCCCTGTTGCCCTACACGTCAACCGCGCGCTGAGAGGAGACCAGGCGATGAAGCTCATCTTGACGCAGGAAGTCTCCAGCCTCGGCGCACCCGGTGACGTGGTCGAGGTCAAGGACGGTTACGGCCGGAACTACCTCATGCCCAGAGGTTTCGCGATCCGGTGGACCAAGGGCACGGAGAAGCAGATCGACTCCATCAAGAAGGCCCGCTCCGTGCGCGATGTTCGCGACCTCGGGCACGCGGACGAGATCAAGAGTCAGCTCGAGGCGCTCACCGTGCGCGTGCCAGCGCAGGCAGGATCGACGGGTCGCCTCTTCGGGGCGGTGACGGTCGCCGACATCGTCGCTGCCGTCAAGGCCGCCGGTGGACCCGACATCGACAAGCGTCGCATCCAGGTCGATCAGCCGATCAAGGCAATCGGTCCGCACGAGGTCCAGGTCAAGGTTCACGACGAGGTCCAGGCGAGGCTCAGCCTCGACGTCTTCCCCTCCTAGCTAGACGTTTCTGGTCGAGACTCGGTATGGCTCAGTCGAGCAGCGTGGGGGCGCGGAGGTCCTCGGCGCGCGTCACGTCTCCCGTGAGGAGATAGGTGGATCGCAGCAACTTGTGCTGCCGCCCTCGCACCCACGAGACGAACTCGTCGTGAGCCTGGATGCGGGAGGAGTCATGCGCCGCCGCGAGCCCGCGGCACCGCTGCACCGAGCACGAGCCAGCGCTCGCCTCGTGCTCGCCAGAGCAGGGTCAGCATCCGCACGAGCATGAAGCCGGAGAACGCCCACCACAGCGCGGCGAGACCACCTCCCGACCAGACCACTGCCAGCGCCAGCGGAGCGAAGGCCAGCAGGTTGATCACACCTGCCCAGGCGAGATACCGGCCGTCCCCGGCGCCGATGAGGACGCCGTCGAGGACGAAGACGACGCCGGCGATCGGCTGGTGCAGCGCCACGATCAGCAACACGCCCGCGAGCAGCTGCTGGACCTCGGCGTCGGGGCTGAAGAGCGGGACGACCAAGGGGCGGGTCGCGGCGAGCAGCAGGCCAAGCACGATGCCACACACGACCCCCCACCAGATCATCCGGCGAGTAGCTGCCCGCGCCCCGGCTGCGTCGCTGGCACCGAGCAGCCTGCCGGTGATGGCTTGGCCGGCGATGGCGATGGCGTCGAGGGCGAAGGCAAGGAACGTCCACAGCGTGAAGGCCACCTGGTGCGCGGCGATAGCCGGGGTGGAGATCGTCGCAGCGACATACACGGTCAACAGCAGAGCGGCTCGAAGCGTCAGCGTACGGATGATGAGAGGAACGCCGACGCGCCATGCCTCGACGACACCCTTGCGGTGCGGTGCGAGTGAGGCGCCGGAGGTCCGCGCAGCGCGTACGACGACGTACGCCATGACGACGGCGGCGACGCCCTGGGCGACGAGAGTCCCAGCCGCGGATCCGGCGATGCCCCACCCGAAGCCGTACACGAAGAGCAGGTTGAGCGCGATGTTGACGAGGTTGGCGACGACCGCCACGACCAGCGGCGTCTTGGTGTCCTGAAGCCCGCGGAGCACGCCCGTGGTCGCGAACATGACGAGCAGTGCGAGGATCCCGAACGATGCGACGCGCAGATAGAGGACGGCGAAGTCGCGAACCTGCGGATCGGGGCCGAACCCGTCGACGATGTTGGGGGCGAGGGCAAGGATGGCGACGGAGACGACGACGCCGAGGCCGACCGCCAACCACAGCCCGTCGATGCCGAGACTCAGTGCAGCCCGGTTGTCTCCGGCGCCGAGGCTGCGGGCGACGCTCGACGTGGTGCCGTAGGCAAGGAACACGAAGAGACCGACGGCGGTCTGGATGACGGTGCCGGCGATCCCGAGTGCTGCGAGCTGGGGAGTCCCGAGGTGACCGACGATCGCGGCGTCGGCGAGGAGGAAGAGCGGCTCGGAGATGAGCGCGGCGAACGCCGGTACGGCGAGCCGGGCGATCTCGCGGTCCTGGTGCCGGTTGCGCGCTCGTCGTGAGGGCGGCGGTGGTCGGGAGCGGTTCGACAAGTCCGGCGTGTCGCGCGGCGTGGCGACGGCTCTGGTGGGAAACGCCAGGCGGGAGCGGTCGGAAGGTGGTACTTCGTCCGGTGCCGAATCGCTCATCGGTCCCTCCAGGATTCGCGAAGACTTTCTTTTCTCCACACACGGGTACAAGCGTTTCCCCAGGTCAGCGCGCCTGCTAAGGAGATGGCCGATTTTCTTTTCCACCAACCTATCCCCAACCTGTGCACACTCACGTAGGCGTTTTCCACAACGCGACGCGGTTGTCCACAGAGGGTGTTGACCACGGACTGTCACCCGGCGGCAAAGCCACGTACCGTCCTTTCTGATCCACGGTGTCCGGGCTCGGCTGGACGTGTCCCGCGCCGCATTGTCGGTGCCTGCACCTAGCCTCGCAGACACGTCGTGAGCCCCAGCGCATGAGCCCCAAGGAGCCAGGTGAGCATCGCCGAGTACTACGGTCCCCAGCCGGTCCATGAGGACGGTTACGCGACGAGGAGTGCACAGGCTGGCCGCACGCCGCCCCAGGACGAGCACGCCGAGCAGTCGGTGCTCGGCGCGATGCTGCTGAGCAAGGACGCCATCGCCGACGTGGTCGAGGTGATCCGCGGGAGCGACTTCTACCGTCCGGCTCACGAGCTCGTCTTCGACGTCATCCTGGGTCTGTACGGCCGCGGCGAGCCGGCTGACGCGATCACCGTGTCGGCTGAGCTGACCCGGGCCGGCGACCTGGCGAGGGCGGGCGGAGCGCCCTACCTCCACACCCTTGTCGCGGGGGTGCCGGTGGCCGCCAACGCCGGCTACTACGCCCACATCGTGCGGGAGAAGGCCGTCTTGCGGCGGCTCATCGACGCGGGCACCAAGATCGTCCAGATCGGGTATGCCGCCGAGGGCCAGGTCGATGACGTCGTCGACCAGGCCCAGGCCGAGGTGTACGCGGTGACGGACAAGCGCACGTCGGAGGACTACGCGCCGCTGTCCGACATCATGGAGCTGACGATCGACGAGCTCGAGGCGATCGGCAACAGAGACGGGGCGATGGCGGGAGTGCCGACCGGCTTCGCTGAGCTCGACGAGCTCACCAACGGCCTGCACGGGGGACAGATGATCGTGGTGGCGGCGAGGCCCGCGATCGGCAAGTCGACCCTGGCATTGGACTTCTGCCGCTCTGCCTCGATCAAGCACGGCTTGTGCAGCGTCATCTTCTCGCTCGAGATGAGCCGCACCGAGATCACCATGCGGCTGCTTTCGGCCGAGGCGAGGATCCCGCTCCACCACATGCGCAGCGGCAGCATGGGTGACGACGAGTGGACCAGGCTGGTCCGCAAGATGGGGGAGGTGTCCGAGGCGCCCCTCTTCATCGACGACTCCGCAAACCTGACGATGATGGAGATCCGCGCCAAGGCACGCCGGCTCAGGCAGCGCCATGATCTGAAGCTCATCGTCATCGACTATCTCCAGCTGATGTCGTCTGGCAGGAAGGTCGAGTCTCGCCAGCTAGAGGTGTCGGAGTTCTCGCGACAGATCAAGCTGCTCGCCAAGGAGCTCGATGTCCCGGTGATCGCCGTGTCCCAGCTCAACCGAGGCTCCGAGCAACGCACCTCCAAACGACCGTTGTTGTCCGACCTGCGGGAGTCGGGTGCCATCGAGCAGGACAGCGATATGGTCATCCTGCTCCACCGCGAGGACGCCTATGATCGGGAGTCGGCGCGCCTAGGCGAGGCCGACCTCATCGTGGCCAAGCACCGCAACGGGCGCACCGACGACCTCGTGCTCGCCTTCCAGGGCCACTACTCCCGGTTCCAGGACATGGCCCGCGACTGAGCCACGTCCCAGCCCAGCTCAGATGGGCTCGCGACGCCGCTACAGGCATGGCAGCCTTGCCCCATGATCGACGAGTTCGCGAAGGAGTACCTGCACGACGAGCTGCGCTGGACACGCGAGGCGCTCGTCTGGAAGCTCGACGGTCTCTCGGACTACGACATACGCCGTCCCCTGACGGCGACCGGGACCAACCTCCTCGGCCTGGTCAAACACTTGGCGACCTGGGAAGCCAGGTACCTCGGCGAGATCTTCAACCGGCCGTTCCCGGAGCCGCTGCCCCGGTGGCGGGACTCCGGTGGCAGCGACCTGTGGGTGACCGAGGTCGAGAGCCGCGAGCAGATCATTGGCTTCTACCGGCGCGCCACCCAGTTGGACACCTTGGAGAGCCTGCATGCCGGCCAACCGTCACTTACTGGAGCAGGTCGCGGCCCACGTGGTGCCCACTGGGGCCACCGCCACCCACCTGGGAACGGGGGCTTCGCGAGGGCTTGTGCCACGCTTGTCCAAGACACTCGCACCCGTGCGCGTTGACCACGTTGTCGAGGTTCTTGACGCGTTAGGCAGCGCGGCTGTGCGTCACTGGGTGGCAGGAGGGTGGGGCGTCGACGCGCTGGTCGGGGCCATAGCCCGATCCCATAGGGACTTGGACTTGGCCGTAGACGCGAACAACCTGGACGACTGTATGGCGACCTTGGGTGGTCTCGGCTACCGCGTAGAGACGGACTGGCGCCCGCTGCGCGTAGAGGTTGTGGCGGGCGGCGAGAGGTGGGTGGATGTTCATCCAGTCACGTTCGACGCATCGGGTCATGGGGTGCATGGCGATCCGGTGGGTACGCATTTCCGCTATCCACGGAAGCGTTCGCCCAGGGTCGAATCGGCAACCGCCCGGTGCTGTGCCTCTCGGTGAGCCAACAGTTGGCATCCCACTCCGGTTACGAGCTGCGTCCTCAAGACGAGCACGACCTAGGCGAACTCCGACGGTTGCAGGCTCGGAGTCCGCGAAACCGCTGCCTAAGCCCGGCCTAAGCCCGGCGTAGGACGCTTCCTCAGGGCTGCGCGGTGCCGCGAGTCAACGCGAGTGGAGCTGGTTAGATGAGCGCCGTGAGAGAGCTGTTCGTCGTCACCCATCCGGAGGCAACCCACCACCTGGAGGACCGGGTGGGTGGCTGGTTCGACTCGGGGTTGACCGAACGCGGCCACGCCCATGCTCGGCGGATTGCTGAAGTCCTTGCAGAGCGGGTGAACCCGGGGGCGGCTCTCTTCACCTCAGACCTGCGCCGCACCCGAGAGACGGCCGAGACGATCGCCGACAAGCTGGGGTGCGAGACCCAGTCCCTCGCCGAGCTGCGGGAGAAGTCGTATGGCGAGGGTGAAGGCCGCCCCGATTCCTGGTTCCGGGAGCGGTTCGTGCCTCCGCCGAAGCACGGGGAGCGGATGAACCATGACGAGGGCCTGGCGGGTGCCGAGACCAAGGCCGAGTGGGTCGGGCGGGTCTACACCGGCATGGACGCCGTGATGGCCGATCCAGCGGCCCAGAAGATCATCGTCACCCACGGCGGTTCCGCGACCTTCGTGATCGCACACTGGATCGGCATGCCGCTCGAATCGCTCGACGTCGTCGCCTTCCGCCTGGCCTCGGGCAGCATCACCCACCTGCGGGAAGACGACTACTTCCACAGCCACGCGGTCGTGTCCCTGAACGAGACCAGTCACCTCTGCGACTGACAGGTAGGCAGGCGAACCAGCGACCGGCTCCTGGTCATGGCCTGGCGCTGGCGCGGTGGCCCGGACTTTGGCGCTGCCGTCCGTTGGCGGGCCGGCGGCTAAGCGCTGGGCAGGCGGTCGACGCCGACCCGGCATCGATCACCGCCATCGAGCTCGCCCTCGACACGGCGCACGCCGCGACGATCGCCCCGGTGTGGGCGGCCCTGCTGACCGGGAGCACCGAGGCCCGGGGCCGCGGGACCATCGGTGACGACGTCCGGGACGCCACGGGACGAGTGCCGATCCTGTGGTTCCAGGACACCGACGAGCACGAGACCCCGCGTCAGCGGTTCCACGTCGACGTCCAAATGCCGTACGACGTTGCCGAGGAACGCATCGCGGCAGCGGTGGCCGCAGGGGCCGTCATCGTCGACGATAGTAGGGCGCCGTGGACCACCGTCATCGCCGACCAGGACGGCAACAAGGCCTGTGTGGGCACGATGCAGCCTCCGGCGCAGGAACGGTGACCCGTTAGCCAGGGGCGAGGTCGAGAACCCGCGGCAGTGTCCCACTGAGCGATCGGCGTTGATCAACTGGCAGGGACGGGAGCCGGAGAGCCGGGAGTAGCCAACTTCGGTACCAGGGCCGCGAGCCGCTAGCGTCTGGGCTCGTGGACGAGCTGGAAGTTGCAACCAAGGACGGCGAGCGCCTCCACGTCAGCATGACCGGTTCGGGCCCCGACGTGGTCGTGTTGTCCGGGGGGCCAGGTTGCGTTCACTATCTCGAGCAGGACCGGCTCGTTCCGGGTGGAACGCGCGCGTGGTTTCCTGAACCCCGCGGTGTGGGGCGCTCTGGTGGCGGTTCACACACGATGGCGCAGGCCCTAGACGACCTCGAGTGCATCCGGGTCGCGCTCGGCATATCAGCGTGGGTCGTGCTTGGCCACTCCTGGGGGTCCGACCTCGCCGTCAGGTACGCCCTCGATTTTCCGACATCCGTTTCAGGCGTCATCGGTATCGCGGGTCACGGCCTCCACAAGGATCGGACCTGGTCGCAGCAGTACGAAGAGCTCAAGGGAACAGATCCAGGTCCCGAGATTGCGTGGGATCAGCTTAGCTTCGCTCAGCGTCTGGACTCGCGCACGCCGGCGACGTACTGGGCGTAGGCGCCGGCGGAGTGGACGGAATGTTGTTCGATGCTGGAACAATGTCACGCATGCCGAGCCGAATCGCCGTCATCGCAATCGACGCCGCTCACCCCCGACTGGTGGCCGACTTTTGGTGCAACGTCTTGGGATGGCACGTGGTCGAGGAGGACGACGGGGTGATCAGCATCGCGCCGACCGACGGCGCGTGGCCGACGATCGACGTGCTGGAGGTTGCTGAGGAGAAGGCCGTCAAGAACCGTCTGCACCTCGATCTGCGCGCCGACGGTGTGTCGACGACGGACGAAGTTGAGCGACTTCTCAGTCTGGGCGCGCGCCCGGTTGACGTAGGGCAGGGGCCGGACGTGAGCTGGGTGGTGCTGGCCGACCCGGAGGGGAACGAGTTCTGCCTGCTCTCGCGGTCGGTCCAAGAGATGTAGCTGATAGTGAGCGGGGGCTTGGCCAGCCCCGCGAGCGGATCCTTTATCGGCCCGCTCGTCTGGAGCAGCCGGTCGGAGTGGCCGTTCCTAGGCGCGCCGGGGAGACTCGGCGCATGGCTGCTGGAATGGATCAACCGTCCACGTCCGCGCGACTGCGCTGCGGCATCGTCCTCGGTGTCCAGGAGGATGCCTGCGAGATCATCGGGGAGG
>Ga0136622_10000699_pt1 | contig 13798 bp, 14 predicted proteins | sample AntDrymUQ4482106_2_FD_104803 | JGI IMG/M metagenome (GOLD analysis project Ga0136622, IMG submission 104803) | Polar desert sand microbial communities from Dry Valleys, Antarctica - metaG UQ448 (21.06) | ecosystem: Environmental > Terrestrial > Soil > Desert | place: Antarctica: Dry Valley...
GACCGCCGCGACCTCCGTCGAGGAGAGTCCGAGGGTGAGCACGCCCTCGCGGAGCGGGCTGTCGAACAGGAGGCTGATCGCCCAGGCGAGCGGAACGAGCAGCGCGCCGCGGCGAGCAGCTCGACTACGATCGACGTACTACGAGGAGCGTCGACCGTTTGCGATGTCCAGAATCGACCCTCCACCGCTACCATGCGGTCGATGCCCGATGTCGATTTGGCTCCCCTCCCCCCTGCGCTACACGAGCTCGAGACCAGGGTGATGGACCACCTCTGGACGCTCGGAGAAGCGAGTGTCCGCGAGGTCATGCAAGCGCTCAACGCCGACGCATCGCGGGAACTGGCGTACACGACCATCATGACGACCTTGCAGCGACTCGACCGTAAGCAGGTCGTCGAGCGACGGCGCGAGGGCAAGACCGACATCTATTCGCCACTCTGGACGCGCGACGCGCATAGGGCAGCCCGGGCGCGCGCGGAGGTGGCAGCACTGGTGGACCACTACGGGGATGAGGCGCTGGTGCACTTCGCCCGCCAAGTCGGTCAGCTCGACGCGAAGACGCGAGCGAAGCTCCGCCGCCTTGCCCGCGATGCGTAGCGCCCGCCGCTTCTACCGCGTGCACCTTGCCCTCGCGATGCTCGGGGGGCTCGCCCTCCTCGCGGCCGGTTGGGTCGCCTGGCACTCGGTGGATGGCTCGAGCGTGCCTGCGGCCGATCTGTTGGCTGCGTGCCGCAACTTCATCGGGGATGTGTCGCCAGGCTCGCTTCTCCTGCTCGGCCTTTTCGCGCTGACACTCGTCAGCACGGTCCGAGCGCTGCGCTCGGCGGGGCGCCAATTGCTCGCGAGCCGCCGTTTCGTGACGCGAGGGCGCGAGCTAGAGGAGACGTCGCTCGAGGGAGTGCGTGTACGGCTCCTCGACGATCGCCGCCCGCATGCCTTCTGCGCCGGGCTCCTCCGACCCTGCGTGTACCTCTCGGCGGGAGCGAAGAACGCGCTCAGCCGGTCCGAGCTGCGCGCCGTTCTGGCCCACGAGGCGCATCATGCGCGGCAGCGCGATCCGCTCCGCCTCATGCTGGCGCAGGTGGCCGGCGAGGCATTGTTCTTCCTGCCGCTCATGCGCCGCGCACGCCGACGGTATGCGGAGCTCGCGGAGATCGCCGCGGATGAGGCGGCGCTGAGAAGCACCGGCGGGCCCGGACCGCTCGCTGCCGCGATGCTGCGCTTCGACCAGCACGCGACCGCAGGCGCCGTGGGCATCGCACCTGAGCGCGTGGATCATCTGCTCGGAGCGCATCCGCGGTGGGAGCTTTCGGCTTCGCTCCTTGCCGGCGCGTGCCTGTCGATCCTGGGCATCCTGACACTGACGTACGCCGCGACAACCGCCATCCCGTCCGCAGGTCTCAGCCTCTCGATGCTGTCCATGCAGGTGTGCGGCTTGGCCATGGTGGCGATTCCGGTCCTGTCGGCGGCGTGGATCGTCAACACCGCGCGCCGCGCCGGCTCCCGCTGACGCTCTCGTACGGCCGGACTCGCGCTCCCAGATCTACTAGCCGCGTAGCCAGGACCAACCGCAAGGTGTCGCCAGGACGGCGGCACCCCGAGCCCCTATGCTATGTACTACAGTAATAGTAGTGTTCCCCGAGAGTTGAGGAGGTTCGATGGAGGCCCTGCTTCCCGCACTTGCCCTGCTGGCCTGCCCCGTCGGCATGGGACTCATGATGTTCATCATGGCCAGAGGCAGCCGATCCGGCCGCGCCGTCTCGCCGCCGAGCGCTAAGCGCGCGAGCCAATCGGCCGACCATCCGATGTCGCTCGAGGTCCTGCGGGAAGAGCACCATCGCCTCGGTCAGGAGATCGAGCGCCTCGAAGCTCCCTCCAGCGACCGGCACGAGGCTGCGACGCGTCGGTGAGCACAGCGCTCCTCATCGCGCTGGTAATCGTGGCGGCAGCAGCCTGCCCGTGTTACATGTGGCAGCAGCAGCGGCGCGGGCGCCGAGCGGGGTGCTGCCCGCCGAGCCGCCGGAACGCTGAGACCACCGGCGACCTCGACGCGCTCGGGGCGCGCCAGGAGGAGCTGGGTCGCCAGATCACGCTCGCGCGGGAGCAGGTCGCAGCCGAGGCGCACCCCGCGCCCCCTCGCTGACGCGGCGCGCTCTGTTCAGTCCCCGGGCGATCCACAGCTCGAATGGAGGCCTGTGTCCGAGGAGAGCGAGGTCAAGCATCCGAACTTTGCCCGCTTCCTCGATCGCCTGAGCTACAAGGCGGTCGTACGCCTCGGCCTCGCCTCCGAGTCTTCCGAACCGTTGCCCAGGGCCACGACTAGTAGCTGAAGACTGTCGCGTTGTCGCCGATCCACTCCCACAGCGGGGTGGCGCCGGCGAGGCGCGCGTTGGTGACCAGGGCGGACTCGTCGAGTCCCCGCGCGTTGAAGCAGATCGGGCACACCAGCAGCTCGCCGCCGCCGTCGCGGTATTGCTCGAACAGTCTCTGTACGGGTGGGGCGCCGGCCGACTCGATTGCGTCGGCGTAGCCGGGCAGGCCGAGGCGGACGGCCTCCTTGGTGAGGAACATCGCGACTTGCTTGTCCTTGGTGAGGGCGGCCGTGGCGACGAGGAACGCGATCGTCACCTTGTCAGCGTCCTCGTGGCCGGTCATGAGGTTGATGACGACCTTGCCGTTGTCGGGCATGGGTTGCTCCTTTGGTACGGGGGTTGGCATCAGGTCCTGGAGGTATGGCGGTCAGACCTGCGTTGGGTCACGAGGCGTTCGCCTCGCTTGCGGAAGCCTCGAGCCTCAGCGGCCGGCATTTCCACGCCCGCTACGCCGGATCGAGCAACGACCGTAAACGAAACTCCATTAAGGCGCGAGAGCCTCGCCGCGCGCGAAGCATCGATCGGCGTTCCCGGGTGGCCGACTCCGTGCGCCTCCGCGCTGCTCGACGACTGGAGACGGGTGCGACCGACATCCGGGATCGACCAGACGTCTGCGCGGGTGTCCGAGTCGGGTTGGCTGCGCGGCGATGCGATCGTGAGCCCGACCGTCAGCCCGGTCGGAGCTTCTAACGCGGCGCGAGCTGCTTGCCTCCCTGGGCCGCGTCTTGCGGCGTACCCGACAGGGCCGCCTGGATCCCGTCGTCGAGCTGCCGCGAGTTCACAGTTCCGATGACGTGGCCGACGACCTCACTCCGCCGGCTGATGAAGAACGTCTCGGGGATGCCGGTCACGCCCCAGCGCCGTGCAGAACCGCGGTCCGGATCGCGTACGTGCGGGAAGTCCTGGCGGAACTCGAGCAGGAAGTCGCGCGCGTCCTGGCGCACGTCCTGCATGTTCAGGCCCAGGAACAGCACGCCGCGGCGACTTGCCCGGCGCCAGCCGCGCTGCAGCACCGCGGCCTCCTCGCGGCAGGGGTCGCACCACGACGCCCAGAAGTTCAAGACGACCGGAGTGCCGCGGAGCTCCGCGAGATCGACCTTCCTGTCCTGGCTAGCCCGCGTCCATACGGATGTCAGCGGTCCAGGACGGCCGTCGATGAGCACCTCGAGCTCGAAGCCGGGGGCATCGACGGCGCGGTTCGCGGCCAATGCGTCGTCGATCGTCCTGTCGGGCGCTTGGGCGAGCAAGCCGTAGACGAGCAAACCGACGAAGCCCACTGCCGCCAGTAAGCCGATGAGCCGCAGGGCGCTACCCATCGATGCTCTCCGGCGGTGCGATGCTCACGGGCTCATCGAAGTCGAAGTAGCGGCTGTCAATGAAGTGCCCCTTGGTGATCATGCGCTCGGTCAGGACGCGATGGGTCTTCAGATCGACGGACACCCTGAACCACACCGGAGTGCCCTCGTCCATCAACGCAAGCTCGGCGATACGTCGCCCATCGCGGTTGCGTATCGCGAGCAGCCGAACGGCGCGCGCGTAGGTCGTCCAGCGAAACCACGTGCGCGTACGAAATCGCAACCCTGCCCCGTATTGCCCGAGCTGCCAGGTCGCGCCGGGTGGTTTCAGCCATTGCCGGCGGCCGACGATGACGTTCTGGACGCCACGGTTGGTTCGGTAGCGCATCCGGTCGGGCGCGCGCAGCCAGTAACTCGTGGCGCCAAACGAGCCTGGTCCGCTGGTGACCCGCTCGGACTCACGCGCCGAGCGAAGACGTCGCATCGTGGCCTGGGCGCGGGCGAGTATGCGGCGCGCTCGGGCGTTGGCGTGGACCTGCCAGCGCGCAGGCAGCGTGACGGTGTATGTGCGTCCGGCATCTCGGACGATCACGTGCAGCACGTCTGTCTGTTCGGGCACTCGGAAGCGTACACACGCCGTCCCGCACGACGTCGTGGCGGCGTCCAGCACGCGTACCGGCACGCGCGGCGGCCGCCCTCGATAGTCCAGCAGCCGGACGCTCCCGGTGACGGCGTCCGGGCGCCGGCGAATCCAGGCGGCGACAAGCTGGCGGCCCGCCTGGTCCGCGACCGAGAGCTCGTCCGCGGCCGGTTGGGGCAGCGGGCAGGGATCACAAGCGGGCGTCGCCGCCGCCCGGGCCTCGTCGGCTTCGCCAAGCTGGCGTGGCGGCAGCGGGAACGTCACCAGCAGCGCGACCACGGTGACCACGCCGAGACCAACGAGCGGCTCGGCCCGCACCAGCCGCCAGTGCCGACGCTCCAAACGCTCGGGCGGATGCGGATGCGGATTGGCAGCCAGCAGCCGAGGCCGCAGGCGCAAGGCGTGGACCGCGCTGAACGCGGCGATGAGACCCACCAGCATGATCTTCAACGCAAGCAGCCGACCGTAGTCGGTCTCCCAGAGAGCGTCGAGCTGTCCGAGCTGGGTGAGCAGGCTGACCAGGCCGGTCACCGCCACCAGGGCGAACGCGGGCAGCGCGACCTTGCCGAAGACCGGCAGCACCTCGCGCGCCACCGCCAGGCGCGCTGACTGCTCCGCCCTGCGCAGCGCAGGCGCCCAGACGGCCACCACGAGCGCGATGCCGCCAAGCCAGGCCGCCGCGCTTACCAGATGCAGCCAGTCGTTGAGCACACTCGGCAGTCGCGGCGATGCCGAGCTCGCATGGCCCGAGGCAGCCACCGCCCCGAGTGCCAGCACCGCGAACGCGGCGCTCGCGCGCGACCGTCGCTGCCATGAGAGCGCCGACGCGAGCAAGAGGAGCACCACGAGCAGCCTCGCCACGCCCGCCTGATTGGCCAGCAGGAAGCTCGCGATGCGGTCGGGCGCCAAGCCGCCGGCCGCGTCGGCCGCCTCGGCCAGTGTGGCGCCCACCGCCGCGAGCACCGCCAGCCACGCGCTCGAACCCGTCAGTCGCAGTTCGCGCGCGCGCACCGGACCGACAGCGAGCGCGTCTGCCAACACGTGCGGCACAAGCCAAGACGTCCTGCGCGTGAGCGTGGGCAAGAGCAGGGCCGCGACCAGGACGAGCGCGAATACGTAAAGCGCCGCGCGCAGCGCGACACGAAGCCATCCGTCACGCGCGAACGGGCTCTGCTCAACCGAATGCTCACCGCCGGCTGCGGCGACTTGGACGCCGAAGGAGTACGACCCCTCGAGAGCGTGCCCATCCAGCGTCGAGACGGTGTGCCATTCGATTCGATACGCGCCGCGGCTCAGGCGTCCGGCCGGCACAACCTCGAGTCGCCGGTTGCTGACGGCGCGCACCGCCGCGGTCGCGCGGCGCCCTCCGTCGACGGCGACGAGCTTGACGGTGCTCAGGCGGCGGTTCAGCGGCTCGGTGAAGTTCAGCGTGAGCACACGCGGAGACACCTGCAGCCGGACGCCCGGCTCGGGCGTCGAGCCGACAAACGCCGCATGACCGTATGCCGTGGCCGGCGAGAGGGCAGCGCTGAGCGCGAGGAAGAGTAGGAGGAAGCGGTTCGACATCGGCGCCCAGCTCGGGACCTGGCACGAGCATCCGAGTCTACTATCGGCGTTAGTAGACTGATGTCGATGCGGCTACACCTTCTGCTGCTCGTCGTCGCCTCGCTGGCCGCAATTGCGCTGGGGGCGTGTGGCGACGATGCGGCTGTGAGCGAGCCAGGACCTCCAGCGAGCCCGGGCGCCGGCCTGGAGCACATCCACGGTCTCGGGGTCAGTGGCGGCACACTGTTCATCGCGACGCACACCGGCCTGTGGACCGCGCCCGCGGGGCAGAGCAAGCCGCGGCGCGTTGGCAGCTCGCAGCAGGACATCATGGGCTTCTCGGTGATCGACGAAGGCCGCTTCATCGGCTCCGGTCATCCCGGTCCCGGCCAGACGGACCTGCCGCCCAGCCTGGGGCTGATCGAGTCGCGCGACGGCGGGCGAATGTGGACCAGCGTGTCGCTGCAGGGAGAGGCCGACTTCCACGCGCTCGAGTCAGCCGGGGATTACGTGTACGGCGTGAACAGCGCCGACGGCCGGATGATGGCGTCCTCGGATGGCGGGCGCAGTTGGGAGCCGCGCATTCCGCCGGCCGCCGTCTTCGGGCTGACGATCGACCCGCGTTCGTCGACGCACGTCGTCGCTTCCACCGAGCAGGGCGTCCACAGCTCGCTCGACGCGGGCGAGACGTGGCGGCCATTGAACCTGGATCTGGCGGGCCTGCTCGCCTGGCCGGCGCCCGAGAGTCTCTACCTCGTGGGAGGCGACGGGAGCGTGCAGGTGAGCGCCGACGGCGGCCGCGGCTGGAAGTCCGTGGGCAGCATCGGCGGCCAGCCCGCGGCCTTCATCGCAGATGGCTCCGATCTCTACGCAGCCCTCGTCGATGCGACCGTCAAACGGTCGACGGACGGTGGCCGCACGTGGAGCGTGAGGGCCGAGCCTTGAGTGGCCACGTGCTGGCCTTCGTCGAGGACAGCGCTCGCGCGCGCGACGTGACTACCGTGGCTGACGAGGTCGCCACGAAGATGGGCGCAGCGCTGACGGTAGTGGCGGTAGCGGTCATAGAACAGGTGCGGCCCCGCTGCTGCGACCTCGGTTCGGGGGTCTGGAACCGCCTGCAGCGTGAGCTCGCGGCCGAACAGCTGGAATCGGCCCGCCAGCAACTCGCCGCGCGACCGCACGTGAGCTTCGTCATGACCGAGGGAGGAAGTGTCGAGGATGCGCTCGCTTGCGAAGCGGGAGCCCGCGACAGTGACGTGATCGTCGTTCCCGATCAGCCGCGGTCGGTGCTCCCTTGGAGCGGGAGCCTGCCCGCGCGGCTGCGCCGGCGAGTCGATGGCGACGTCTTCACGCCGCGCGAACACTCCGCGCGCGCTACACGCTCTTGAAGAAATTCAGCCCCCACTCGTCAAGCAGCTGCTGAGCCTCGATGTTGAGCCGGAACAGCTCGCCGGTCAGCACGAGCACACCCATCGCGACGAGCACGAGACCGGATCCGATCTGGATCGCCGGGTAGTGGCGCTTGAAGAACGCGAACGAGCGCGTCGCGGTGTCGAACGCGACCGCCGAGAACAGGAACGGCAGCGCGAGTCCAGCCGAATAAACGGCCAGCAGCCCGGCGCCCTTCAAGGTGCCCTGTGACGTCGCCGCGAGACCGAGGATCGCGCCGAGGGTCGGCCCGACGCACGGCGTCCACGCGATCGCGAAAGTCGCCCCGGCCACGACGGGACCTCCCTTTCCCGCGCGCGAGATCAGCGCCTCTGGACGCCAGTCGCGGTTGAGCCGCAGGACGAACGCCGAGCCGATGAACAGCACGCCCATCGCGATGATGAGGACCCCCGCGACCTTGTTCAGCAGCGGCTGGTTGTCGAAAAGAAACGAGCCGAGCGCCGTGGCCGTGAGCCCGAAGCCGATGAAGATGAACGAGAACGTGCCCACGAACACGCCGCTGCGCGCCAGCACGCGCGGGTCAAATCTCCGCCGCTGCTCGCCCGGCGCACCGCCGGCCACCGCCGCCAGGTAACCGGGCACGAGCGGCAGACAGCAGGGCGAGAGAAACGACACGAGTCCGGCGGCGAAAGCGAGCGCGAGATTCGGGGCATCAACCACCGAGCGCATACCTCTCGATGTCGTCGGCGAGATCCTGCTCGGACGCATATCCGCCCTGACGAGTGAACGCGAGATCCCCCTCGGCGTCATAGAACGCCGTCGTCGGCCACGACCGCCCACCGCGGAAGACGCGAGCGATCGCCGCGTCGGCGTCGAAGAAATGCTCGAACGGAACCGGATAACGCGCGAGAAAGTCGAGCGCGTCCTGGCGGGCGTCCTTGCTGTTGACCCCCAAGAAAGCGACCCTCCCCTTCAACCGCTCCGCCTGCGAACCGAAGAACGGGAACTCATAGCGGCACGGCCCGCACCAGGATGCCCACTGGTTGACCACGACCGGCGTGCCCTTCAACCGCGCGAGCCGGGCCTTGAACGCCGCCGGGCCACCGTCGATCAAGGTGTCAGCCGGTGCGGCAGCGGGTTTCGCGCTGTCCTCGCCGCCGCATGCGGCGAACGCGAGGCAAACCAGCGTCAGCGTGAAGACGCAGACCGCGCGAGTAGGGCGACGAGGCATTACTACCGGCCATCGTAGAGCGAGCCTCGCTCGGAGTTGAACACGTTGATCGCTTCTGACTACACGCCCGTAATGACGGTTGCGTGCGGTCGCGGGAGCACGACGATCCCGGTGCAGCTCTTGGCGCGCCGCGACGTAGCGCTCTCAGTTGTAGCCGGCGCCGTACGAGTGCCCGGTCCGGGATCCGGGCGTACGGGGCGGCGCGGTCAGCATCGGGTCGGCTTGTCTCCCTCGAGGATCCACGCGATCAGCTTCCCGCGAGTCCGCGAGGGGCGGTCCCAGCCGCTGCCGCGCGTCATTCGCACATCCGTGCGTATGTCGTTATGATTGTGCGATGCCCGAGATGACCCCGGACGTGTGCGATCTCCTGTGCCTCGATCTGCCCAAGGCCGAGGCTGCCCGCAGTCAACTCCCGACTGTCGAGGAGTTGGAGGGACTGGCCGCCGCGGCCAAGGCGCTGGGCGACGCCACCCGTTTGGCGGTGGCGCTCGCGTTGCGTGACGCACGGACGGCATGTGTGTGCGATCTGGCTTGGATCGTCGGACGCGACGAGCGGCTGGTGTCGCATCACGCCCGGCTGCTCAAGACGGCCGGCCTCGCGCGCTCGCAGCGCGACGGCAAGCTGGTGATGTACGAGCTGACCGGCCGCGGGCGAGTGCTGCTTGACGCGGTCGCCGGCCTGAAGGCGACCGCGTGAGCGCGCCGGTCGAGCTTCCCACCCTCCCGCCGGCCGCCGCGTCGACACCCGCCGCGACGATCACGCGCGAGCGCTACGCATTGCTCGCGCGTCGAGTGAAGCTGCTGTCGTGGCTCTCGCTGGCGTGGATGACGGTCGAGGGCGCCGTAGCGATCACCGCCGGCATCGTCGCGGGCTCGATCGCGCTGATCGGGTTCGGCCTGGACTCCGTGATCGAGGGACTGGCGTCGGTGATCATCATCTGGCGCTTCACCGGCGCGCGCATGTTCTCGCACGCCGCTGAGCAGCGCGCGCAGAAGCTCGTCGCCGCGCAGTTCTTCCTGCTTGCCCCTTACGTTGGCTTCGAGTCGGTCCGGTCGCTGATCGCCGGCGAGCACCCGGACGTCTCCTGGGTCGGGATCTTCCTCGCGGGTGGATCGGTGATCCTCATGCCGCTGCTCGGCATCGCCAAGCAGCGCCTCGCGGACCAGCTCGGATCTGTCGCGACGCGCGGGGAGGGACGGCAGAACATGCTTTGCGCCTACCTCGCCGGCGCGCTGCTGATCGGCCTGCTCGGCAACGCACTGGCCGGCGCGTGGTGGCTCGACCCTGCGGTCGGACTCCTGATCGCCGGCGTCGCCGTCAGGGAAGGCATCGAGTCCTGGCGCGGTGAGGGCTGCTGCGTCTCCTCCCCGCTCGACGGAATCGGATTCACCGACGACGACCGCTGCGAACAGGACTGCTGCGCCCCCGCAGCCGCGGCTTGCACATCCGCGCAGCACGACGACTGCTGCTGAGCCCCCACTCGCCCTCCATCACGGGGTGTTCACGACGCGCAAGGCCTGGCGCCGCCGCTGCCGATGCGGGCCCAGGTCAGCCGGTCACTAGTGCTCGCGGTGCTGGTCGCGCCCGCGTACGGTGCGCCACGAGTCACAAGTGATGCGCAGGATCACGATCGTGTCGTCCGCGCGGCGAGAGTAAACAGCTGCAGGCGATAGCCGAACAGCACGTCATCCTGCGTCATGCGGCTCTGCTCCCTTCGCTTGGCGGTGAAGGAGCGACAATGAGCCGCGAACCGGACGGCCCGAGAGAAAGCTCTCTCGGGGCCTCCGCTTCTTAAGACGATCACACCCCAACAGGGAAACCGTCGGGAGAACCTGGAGTCAGTTCAGCCTAAGCGCCCGACCTCGAGCGCGCGGTTGGCGCTTGACCGTCTGGCGCCTCGATCGCGAACGCCGCGGCGACCAGCGCGGCATCCTCCTCGCGCGGCACGTAGTGGAGGTACTTCATCGTCGTCTGGACATCGGCGTGGCCCATCCACTCCTGCACGCGGCGAATGTCGGCCTTGCCGATCGTGCGCGTACCGAAGGTGTGTCGCAGGTCGTGGAAGCGCAAGCGACGCAAGTCCGCCCGCCGGATCGCCGTGAGGTAGCGGCGGCGAAGGCCTCGTCCGTCGAGGTACGTACCGCCCGGGCCCGCAAAGACCAGGTCGTCGTCGCCAGTCCCCACGCCGCGCTCCGAGAGTCCCGCCAGCGCCTTGGCGACGTCGGGCGCCATCGGCACCGAGCGCACCTTGCCCGACTTCGGCGTGGTCAGTTGGCCCTCGGCGTAGCTCGCGCGCACGCGGATCACCTGGCCGGCGAAGTCGACGTCGCGCCAGCGCAGCGCCAGCAGCTCGCCACGGCGCAGGCCGGTGAAGGCGGCGGTGAGGAAGATCGCCCCGTCCTGCTCGGACGACGCGGCCCGGACCAGCGCCATCACCTCCTCCGGCGAGAAGACCTCGATGTTGCCGCTGCGGCGCGGCGACGGCTTGTCGACGTCGGCGGCGGGATTGACCCGCAGTCCATGGAGCTTGCGCGCGCGCCGGAAGATGCCGTGAAGCAGGACGAGCGACTTCATGCGCGTGCTCGACGAGCGGTCGACGCCGGAGAGCCAGCGTTCGATCATCGGCGTCGTGATCGACTCGATCGGCTCATCGCCGAACACGGGGAGCAACTGGGACCGGACGAGCGCTCGATAGCCGATGACCGTCGACGGCTTGCGCGCGCGGTCGTGCTCGATGTGGCGCAGGAACTCCTCGGCCGCCTCCGCGAACGACACACCGGTCCGGACCTGTCCCGCCAGCGTGCCGTGGCGTGCCTGGTCGAGCAAGTCGCGCAGCCAGGCGTCCGCCTTGCGCTTCGTGAAGTAGCCGGTCGGCGGCCTCCCGCGCTCGGTCCAGGCGGGCCCGATCCGGCGCTGCACCTGGCGGCCGTCCTGCAGCCGGTACTTGGCGTACCACTGCGGCCCGCGCTTGCGCTCGACGCGGAAGACGTGGCCGCTCGGCTCCTCGGGCATGGTGCCCATCATACGCGCTTCTCGGGACATATCGGGGACACGGTTGTCCATAACAGCCTGTCCCAAAACGTAAAAACCCCACACGAGCTGGGCCTTTGCGAAGCCGACGGCCGGATTCGAACCGGCGACCCCTTCATTACGAGCGTTCGCAGGGCCCGGGACGTGAGGATCGTCGCGGGCATGACGGACACAAAGTACCTGGTATTGCGTGGAGAACGGCAAGACCGCCGCGTCTCGGGCGCCCGCGCTTGGCGACGCCGTTGTACCCGTGTTGTACCTGGCTTTCGACGACGACCTCGCTCTTGCCTCACACGGAACCTGGCACGCGCGACCAGCCCCCACGATCCTTGTCAGAGCAAGGCGTAAACACCGCTTCGGCGAACAGCCGCATCCACGCGCGAAAGGAGCAGTCCGCCGTTGACCGGCCAGGCGCTCGCAGCTCGTCCGACGCGAGCGCTCCGGTTGCGCAGCACGTGCGTTCGCCGCGGTGCTCAGCGCGCTCCGCTAGCCGCAGACCTGCCGGAAGGGCTGGTTCGGAAGCACGTCCTCCCACTCCGCGCGGGTGATGTCGCGCCCGGCGACCTGGCAGGCGAAGCGCTGCAGCGTCGGGCGGTCGAGCGGCCATTCGACGGCGCTCGCGACCTCGCCCACGATCAGCCGGCCGTCGGGCTTGAACGCCACTGACGGGGCGGGGCTCTTCACGTCGGGGAACTCTTCGCCGAGGCGCGTCCGCGTGCGCAGGTCCCAGACCGCCGCCGTGCCGTTGAACGCGCTCGCGGCGAGCAGGCGACCGTCCGGCGAGATGGCGAGCTGGCTGATGTCGGCTCCCGCGACCTTGATCGCGGCGCCGCGGGGCCTGCCGGTGCGGAGGTCCCACAGCCGGACCCGGCCGCCCGCAGATCCGGCGGCGACGACCCGCGAGTCGGGCGAAAGGGTGAAGGTGGTGGCCTGGTCCGAGGCGGGGACCCGTAGCTGCTGCTCGCCCGAGCGGGCGTTCCAGGCGACGACGGTCGCGGGGCCCGTCGAGGCGACGAGGACGCGGCCGTCGCGAGTGAACGCCAGGTCGTCCCACGGACTGCCGCCTATGGCGATGGTCCGGGTGAACACACGGGTGTTCGAGCGCAGCCTGATGAGCTCGACCTGCGACTCGGCCGCCTTCTCGCGCTTGTGCTGGACCGCGAGCAGCCGGCCGTCGGGCGAGAACGCCACCGCGTTGACCGGTGCTGGGAAGCGCAGCCGGCGCACGACCGCGCGCGAGCGTACCTGGCGGATCGTGACGGTGCCCGCGTTGCCGCCGGTCGCGAGCCGCCGGCCGTCGGGTGTGAAGGCCATCGCCTCCGCCGACGTCCCGTCGCGCGCGGGGAGGTCCGCGATGCGTCGCCTGGTGCGCAGGTCGACCAGCGTCACGGTGCCGTCGCCACGGCTCGCCGCCATCACGTCGCCGCGCGGAGCGACCACGTAGCAGGGATTGGCGCGGCACGCACCGTGTCCGGGCCAGGAGAAGCGGCGCCCGACCCGGCGCGTCGCCTCCGGGTCCCAGACGGTCATGGTGCCGTCGAACCGGCTGTCCAAGGCGAGCCCGCGGTGGTCCAGCACGACGCCGCCCGGCGCCGGGCTCAGCTTCGTGCCGTACGTCTCGACGATGTCCTTGGCTGCGACGTCCCACACGGTGGTCATTTCGTTCGCCGCGGCGACGATCCGCTTCCCGTCGCGTGTGTAGGCCAGGCCACCGATATGGCTGTCGTTGAGGCGCGAGGTGAGGTCGCTCTGCCTTCCGGTGCGCAGATGCAGCACGGTGATCGCGGATCTCGTAGTGATACCGCTCGGGCCCGGGCTGTCGCGGGCGATGGCGATCCGCCGTCGATCGGGCGAGAGGGCGAACCGGCCGCCGATCGGATAGCGGCGCAGGATGCGTCCGGCGCTGGCGTCCCACACCAGGGTCTCGCCCTGCTGGGCGGAGCTGAGGAGCCTGCCGTCGGGGAGGAACTGCAGGTGGGCCTCCCCCTGTCCGTCCCGCTGCGGGTAGCGCCGCTGCCACGTCGTGCGTCCGCTCCGCGCGTCCAGGAGCAGCAGGCGCTGCGAGACCGGCGTAGGCAGCGACCGCGTTATCGTCGCCAGCCCGACGGCGAGCCGGCGGCCGTCGGGGGCATACGCGAGCGCCGTCGAAGGGCTGTCGGAAGGGTTCGGACCGAGGCCGCCCCAGGACGCGATCCTCCGGGTGGTCCGGCTCTCGACGTCGATCACGTGCACCTCGACCCGGCCGGCCCGCCGCGTCGCGACGGCGAGCGTCCCGCCGTCGGGCGAGAAGACGAC
>Ga0136622_10000702_pt1 | contig 13780 bp, 15 predicted proteins | sample AntDrymUQ4482106_2_FD_104803 | JGI IMG/M metagenome (GOLD analysis project Ga0136622, IMG submission 104803) | Polar desert sand microbial communities from Dry Valleys, Antarctica - metaG UQ448 (21.06) | ecosystem: Environmental > Terrestrial > Soil > Desert | place: Antarctica: Dry Valley...
AATCGCTCCTGACGGGCGAGTCGGTGCCCGTTGCCGTGGGGCCCGGCGATGCCGTCACGGGCGCGACCGTGAACGCCGGCGGCAGGCTCTCGGTCCGAGCGACGCGGGTGGGATCCGACACCGCCCTCGCGCAGATCGGGCGCATGGTGGCCGCGGCTCAGACCGGCAAGGCCGAGATCCAGCGCCTGGCCGACCGCATCTCCGGCGTCTTCGTGCCCGTCGTGATCGTGATCGCTGCGGCGACCCTTGGCTTCTGGCTCGGCTCGAGCGTCTCGACCGAATTCGCTTTCACCGCCGCTGTCGCGGTCCTGATCGTCGCCTGTCCTTGCGCGCTTGGCCTCGCCACGCCCACCGCGCTCCTCGCGGGCACCGGGCGCGGCGCGCAGCTCGGGATCCTCATCAAGGGCCCCGAGGTCCTCGAATCGACTCGCGAGGTCGACACGGTGGTCCTCGACAAGACGGGCACGGTGACCTCCGGCGAGATGTCTGTCGCGAGGGTCGCGACGGCGTCCGGCACCGAGGAGGTCGACGCCCTCCTGATCGCCGGCGCTCTCGAGAACTCTTCCGAGCATCCGATCGCACGAGCCGTAGCGAAGGCGGCGGCGAGCAGCGTCGGCAGCCTCCCGACCCCCGCCGAGTTCCGGAACCTGGAGGGCCTGGGCGTAGAGGGCACCGTCGGTGGGCTCGAAGTCGTCGTCGGGCGCCCGAGCCTGATGGAAGAGCGGAGCCTCGCCATGCCGGACGAGCTCGAGCGCGCCATCGGTGGGGCTCGCAAGCTCGGCCGTACCGCGGTCGCCGCGGGCTGGGACGGCGAGGTGAGGGCGGTCTTCGAGGTCGAGGACGCCGTCAAGCCGAGCTCAAAGGCCGCGGTCGCCCGCCTGCGTGACCTCGGCCTTCGCCCCGTCCTCCTCACCGGTGACAACCGCGCGACCGCGGAGGCCGTCGCGGCCGAGGTAGGGATCGACGAGGTGATCGCCGAGGTGCTGCCGGCCCAGAAGGCGAGCACGATCGAGGCTCTTCAGGCCGATGGCCGCGTCGTAGCGATGGTCGGCGACGGCGTGAACGACGCGCCTGCGCTCGCCCAGGCCGACCTCGGCCTCGCGATCGGGACCGGCACGGACGTCGCGATCGAGGCCTCGGATCTGACCTTGATGTCGGGCGACCTCCAGTCGTCCGCCGACGCGATCGAGCTGTCGCGAAAGACGCTCGCGACGATCAAGGGCAACCTGTTCTGGGCCTTCGGCTACAACGTGGCCGCGATCCCGCTCGCGATGTCCGGCTACCTCAACCCGATCGTCGCCGGCGCGGCGATGGCCCTCTCGAGCGTCTTCGTCCTGACCAACTCGCTCCGCTTGCGGAGCTTCACCCCGTCGGGCCCAATCACCCGATCCGCAATCGACCCGAAGGAGCTCCCGTGAACGACGAGACCTCAGACCCCGGCTACCTGCCGGACAAGGAGGCGCTGATCAACCGGATGCGCCGCATCTCCGGACAGGTCGGGGGCATCGAGCGCATGATCGCCGAGGAGCGCTACTGCATCGACGTCCTCACCCAGATCTCTGCCGTGCAGGCTGCGCTCGACAGGGTGGCCGTAGGCCTCCTCGACGACCACGTGAAGCACTGCGTGATGGGCGCCGGTGAGGCTAATCGGGACGAGAAGCGCGACGAGATGATGGCCGCGGTCTCGCGGCTCATCCGTAGCTGACGCCTATCTGCGCGGGCCGGCGGTCCGCTTCAGGCCGCGTAGCGAGCCTGAGCGCGGGCGCGGCGCTTTTCAGCCTCGGCCTCGCGGCTCTTCACCGGCGCCGCGGTCACGAGCGAGTCGAGGAGGCGTTCTGTCGCGTCCGAGATCTCGACCACCGCTCGCTCGAACGCCTCAGCGTTCGCCTGCGAGGGCTTGGTCGATCCCGAGATCTTGCGGACGTACTGAAGCGCGGCGTCGTGAACCTCCTCGTCGGTCGCGGAGGGCTCAAAGTTGTGCAGGGTGCGGATATTTCGACACATGGTCTTTAGGGTAAGCGGTCGGGATGAGCGAGCACGGCGAGAACACCGAACCGGACGTGATCCCACACGAGGCGGGCATGCCCGCCGATGCTGATCCTGGCGATCTCTGGCGCTCGGCGTGATCCTGTTCTTGATCGGCGCCTGGCTCGCGGTCTCGGCCTTCATTTTCCAAGCGCCACCCGGAGGGCAGCTAAATCAGGCGGGCTTCGGCGGGATCATCGCGCTCCTGTCGCTGATCGGCTTGGCGGGCGCTCAGCGCGGGCGCGAGCTCAACCCAGAGTAAGGCGAGCGCTCCTTATTCGCGCGGGCCCTTGGCCGCTCGCGCCAGGCGAACCCGATCGGTCGCCGACAGGGCGACCTTGCGAAGACGGACGTTCGAGGGCGTCACTTCGACGCATTCGTCTTCGGCGATGAACTCGAGCGCCTGGTCGAGCGAGAAGCTCTGGTGCGGCACGAGCTTGATCGCCTCGTCTGCACCCGCGGCCCGGATGTTCGTCTGCTGCTTTTCCTTGATCGCGTTCACGTTCAGGTCATCCGAGCGAGCGTTCTCCCCCACGATCACCCCCTCGTAGACCTCCTCGCCGGGGCCGACGAAGAGCCGCCCGCGCTCCTGCAGGTTCATGAGGGCGAAAGCCGCCGTCTTCCCACGCCTGTCGGCGACGAGCGAGCCGGTCGGCCGCGTCTTGATCTCGCCGAACCAGGGCGCCCAGCTCTCAAAGGTCGAGTGGATAATCCCGGTGCCGCGGGTCTCGGTCAGGAACTCGGAGCGCAGCCCGATCAACCCACGCGCCGGGACCAGGAACTCCAGGCGGATCCAGCCCGTGTCGTGATTCACCATGTGCTCGAGCCGTCCCTTGCGAAGGGCGAGCAGCTGCGTGAGGACGCCCATGTACTCCTCGGGAACGTCGATCGAAAGGCGCTCGAGCGGCTCCGAGAGCTTGCCGTTCACCTCGCGGGTTACGACCTTCGGCTTGCCGACCGTGAGCTCATATCCCTCGCGGCGCATGGTCTCGACGAGCACCGCAAGCTGTAGCTCGCCACGCCCCTGGACTTCCCAAGCGTCGGTGCGCTCCGTCGGCGCGACGCGGATCGAGACGTTGCCGACGAGCTCGGATTCGAGTCGCTCCTCGATTTGACGCCCGGTCAGCTTCGACCCCGAGAGGCCCGCGAGGGGCGAAGTATTGACGCCGATCGTCATCGACAGCGCGGGCTCGTCCACGGCGAGCAGGGGCAGCGCCTCGGGAACCTCCGCATCGGCCAGGGTCTCGCCGATCGTGACCTCGGGGATACCGGCGACGACGGCAACCTCGCCCGCGCGCGCCTCGGCGGCCTCGATCCGGTCGAGGCCTTCGCTCACATACAGCGAGGCGACCTTCGCGCTCTTGGTCTCGCCGTCCCGGGTGAGGTGCGCAAGCGTCTGGCCCTGCCGGAGGACGCCGCGCTCGACCCGGCAGATCGCAAGGCGCCCGTGATACGGCGACGAGTCGAGGTTGGTCACGAGCGCCTGGAGTGGCCCGCCCTCGTCTCGCCCCGGCGCAGGCACATGCTCGACGATCGCCTCGAAGAGCGGAACCAGGTCTTTGCCCTCGACGCCCTGCTCGGTCGTCGCCCAGCCGTTTCGCGCCGACGCGAACAGCGTCGGAAAATCGATCTGCTCGTCGGATGCGTCCAGGTCCAAGAAGAGCTCGAGCACCGAGTCGACGACCTCTTCGATCCGCGCGTCGTCTCGGTCGACTTTGTTCACGACGAGGATCACCGGCAGCCCCTGCTCGAGCGCCTTGCGAAGGACGAACCGAGTCTGTGGAAGGGGGCCCTCTGAGGCGTCCACCAAGAGCAAGACGCCGTCGACCATCGTGAGCCCGCGCTCGACCTCACCGCCGAAGTCCGCGTGGCCGGGCGTATCGACCACGTTCACCTTGATCTCTGAGCCGCCCTTTGGGACGTAGCGAAGCGCGGCGTTCTTGGCGAGGATCGTGATCCCGCGCTCGCGCTCCTGATCGCCCGAGTCCATGACCCGCTCGACCAGCTCCTCGTGCTCGGAGAACGTCCCGGATTGGCGCAGCATGGCGTCGACCAGGGTCGTCTTGCCGTGGTCGACGTGGGAGACGATGGCGATGTTGCGAAGCTCGGGCACGGCCGCTCAACGTAGCCATGACCTCTCGCCGCTAGCTTCGGGAGCATGACCCGGCGCGTCCAGATCTCCGCCGCCGAAGCGCGCAGGATCGCCCTCCGCGCACAAGGATTCACCGACCCGCGCCCGGCCCGAGAGCCCACGGGACGGGACATCGCGAGGGTCCTGCGGCACATCGGCCTGATCCAGATCGATTCGGTGAACGTCCTCGAGCGGGCCCACTACCTGCCGCTATTCAGCCGTCTCGGGCCCTATCGCCGAGAGCTTCTCGACCGTGCTTCGCACTACGCGCCGCGGCGCCTCTTCGAGTACTGGGGACACGAGGCGTCGCTCATCCCGGTCTCGACCCAGCCGCTCCTGCGCTGGCGGATGGAGCGCGCCCACACCGACTCCTGGGGCGGAATGCAGCGCATCAAGCGAGATCAGCCCGAGCTGGTCGCCCAGGCCCTCGCTCAAGTTGCCGAGCGAGGGCCGGTCGCGGCATCAGAGATCGCCGAGCGGCCTCGGCGCGCCGGGCCGTGGTGGGACTGGTCCGACCATAAGCGGGCGCTCGAGTGGCTCTTTTGGTCGGGCGAGGTCTCGTCGGCGCGGCGGCGGCGCTTCGAGCGCCTCTACGACCTGACCGAGCGCGTCCTTCCGCCCGCGATCACGTCGGCCCCGACGCCACCTCTCGCCGACGCGCAGCGCGAGCTGTTGCGGATCGCAGCGCGCGGCCTGGGCGTCGCCGCCGAGGCGGACCTTCGCGACTATTTCCGCCTGCCAGCCGCCGAGGCGAAGGAGCGGGTCGCAGAGCTCGTCGAGGCAGGCGAGCTTCATCCCGTTGCGGTCGAGGGCTGGGGCCGAACACAGGGCTACCTGTGGCACGAGGCGATGATCCCGCGCACGGTCGAGGCGCGCGCCCTGGTCGGGCCGTTCGACCCGCTGATCTGGGCCCGGCTTCGGGTCGAGCGGATCTTCGGGTTCTCCTATCGGCTCGAGATCTACGTCCCGGCCCCAAAGCGCATCCACGGCTACTACGTCCTGCCGTTTCTCCTCGGCGACCGGCTTGTCGCACGGGTGGACCTCAAAGCCGACCGCGCGCGTGGGGTGTTGGCGGTACAGGCCGAGCACCTCGAGCCCGGCGCACCGCCCGAGACCCGCGATGCGCTGGCCGCCGAGCTCGCCTCGATGGCAGGCTGGCTTGGCCTGGAGCAGGTAGAACGGATCGGCGGGTCAGTCGTCGACGTGAGCTGAGGCCGAGGCGCCGAACGCCTCCCGAACCGCCTCGATCCTGAAGCGCTCCACCTCGTCTCGCTGCGACTCGGCGCGCTCGATGAGCGTGCCGAGGTCGAAGGCGCCGAGGTCGGAACGCGTCGCCGAGAGCGCTCGCCAGAGCGCGAGCTTTCCGGTGATTCCGACGATAAGCCCTTCGAGCTCGACCACCCGCGAGAGCGGCGAGTAGCCGGTTATCTGCCCGTTCGGCTTCAGACGCCCGATCTTCTCGGCCGCCCAGGCGATCGGCATCTTCACGCGGCTCTCTGTGACGCCCAGGTGGTCCATCACGGACTTGAGCGCGTCTCGATCGGACTCGATCTCCTCAGCCGCCCTCGAGAGGAAGTCGCCAAGCTCGGATCCCTCGTTGTTGTCCGCGGCGCGCTTGGCGAGCTCGACGCCGATGACCGAGCCGGCCAGGTGATCGTTCAGGTAGATGCCAAGGAGCTTCGAGTCGATGCCCCGTGTTATACACGTTGGGACGAACCCACACGTGCAATACGAGGTATCGCGATAATCCGGCGCTCGGTGCCGAGCTGGGCGCGGGTTGCATCATGCGCGACCGAGGTTAGGGACGAAATCGCCCGGCGTCATCCGCGATCACACGGATCTTCTTGCGGGAAACTACGGACTCGACTTCGGCTCATCCGGTCAGCGCGAGGCGATCAACAGGGTCTGGGCCGATCGGCCGAGCCTTCCCTGCTCGTCGTAAAGCGTCGTGTCGGCCAGGCCAACGCCGTCAGGCTCGGGCAGGGTGACCGCGTCCAGGCAGACCCATTCGCCGGCCGGGAGCCGGTGGAGGTGGACGCTCAGGTCCACGTTGATGAAGAGGAACCGCCGCCAGTCGAGCGTCGCCGAGACGCCGTTCCCCGAGTCGGCCACCACGAGCACACGGCCGAGTGGTGAGATCTCCTCGCCCTCGACGACCGCCACGCGCGAGCGCATCCACACCGTTGCGGGACCCGGCTCCACGAAGCCGCCGGTGATGAAGCGGTACTCGACGGCAGAGTGGTATCCAACCTCCGAGCCGATCGGGAAGAACTCGCCCGGCTCGCCTTCGGAAGGGCCATGGCGGAGCGGGCCTGGCAGAAGCCCGCCGGGCAGATCGACCTCTTGGGCGCGAAGCCGCCAGCCTCGCGCCCTCATCACCTCGTGCTCGCCGGCATGGAGCGACGCCGAGAGCATCTGCACGCGGCGCCCGTCGCGCTCGATGCTGGCTTCAACCCGGAGCGGCGCAATGGGGACGGGTCGCAGGATCTCGTAGGTGATGCGTCCGATCCGCATCGGATCGTCTGAAGGCGCGGGAAGCGCCTCCATGAAGCGGCCCAAGAGCGCCGCGGGTGGCCCTGCGTGCTGGGACTCGGAGTCCCAAGGCCCGCGAGTGAGCTCGGAGGGGATCGCGAGATCCCCGTCGACCTCGTAGAACGCTTCGCCTGCGGGCATGCCGCGACGCTAGCGGGCGTAACAACCGGCCCCTCTTCGCGACTAACCTTTTGAGCACACGATCTGGAGGAAGACACCCATGACTGAAAAGCTTGAGAAGACGGACGCGGAATGGCGCGAGGAGCTGTCCAAAGAGGAGTACGAGGTTCTTCGCAAGAAGGGCACCGAGCGCGCTTTCTCAGGCGCCTACTGGGACGCAAAGGACGATGGCGTCTACCGCTGCAAGGCCTGCGGCCAGGAGCTCTTCGAGTCCGATACGAAGTTCGACTCGGGCACGGGATGGCCGAGCTTTCACTCGCCGATGGACTCCGACGCAGTCGAGACGGAGTCCGACCGGACCTTCTTCATGAAGCGGACCGAGGTCCATTGCTCGCGCTGCGGGTCGCACCTCGGCCACGTCTTCGACGACGGCCCGAACCCCACCGGCCTTCGCTACTGCATCAACTCCTGCTCGCTCGACCTGGACAAGGGCGAGTCGGCTTAGCCCGACTAGGCGCCGATCACCTCGGGCGCGCCAGCCTCGGCCAGCGCGCCGGGCAGCCGAACGCTGCCGTCGTCTTGCTGGCCGTTCTCGATCAGCGCGATCAGGGTGCGGCCGACCGCGACGGCGGTCCCGTTCAGGGTGTGGAGGACCTCAGGCGCGGACGTTGCCGAGGAGCGGTAGCGCGCTCCCAGGCGCCGTGCCTGATAGTCAGTCGTGTTCGAGCACGACGTGAGCTCTCGGTAGCGCCCCTGGCTGGGGATCCACGCCTCGCAATCGAACTTTCGCGCCGCCGGAGCGCCGAGATCGCCGACCGGGATGTCGACTACGCGGTAAGGGATCTCGAGGTCGGTGAGGATTCCCTCCTCGATCGCCAGGATGCGCTCGTGCTCTGAAGCGGAGTCGGTGGGCAAGACGAACGAGAACATCTCGACCTTGTCGAACTGATGCACCCGGAAGATGCCCCTCGTGTCCTTGCCGGCGGCGCCGGCCTCACGGCGAAAGCAGCTCGAGATGCCCGCGTAGCGGATCGGCAACCGATCGACGTCGATGATGTCGCCGGCGTGAAGCGCCCCAAGCGGCACCTCGGACGTACCCACGAGGAAGAGTTCGTCACGCTCGACCTCGTAGATCATTTCGCGCTCGCCCGGGAAGTAACCGGTGCCGCGGAGTGCTCCCTCGCGGACGAGGACGGGTGGCACGACCGGCTCGAACCCGTGCTTGCGCACCCGCTCGGTCGCGAAGCGGATGAGCGCGAGCTCGACCATCACGAGGTCGCCCATCAGGTAGGCGAACCGAGAGCCCGACACCTCGGCGGCCTTCTCCATCTCGATCCACCCGTGCTGGGCTCCGAGGTCCACGTGATCGCGGACCTCGAAGCCGAACTCGCGAGGCTCGCCCACCTCGCGCAGGGTGATGCCGTCGCCCTCCTCGCCGTCGGGCGCGTCGGGTGAGGCCAGGTTCGGAAGCGTCAGCGCCAACTCGTCGCGGCGGGCCTCGACCTGGCCCAGCTCGGCCTCCATGGCCTTGATTTCGCCGCCGAGCTCGCGCATCTCGGCGATCACGCCAGACGCGTCAGCGCCCGAGCGCTTCGCCTCGGCGATCTGATCGGAGACAGAGTTTCGCCGGGCGCGCCCCTCCTCGACCTTGGGAAGGAGCTCGCGCCGGCGGGCGTCTACGGCCAGGAGCTCGTCGAGGGCCTCTGCCGCGCCGCGCCGCGCGAGAGCCTCCCGGGCGGGGCCCGGGTGCTCGCGGATCGTCTTCAGATCAAGCACTGGCGAGCGCCGGTCGGGCGCGCCCTACTCTGCGCCGGCGTCGCCGGTAACGGGGTCTTCGGCGGCGTCGCCTTCCGTGACGTTGTCCGGGCCCGCAGACGGCCGGGTCGGCCGGTTGATCTCGGTCCCCGCGTACTTGGCGACGAAGTCCGCGACGGCCTGCGCGTCGTCGCCGGTGACGATCTGCTGGGGCATGATCGCGCCTGAGAAGCCGCCGTTTCGGATCGCATAGAGGACGTCCTCTGAGGACTCGATCCGCTCGTCCAGGTCCGGGCCCTGGTTCCTGGTCACGCGGTTGGCCGAGCCGAGCGAGCCGGCCGCCCCGAGCGTGTGGCAGCCTGAGCAGCGCTCGGCAAAGAGCTCAGCGCCGCGAAGATCCTCTTCTGCTTCCACGTCGATGGGCTCGCTGCCGCAGGCCGCGAAGCTGAGCGTCGCCGCAATCGCGGCGGTGATGGCAAGGACGTAGCGCACCGCGGCGGCATCATACTTTTTCCTTCACCCGTGACTTCTCCAAACCCAGATGAGTTCCGCGCCGCGATGGCCCTCGTCCCAACGCCGGTCACCGTCGTGACCGCCCCCGGGGCCGTCGAGCCCGCCGGTGCGACGGCCAACGCCGTCGCCTCGCTCTCGCTGGATCCCCCCCTGATGCTGGTCTGCCTGGACCATCGATCCCGGACCCTCGGCGCGCTCCGGGCCGCAGGCCGATTCGCGGTGAACGTGCTTTCGGCCGAGAGTGAGACCGAGGCACGCAACTTTGCGACGGCGGCCCCCCACGCCGAGAAGTGGCAGGGAGTCGCGGCCACGGAGCGCTCCGGCGTACCAGTCCTCGACGACGCCCTGGTCTGGGTCGTGTGCGAGCTTCGCGACCTCCTCGACGGCGGCGACCACACGATCGTCACCGGCACCGTCCTCGAGCTGGGCACCGGCGAGGGCGAACCTCTCCTTTTCCACGACGGTCGGTACCGAGCTCTATAGGAACGTGCTGGTGCCGGCGGCTCGGAGGGCCAGGCCGAAGACGACCAGGGCGGAGACGGCCATGATCCCCGTCTCGCGGCGGAAGATCGCGAGGGCTACGAGGCGCTTTCGCTCCCGAGGGAGCGCGTCGAAGTCGATGCCCTCGAGCTCGCGGGCGCCCGCGCCGGCCCGTGCGCCTTCGGCGAGCATCGAGACCAGGACGGGCAAGACTCCATAGAGGTAGTGGAGGCCGTCGGGCGATTCGCGCCCAGTCAGCAGCAGGAAAGTGCCCACGAGCGCCTGGAGGATGACGACGACCTGCGCGACGCGCAGGAGATACCAAAAGCCCTCGGAAGGCGCTTGGCGATACCAGGCGTATCCGCCCCAGAGGCCGGCCGCGAGGTTGGTCAAGAGGACGGCGACGCCGACCCCTACGTGGACGGCGACCAAACCCTGTTCCGGGAGTCGGATTTCGGCTTTCGGATGCGGAATATCACTATGTGGCACATCGGCACAAGCGGGGTATATCCTCGTGCTCGAAGTGCTCCAAAGCTACCTGCCAGTCATCGTGTTCGCAGGCCTCGGCCTACTGGTCGGCGTAGCGCTCATCACAGTCAACGGGATTCTCGGGACGCGGCGTCCCAACAAAGTGAAGACGGAGCCATACGAATGCGGCCTGCCGAGCGAGGTCTCGACGACGTTTCGCTTCGGCGTCTCCTTCTACATGGTCGCGATGCTCTTCATCCTGTTCGACATCGAGGTGGTCTTTCTCTACCCCGTAGGCGCGATCCTCCAGGCCTCGGACTCGGTCTTCGTCCTGGCCGAGATCCTGATCTTCGTCTTCCTCCTCTTCGTCGCGCTCGTCTACGTGTGGCGCCGTGGTGCTCTCGATTGGAAATAAAGCGAGAGAAGATCCGGGCGAACCTGCCCCTGGACGAGCCTGACCCCAACAAGGAGCTCTACGTCCGCCAAGTCCGCGCGCGAGACCTCTTGCGCGGCGACATCGAAGGCCTCGACCTCGAGAAAGTCGTCGAAGAGGCGGTGCTCACGACGCGGCTCGACAAGGTCTTGAACTGGGGGCGCGCCAACGCGATCTTCCCGGCGACCTTCGGCCTTGCCTGCTGCGCGATCGAGATGATGTCTGTCGTCTCGCCCCGCTACGACATCGCTCGCTTCGGCGCCGAGGCGATGCGCGCCTCCCCGCGCCAGGCCGACATGCTGATCCTCTCGGGCCGCGTCTCGATCAAGATGGCGCCGGTCGTCCGCCGCCTGTACGACCAGATGCTCGAGCCGAAGTGGGTCGTCTCGATGGGCGCCTGCTCCTCGTCGGGCGGCATGTTTTCGAACTACGCCGTGGTCCAGGGCGCGGACAAGTTCCTGCCCGTCGACATCCACGTGCCGGGCTGCCCGCCGCGCCCCGAGGCGCTCCTTTACGGCTTCAACAAGCTCCAGCAGATGATCATGGGCAGTCCCGAGCTGGGCTGGCGCACGCGCTACTCGGCGCACGGGACCGAGGAGTGGGCGCGCGACCTTGGAAACGTGACCGACGAAGCCCGCGACGCCTACGCCGCCGCCCGCGACATTGCCCAAAGCGCCGGTCCGCCGCTCGTCTCCGGCTCGCCCGGCTCGACCGTGGACGTTCCCGGCCCGCCGCAGGAGCGCACCGAAGTCCCCTCGAAGCCGGATCGCGACTCCGGCCGGTTCATCTAGCGATGGTCCACTAATGCCCGACGCTCCCGGCCTCGAGCTGATCCGCGCCGAGTTGAACGACGCGCACCCCGACGCGATCACCGGTAGCTACTACGAGCACGGCCAGGCCTGCCTTGTCTGCGACCCGGCCCAGATCCGCGAGGTGCTCGCCTGGCTTCGCGACACGCCCGGCCAGGAGTACACCTTCCTCGCGAGCGTCCACGGCGTTGACTACCTGCCCGCCGAGCCGCGCTTCGGCGTCCATTACGAGCTCTTAAACATGGCCCGCGTCGAACGCGTCCGCGTGCGGGCCGCGCTCGCAGATCCCGGGCCCGACGCCCTGCCCGAGCTCCCGACCGTCTCCGACGAGTGGCCCACGGCCGACCACCAGGAGCGAGAGGTCTACGACTTCTTCGGAATCGTCTTCACGGGGCATCCCGACCTCCGCCGAATCCTCATGCCCGAGGACTACGTGGGCTGGCCTCAGCGCCGCGACTTCCCAATCGGAGGCGAGCCTGTGATCTTCACCAACACCGAGCGCGATGTGCCTGGGTGGTACGCGTGAGCACCGAAGAACGCCTCCGGGACGAGGAGGACGCGGCCGAGCCACAGGCTCCAAGCGAGAACGGCGCCAAAGGCAACATGCGCGGCTCGGCCCCGGCGCACGGCCGCGACATCGTCGCCCGCTCGTCGGCGGAGGTCATCGGCACATCGGTCGTTGAGCGGACGGACGCCGAGAGCTCGCTGGAGCCCGAGCAGGAGCTCATGACCGTGAACCTCGGGCCGCATCACCCGGCAACCCACGGCGTGCTGCGCCTGCTGGTCTCGCTTCAGGGCGAGACGGTGATCGACCTCAAGCCGATCATGGGCTATGTCCATACGGGCATCGAGAAGAACTGCGAGGACAAGTCGTATTGGAAGGCCATTCCCTTCGTCGAGCGGATGGACTACCTCTCCTACTTCTTCAACATGCAGGCGTTCGTCGGCTGCGTCGAGAAGATGCTCGAGCTCGAGATCCCGCCGCGCGCGGAATACCTGCGCGTGATCCACATGGAGTTGAACCGGCTCCACTCGCATTTGGTCTGGCTCGGCACCTCGGCCCTCGACCTGGGCGCGATGTCGATGTTCTTCTACTGCTTCCGCGACCGTGACCGGATCCTCGACCTGTTCGAGATGTCGACCGGCCAGCGCATGCACACGCGCTACTTCCAAGTCGGCGGCGTCTTCGAGGACATCCCGGTCGGCTTCGAGCGGAAGGTGAGGGCGTTCACGCAGGAGTTCCCCTCGCGGATCGACCAGTTCGAGGCGCTTCTCACCAACAACGAGATCTTCCTCCAGCGCACCAAGGGCGTCGGCATCGTCGAGCGCGAGCGCCTGAAGGCGCTCGGCGTCACCGGCCCGCTTCTCCGCGCCGCCGGCGAGCCGTGGGACCTGCGAAAGGTCGAGCCCTACCTCGCCTACGCGGACTTCGACTTCGACATCCCGATCGGCACGGTCGGCGACGGCTGGGACCGCTTTCGCTGCCGCATCCAGGAGATGCGCGAGTCGGTGAAGATCATCGAGCAGGCGATCGACGGGCTACCCGAAGGGCCCGTGCTCGCCGACGACCGCAAGATCGTCCTGCCTCCGCGCCACGAGCTCTCGACCTCGATGGAGGCGCTCATCCACCACTTCAAGCTCGTCACCGAGGGATTTCGCGTTCCACCCGGCGAGTGCTACTACCCGATCGAGTCGCCCCGTGGCGAGCTCGGCTGCTTTGTCTTGGCGGACGGCTCGGCCAAGCCCGCACGCGTCCATTTCCGCGATCCGTCGTTCGTGAACCTTCAGTCGCTCAGGGACATGTGCGTCGGCGAGTACATCGCCGACATGATCCAAAACCTCGCCATGCTGGACCCCGTGCTGGGCGGGATAGATCGATGACTGGGCAGTCCGGCAACGGTGGGCCGATGAAGCCGACCGACCTCCTGACCAACGCCGAGCGCGCGGAGCTGATCGGCTCGATGACTCCCTCAGACGCCGAGGGCATCCCGGAGCTCCACGAGGTCGACGTGCCGCCCGAGCTCCAGGAGACGATCGAGAACGCGATGGGCCGCTACCCCCAGCTTCGCTCCGCCTCGATTCCGGCTCTGTGGGCAGTCCAGCGCCACTACGGATGGTGCACCCCTGACGGCATCCGCCAGGCTGCGGCCGTCATGGGCCTCACCCCCGCCTACCTCCAGTCGGTTGCGAGCTTCTACGACCTCTTCCGCCTGGAGCCGACGGCCAAGCACCGCGTGCTCGTCTGCCACAACATCTCGTGCTGGATGCGCGGCGCCGACGACATCCTCGCGGAGTTCTGCGGGGCGTCGGGGGCAGACCACCACGAGGCCGAGCACGACGGCGCGAACTCTCCCGACGGCGAGGTCTTCGTCAAGGGATTCGAGTGCCTGGGGGCCTGCGACATCGCCCCGATGGCCTCGATCGACGAGCTCTACTACGGCCCGCTCGAGCCTGGCGACCCGGCCAAGATCGTCGAGCGCCTCCGGCGCGGCGAAGACCCCGCGCCCGATAAGG
>Ga0136622_10000704_pt1 | contig 13767 bp, 10 predicted proteins | sample AntDrymUQ4482106_2_FD_104803 | JGI IMG/M metagenome (GOLD analysis project Ga0136622, IMG submission 104803) | Polar desert sand microbial communities from Dry Valleys, Antarctica - metaG UQ448 (21.06) | ecosystem: Environmental > Terrestrial > Soil > Desert | place: Antarctica: Dry Valley...
CCGCCTCTCGGGCCGCCCTGCTGCGCGCGAGGACGCTCGACCCGCGGGAACCGCTGATCGGATTGGCCCTGCGCCGCCTGGAGACCCGGCGCCCGCTGACCACCCGGGAAGCGAATGCAGAGCTGCTCGAACGCGCCGCGCGGCGCCTCGGGCGCTGAGTTCCGCCGACCCCATCGTTAAAGTTCGCGGTCCGTTGTGCCGACAGGGGTAGAGGAAGCTCTATGACCGTAGGTCCTTGTAACCCGCCGCTTCGTTTGCTATCCATCGTAGGTGTGGGTGGGGCGATGTGCGCGCGCTTCGTAAATTTCAGGTCTCAGACAACTTCGGCTGCTTCACGACGGCAACCGTGACTATCGGGAGGGAATGGACTCCATGAAAAAGTGGATCGCACTGGCAGGGATCCTCTCCGTTGGGCTCGTTACGCCAGCGTATGCAGCGGACTCAGCGACCGACACCTACAGTGGTCAGGGCAGTCCCCTGGGCAACGCAGCGCAGGGCGGAAGCCCTTCGGCGACACCGGGCGCAACGCCGTCCGTGGGAGATGTCGCGGGCGCGAGCACCGAGCCCGCGAAGAACGGAGCCGGCGTTCCCGCCGGTCGCTCCGAGGGCAACCCGAACCCCGGCAACTCCAGCAACCCCGACGGTGGATCCGATAGCACTCCGCAGCGCATCGAGCAGCCCGGGCAGACGCTGCCCTTCACGGGCTTCGACGTCGCGCTCATCGCCCTCGGCGGGCTCGGCCTCATCGGCCTCGGCCTCGCTGTCCGGCGGCTGTCGCGTCCCGGTCCCCGTACAGCCTCCTAGGGACCGGAGCGCACGCAGGACACCGGCCCCCGCGCGGGCGGGCGAGCACCCGCGCATCTGTCCTGACCGTCGGTCAGGACAGATGACCGCTCGCCCGAGCCTCGGGTGAGCGGTCCGGACAAGCGAATGAGCACTGCCGTAAAGCCACGGACGTCGGCGCGCCGCCTGGTGCGCCGGGCCGTCTCGGTGCCGCTCGAGCGGCGCGCCCCCACGCCCGCCTCCGCCCGCCGCCGGCGGCGTCTGCGCACCTATGCGCTGATCGACTCGGCCGCCATCCTCCTCGCTTCCCTTGCCGCCATCGCCGGGGCGAGGGCCACCGGAGCCGAGGTGGAGAGCCTCGTCTGGCTGGTCGGGTTCGACGTCCTCGCCCTTGCCCTGCTGCGCGTGCGCGGCCTCTACGAGTTCCGCCTGCGGCCGTCGCTGGTGGACGAGTTGGTGCAGATCCTGGCCGCCACGGCAATCGCGGCGACGGTGGTCATCGCGGCGCGGGTCCTGCTGGCTCCCGACGACCAGGCTGCCGGCCAGACCGTCCGGCTGTGGGCCTTCGTGACCGCCTACCTCGCCGCCGGGCGCGCCGGCTACTCGTGGTCTGAGCGCCGCGCCTGGCTGCGAGGCGAGGGCATGCTCAACACCATCATCATCGGGGCGGGTACGGTGGGGCAGCTGGTCGCACGACGCCTCCGGGAGCGGCCGGAGCTCGGCCTGCACCCGGTGGGCTTCCTGGACAAGGAGCCCCGCGTCGCGGAGGAGATGACGGTCGACCTGCCCGTCCTGGGCGCGAGCTGGGACCTGGAGGCGCAGGTGGAAAAGCACGAGATCGGTCACGTGATCGTCTCGTTCTCCACCGCACCTTCCTCCGTGCTGCTCGGGCTGGTCCGCCGCTGCCGGCGGCTGGGGCTCGAGATCTCCCTCGTGCCCCGCCTGTTCGAGGAGGTCACCAACCGGGTCGGGGTGGAGCACCTCGGAGGGCTGGCGATGCTGCGCATCCAGCAGAACGATCCCCGCGGGTGGCAATTCCTCGTCAAGTACGCGCTCGACCGGGTGGCCGGGCTCACTCTGCTGCTGGCGCTGGCGCCCGCGTTCGGTGTGCTTGCCCTGCTCGTGCGCCTCACCTCCAGCGGCCCCGTCTTCTACCGCCAGCCCCGGATCGGGCTGGACGGGCAGGAGTTCGACGTCCTGAAGTTCCGCACCATGCGCGAAGCGCCCGAGACCGAGGGCGAGGCCGACGCGGAGTGGGCCGGGAAGTTCGCGAGGGATCCCGCCGAGATAGTGGCCCCCGCCGCGGCCGTGGCTGCACCGGCCGATCGCCGCACCCCGATCGGCCGCATGCTGCGCCGCCTTTCCCTCGACGAGCTGCCCCAGATCCTCAACATCGTGCGGGGCGAGATGTCCCTCATCGGCCCCCGCCCGGAGCGCACGTCGATGGTGCGCAGCTTCGAGCAGCACGTGTACCGCTACGGCGACCGTCACCGGGTCAAGTCGGGCCTCACAGGCTGGGCGCAGGTCCACGGGCTCCGGGGGAAGACCTCGCTCACCGACAGGATCGAGTGGGACAACTACTACATAGAGAACTGGAGCCCGTGGCTCGACCTGAGGATCCTCTTTCTCACCATCCCCGCCGTGCTGAGCGGTCGCGGGGCCGAATGAGCGGACCCACGGAAGCCGCGCCCGACGTAACGGTCATCGTCATCGCCCACGAGGTCCGTGATGAGGTGCTCGAGTGCTTCGCCAGCGTCGAGCGGCACCGTGGCGACGTCGAGGTCGAGCTGATCCTGGTGGACAACGCGTCTCGCGACGGGACCGCCGACGCCGTGGCCGAGCGGCATCCCGAAGCGACCGTCGTCCACCTGGCCACCAACGAGGGGGTGCCCGCCCGAAACTACGGCTTGCGTAGGGCGCGCGGGCGCCTCCGGATGTTCCTCGACAGCGACGCAATGCTCACCGAGGGGGCGCTGCCCACGCTGGTCCGGGTTCTCGACGAATCTCCTGGAATCGGCCTAGTCGGCCCGCGCCTGGTCTACCCGGACGGAAGCCTCCAGCTGAGCAGCCGCCGGTTTCCCCCGCTCATGCTGCCGTTGCTGCGCCGGCCCCCGCTCAGCCGATGGCTGGAGAATGGGCGCACCATCCGCAGACATCTCATGGCCGACGAGCAGCACGACTACAGGCGCCGCGTCGAGTACGTGCTCGGCGCCTGCCAGCTCTTCCGCGCGGAGGCCCAGCACGCCGTCGGCGAGATCGACGAGCGCATCTGGTACGGCCACGACGACGCGGACTGGTGCTTCCGGATACGGGAAGCCGGCTTCGACATCGCGTACGTTCCCGAAGCGGAGGTCGTGCACGACTACCGGCGGACCTCGGCGGCCAATCCGTTCTCGCTGTTCGCGATGCGCTTCCTCCTGGCCCACGCCCACTTCCAACGCAAGTGGTGGCGCCGGCGCCGGCGCCTGCTCGCCGAGGGGGCGGCGATGGACCGCCAGGCGTCCGCGGGCCGGCTAGCATCCCCGGCTCCGAGCGGCTCGGAACCGCGGCCGGCCTCCCCCACCGAGCAGAGCCATGCAGAGCGCTGAACAGCTCCTCTCCGTCCTATGGCGCCGGCGCGCCAGCTTCGCGCTGACCTTCATGCTCGTGCTCGCGGCCGTCGCCGCGGCCACTTACGCCCTTCCGAAGGCCTACAGCACGTCCGCCTTCCTGTGGGTGAGCACGATCCGCCAGTCGGCCTCGGACTTCGAGGCCACGCAGACCAACCAGGCCCTCACCAAGAGCTATGCCGAGCTGCTGCAGACGCGCGGGGTCGCCAACCAGGTCGCGGCCACGCTGCCGTTCCGTGCGACAGGCTCCGAGGTGCAGGGCGGTGTGAAGATCGCCCCGGTGACCCAGTCCCAGCTCATCCAGATCACCGCGGAGTCCTCAAGCGCCGAGCGGGCGCAGATCATGGCCAACACCTATGCCCGGGTCTTCCAGGCCAAGGCGCGCACGCTGAACGTCCAGAACGGCAACACCGCCCGGGTCACGGTCGCCGAGCCCGCGCCGCGAATCTCGAGCCCCGTCCGTCCCAAGCCCAAGCTCTACCTCGTGGTGGGTGCGGTGCTGGCCGCCTTCGCCGCCGCCGGCGTGGCGCTGCTGCGCCAGCGCCTCGACCAGCGCCTGGAGATCGACTCCGACACCACCGAGGTCCTGGGGCTCCCTGTGCTGGCGAGGATCCCGCAGCGCGCGGGATCGGGCCTCGCGCGCGCCCGCGGCGGCGAGCGCGACGCCGACGCGGCCCAGGTGGCCGAGGGCTTCCGGCTGCTGGTCGCGAACCTCTCCTTCGTGAATCGGGGCGAGCGTCCGCGCTCGGTGACCGTCGTCAGCGCCGGAGAGAGCGAGGGGAAGTCCAGCTGCTGCATGAGCATCGGCCTCGCCGCTACCGAGATGGGAGTGCAGACCGTGCTGGTCGACGGGGACATGCGCCGTCCCCGCCTGGCCGCGATGCTGGAGGTCGAGTCCGAAGACCAGCGCGGCTTCTCCGACCTGCTGGCAGGGACGGGACCTCTGAGCCTGAACGAGGTCACCGTGCGCGCGCCGGGGACGGACCTCCAGGTCATCCCCCCGGGCTTCACACCGCCCAATCCCGCCTCCCTGCTGGCCCAGCGGGGCCTGGTCGACGTCGAGCGCCGAGCGGCAAAGCTGTTCAACCTCGTGGTCTTCGACACCCCACCGATGTCCGTCGGCGCGGACGCCTCCCTCTTGTCCGCCGCCACCGAGGGCACCGTCCTGGTCATCGACGCGCGGCGCACCAAGCGCACGGCGGTGGTGCAGGCCGTGGACCAGCTTCGCCGGGCGGGAGCCAACGTGCTCGGCGTCGTCCTGAACCGAGTGGAGGTCCCGAGCGAGGAGGGCTACTACGGCACCACCGCGCCCCACCGAGCCGAGGCCGTCCTTGACGGCCAGTCGTCCCGGGTGGACGACGAGGCAGCCACGGTGGGGGGCCGCTCGCCCGAGGCATGAGCGCGGCGGGAGCCAGGGTAGCGGCGCCGGCGCGCCGGATAGCCCTGGGCAGCGGCTGGGTCCTCGGAGCCGTGGGGCTCGGACTCGTCTACCCGGCCAGCGCGTACTACGTCTCGCCGCTGGCGCTGCCGCTCGCCCTCGCCGCGCTGGGGCTGGCGGCGGTGACCCTGTCGCGGCCGGAGGTCGGGATCGCGGTGGCGATCTTCCTGAGCGCCCTGAACCCGGGGCTGGCGGGATCGCTCCCCTGGCTGCCGGGTACGGCGTGGACCGCATTCGTGTTCCTGATTTCGGTGGGAAAGCTTGGTGCCGAGCGCGGTTGGGGACACCGGCTCCCGCCCCTCGGGTTCGTCGCTCTGGTCTTCGTGGCCGTCGACATCGTTGGTCTGGTGCTCAGCGAGAGCGCCGGCGATGGCGTGCCGATCCTGCGCAGTGCGGTGACCGGCGTCATGCTCATGTTCGCGATCGCTGCGCAGGTGAGGACCCGGCGCCAAGCCGAGTGGGTGGTGGGCGGCCTGGTCGCGGGCGCGGCGCTCATCGGCGGGTACGGCACGTGGCAATACCTCACCGGCGCACCCACCTCCGTGGGCTTCCTGACGGCGTCGGGCGAGCTCATCAGCCGGGCGACCGCGGGCTTCGATCAGCCCAACCAGCTCGCCGGCTTCCTCGTGCTCCTGGTCCCCTTCGCGCTCGCGGGCGCGATCGTCAACCGCCGCCTGCGCATCGTGTTCGTCGTGGCCGGCGCCCTGGCCGTGGTCGGCGTCTACGCGAGCTTCTCGCGGGCTGCGCTTGTGGCGCTCGCCATCACCCCGCTGATGTTCCGGGGCGGTCGGGCGCTGCTGCTGGTGGTCCCCGTGGTGGCGGTGCTGGGGATCTTCGCGACCCCGACCCTGGTGAGCGAGCGCTTCGAGACGCTGACCGCCCAGGGGTCTGAGATCGCCACCCGCACGGACTTCTGGCGCACCGCCGGCGACATCTGGACGCGCAACCCGCTCGCCGGTGCCGGCCTCGGGGAGTTCCCCGCCGCCTACGCCCAGTCGCGAGTTCCCGGCCGGCAGTTCCTGCCGGCGAGTGCCTTCCAGCCTCCACCGCACGCTCACAACCTCGAGCTGCAGCTCCTAGCCGAGCAGGGGCTGCTCGGGCTCATGGCGTTCCTGGCCGTGCTGGGGGTCGCGGTCTCCCGTGGCCTGGCACTGCTGCGCTCGCACGAGCGCTGGATTTCGGTGCTCGGCAGCGCGATCCTCGCGGCGCTGGCCGCATTCGTCATCCACAACCAGTTCGACGTCACGCTCTACGAGGGCACAGGGGTCTACTTCTGGGCAATCCTCGGGCTTCTCGCCGCCCTGACGATCATCTCCAGCGATGAGCGCCCCGCCGATGCCTGACGCCCAGGTCGACGTCTCGGTGTGCATCGTCGCCTGGAACGCCGGCGCGGACCTGTCCCGCTGCCTCGAGGCGCTGCCCCAGGCCGGGGCCGACCTGACACTCCAGACCATCGTGGTGGACAACGGCTCGCAGGACGGAACACCGGACGTCCTCGCACGCCACCCCGAGGTCGAGACGATCGCCAACCGCGAGAACGTGGGGATCACGCCCGGGCGCAACCAGGCCCTCTCCCGCGCCGGTGGGCGGATCGTCCTCATGCTCGACGCCGACACGATCCCCCGGCCGGGGTCCATCGCGGCGATGGCGCGCTACCTCGACGAGCACCCCAGGGTCGGGTTGGTCGGCGCGAAGCTGCTCGACCCGGACGGCAGCCTGCAGCTGTCATGCCGCACGATCTCCCCTCCGCTCCTCCCGTTCCTGCGCCGGCCACCGCTCTCGCGCTGGTTCGAGCACTCGGCGACCGTCGACCGGCACCTGATGCGCGACTTCGACCACGACCATCCGCGCCCGGTCGACTGGGTGATGGGCGCCTGCCAGTGCTACCGGGCAGAGGTGGCCGAGAACCTCGGACGCTACGACGAGCGGGTGTTCTCCCACGGCGGAGAGGACACCGACTGGTGCCTGAGGGTCTGGAAGGCGGGCTGGGAGGTGCACTACGTCCCCGAGGCCGAGGTCGTGCATGTCTACGGTCACTTCACCCGCAAGAACCCGTTCTCCAAGCAGGCCCGCCGCGCGCTGACCGACTTCTACTACGTGCTGTGGAAGCACCGCGACGTGCGCAAGGGCATCGCCCCCGCATGAGCCCGGAAGCGACGCCCGAGGACCGCTTCGCGGTCGTCATCTGCACCCGGAACCGGCCGGAGATACTCCAGCGCACCCTGGGTGCGCTGGACGCCCAGGACGATCGGGACTTCGACGTAGTCGTGGTCGACGGAAGCGATGCGGCGGATGCCGCGCTCGCGCGGCGCGCCGCGGAGGACCCCCGCATGCAGGTCGTCGGGCAGGAGCGCGGCGGCCTCTCCTACGCGCGCAACCTCGGATGGCAGGCCGCGCAGGCGGAGTGGGTGGCCTACCTCGACGATGACGTGGTGCCCGAGCCCGGCTGGGCGGCGGAGCTGCGCCGCGCGCTGCGCTCGCATTCCGACGTCGACTACGTCAGCGGGCACGTCGGCGCCGCCAACGTGCCCACAGACGACTACCTGCTCGTGACCACCCAGGAGGTCACTCGGGAGCGGCGACTGGCCGGGCGCTGGACACGACCATGGGACATCGGCTTCACCCTGTGCATGGCCGTCAGACGGAGCTGGCTGGAGCGGCTGGGCGGCTTCGACGAGCGCCTCGGTCCCGGCGTCGCGGCGTTTCCCTCAGCCGAGGACATGGACTTCAACTACCGCTTCCTGCTCGCGGGCGGCTCCGCCTACGTCACGCCCCGGGTGAGGGCAAACCACGAGCAGTGGCGAACGCCTGGCGAGCTGGGCCCGCACTTCCGCGGCTACATGGCGGGGTGGTCGGGCTTCGCCATGAAGCACCTGCGCCTCGGGAACGTGACCGGGGGGCTGTGGCTGTGGAGCCTCGGGCTGCGCGACCTCGCCCGGATGTCGCTCAGCTCGGTGCGCCGGCGGTCTCCGCTGCGCGCGAGGGTGGCGGCGTACAAGCTCGCCGGCCTTGTGACGGGCACGACGCGCGGGCTGGCGCGGCGGTGGTGAGCGCCATGCGGCCGATGCTGTTCTATTCGGCCTGGCCGCTCGGCTACCACAACGTCGAGGCCGAGCGGAAGGCGGGAGGGTTCGCGCAGGACGGCTACGACGTGGTGTACGTGGCCGGTATCGGCATCCGCAATCCGCGCCCTTACAACGTGGTAAAGCTCCGAGACAGGGTGGGTCGCTTCCTCCGGCCGGGGCGGAACGGCGAGGCAGAGGCCCCTCCCCCGCCGGGGGTGCGCTCCGCTGCCGTGCTGGTGCTGCCCCCCCGCCAGGTGCCCGCCGTCCGGCGGCGCAACGCGGCTTGGCTCGAGCGCCAGCTGCGCCGCGCCATCCCGGACTGGAGCGAAGCCGTCGCCTGGATCCGCTGGCCGACGCCCGAGCTGGTCGACGCGCTTGCCCGCCTGCGCCCGGCCGCCACCGTGTACGAGTGCGTGGACGCCCACCACCACGGGCCCGGGATCACCGGCCGGTGGGCGGAGATACACGAGACCGCCGAGCGCGATCTCGTCTCCCTGTCGGGGGCGGTCGTCGTGCCCGGGGAGACGCTGGCCGAGCGGTTTCGTGCCTGGGGAGCCGACGTGCGCATCGTGCCGCACGGAGTCGACCTCTTCGACTGGAGTGAGCCGCGGGCACGCGACGGGCGCCCGGCTGTGCTGGGCTTCGTCGGGACGCTCGACTATCGCCTCGACCTCGCGGTGCTGCACCGGTTGGCCGAGGCGCATGCGGACTGGCACCTGCGGTTGATCGGACCCGCCCAGGAGGGCTTTGATCCGGGCGCATTGGGCGACCTGCCCAACGTGAGCTTCGAGCCGCCGGTCCCCCATGCCCGGCTGGGAGAGACGCTTGCCGGTTTCGACGTGGGCCTCATGCCCTATGTGGACGACGACGTCTACCGCGCGATGACCCCCGTGAAGACGCTGGAGCTGATGGCCGCCGGACGTGCGGCCGTCGCGCGGCCCTCCCCCGCCCTGGAGCCCTATACGGAACTGCTCTACCTGGCCTCCGACCCCGACGAGTTCGTGCTCCAGACCGAGCGAGCGCTCGCCGAGCACACGCCCGAGCTCGGGCGCCGCCGCCGCGCGGTGGCCGAGGAGGGCACCTGGGACCGGCGCATGGCCGCGCTCGAGGCCCTGCTCGAAGAGCTTGTCGAGGAGCCCGGCGGCCAGAGGGCCCGGTCACGCTCCTGACCCCGCACAGGCACCGCCTCGTACATGAGTCCATTCCGGGGTGCAACTGGGCTCGCCCGCGACGGGCCGGCCGATAGGGAGAGTGCCCGTGAAAACCCCGGGCGCGCCGCGAAGGCGCGCTCCCGACAAAGGCATACCCGTCGTGAGGCGGGGTCGCAAAGCAAGGGGTCTCCCCCCGTGGAGACAGCCCAGCTACCGAAGGAGTCGCGTCCGTGTTCCGCTACGTCCGCCGTGCCCGAGGCCTGCTGTTGAGCGCACTTGCGCTCGCTCTCGTCCTCGCGGTCCCCACCGCCTCCGCGGACGCGGCGCAGGTCGGCGTCGTCAGCGACATCAGCTGGGGCATCTCGCACGGGGACATCGATCGCACCGTCGGGTTGATGCAGGAGGGCGGTGTTCGCTGGACCCGCGTGAACGTGAGCTGGAGCGGCGCCGAACCGAACGCGAAGGGTCAGCTCAACGAGGGCTGGCTGCGCGAGATCGACTACGCCGTCGCCAAGGCCCGCGGGGCAGGCATCGAGGTCCTGATGCCGATCGCCGACGGTGTCCCCTACTGGGCCTCGGCCGACCCGCAGAAGCACCGCGACGGATCGGGTGAGCACTGGAACAAGTACTACCGGCCCTCCGACCCCGCCGAGTACGCGGACTTCACCCGCCGCATGGTGCAGCGCTACTCCGCCCAGGGCGTCCATGCCTACGAGGTGTGGAACGAGCCCAATCTCGCCCACTTCTGGCCTTCCGGCCCCAACGCCGCTCACTACACCGAGCTCCTCCGGGCGGCCGCCCCGGCCATCAGGCAGGCAGATCCCTCGGCCACCGTCGTGCTGGGCGGCCTCTCCAAGAGCGACTCCACCTACATGCAGCAGCTCTACGAGGCTGGCGCCAAGCCGTACTTCGACGTCGCGGCCGTCCACCCGTACGCCGGCTCGGTCAACCCGGCGTCGTGCTGGAAGGACCCGGCCACCGGGCGCAACAGCAAGGACGCCTTCTGCGGCATCGAGGCCGTCCATGACGTGATGGCCGCCAACGGCGACGGCGACAAGAAGATCTGGCTGACGGAGTTCGGCTGGTCCAGCGCCACGGGCGCCGGCACCTACGGCGTCGGCGAGGAGCTCCAGGCCGCGTATCTCACCGCCGCCTTCGCCAAGCTCGACACCTACCCCTACGTGGACAAGGCCTTCTGGTACAACTTTCGCAACACCTACTGGCTCCAGGACGATCCGAACCAGTGGGAGGGAAGCGCCGGACTCCTCCGCACCGACTTCTCGCCGAAGCCCGCCTACCACGCGCTGAAGGCCTACGCGACGGGAACCGGCGGCTCGCCGCCCCCCAGCGGCGGCAGCCCCCCGTCAGGCGGCTCGGGTGACGGGTCCTCCGGCTCGGGCGGCGGACAGGAATCGCAGGCAGCGAATGCTCCTGCGGGCGCCGGCGGCGGCGGCGCGGGCACGACGGTCGGCGACGGCGCCTCCCACGGCGCGGCGGCAGCCGCGAGCGCGGCACCGGCCGCGACCGGCGAGGCGGCGGGCGCGGGCCCGACTCCCCGCTCCTCCCCCGCACTGGACCGCAAGGTCAGCAAGCGCCCCGCTGCCCGCCCGAGCTGCAAGAAGTCCGCCCGGGCGACGCGGCGCTCGACCCGCAAGTCGGCCCGGTGCGCACCCTCCCCGCGCCGCTCCGCAGCGCACCGCCGCTGAACCTCACCGGCGGCCCAGGCGCGTCCCCACTACCTCCCGCAGAGCGGCGGCGTCGCTCGCCCCGACCACCCGCGTGATGACGGCGACGGCCACGAAGCCGAGCAGGGCCAGCACGACCGCGACCTCGACCGGCAGCGGGCGGGCGACAACGGCGATGGCGGCCAGCGCACCCAGAGCGAGCGCCAGGCGGAGATAGGGCAGCCGTGGGAATGGAAGGGTGTGCCGGGAGCGGGCCAGCACCGCGAACAGCCCGATCACGATCACCTCGGTGCCGACGGTGACCGCAGCGGCCCCGTCGATGCCGAAGGTGGGGATCGCCCACAGGTTCAGCCCGACGTTCAGCACCGCCCCCACTCCGCTCACCGCGGTGATCCATCTTTCCCTCCCAAGGCCACGGAGGGCTCCGGTGAGCATCACGTTCAGGGCCGCCAGAGGGCTCGTCCAGACGAGGATCACCAGGGCCTCCCCGGCCGGGTCATAGTCATCGCCGAACATCCGCCCGATGATCGGATAGGCGAGCAGGCAGGCGACCATGGAGAGGGGCAGCGAGACGACGAGGACGGCCCGGATCCCGCCGTGCCAGGCTTCGGCGAACTCCTCTGTGGCGCCCGCCGCCCAGGTGCGCGCGAACACCGGAGTCAGGGCGGTGGAGACCACCCAGGGGACGATCTGCAATCCGAGCATCAACGTGTACGCGGCCGTGTAGAAGCCGACGGCGCGCTCGCTCTGCAGCGCACCCACCAGCACCGTGTCCGCGCGCAGGTAGACCATGACGAAGATGGTGATCAGACCCATCGCGATCACCGTGTGCCAGGAGATCGGCGCCCGCTCTGAGGCCACCTTCGCAGCGCCGGGCTCTCGTACCGCCCCGCGCAGGCGCAGTCCGGCCCATGTCACCTGGAGGATGCCCACGGCGAGAAGCCACGCCAGCACGGGCATGAGCTCGGCGAAGACGAGGGCAAGCACGATTCCCCCAAGGCTGCGCACGATCGAGGTCGTGGAGGTGAGCGCGGCCTCGATCCCCATACGCTCCCGTCCCTGGAAGTAGCCGAAGACCAGTCCCGTGACACCGTCGCTCAGCGTGGAGATCAGCATCACCACGATCACCGCGACCAGCGCTCCTTCCTTCACCACCACGGCGGCGATCGCAGCCGTGAGCACGAACACCGCGAGGCTGAGCCCGAGCTTGGCCAGCAGGATCGTGCGCAGGCCCGCCTCGGCGCGGCGGCGGTCGCGGGCGACCTCCCGGAGGAGGTACGGAGTGAGGCCGAGATCGGCCAGCGGCAGGACCACCAGCGCGAGCGCTACGGCCAGCCCGTAGCGGCCGTAGTCCTCCACTCCGAGCTTCCGGGCCAGGACCACCGCCAGCGCGAAGGTGGCCAGGCGGGCGACGATCGTCGCTATCCCGAGCAGCGTGGCGTTGCTGGCCGCCGAAGCAGCTTTCGGGGCCTGCGGGGGGCCATCCTCGCTGGCGGCGGGCGCGGGAGCGTCTGGTGTGTCGGGAGGGCCGGCCACGGGTCGCAGGCGATTCTGGCAACGGACCGGACGGACGGGGCGCGTGCCCGAGCCGGGGAATGGGTAGCACTCCGGCACTGAGACTGTCAGCGCCTAGAATCGCGCGCCGGTATGGACGAGTGCGCGTGATCGACCCGGAGGACTTCCAACTCGAGCGATTCGAGCGCGTGCCTGCGTCCGGCAGCATGGAGCTGCTCCGCCTCGCCGGGCACTGGAGGCGGTCCCCCGCCGGGGACCCCAGTTTCGCACTCGTGGTGGAGGCCCGGGGCGAGCGGCACCGGCTCTCTCCCCTGCCGGGCGGGGCGGGCCCCGCCGACGGGGCGATGGTACTTGCCTTCGGCGCCGCGACCGCGCTGCTGCGCGCCGATGACAGGGCATTCTGGCTCGAGCTCGGGCCTGATGCCGCCGTGGCGCTCCCTGCCCCCGCCGATCCGGCCGAGCTGGCCGCACGAGCAGACGCGGAGCGGCGAGCGCGCGCCGAGGCAGAGCGCAGAGCCGAGGCTGCGGAGCTGGAGCTGGGCGAGCTCCGCGCCGACGTCGAGCGGGTCCGCCTGCTCGAGCAGCAGATGGTGGAGCTCGAGCAGCAGATGGTGGAGCTTCAGACTGCCCGTCTGCAGGCGGAGGAGCGCGCCGCCCAGGCAGAGCGCGCGCGGGGCGAAGCCGAGGCCTGGGCGGAGGGAGCCGAGCGCAGCCGGGCCGACGCGGACCGCCGCAGGCTGTCCGCGGAGGAGGCTCGCGACGAGGCGGACCGGCGAGCCCAGGCCGCCGATCACGCTCGGGAAGAGCAGGCTCGGGCCCTGGTCGAGGCCGAGCAGGAGCGGGCGAACGCCGACCAGCGTGCGGAGGGTCACCACTACGAGCAGGTCCAGGCCGAGCACCGCGCGGAGACGACCCAGCAGGCGCTCGCCGACGCCCAGGAGGCCATGGCGGCCGCGGAGAGAGGCAGGGCCGAATGGGAGCAGCGCGCGGAGGCCGCCACCGAGGGCCGCGCCGAGCAGGAGCAACGCGCCGACGCCGCCGAGCAGGCCAGGGCCGAGTGGGAGCAGCGCGCGCAGGTACTCGAGGGCGCGCTGCCGGAGGCCGAGCAAAGGGCCGGCACCGCCGACGAGGCCCGCGCGGAGCATGCGCGCCAGCTCGAGGTCGGCCAGCGCGAGCGCGACGACGCGCTGCTCCGCGCGCAGGAGGCCGACGCCGAGGTGGAGCGCGTCCGCGGCGACTCCGACCGGCGTATCGCGGCCGCCGAGGCCCGAGCCTCACACGCCGAAGGGCGCGCGGCCGAGGCCGAGGCCCGTGCCGTCGAGACCGAGGAGCGGCTGGGCCGGGCCGAGGAGCGAGCACACCTGGCCGAGCAGGACGAGAAGGAGGCGGCCCAGGCGAAGCAGCGAGTGCACGAGCTCGAGCTCGACCTGGCGGCGGCGCAGGAGCCCGACGCGGAGGTGGAGCGCGTCCGCGGCGACTCCGACCGGCGTATCGCGGCCGCCGAGGCCCGAGCCTCACACG
>Ga0136622_10000705_pt1 | contig 13736 bp, 16 predicted proteins | sample AntDrymUQ4482106_2_FD_104803 | JGI IMG/M metagenome (GOLD analysis project Ga0136622, IMG submission 104803) | Polar desert sand microbial communities from Dry Valleys, Antarctica - metaG UQ448 (21.06) | ecosystem: Environmental > Terrestrial > Soil > Desert | place: Antarctica: Dry Valley...
CGGAGCTGGATGAAGACCCTGATTCGCGCCCACAGCGACCACCTCCCGCACTCGCCCTCGACGAGCGACAGCCGCCGGACATCACCGGCCGGGCAGCGGCCCGGCGGCCGTCGCGACGCAGTAAACGACGCGAAGGCCTCCGGTGATTGAGGCCCCGAGTCTCGCGCTGGCGTTCGCCGCCGGCCTGCTGTCGTTCCTCTCGCCGTGCTGCCTGCCGCTCGTTCCAGGCTACCTCGCCGTCGTCTCGGGCGCCCGGCCGGGCGAGGCCGGCGGGCGCCTCGACCCGGCCGTCATCGGGCGCAGCCTGCTGTTCGTGGCGACCTTCTCGGCGATCTTCATCCTGCTCGGACTGAGCGCGACGGCGATCGGCGCGCTGCTCTTCGACAACCAGCCCGCCCTCAACCGAGCGGCGGGCGTCGCGATCGTGGCGATGGGTGCGCTCTTCGTCGCCTCGGTGTTCATCGCGCGCCTCAACCGTGACTGGCGGCCGCGCGGGCTGATCGAGCGGGCCGGGCGGGGCGGTCCGGTCGTAGCCGGCGCCGCCTTTGCGCTCGCCTGGACGCCGTGCGTGGGGCCCGCGCTCGGGGCGATACTCGGGCTCGCAGCGACGCGACAGTCGACCGCGGTCGGGGCGCTGCTGCTCGCGGTCTACTCGGCGGGGCTCGCGCTGCCGTTCCTGTTCTCGGCGATCGCCTTCTCAGCCGCGCAGCGCAGCTTTGGCTGGTTCAAGCGCCACTACACCGCCGTTCAGCTCGCGGCCGGGGCCATGCTGATCGGAATGGGCGTGCTCGTCTTCACCGGTCAGCTCTTTCGGCTCAACATCGAGGTTCAGCAGGCCCTCGACCGGTTCGGGCTCAACTTCTTCCAGTCGATCTAGAGCGCCAAGCGTGCGACGCCGGCCGCGTGCGGCTTGACGAGCGGGAGCGGCAGCTCGAAGCGGTGGAGCGGATCGATCGCGAACCCGGCGTCGCGCACGGCCTCGTGCGTCGCGCGGTTCGGGTGGCAGCCCGCGTTGACGAAGGCCCAGGCCGGTTCGAGGCGGTCCTGCCAGGCCGCCAGGCGCCGATCGTCGCTGCGCAGGTGCTCGACGAACAGCAGCTCTCCGCCTCGCGCCAGCACGCGCGCGATCTCAGACAGCGCCGCGTCGAGGTCGGAGACGCTGCAGAGAACGTGTGAGCAGACCACCGTCTGGAAGCTCGCGTCGTCGAAGGGCAGCGCCTCGGCGGATGCCTCGACGAGCTCGACCGCGCGCCCGAGCCGCCGCGCCCGCGCGCGCGCTCGGGGCAGCATGTGCGGGCTCGGGTCGATTCCGACCACCTCCACACCGGGCGGATATGAGGCGAGCGTTACTCCGGAGCCGATGCCGATCTCGAGCACCCGCCCGCGCGCCCGGCCCAGCAATTTCCGTCGGCGTCCGCCGAGCTCGCCCCGGTCGAGCCAACCGGCCGCCAGATCGTTCCCGGCGGCGAACAGCCGGTCTCTTGAACGTGTCAGCAAGTTCCCCAAACCATGCCTACTACAATGGGTAGTCAGATTCAGGAGCCACAGAAACGGACGGGAGCGACCGTGAACGGCATGATGGAGCAGATGATGGACGGCATGTGGACTTGGATGATGATCGGCTGGGGACTCGGCGCGCTCGTGCTGCTCGCGATCGTGGCCGCCGGCGTCTATCTGGGCGTGCGCGCGGCCCGAGGTCTCGGCGATCGGGATGCCCTTGGGCCGGAGGACGCTGCCCGCGGCCTGCTCGACCGCCGGCTCGCGGCCGGGGAGATCGGCACCGAGGAGTACTACGAGCGGGAGTCGGCGCTGCGCGGGGCACGCTCCTGAGCGCGAAGGTGAAGGCGACCGCCAACCCGCCGCCGCCGCCCCTCCATGAGCTCGAGGCGGAGGTGATGGAGGAGGTCTGGCGCCGAGAGCGCGCCACTGTGCGCGAGGTCCTCGAGGCCCTAAACGAGGGGCCCAAGCAGCGTGCCTACACGACGGTGATGACGATCATGGGCCGCTTGCACCGCAAGGGCGTGCTGCGGCGAACGCGCACCGGCAAGACCGATGTCTACTCCCCCGTGATGCGGCGCGCCGAGTATCTCGACGCCCGCGCCCGCGGCGAGATCGAGGCGATGGTCGAGCAGTACGGGGACCTGGCGCTCGCGCAATTCAAGAGCCGCGTCGACGAGCTCGACCCCGAGAGGTTGAGGAAGCTCGAGGACCTGGCCGGCGGTGGTGGGTAGCGCCCGGCGCCTCTATTGGCTGAGCCTCGGCATCGGAGCGCTCGGGCTCGTCGCGACCGTCCTCGCGCTCGTGACCGCCCTCAGCGCGGTCAGCCTTGTGCCCCCGCCGGTGGCGGCGCTCGTCGCGCTCTGCCAGCGCTTCCTGCTCCCGGATCTGAGCGCGGGCGCTGTCGTCGTGCTGGCGCTCGCGGGCCTCGGCCTCGCCGTCCTCTTCCTCGGCGCTCGCGCCGTGCTCCGCCAGCTCGCCGCTCACCGGCGCTTCGGCCGCGAGCTGCGCGTCGGCGGCGAGGTCGAGGTCGCGGGCTCACGCGTCGTCTTGCTGGAGGATCCGCGCCCGCGCGCGTTCTGCGCGGGCTTTCTTCGCCCCCGCATCTACCTCTCGACCGGAGCGCGCGACGCGCTGTCAGGCGACGAGCTCGGAGCGGTGATCGCCCACGAGCGCCACCACCTCGCGCGGCGCGATCCGCTGCGGACCTCGCTGGCGCGAACGCTCGGCGAGGCGCTCTTCTTCGTCCCGATCCTGCGCCGCGTCGCCGAGCGCTACACCGACCTAGCCGAGCTGGCCGCCGACGAGGCCGCCGTGCGCGAGCGCGGTGCGCCCGCGCTGGCCTCGGCGCTGCTGAGCTTCGGCGGGAGGGGCCCGTCGACCGTCGCCGTCGGCATCACCCCCGAGCGCGCCGACCACCTGCTAGGCGAGCGGGGGCCTCGCTGGGAGCTCCCCGCGCTCGCGCTGATCGGCTCGCTGGTCGCGGTCGGCGCGGTGATCGCCCTGGGGCTCCAGCTCGCCCTCACGGCCGACGAGACGCTCAACCTGGCGACGCTCGTGATGCAGAGCTGCATGCTCGCAATGGCGGCGTTGCCGGTGCTGGTGCTCGCGAGCGCGGTCTTCTACTCGAAGGCGCTGCGCGGGGTCCGCACGCGTCTGCCCCAGTACCAGTAGCTGCGATCGGGGTGGACCCTGCTGGTGGCACGCAGTCGTACTACGCTCGATAGGAGATGAGCTCGACATCGCAGTCGGGCCGAGCGGGCGGTGATCCGGCGTGGTGGTGGGGTCTGCTCGGCGCGGTCCTCAGCGTCCTGGCGCTCGGACCGCTTACCACGGATGCCTCGGCCCACGCGGCCTTCCTCGAGTCGACGCCTGGGGCGGGAGCGCGCGTCGAGCGCTCGCCGGGGCGGATCGTGCTCGACTTCACCGAGCCCCTCAACCGCGGCCTCAGCCGCGCGGCGCTCGTGCCCGCCGGCCGCGGTGAGCCATTGGCGGCGAGGCTCGAGCCCGGCGGCCGAGGGCGGCTCACCCTGCGTCCGCTTGCCGCACTCGCCACGGGCGCCTACCGACTCGAGTGGCACACCGTCTCGACCGAGGATGGGCACGCGCTCGAGGGATCGCTCTCGTTCGGCGTCAGGGCGCCCGCGCTTGCGGGCGGCCAGCAGATCGAGCAGAGCCCCCTCGCGCGCCGGGGCTGGATCCGAATCGCGCTGCGCGGGCTCTTCTACGCCGCGTTGGTGTTCTTCGGCGGCGGCGTGATCGTCGCCACGCTGCTCGGCAGCGCACGCGAGCCGGCCGGATGGCTCGTCCCCCGGTCACCCGAGGGGTCGCTCGGACGCAATATGGGGAGCCGGGCCGAGCGGGCCGAGCGGGCGTGGCGGCGGACCGTCGACTGCGGCTGGCTGGCCGCAGGGTTGGCGGTCGCCGTCGCGGTGGCGGAGGCGACCGATGCCGGCGGCCTCAGCCTCGGCGCGATCAGCGACTTCCTGCTCTCGAACGTGGCGGGCCTGGCCCGCACGGCTGCCGTGCTGGCCCTCGCGGGGTCCGCGCTGCTGGCCTCGCGCCGTTTGGTCCCGGCCGCCGGTCTGGTCGTCTTGGCTTTTCTGGCGGTGGCGCTCGGCGGCCACGCCAACTCTGCCGACCCGCGTTTCGCGGCGGTGGCCACCGACGCGGTGCACCTCCTGGCCGCGGCGGTGTGGCTCGGTGGGCTGGCCCAGATCGCGCTCGCCTGGCTCCCGCTCGAGCGTACGGTCGATCGCCAGCTTCGCCGCGCCGTGATGGCCGGCGTGCTCGAGCGCTTCGGCAGGCTAGCGCTGCCGGCATTCCTGATCGTCGCCTCGACCGGCCTTGCCAATGCGTGGATCCAGCTCGGTGAGCCCTCCGCGCTGTGGCAGACCTCCTACGGGCGTCTGCTCGGGTTGAAGATCGCCCTGGTGGCCGCGACCGCGCTCGTGAGCTACTGGCACGCGATCCGGCTTCGTCCTCGGCTGCTTCGGGCGAACCCCCGAGCGCCCGAGCGCCTCGAGCGCCGCCACTGGCGACTGCTCGGCTCAGAGCCGCTACTGACGGTGGCAGTCGTCGGCGTCGCCGCCGCGTTGGTCGCCTTCCCCCTGCCCCCGCGCCAGCTCGCCGACGCCGACGAGGCACAGGCGCTCGCCGGTGAGGCCTGCGACCCCTGCCCGCAGCCGAAGCCGCGCGCGAACGAGCTCGCGGTCGCCGAGCAGGCGGGCTCTTCGATTGCGGCTGTCTGGGTCAGGCGCGACGGGACCGGACTGGCGGGGCGCTTGCGGGTGCTCGACCGAGACGCGAAGCCGGTCGCTTCGGCGAGGGCGCGGATACGAGCGGCCGAGCAGACGAGCTGCGGCCCGGGCTGCCTCGACTTCCGCCTGCGATCGCTGGCGCCGGTCCTCGATGTTCGGGTTCGCGAGCGAGACCTGACTTCGGTGGCCCGCGTCCCGGTGCGCTGGCGGCCGGACGACAACGCCCGCGCCCGGCGGTTGTTGCGGCGCTCGCAGAGCGCGATGGGCGAGCTGCGCAGCGTGCGCCAGCACGAGCGGGTCACGAGCGGGCCTGGCAGCTTGGCCGAGACGTGGTACCGCCTACGCGCGCCCGACCGCCTCGCCTATCGGACGAACGGGCGCGCGGAGTCGGTCACGATCGGCGCCGACCAGTGGTCTCGCGTCGCGGGCCTCCCCTGGAGAAAGGACCGCTTCGGCGGCGGCGGGCCCGCGTTTCGCACGCGCAGCTGGTTTCGCTGGACGTCCTACTCGCGCGCGGTGCGCCTGCTCGGGGTGCGCCGCGAGGGCGACCGGCGCGTGGCTGAGGTCGCGCTGATGGACCAGGCGACGCCCGTGTGGTTTCGGCTCACGATCGACCTCGGGACAGAACGCGTGCTGCGGGCTCGGATGGTCGCCGGCGGGCACTTCATGACGCAGCGCTTCGCGGCCTTCAACCGGCCGCTCAGGATCGAGCCGCCGGTCAAGAGCGATGTCGGCTGAGCCGAGCACGGACGGGGCGCGACGGACGGCGCTCAGGCGCGCCGCGCGCTTGGCGGCGCTGCTCTGCATCGCCGCGTTCATCGCGCTGCTCGTCTACGGGCTCGTTCTCAAGAGCCCCGACACCGGCATCGACGAGGGCCTCGCGCGGGCGCAGCCCGTGGCCGCGCCCGGCTTCGAGCTGCCCATCTTGGCGCGCGGCTCGCTGGGTCGCCCGCTCGCGGCGCGACTCTCGCCGGCCCTCGCCGACGGGCGCGTCGCCCTCGACGAGCTACGCGGGACTCCGGTGGTGCTGAACTTGTGGGCCTCGTGGTGCGTGCCCTGCCGCCAGGAGGCGCCGCTGCTCGAGCGCACGTGGCGAGCGGCCCGCCGCGACGGCGTACTTTTCGTCGGCCTCAACCAACAGGACCTGACCGAAGACGCGCGCGCCTTCATGCGCGAGTTCGGAGTCAGCTACCCGAACCTTCGCGACCCCACCAACCGCACCGCCCGCAAGTGGGGGGCGACGGGTCTCCCGGAGACGTTCTTCGTCACCCAAGGGGGCCAGGTAGTCGGCCACGTGATCGGCGTGGTCTCGCCGGGACAGCTGCGGGACGGTGTCCGGGCGAGTCAATCGGGGCGGCCATTGGGAGCGCGCAGCGGCGGCGATCGCCTGACCCGTTGAGGTCGGCGCGCGTGATCCGCTACGGTTGGTAGTAGATGTCGGCTCGGTCATCTCGTCGCCTGCTGTCGGCGCTCGTCCTGGTGGCGCTCGCCACCGGCTGCGGCGAGCAGCAGCAGCGCCCCTCGTCCGCTTCCGCCTCGACGGAGGACGCGGGACCGCTCCACGTCCACGGCCTCGGCGTCAACCCGAAGGACGACGCGCTCTTCATCGCCACCCACACGGGGCTGTTTCGTGTCGGCCCGGACGAGCAGAAGGCCGAGCGCGTCGGCCAGAGTCGACAGGACACGATGGGCTTCACCGTCGCGGGGCCGGACCGCTTCCTGGGCTCTGGCCACCCCGACCCGAGTCAGGATCTCCCGCCCAACCTCGGCCTGATCCGCTCGCAAGATGGCGGCCAGAGCTGGAAGCCGCGCTCGCTGTCGGGCGAGGTCGACTTCCACGTGCTGCGCTCCGCGGGCGGCCGCGTCTACGGTGCCGACGCGACCAGCGGACGCCTGATGGTGAGCTCCGACGGCGGCCTCAGCTGGGCCGAGCGCGAGCCGCCGGGGCCGATGCTAGACCTCACCATCGACCCCCGGGACGCTGCTCGAGTGGTCGTCTCCACCGATCGGGCCCTGCTCATCTCAGACGACCAGGGGGCGAGCTTCAAGCCGATGCTGCGCGGCGAGCCCGGTCTGCTCGCCTGGCCCTCCGCGGACAGCCTGTATCGGGTCGACGGCGCGGGCCAGGTGTCGGTCAGCGACGACGGAGGAAACGGCTGGCGCCCGCGCGGCTCGATCGGCGGACAGCCGGCCGCGTTCACGGCGGTCGACGAGCGGACGCTCTACGCCGCCCTGCCGGACGGCACGATCATGGGCTCGAGCGACGGCGGCGCAGCCTGGCGGGTCCGCTCGAGGCCGTGAGGTTGTCGGAGGGTGCGGGAGAGGTGAATACAGCCACCCTCCGGGCCCCGTCCCTGGGACGTGCTTGCCACCCCGCCGGCTCGGGCCGCTCCCTCCCCTCGCTCAAAGCGTCCACGCCTGCTCGTCCGGCACGAAGACGGCCGGCTCGGCGATCGGGGGCCCGGCCGGGTCACGACCACTCCAGTCCACCCTCGCGCCAGGCACTCGGCGAGCCCGCGCCGGGCGAGGGCGACGCCGTACCCCGCCGGCCACCAACCCCCCCACGAGCGCGAGCAGGAGGAAGAAGAGCGTGAGCGCACTCACCGTCTTGGCGCCACCGGGCCTAGCGCCGCGGTCGGAAGGTGGCTAGGCGCAGGCTGTTCGAGACGACGAACAGGCTCGAGAACGCCATTGCGGCGGCGGCGATCATCGGCGTCAGCACGCCCGCCATCGCGAGCGGGATGGCGGCCACGTTGTAGGCGAAGGCCCAAAACAGGTTGCCCTTGATCGTCGCAAGCGAGCGCCGCGCGAGCCGGATCGCGGCGGCGGCCGCGCGCAGGTCGCCGGAGACGAGCGTGAGGTCAGACGCCTCGATCGCCACGTCCGTGCCCGTACCGATCGCGAGCCCGAGGTCGGCCTGGGCGAGCGCCGGGGAGTCGTTGACGCCGTCGCCCACCATCGCGACGACGCGGCCCTCCGCCTGCAGGCGGCGCACGTGCTCTGCCTTCTCGGCCGGGCGCACCTCCGCGATCACCTCGTCGATGCCCACCGCCGCGGCGACCGCTCGCGCCGCGCTGACGTTGTCACCGGTCAAGAGCACGGGGTGCAGCCCGAGCTCGCGCAGCGCGCGGACGGCCTCCGCGCTCGTCGGCTTGAGCTTATCGGCGACCACGAAGACCGCGCGCGCCTCGCCGTCCCACGCCGCGGACACGGCCGTCTGGCCCGCCGACTCCGCCGCCCGCCGGGCGCAGTCGAGCTCAGGCCCAAGCGCTAGACCGCGCTGGGCGAGCCACCCCGGCCGTCCGACGAGCACCGCGTGGCCCTCGACCTCGGCCTCGACGCCGAGGCCGCCGTGGTTGCGGAAGGATTGTGGCGCCGGTAGGACCCCGAGCCGCTCGCGGGCATCGGCGGCGATCGCGCGGGCGATCGGATGCTCCGATGAGTCCTCGGCGGCGCCGACCAAGCGAAGGGCGTCCTGAGCGGCGATGGCTGGCGCTACGACCACCTCGACCAGCGCCATGGCGCCACTCGTGATCGTGCCGGTCTTGTCGAGCACGACCGTGTCGACGCGGCGGGTCGACTCGAGCACCTCGGGCCCCTTGATCAGCAGCCCGAGCTGAGCGCCGCGCCCGGTGCCGACCAACAGCGCGGTGGGCGTGGCGAGCCCGAGCGCGCACGGGCAGGCGATGATCAGCACAGCTACGGCGGCCGTGAAGGCGGCACCCACCTCGGCGCCGCTCGCGAGCCAGCCGGCGAGCGTCAGCAGGGCGAGCGCGATGACCACCGGCACGAAGACGGATGAGACGCGGTCGGCGAGGCGCTGCACTGCGGCCTTTCCGCTCTGCGCCTCGGTCACGAGCCGGCCGATCTGGGCGACGGCCGTGTCGGCGCCCACGCGCGTCGCCCGTACCACGAGGCGGCCTCCGGCGTTGACCGTCGCCCCAACGACGGCCTCCCCCGGGCCGACCTCCACAGGCACGCTCTCGCCCGTCAGCAGCGACGTGTCGACGGCCGACGAGCCGGCTTCGATGACGCCGTCGGTGGCCACCTTCTCGCCGGGGCGAACAACGAAGAGGTCGCCTGTCGCGAGCCGCTCGATCGGGACCAGACGCTCGACGCCGTCGACCACCACCGCCACGTCCTTGGCTCCGAGCGCGAGCAGCTCACGCAGCGCCGCCCCGGCGCGGCGCTTGGCGCGCGCCTCGAAGTAGCGCCCGGCGAGGATCAGGGCCGTCACCACGGCCGCGACCTCGAGGTAGAGTTCGGGCGTCTCGCCGGCCCCCTGCGGCGGCGAGCCGACGGCCATGGAGGGCTCGCCTGCTCCCAGCCACACGAGCGCCACCAGCGACCAGCCCCACGCTGCGAGCGTGCCGAGCGAGATCAGCGTGTCCATATTGGCCGCGCCGTGGCGCAGGCTCCTCAATGCCCCGCGGTGAAACGGCCAGCCGGCCCAGAGGACCACCGGGGTGGTGAGCGCGAGCGCGAGCCATTCCCAAAGGGGGAACCGGAGCGAGCTGACCATGCTCATCGCGACGACGGGCAGGCCGAGCACCGTGGCGAGCATGAGGCGGCGGCGCAGCGCCCGAAGGTCGTCCCGGCGCGCGGCCTCCTCGTGCTCAGGCGAGTCATCGCTCGTGGGGGCGGGGAGCGAGGCGCTGTAGCCCGCCTGCTGGACCGCTTCGACCAGTTGTCCCGCGTCGACGTTGCCCCTGTCATATGTCACCGACGCGCGCTCGGTCGCGTAGTTGACCGACGCCGTGACGCCCTCGAGCCGGTTAAGGCGCTTCTCGACGCGCATGGCGCACGAGGCGCATGTCATTCCCTCGACGGGCAGCTCGAGGCGACCCATCACGACGGCTTCCGGCGCGTCGTGCCTGGGCTGACTGACTTCGGCTCCCGGCGCGCCTATCCCAGCTCTCACCGGCCCGGCACGGCTCGTCACGCTCCCACCTCATAGCCGGCGGCGGCGACCGCTGCGCGTACACCCGCGTCGTCGAAGGACTCACCGAGAACGGTGATGGCCTTGGCGTCCAGGTCGACTGACACCTCGCGCACGCCGTCCACCTGCTCGACCTCCTCGGTTACGGCCGCCCGACAATGCGCGAAGGACACTCCCTCGACGATGTAGATCTTCTGGCTCATCACGCCTCCCTGTCGTCTCCCGACGTCAGACTACCCTACCTGGGTACTGTGATGGTAAGGTTGGCGGCATGAACGCCCCTGAAGGTCCCGGATACACAGCCACCAAGGACGACCTCCTCGCGCGCCTCAAGCGCATCGAGGGACAGGTCCGCGGCGTCTCGCGAATGATCGAGGACGAGCGCTACTGCATCGACGTCCTGACCCAGATCAGCGCGGCGCAGGCCGCCCTCGACAAGGTCGCCCTCGGTCTCGTTGACGACCATGCCCGCCACTGCGTCGTCGGGTCAGAGCCCGAGCAGCAGCAGGCGCGTACGGCGGAGCTCATGGGTGCGGTGGGCCGCCTAGTGACGCGGCGCTGAGGAGGGACGCAGGCGCGGATGAGCCGGAGAGCGTCCGTCTGGCTCCGGGTGGCGCCCTTGGTCGGGACGGGCATGCTGCTTGCGGCGGCGCTGTGGTGGCGCAGGAACCCCTCGGCCTGCCCCTACGGTCAGCGGTTCTGGGTCGAGTTGCCCCATCCCTTCGTCACGCGCGCTCGGCTGCGCGCGGCGCTCGACCCAAAGCCCGGCGAGCGGGTGCTCGAGGTCGGCCCCGGCACGGGCTATTACAGCCTCGAGGTCGCGCAGTGGCTTGCGCCCGGCGGCACGCTCGACATCCTCGACCTCCAGCAGGAGATGCTCGACCACACGATGGGCCGCGCTCGCCACCGCGGGATCGCTGGCATCACCCCGAGCCGTGGCGACGCGCAGGCGCTGCCCTACCCTGACGCGGCCTTCGACGCCGCGTACACGATCGTCACGCTCGGGGAGGTGCCCGACCAGGACGCGGCGTTGCGCGAGCTGGCTCGCGTCCTTAAGCCGGCCGGCCGGCTCGTCGTCGGCGAGCTGTTCGGCGATCCCCACTGGGTGCCGTTCCGTGGGCTGATCGACCATGCGCAGGCCGCGCGTCTCTCCTACGAGCGCCGAGTCGGCGGTCGGCTCGGCTACTACGCCCGGTTTCGGACGGCCGCGGCGCCCGAACATGGCGACTGTCACCCGGAGACCTCGTCGGGGTGGGACAACGAGCAGGCTGGGCGCTGAGCCGTCGTGGTGGACCGACTTGGGCGCCTGGGGACGACTTCGTCGACGGTCTGCGAGATGCCGCTACCCGCCGGCGTGCAGCGATGCATCACGCGCAACGGTCGCCTGCCGGCCCATCCTCTGAAGTCCCGGCGGTGGCCTCGCAGCCACTGGTCAACCGCTCGCGCGAGAGAATATGCCCCGGCGCCCGTTCATTCGCCTCGACACCCCGGCACCGATCACGGCTAGCGCGAATAGCGCCCCGCTCGTCCATTGGGCGCCGTTCAGTCCGAGCGCTAGCTCCTCGCTGTCGCTGCGAAAGAAGAACATGAAGAAGCGGCCGAGGGCGTAGAGCCCGAGCACGAGCCAGAGCGGGGCGAGGGGCCGGCGGAAGCGGTCGCGCAGGGGCCAGACGAGCGCGAAGATGGCGAACGCCAGCACCATCTCGTAGAGGCCGCCGGAGTGATAGGCGACGGTTGGGTCGGGTACGGCGGCGTCCGGGTGGGTGTTGCGGACTCCCCAAGGCCGCTGAGTGGGTGCGCCATAGTGCTCGCCGTTGATGACGTCGCCGATCCGCCCGATCGCCATCCCGAGCGGGAAGGCAAGCGCGACGGCATCCAGGTAGCGAGCGCTCAGAGCGCGCGACCAGACGTACAGCGCGATGGCGGCACCCGCCCCGATTAGTGCGCCGTTGAATGCGAAGCCGCGCGTGCCGACCCACTCCGACGGGCGCAGTAGCGCGCCGGGATCGGTCTCGAGCAGAAAGAACGCGCGCGCGCCGATCAGCCCGGCGACGATCGCTATCACCGCGAGGTTCCCGGACATGTCGGGCAGCTTGCGCTCGCGAGCGTGCAGCGCGGTGAGGCGAACCCCGGCCACCACCCCGGCTGCTGTCGTGAGGCCGTGCCAGGCGAGCGTGAGCGGGCCGAGCTCGATCGTCGGATCGATGCCCACGGTGATCACGGCGAGAGAGTCGATCTAGATCTCCACCACGCTGGGTCGGCGAAGGCGCGCTAGACAGACCAGCCGGACGATCGACTTTTGCTCGAAGACGAGGGCGACGCCGACGGCGAGGACTTCGAGCGTGCGGCAGCGGAGCCAAGGCAGCGAGCGTGGCAGGCCTCCGATCACCACCCGTCCAGCTGGCTCGAGGACGCGGGCCACTTCGAGCAGTACACCGCGCGGATCGTGCATGTCGCCGAGGCCGAATACGAGGTAGACGGCGTCGAAGATCTCGTCGCGGTAGGAAAGCGCGCGGGCATCGCCCGGTCTAGCGACGATGTTTGAGATCCCGCATGCACGAGCGCTTCGGATCGTCTGCTCGAGAATCGCGGGGTCGGGGGCGAGGATCTCAAGGACACCGTTCGGCCGCAGGCACTCACGGCGAGAGCGCGTTCGTCGGGAGGGCGGGCGATGCGTCAAAGAGGGCGTCGATCGCCTCCTCCTGAACGGGATAGACGACGAGCGGTCCGCAATCGCGGGCAATGCTCGCCACCCCGGCGGCGAAGCCGCCGGGATCCGTCACGACGTCTGGGCCGACGAACGCGGCCGAGGCGTAGCGCGACCGCAGGCCAGCGGTGAGGCCGAGCGCCGCGACGCGCAGCCCGCTGCGACCGAGCGCTCGCTGCCCGCCGATCGCGGTTCGCGTGTGGGTCTCTGTTACCAGTGCGTCCAAGCAAATCTGTGCGTTGCGCGACCGCGCAGCTGTGTGCGGCGATGTGAAGCGCTCGGCGGACTTCGAACATGCGACACTGCCGCGCCCCGCTGCCTCCTACGTCGCGTCGGAGTCTAACGTAGCGGTCCGTACTTCGCGGACGTTTGGGTCGTCTCGGCCTCGCCCAATGGTTGCAAGGCGCGAACACACGACTTGACCGCCGTTATAGTGCCTGCCGCCTAGTCGCTCGAGTCGTTCGAGCGAGCGGGGAAACCACCGCCGGATCAACACCCGGCTGGGGCGAATTGGCCACATCGCCGTGGCCATAGTGCCGCTCAAGCGCGAGCCCGTCAGCTAACCCCGCAGGCAACACGAACAACCTGGAGGCCGTCGCGTGCGCCACATCTCGCTGGTTCTCTGCTGCGCTTGCTTCGCGCCGCTGATCGTCGTGCCCGCTGCCGCTGAGGCGAGCGCAGGCGACGCGATGGTGCGGGCGATCAACGCCGCGCGGCAGTCGAAGGGGGTCGCCCCGCTACGGGTCTCGATGGCGCTCCACCGCTCCTCTGATGCCTATTCCCGCTGGATGATCGAGCGTGACTCCTTTGGTCATCGTGCGCGTATCCGGGCCAGTCGTCGCTTCTCGAGGGTTGGGGAAGTGCTCGCCTTTGCCCCGGGGTCGACCGCTGATATCGAGCGCACGGTCAGGGACTGGCAGGCCTCTCCTGCCCATCGCGCCGTCCTTTTCGACCGAGCGTTTCGGTTCGTCGGCACCGGGCGGGCTCGCGGTGGCTTCGGTGACCGGCAAGCAACCGTGTGGACCGTCCAGCTAGGCGTCCCTTGAGCCAAGCGCCCTTCCGCTGAACAACGGCGGCGCCCGCTTGACGGGCTCGATTCTTCCGGGGTGAGTAGTGAAGCCGTTTGAGGTCGGCCGCCTCGTAGCGGCAGGGTGGTGGTTGACTAGGACGTCCGGGCACAACGTCCGCTCCTCTGCAACGCTCCTTGCGCAGCCCCGCCGTAGCCTGCCGTCGCCTACATTATGTCGGAAGGCACAATGCGGGCCGCGATTATCAGCCTTTCGACGCTCGTCGTCTTCCTGACCGCCGGGGGGATCACTGCCTACGACGCCTC
>Ga0136622_10000710_pt1 | contig 13687 bp, 12 predicted proteins | sample AntDrymUQ4482106_2_FD_104803 | JGI IMG/M metagenome (GOLD analysis project Ga0136622, IMG submission 104803) | Polar desert sand microbial communities from Dry Valleys, Antarctica - metaG UQ448 (21.06) | ecosystem: Environmental > Terrestrial > Soil > Desert | place: Antarctica: Dry Valley...
CCTCCAGGCGTTCGGTCGAGCTCGTGCGGCTTCCGGCGGGGGACTCTACCGCCGCTTAGCCGCCTGGCGTTGTGGGTAAGGTTGGGCCGATGGCAGGCCCGAAGAAGTCGGTCGCCCTCTCCGGAATCAGCGTCGCGGAGACGAGCATCTGCTCGATCGATCCTGACCGCGGCGTCCTGATGTACCGCGGCTACGACATCATCGACCTCGCCGAGCACTCGACGTACGAGGAGGTTGCCTACCTCCTGCTCGAGGGCGATCTACCTGCAGGCGACGAGCTCGACCTCTTCCGGCGGGAGCTGTCCGACCGGGAGCTCCCGAGCGCGGTGGCCACGATCGTCGACGGGAACGCGATGGATGCCTCGCCGATGGAGACGCTCAGAACGGCTGTGTCGGCGCTCTCGTTCTCCGATCCAGCCGAGGACGCCATCGACCGGGACAACGAGCGCCGCAAGGCGGTCTCGCTGATCGCGCAGCTGCCCACCATCGTCGCCAGGTATGAGCGCCGGCGGCGTGGCGAGCCGTTCGTCGAGCCGGACGCGTCGCTCTCCTACGCCGAGAACTTCCTCACGATGCTGCGCGGTGACTCGCCGACGGCGGAGGAGGCCCGGGCGTTCGAGATCGCGATGATCCTGCACGCCGAGCACGAGCTGAACGCGTCCACGTTCACCGCACGGGTGGCGGCCGGCACGAACGCCGACATGCACTCGGCGATCGTGGGCGCCATCTGCGCGCTCAAGGGGCCGCTGCACGGAGGGGCGAATCAGGCCGCGATCGCGATGTTCGACGAGTTCGGCTCCCCGGACGGGGTGCCGGAGGGGGTGAGGGCACGGCTCGCGTCGAAAAGGCCGCTCTATGGCTTCGGGCATCCGCTCTACCGCGCGATGGATCCGCGTGCGCCGATCCTGCGCCGGCTCTCCGAGCAGTTCTCCGACCGAACCGAGCCGAACTACCTCGAGCTCGCGATGGCCGCGGAGCGCGAGGCACAGGAGCAGAAAGGCCTTTGGCCGAACGTCGACCTGTATTCGGGGGTGCTCTACCACTCCCTCGGGATCCCGACCGACCTATTCATCCCGCTGTTCGAGATGAGTCGCGTCGCGGGGCAGGCGGCACACGTGCTCGAGCAGCACGCGGGCGGCAAGATCATCCGGCCGAGCTCGGAGTACGTTGGCGAGCCCCCCCGCGACTATCCGGTTCGCGCGGTGCGCTGATCGATGCCTCTGGCAATACGATGAGCGACTTCAAGCCCGGCCTCGAAGGCGTCGTCGCCTTCGAGACAGAGATCGCAGAGCCGGATCGCGATGGCGGATCGCTTCGCTATCGCGGCGTCGACATCGAGGAGCTCGTCGGCAGCCGGCCGTTCGAGCAGGTCTGGGGACTGCTCGTGGACGAGCGCTTCGAGCCGGGGCTCCCGGTCGCCGATCCGCGTGAGTACGCAGGACTGACGGGTGACGCACCCGCCGACCTGCAGACCATCTCCTCGGCTCTCGGCGCAGATTGGGAGCTTGGGCAGCTGATCGACATCTCTGACGAGGAGGCCCGCGAGGATCTGCGACGTGTATCGGCGGCGATGCTTTCGATCGCTGCACAATCCTTCCGCTCTGCCGATGGTCACACCGATCGCATCGCGCCGCAGGTGGTCGAGCAGGGCGGGACTGCGGCCGAGCGCTTCCTCCTCGAATGGCGTGGCGAAACCGACCCGCAGCACGTGAGGGCGATCGATACCTACTGGATCTGCACCGCCGAGCACGGTCTGAATGCGTCGACCTTCACCGCCCGGATCGTCGCCTCGACCGGCGCCGACTGCGCCGCCTGTCTCTCGTCTGCGATTGGTGCGCTCTCCGGGCCCCTGCACGGGGGGGCGCCCGCACGCGTCCTGCCGATGCTCGACGCCGTGGCCGAGGACGGGGACGCCGCACGCTGGGTCGAGGGGGCGCTCGCTCGCAAGGAGCGGATCATGGGTTTCGGCCATCGCGTCTATCGAGCCGAGGATCCTCGAGCACGGTTGCTGCGCGGCGTCGCGAAGGAGCTCGGCTCGCCGCGCTTCGACGTCGCCGAGCAGCTCGAAGGGGCGGCGCTGGCGGCACTGCGCGAGCTCTCGCCCGACCGGCCGCTCGAGACCAACGTCGAGTTCTGGTCGGCCGTCGTGCTCGACGTCGCCCGGATCCCCCCGCCCCTTGCGCCGGCGATGTTCGCTTGCTCTCGGACGGCCGGGTGGTCGGCGCACATCCTGGAGCAGAAGCGGCTCGGTCGCCTGGTGCGGCCCTCGGCGCGCTACGTCGGGCCCGGCCCACGGCCGGCCTCGTCGATCTAGTGCTCCGTGCCGCAACTCGCTCGGCCGAGCTTGTCCGGCCGCGTCTGGCGGCACCCGGGACTTACGTTACGGAGCCCTGTTGACGCTCGCGGAGGCAGCTGCGCGGGCGGACGAGCTGGCCGCCGCTGGTGACGTGCGCGGGCTCGCGACGCTGCGGCAGGAATGGGATGACGAGGTCGAGCACGCCGCGCGGCACGCCGACTACCGGCTGCGTGCCCAGGCCTATCGCGCGATCGCGCAGTTCCGCTACCGCCAGAAGCTCGAGCTGCTCCGGCGCGGCCTCGAGGACGAGAGCCCGGCGGCCAGGGGCTCGGCGTTGATCGCGCTCGAGGGTCTCTCCCGGACGCATCCAGGAGATGTGAACGCCGTCCGCCCGTTGCTGCACGAGTTGGCGACCCACGACGGGAACCTCGCGGTTCGGAGACTTGCGATCGTCTGCCTGAAGAACGGCTCGCCACTGCGCGAGACGATCCTGATCCTGAACGGGCTTGCGGGCGACGACGAGCAATCCGCCGACCTCCGAAAGACCGCCAGAACGATCGCGTCCGCGCTCCAGAAGCGCGCCGCGGCCCGTTAGCGCCGAGGATCCGTCTCAGTGACGGATCGTCGCCGCGCTACCACGCCCGGCGTAACGAGTTTGTGACCGAAGTGCAACGTTGTCGCGCAGGGCATGATGCGCGGGTGGATCCGCTCGTCGGGGTGATCATGGGCTCGCGGTCGGACTGGGAGACGATGCGGCACACCGTCGAGATGCTCGAGCGCCTCGAGATCCCGCACGAGCACCGCGTGGTCTCGGCGCATCGGACGCCCGACCTGCTGTTCGAGTACGCGGCCTCGGCTGAAGGGCGCGGCCTGCAGGTGCTCGTCGCCGGCGCCGGCGGCGCGGCGCACCTGCCCGGAATGGCAGCGGCGAAGACGGCGCTGCCGGTGCTCGGCGTCCCCGTCGAGTCGAAGACGCTGAAGGGCATGGACTCGCTGCTCTCGATCGTGCAAATGCCGGCGGGCGTGCCGGTGGGGACGCTTGCGATCGGCCCGGCCGGGGCCGTCAATGCGGGGTTGCTCGCGGCCGCGATCCTGGCTCGTTCCGATGACGGCATCCGGCGGCGGCTGGAACGGTTCCGGATCGAGCAGACCGAGTCGGTACTCGCCGCCGCCGATCCGTCCGGATAAGAGAGCCCTCGTGGCGACTGTGGGCGTGATTGGTGGGGGTCAGCTCGGGCGCATGCTCGCTCTCGCCGGGATCCCGCTCGGGCTCACGTTCCGTTTTCTCGATCCGGCGCCGGACGCGGCCGCGGGCGAGGTGGGGGAGCTGCTCGTGGGGCCCTACGACGACCCCGATCTGCTCGACCGGCTCGCAGACGGCGCATCCGCGGTCACCTTCGAGTTCGAGAACGTTCCGGTCGGCGCCGCGCGGCGCGTCGGTGCGCTCCCGGGACCGGCGGCGCTCGAGGCCTCGCAGGACCGTCTCGCCGAGAAGCGGCTCTTCCGCCGACTCGGCATCCCGACGGCTCGCTTCGACGACGAGGTCGAGGCGTTCCCCGCGCTCCTGAAGACACGCTGGCTCGGTTACGACGGGAAGGGACAACGGCTGGTCGAGACACGTCCGGTTGGGGCCGACGATGTCCTGGAGGAGCTCGTCCCGTTCGAGCGGGAGCTGTCACTGCTCTCCGTCCGCGGCCGCGGCGGGGAGACGCGCTTCTACCCGCTCGTCGAGAACATGCATAGGGCCGGGATCCTCCACCTGTCCCGCACACCGGCTGCAGCCGCGCCCCAGGCGCAGGCAGAGACGTACGCGACGCGACTCCTCGATGAGCTGGACTACGTCGGACTGCTCGCCCTCGAGCTCTTCGAGGTAGGCGGCGAGCTACTCGCCAACGAGTTCGCGCCGCGCGTGCACAACACCGGTCATTGGACGATCGAGGGCTCGATCACGAGCCAGTTCGAGAACCACTTGCGCGCGATCCTCGGCCTCCCGCTCGGCTCGACCGCAGCTTGCAGCCGGACGGCCGTGATGGTGAACGTGATCGGCCACGAGCCTGAGCGTGACGCGATCCTGGCAGTCCCGGGCTCCCATCTCCACCTCTACGGCAAGAAGGAGCGCGCCGGCCGCAAGCTCGGTCACGTGACGCTGCTCGACCCGACGCCGACGTGCGTTCGGAAGATCGAACGGCTGGTGAGCTAGAGCTCGTTTCAGTATGACGCTTCGCCGGCTCAAGGCTTCACTTTGAGATGAGTTTTTAGTACGCGGTTCAGGTGCGGCCGGTGATGTGCCGGCCGCAGGAGGGGCACGCCCGCCGTCCCCGCTTCGGCTCGAACAGGTGCTTCTTCAGGCCGCTGAAGTACATCGTCCAGCCGACGCCCATCATCCAAGGCGACGAGCACTGTGGTCTGCGGGTCAGGCGTCGTCGGGCTCTGTCCTCCGAGTCGCAGGGCTCCTCTGCGTAGCAGCGGAGTGCGCATGGGGGTGCGCCTGGAAGTACAACTCGCGGCGGCGCCGGTCGGATACGTGCGTGTACAGCTCCGTGGTCGAGAGGTCGGCGTGGCCGAGCATCTCCTGGACGCTTCGGAGGTCTGCCCCGCCCTCGAGCAAGTGGGTGGCGAATGAATGGCGAAGCAGATGCGGGTGCACACGCTTGGGGTCGAGTCCTGCCTTCTCGGCCAGGCGGCGCAGGATCAGGAACGCGCCGGCGCGCGTCAGTGGGCCGCCGCGAACGTTGAGAAAGAGCTCCGGCCGGTTGCGGCGGTCGAGGTGCGGACGGCCGAGTGCCAGGTAACGGCGGAGCGCCTCTACGGCCGGCCGGCCGAGCGGGACGATGCGCTCCTTCGACCCCTTGCCGAATGCGCGGACGAGGCGAGTGTCCAGATCGACCGCACCGCGTCGCAGGCCGACCGTCTCGCTGACGCGGAGCCCGGCTCCGTACATCAGCTCCACCAGGGCTTGGTCGCGCATCGCGCGCGGGCTCGTTCCCATCGCCGCCTCGACGAGACGCTCTGCCTCGGCCGCCGAGAGCGTGCGCGGAAGCGTCTTCGGGCGGCGCGGCAGCTCGAGCGCTGCAGCGGGGTTGTCGTCCCGGGCGCCCAGGAGGAGCTGGTGGCGGTAGAAACTGCGGAGGGCGGCCACCCGGCGTGCGACTGTCGTGGCAGCCACGCCCTCTGCTCGCTGCTCGGCGATCCAGCGCTCGAGCGTCTCGGACTCGGCGGCTCCGACCGGCCCGCCGAGCCGTCGCGCGAGCTGCGTCAGGTCGCGTCGGTAGGCCTCGACGGTGCGGGGCGCGCGGCGTGCCGCCAGCAGCGCCAGAAAGCCTTCGACCTCTGGATCGACCGGAAGCTCGGTCATTCCGGTAGCCCTCGCAGCTCAGCTCGGCTTCCTGGCGTCTTGCTGTGCGTGCCGGGCCGGAGGGGAGAGTGTGGGAACACAGCGACCCCGGAGAGCCCGGAGTGCACAGCGGCGCGAGGCGGCCGGAGCCGAGCGCTGCCCGGTAGGAGGCCGCCGGCCAGGGACTCGAGATCAGGAGCGGGGGTGAGAGAAGTCATAGACCTTGCGGAGCCGCTTGGCATCGACGTGGCTGTAGATCTGGGTGGTCGAGAGAGAGGAATGGCCGAGGAGCTCCTGCACCGTCCGAAGGTCGGCGCCGCCCTCGACGAGGTGCGTGGCGAAGGAATGCCGAAGCCGGTGTGGGTGTCGCAGCAGCCGCCGCAGCGTGCTCGTGTCTAGTCGCCGGCCGCGCACCGAGAGGAAGAGCGCGTCGTCCGCGCCGCGGGCGAGCTCCGCTCTCCCGTCGCGGAGATACCGTGCGACCGCGACGGCGGCCCGCTCGCCGAGCGGCACGATCCGCTCCTTCGAGCCCTTCCCCCGGACCCGCACGAGCTCCTGCTCGAAGTCGACGTCGGCGAGATCGAGGCCCACAGCCTCTGCGCTGCGGAGACCGGCTGAGTAGATGAGCTCGAACAGCGCCCGGTTGCGGAGCGCCAGGGCGCTGCTTCCTGCGAATCCCGCGACGATCGCCTCGACCTCCTCCTGCTTCGGCGCTTCGGGCAGCCGGTGCGGGAGCCGGGGCGCAAGGGGCACGTCCGGAACGCGTGCCGCGCCGAACGTGAAGCGTAGGAACGACCGCACGGTCGAGATCCTGCGGGCGCTGGTCGCCGGCGCGAGCCGAGGCCGGCTCCGGTCGAGCGTCGTCACGTAGTCGGTGAGCACGCGGACGTCCACCTCGTCGATCGGCGTCGGCCGTCCTTCCAGCCAGGTCACGAAGTGACGGAGGTCGGTGGCGTACGAGCGTCGGGTCGTGTCGGCGAGCTTCGGTGACGCCAGGAACCGGGCGACCGCGGCTGCTGTCTCCATCGCTCCGAACGAGTTCCCTAGAGTCGCGGCATGTCCTTCGAACTCGAACTCGAACTCGCCAGCGGCGCCGAGGGCCGCTGGACGAACGTGCCCGCCCGCCGCGCCCTCGTCTGCGTGAACGGCGGCACCGCAGCGGACCTTCCCGGAACTTGGAGCTCGTCGGTGGAGTGGCTCGTGCGTCGCCTGGCGCCGCGCTTCCCGGAACTCGGATTCCTCGAGGTGCGCTACCGGACAAAGTCGTGGCGGCGCCTCGAGCTCTGCATCGAAGACGCCCGGTCTGCGCTCGACGCAGCGCGCGCGGCGGGAGCTGTCGAGCTGGCACTCCTCGGCTACTCCATGGGCGGCGCCGTCGCGGTTCACGTCGCTGCAGAACCGGCGGTGCGAACGGTGATCGCTCTCGCCCCGTGGCTGTACCCGCAGCTCGACCTCGGCACCCTGCGCGATCGACGGCTCGCGATCGTCCACGGCAGCATGGATCGAGGCCTGCCCGGCATCCCGGGCGTGAAGCCGGCGCTGTCGCTGGCGGGCTACACGCGTGCTCGCGCGCTCAGGATCGACGCGGTGCGCACGGTGATTCCGCTCGCCTCGCACGCGATCGCCCTCCGGCGGCGCAGCGGCGGCCTGCTGGCGCTCCCGCGCGCCGCGCGCTGGGAGGAGCTCGTAGCCGAGGAGCTCGAGCGCTTCTGCGCGTAGAGCTGCATCTGGCGCTCGCGCCGCGCACGCGCAAAGTGGGCGATGCGGTGAACGGTCTTGTCAGCAGTACGTCGGACGTCATATGGTCAGCCGGTCCCAGTGGGCGCCTTCACCCAACCGAAGGGAAGAAGATGAAGAAGATCAACGTGGTGGTCGCGTTCGTCGTTCTCGCCGTCGCGGCCGTCCTCGTACCCACCGCGGGCAGCGCCGAGCCGTCCAGCCGCTACATCGTCGTCTTCAAGGACTTCGCCGCCCCCGAGTCCGCGCCGCTTGCAGGCGCGTTCGCGAGGCGCTTCGGCGGTCGAGCGGAGCAGGTGTACGAGCATGCCCTCAAGGGGTTCACGATCTCCTTGCCGCCACAGCTCGCGGAGGCGCTGGCGGCCGACCCGCGCATCGCCTACGTCGAGAAAGATCAGGAGCTGACGACCCAGACGACGCAGTCCGGCGCCACCTGGGGACTCGACCGGATCGACGAGCGTGGATTGCCCGTGGACGGCTCCTTCACCTACACCGCCGCGGGCGCCGGTGTGAAGGCCTACGTCATCGATACCGGCATCCGCTTCGATCATTCCGAATTCGGCGATCGCGCCGTGAGCGGCTTCGACTCGATCGACGGTGGGACGGCCGACGACTGCAACGGTCACGGCACGCACGTCGCCGGCACGATCGGTGGATCGACGTACGGCGTCGCGAAGAGCGTGGGGCTCGTCGGTGTGCGCGTGCTCAACTGCAGCGGGAGCGGCACGACCGCCGGCGTGATTGCCGGCATCGACTGGGTGACGGGCGACCACGCAGAGGGGGAGTCGGCCGTCGCGAACATGAGCCTCGGCGGTGGCGTTTCGACCGCACTCGACAACGCCGTCAAAGCCTCGATCGCCGACGGCGTCAGCTACGCGGTTGCGGCCGGGAACTCAAATACGAACGCCTGCAATGCGTCACCAGCTCGCGTCGCTGATGCCATGACGATCGGAGCGACCAACGCCGACGATACGCGCGCGTCGTTCTCCAACCGTGGCAACTGCGTCGACTGGTTCGCGCCGGGCGTCTCGATCACTTCGGCCTGGTACACGAGCCCCACGGCGACGGGCACGATCAGCGGCACGTCCATGGCCACCCCGCACACTTCGGGAGTTGCCGCGCTCTACCTGCAGGAGAATCCAGGCGCCTCGCCCCTCACGGTGCGCACGGCGCTCTTCGACGCGACGACCAAGGACATCGTCGCGTCCGCGCGGTCTGCCAACAACCACCTGCTGTTCACGGACCTCTAGCCCTGATCGGGAGGGCCGGCCTGCCGCCGGCCCTCCCGTACTCTGTGAGCGATGCCACGGGGTCGCTCTTTCACGAGTCCGGAGCCGGTCGAGCGCCCGGCGGACCCGGCCGTCCGCCGCGCCAACCTGCGCCGCATCGTCGGGCTCTTCCGGCCGTACAAGCGGCGGCTCGGGGGCGTGCTGGCACTGATCCTCTTCTCGTCCGCCGTGGGTGCGATCTCCGCGTTTCTCGTGCAGCGGATCTTCGACGACGCGCTGCCCAGCCCGACGCACCCGGTCGATCTGCCGCTCCTGAACCTGCTCGTCGGCGGCCTGATCGCGATCGCCGTCGGAACGGGCGCGATCGGCGTCGTCCAGACGCTGCTCTCGAACCAGGTCGGCCAGCGCGTGATGCACGATCTGCGCACTGCGGTCTACCGCCACCTGCAGCGGCTCTCGCTCGCCTTCTTCACCCGCACGCGCACCGGCGAGGTGCAATCGAGGCTGGCGAACGACATCGGCGGAGTCCAGGAGGTGGTCACTTCGACCGCCACCTCGATCGTCTCCAACGTGACGACGGTGATCGCGAGCGTGATCGCGATGTTCATCCTGGACTGGAAGCTGACCCTGTTCGCGCTCGCGCTCATTCCGGTATTCGTCTGGATGACGCGGCGGGTCGGTCGCGAGCGGCAGAAGGTGGCGAAGGTGCGGCAGGAGTCGATGGCCGACATCTCGAGCCTCGTCCAGGAGTCGCTCTCGGTCTCGGGGATCCTGCTCGGCAAGACAATGGGCCGCTCATCCGCGTTGGCGGAGCGCTTCGAGGGCGAGTCGGCGCGGCTCGCCGACCTCGAGGTCCGAAGCCGGATGACGGGCCGCTGGATGATGTCGTCGATCCAGATGACCTTCGCGATCATGCCGGCGCTCGTCTACCTCTTCGCCGGTCACTGGGCAGGATCGATCTCGCTCGGCACGCTCGTTGCCTTCACGACGCTCCAGACCCGCCTCTTCTTTCCGATCGGCTCGCTCCTCGGCGTCTCGCTCGACGTCCAGACCTCGCTCGCCCTCTTCGATCGTGTCTTCGAGTACCTCGACCTCGGGGTCGATATCGAAGAGGGCAAGAGGGAGCTGCGCCGGCCGCAGGGCCGTGTGACCTTCGACGGCGTCTGGTTCCGCTATGCCGACTCGGCCTGGACGTTGCAGGACGTCTCGTTCGACGTCGCGCCCGGCACGACGACGGCCCTCGTGGGCGAGACCGGCTCGGGGAAGACGACGGCGGGGTACCTCGTCGCGCGCCTCTACGATACGACTGAGGGCCGCATCACGATCGACGGCGTCGACGTCCGCGACCTCACCTTCGGCTCCCTTGCCGGCGCGGTCGGCGTCGTCTCGCAGGAGACGTACCTCTTTCATGCCACCGTGCGCGAGAACCTCCGGTTTGCCAAACCAGGAGCGGACGACGAGGAGGTCGAGGACGCGGCGCGCGCAGCGCAGATCCACGACCTGATCGCGTCCTTGCCGGAGGGCTACGACACTGTGGTGGGCGAGCGCGGCTATCGCTTCTCGGGCGGCGAGAAGCAGCGGATGGCGATCGCGCGAACAATCCTGCGCAACCCGCCGATCCTCGTCCTCGACGAGGCGACCTCCGCGCTCGACACGCAAACGGAGCGTCTCGTCCAGGAGGCGCTCGAGCGGCTGGAGGAGGGCCGGACGACGATCGCGATCGCCCACCGCCTGTCAACCGTGCGGGACGCGGATCAGATCGTCGTTCTCGACCTCGGGCGCGTCGCCGAGGTCGGCGCCCACGACGACTTGCTCGCAGCAGGTGGGCGGTATGCGGCGCTGCTCGCCCGCGACATCGAGGGTGCGCCCGTCTAGCCCCGGCGCAGCGCTTCGAGCAGAAGGTCGTGCGGCAGCGCGTATGCCGTGTGGCCGTCGCGGCCGGTCATCGTCTCGGCAGCCAGCATCGCGTTCAGGATCGACTCTTCGACGGCGTCGACGACCGCCTCGTACAGGGCGTCGAGGTGAGCCTCGTTCAGCATCCGTAGCGGGATCTCCGGCTCGGCCGACCCGAGTCCCCGGTTCCCGGTCGCGAAACAGAGCGCGAAATCTCCGCTCGAATGCTCGCCGAGGCCGCCTGTTCGGGCAATCCCGAAGGCCGCACGACGCGCGAGCTGCTCGCACTGGCCGGGAAGGAGCGGCGCGTTAGTCGCGAGGAGCACGATGATCGAGCCGGCGCCCTCATTCTGCCACGGCAGGGGCAGGTGTTCCTCGTCGATCCGCTCGCCGATCGCCGCGCCGTTGACGCGCAGACGCCGGCGTGCACCGTGATTTGCCTGCACGAGCGCTCCGACGACGCGCTCCCCTACGGCGCGCGAGGAGGTGCCGATCCCGCCTTTGAAGCCGTGACAGATCATGCCGGTCCCGCCGCCGACCGCCCCCTCGCCGACGGCACCGCCGGCTGCTGCTGCGAGCGCCTCCCGGACGTGCGTTGCCCCGACGTGGAAGCCGTTGATGTCGTTGAGCCAGCCGTCCCAGGTCTCGCCGACCACCGGCAGGCTCCAGGTGTCCTCGCCGGGCGGTGCCTCGGCGATCAACGCATCGCGGACGACGCCGACCGAGTGGGTGTTCGTCAGCCCGATCGCAGAGGTCAGAGAGCCGGAGTCGCGGATCCACTCGAGTCCCGTCAACTCTCCGTTGCCGTTGATCCGGTGGCAGCCGGCGAACAAGCAGTCGTCCGGAGGCAGGACGACCGTGACGCCCGTGCGGACGTCGTCGCCTTCGATCAGCGTCGTGTGGCCGACGCGAACTCCTTCGACGTCCGTGATCGCGTTCTTCGCACCCGGTTCCAGACGGCCGATCTCGATCCCGAGGTCGCGAGCGCGGGGCACGCGTCAACTCTAGCTCCCGTAGGATTGGCCTCAAGCCCGGTGTGGGTAGGAGGATGCACGATGGCTGTCACCGAAAAGTCACCCTCGCAACGACACGGCCGCGCCGCACTGCATGGGCACGGGATCGGCGGCGACGGCGAGATCTACTGGAACCCGAGCACGTCGCTCCTCTACACCCACGCGCTCGCGCGCGGCGAAGGGCGCCTTGCCGAGGGAGGGCCCCTCGCCGTCGACACCGGCAAGCACACCGGCCGCTCGCCGAAGGACAAGTTCGTCGCCCGCGAGCCTGGCTCGGAAGGTCGGATCTGGTGGGGCGACGTCAACGCCCCCCTCGCCGAAGAGCGCTTCGGGCGCCTGCGCGACAAGGTGACCGACCACCTAGCGGACAGCGACCTCTACGTGATCGACGCCTTCGCAGGGGCCGATCCGGCGCATCGTGTGGCCGTCCGGGTGATCACGGACCGGCCGTATCACGCTCTCTTCGCCCGAACGATGTTCATCGACCCGAGCCCGGAGGAGATTGGCGACTTCGAGCCGGAGGCGCTCATCCTCCATGCCCCCGCCCTCGAGGCGAGTCCGGACGAGGACGGCACGCGCAGCGGCACGTTCGTCGTCCTGCACCCGTCCCGGCAGGAGGTGCTGATTGGCGGCACCTTCTACGCCGGCGAGATCAAGAAGTCGATCTTCACGCTGCTGAACGACAGGCTGCCGCTCGAGAGCGTCTTTCCGATGCACTGCTCCGCCAACGTCGGTGACGAGGGTGACGTGGCGATTTTCTTCGGCCTCTCCGGCACCGGCAAGACGACGCTCTCCGCCGATCCCGAGCGGCGCCTGATCGGCGACGACGAGCACGGTTGGGGCGAGAGTGGGATCTTCAACTTCGAGGGCGGCTGCTACGCGAAGGTGATCAACCTCTCGGCCGAGGCCGAGCCCGAGATCTTCAGGACGACTCGCACCTACGGGACGATCCTCGAGAACGTCGTCGTCGACGAGCGAGGCGTCGTCGACCTCGACGACAGCTCGAAGACGGAGAACACCCGCGCTGCCTACAAGCTGGAGCAGATCGCGAACGCGCTGCCCGAGAAGCGTGCGGGCCATCCTTCCTCCGTGATCTTCCTCACTGCGGACGCTTTCGGGATCCTGCCGCCGATCTCGCGGCTCACCCGCGACCAGGCGCTGTACTGGTTCCTCTCCGGCTTCACCGCCAAGCTCGCGGGAACGGAGATCGGGGTCAAGGAGCCGCAGCCGACCTTCTCCGCCTGCTTTGGCGCGCCGTTCCTGCCGCAGCCGCCGGTGGTCTACGCGCGGCTGCTCGCGAAGAAGCTCGACGGGCTCGGCTCGTCCGTCTGGCTCGTGAACACCGGCTGGACCGGCGGTCCTTACGGAGAGGGGGAGCGGATGCCCATCAACGCGACGCGCGCGCTCCTTCGCGCCGCCCTCTCGAGTGAGCTCGACGGCGTCGAATACCGGACGGATGAGCTGTTCGGCCTCGAGGTGCCGATCGAGGTGCCAGGGGTCGACTCGAGCCTGCTCGACCCGCGCTCCACCTGGTCTGACCCCGATGACTACGACGCGAAGGCACGCGAGCTGGCGGAGCTGTTCAGGAAGAACTTCACGAAGTTCGACGCCGACGACAACATCGTTGCCGGCGGGCCGCGGCGCTAACATCTCGCACGAAGCTTGGCGTTCGGCCCGACGGGTAAGCAGAAGCAAGGTGAGCTTCGTCCGGCCCCAGGCACGCGAGGTGGAGGTCGCCCGGCTCGAGCGGCTGTGGGAGGCGCCCACCGCCGATGAACCGAGGGTACGGGGCAGGACTCGCCCCCGGGAGCGGCTCTGGGAGTCCGCGTCCTCACGTGCCGCGCTGGCGTTCAGCTGGATAGTCGCGGTGGTCACCATGGGGGCCGCGCCTCTACCCGCCGACGAGGCGGACGCTCCGCTCGTTTGGTGGGACGGGCTCTACCTGGGCGGGTTGGTGCTCGCCGCCGTAGGGATAGGGTGGGTTGCATCGCGCCTCGCCCGGGTTTCGCTGGGATGGTCGTCCTCAGCGGTAGCGGGTGCGTGCGGGATCATCGTTGGGATCGCGTGTCGCACGACGGAGCATCATCCGGGTAACTGGTGGCTGGCCGAGGCGTTTGCCTTCGGTGCGGTCACCGCAGTCAGCGTCGCCGGGGCATACCGCCGCCGCGTCGACGAGCCCCGCCGC